>Ga0207646_10000522_pt1 | contig 51170 bp, 49 predicted proteins | sample KBSK5502metaG_FD_184343 | JGI IMG/M metagenome (GOLD analysis project Ga0207646, IMG submission 184343) | Corn, switchgrass and miscanthus rhizosphere microbial communities from Kellogg Biological Station, Michigan, USA - KBS K5-50-2 metaG... | ecosystem: Host-associated > Plants > Roots >...
CGCACCGTTCGTCTGCCCGAGGTCACCAGCGGGCCCGGCGCCAACCTCGCGGTCGCCTCCTACCTGGCCAAGTACGCCACCAAATCCACCGAAGCGGTCGGCACCGTCGCCCACCGGATCACCGCTGCTAACCTCGGCTACTACGGCAACCCGCGAAGTCACCAGGGCAGGCTGATCCGCTCCGCCTGGCACCTCGGCAGCCACACCAGCCCTGACTTCCGCGCTTTGCGCCGGTGGGCGCACAAGCTCGGCTATCGCGGCCACTTCGCCACCAAAAGCCGCGCCTACTCCACCACTCTCAAAGCCCTCCGCGCCGCCCGGGCCGACTACCGCCGCCGCCACCACCCGGCCACCGGCGGCGAGCACGGCGACCAGGCCGTCATCACCATCACTACCCTGACTTGGGCCGGAATGGGCTGGCGCACCACCGGCGACGCCCTGCTGGCCTTGTCGGCCGCCGCCCGGGCCCGCGACCACGACCAGGCCGCCCGCGACCAAGCCCAAGCCGCCTAGCCTCTCCCGAAGGAACCGCCTCTGATGGAAAAGCTGCTGTACCGCCCGAAGGAAGCCGCCGAGGCCCTCGGCATCGGCCGCGCCACCCTGTATGACCTCATGCACGCCGGGAAGATTCGGTCTGTGAAGGACGGTGGCATGCGGTTCATCACCCTTGACGCGCTGCGTGAGTACGTCCACCAGCTCGAGGACCAGGCCGCCGAGGTCGCCTGATGGCCCGCCTCACCAGTCGCCGAGTCAACGGTGACGGCTCGATCACCAAACGCGCAGATGGCCGGTGGATGGGTCGTTACTATGCCTGGACCAGCGCGGGCACCCGCAAGCGCGTCACGGTCTACGGCCATACCCGCCAGGAAGCCGCCGACCGGATGCGCGAAGCCCAAGAACGCAACCGTCAGGGCATCCCCGTCCCCGACCGGGCCTGGAAGCTGGGTGACTGGCTCGACTATTGGCTGGCCAATGTCGTTGTTGCGAACCGGCGGCCCGCTACTTACATGCTCTACGAGACCACTGTCCGGACCTACCTCAAGCCCGCGCTCGGCACGGTTCCTCTGACCCGGTTGTCGGCCTCGCGGGTGCAGACGTTCCTCAACGAGCAGCTTGCCGCCGGGCGATCTATCCGTCGAGTCCAGGTGATGCGCACCGTCTTGTCCTCGGCGCTGACCCGTGCGATGCGGGAGGAACTGGTCGTGCGCAACGTCGCTCGGCTCGCGGAGCTGCCCGGCTGGGAGCGCGAGCGCATCACACCCTGGACCGCGGTCGAGGCTCGCGCCTTTCTCGACGTCGCGAAAGATGACCCGCTCTATCCGGCCTTCATGCTCCTGCTGCTCTACGGCCTGCGCCGCGGCGAAGTGCTCGCGCTGCGGTGGCGCGATATCGACCAGGCCGATGGCGAGATTCGCGTTCGCCAGCAAATCCAGCGGAACAATGGCGAGCTGAGAATTGGCCCGGTCAAGACCGCCGCAGCCCGGCGTGATCTGCCGCTGCTGAGAATCGCCCAAGACGTGCTAGACATCCGCAGTCAAGCCCAGGCCGCCGACCGCGCCGAGCTGGGCCGCGCCTGGCAAGACACCGGGCTCGTCTTCACCACCAGGACTGGGCGGCCAATCGAGCCGCGGAACGTGGTTCGGTCCTTTCACCGCATCTGCACCGCCCACGGCCTGCGGGTCATCAAGGTCCATCACCTTCGGCACACCACGGCCACCCTGTTGAAGAATCTGGGCGTCCCGGCCCGTGACGCCCAGCTCATCCTCGGCCACTCACGGCTGGCCATCACGCTGGAGATTTACACCCACGAGGACCGCCAGGCGCAGCACGACGCCCTGGGCAGGGTGAGCGCCGCGCTCGGCCACGACGAGCCTTATGAGCATGGCCAGAACTGAGGCGAACTGGTGTCAAGTCGTGGTGTCAATGGGCATTTAGTGATCTTGGTCGGGTGTGTTTTGCCTGGTGGAGCTAAGGGGACTCGAACCCCTGACCCCTTGCTTGCAAAGCAAGTGCTCTTCCAGCTGAGCTATAGCCCCGAGTACCGGCCGCTCCTAGGGTACCCGGGGTGCGGAGGCGGCGCGGGGCGCGTTGGCCTGCGGCGGCACGCGCCCCGCCGCGCCGGGCTCCGAACCGCGGTGCGACTCCGGGTCACCCGCCAGCAGGGCGGGCAGTTCGCCGATCTCGCCAATGAAATGCGTGGCGCCAGCGGATCGCAGCCGATCGCGGGTGTGCCCGCCGGCCAGTACCCCGGCGACTATGCCCGCGCCGGCCCGCTTCCCGCACATAACGCCGCTGGCGGTGCCGCCCGCGTAGGCAGCCTCACGCACGTCCTGCACGCCCAGGCGCAGCATGGCAGTCAGCATCAGGTCGGGCCACGGGCAGCCACGCGGAACATCCTCCGGGGCCAGGGCGAGGTCGATCCGCCGCCACCAGTCGAGGGTGTCGAGCACCACGCCGACGAGGCGGCGGGACAGCCCGCTGATCACGCATATCCGGGTACCGGAGGCGCGCAGTTCCGCGACCGCCTCTTCCGCGCCCGGCACGGGCCGCAGCCCGGTGCGCTCGAGGGCGGTGCGGAACGAGCGCTCGAACGACAGGGCCGCGGCCTCGGCGCGGCCCGGGCTATCGGGGAACAGGCTGCGGAACACCTCGACGGCGGGCTGGCCGAGCGACTGGTGCACGGCGACCATGCTGTGGGCGTAGTCGGCCGTGCCAGGCACGATGCCCTGCGTCGCGAACGCCTCGGCGAAGGCGCGCTCCAGCATGCCATCGTCCTGCGCGACGGTCCCGAACAAGCCACAGCAGGCCAGCGAGACCGGCAGCCCACCGCTCAACCCGATCACCCCCGTCCACCGCTCAGGAGCTCTGGCTGCGGCTTCAGTCGTCGTTGCTAGTGGCTTCCGTCCACAGGTCGAGCTCGGCACGATCGGCCTGGACCTTACGCCAGGCAGCGAAGATGCCAAGCCCGATCAGTGCGAGGAGCAACAGCTTCTTCACGGTGCGGACCCCTTCACCTTGCCGCGCGGAGCCGGCTCGCCACGGACGGCCGGCCCCTGGAACTCCTGCAGCCTAGCAAGGCCCGGGGTCAACGGGGCCGGGCCGCGCGAGTCTCCTCCCACACGGGAACGTCACACTCCTGCACATTCCCGTCCGCACGGAACACGAGGAACCGGTCGAACGACCGGGCGAACCAGCGGTCGTGGGTCACCGCCAGCACCGTGCCCTGGTAGGACTCCAGGCCGTCCTGCAACGCCTCCGCGCTGGCCAGGTCCAGGTTGTCGGTCGGCTCGTCGAGCAGGAGGAGGGTCGAGCCGGCGAGTTCCAGCAGCAGAATCTGCAGCCGTGCCTGTTGTCCGCCGGACAACACGCTGAACGGCTGCCGCGCACAACCCTGAATTTCATAACGCGCGAGGGCTGCCATGGCTTCGCTGCGCAAAAGCGCGTGCTCGGTCATGAGGATCTCTTCCGGCCAGCGGGCCGCCAGATCGGGGCGGGCGTGGGTCTGCACAAACAGTCCCGGCACAACCCTTGCCCCCAGGCGAGCGGTCCCCGTGTGCGGCATCTCCTCACCGGCCAGCAGGCGCAGGTACGAGGTCTTGCCCGATCCGTTGCTGCCAAGCACCGCGACCCGCTCGCCGTACCAGACCTCAAAGTCGAACGCGCTCGCGAGGCCGGTCAACTCCAGGTTCTCGCACATCACCGCGCGCTTGCCGGTCCGGCCGCCGCGCAGCCGCATCCGGACGTTCTGCTCTCGCGGCGCCAGTTCCGGCGGGCCAGCCTCCTCGAACCGCCGCAGCCGGGTCTCCGCCGCCTGCAGCCGGGAGGCCATCGCGTCGTTGTAGGACGCCTTCTGGCGGTACATCCGCACGAGTTGTTTGAGCTTCTCGTGCTCCTCGTCCCACCGGCGGCGTAGCTCATCCAGGCGCTCGTTCCGTTCTTTCCGAGCCTGGTGATAGCTGGCGAACCCGCCGCCGTGCACCCAGACGCTGCCGTCCTCCACGGTGATGATGCGCCGCGCGCTGTTCGCGAGCAGTTCCCGGTCGTGGCTGACCAGCAGCACCGTCTTGACCGTGCTGGCGAGCTGTCCTTCCAGCCAGCGCTTGCCGGGCACGTCCAGGTAGTTGTCCGGCTCATCGAGCAGCAGCACCTCGGCCGGCCCGCGCAGGAGGGCCTCGAGCACCAGCCGCTTCTGCTCGCCGCCCGAGAGCGTGCCCACCTCGCGCCAGCGGCACCGCTCGTAGCCGGTCCCGAGCGCGGCCAGGCAGCAGGCGTCCCAGAGCACCTCGGCCTCGTACCCGCCTGCGTCGCCCCACTCAGCCAGCGCACCCGCATACCGCATCTGCGCCGCCTCGTCGTCCCGCTCCATCATGACGAGCTCGGCCGCATCCAGCCTCGTGGCCGCATCACGGACCCGGGGCTGCGCAACCGACAACAGCAGGGCACGCACGGACGAGTCCCCGGTGATCCGACCGGTGTCCGCCGCTGCGGAGGGAGGCTGGCCGTCCCCGGGCCGGATCGCGCCGACGAACTGCCGCATCACGCCAAGCCCGCCGCTGAAGCTCACCGTCCCCGACTGCGGTGCGACGTCCCCCGCGATGAGCCTGATGAGCGTCGTCTTGCCCGCCCCGTTGGGCCCGACCAGCGCAGCCGTCGTCCCCTCACCGACCCGGAATGACGCGTCGTCGAACAGCACCCGCCCGTCGGGAAGGGCGTGACTCACGTGCGCCACCTCGACGTGTCCCACCTGATCACTTCCCCGACGAGCCGCAAGCCGACGCCAGACAGTACGTGCCCGACCTCGACGTCAGCAACGCATTTCCGGGCCGGCGTGGCGGGCCGGTTCCGTGGTGATCGCGTCGGCGGGGAGCTATTCGTGGTCGGCGAGCCTAGCCCCGAGCCCGTGCGGGGACGGGGCGCGGCTAGATGGGGGCCGGGGCGGCGGGTGGGCGAGCGCAGCGGTCAGGTCGTCCAGGGCGTTCAGCGAGTGCGCGCTGACGACCGCGTCGCAGTACGGCCACGCGGCCGCCATCCCACCTGCTAGCGGCTGGTACTCCGGGCTCTGGGTGCGCGGGTTGACCCAGACAATACGGTGCGCCACCCGCGACAGCCGCTCCATCTCCCGGCGGAGGAGGGCGGGGTCCCCCGTGTCCCAGCCGTCGGAGATGATCACGACCACCGCCCCGCGGGCCATGCCCCGGCGGCCGTAGCTGCCGTTGAACTCGGCGAGCGACTCCCCGATACGGGTGCCGCCGAGCCAGTCCGGTGCTGCCTGGCCCGCCTGCTGGAGCGCCACCCCGGGCCGGGCGTGCGCCAGCGTGCCCGTGAGCCGCGTGAGCCGGGTCGCGAACGTGAACACCTCCGCCTGCGCGCCCCCGGCCGCGCAGTAGAGCAGCTGGAGCATGGCCCGGGCGTAGGGCTCCATCGAGCCGGAGATGTCGCAGAGCACCACCAGCCGGCGCGGCTCGAGCAGCGGCGCCTGCCGCGCCAGCCGCAGCGGATGGCCGCCGGTCCGCCGGGCCTGGCGCAATGTGCTGCGCAGGTCCGTCCGCCGCCCGTGCGGCGTGCGCCGCGGACGGCGGGACCGGCGCAGCGGCACCGCGAGGGTGAGCTTGCGCATGAGCCCGGACAGCAGCGCCAGCTCGGCGGGGGACAGCTCGGCGAAGTCGGTGCTGGCCAGCCGCTCGACGGCGCTGGCCAGCGTGTGCCGCGCTACCTGCGCGTCCTTGCCCTCGGGGGCGGCCTCGTCCAGCGGCACCAGATGCCGTGGCTGGTCCGCGCCGGCTAGGGGGCCAGGCGGATCGGTGTCATCCCAGGCCGGCTTCGGAGCGAGCCGCTCCGGAGCCGGCCGACCCGGCAGGCCCGGCTGGGCGCCGTGCGCACGGGCGGCCTCGGTCGCCTCGTGCAGCACGTCCGCCACCGGCGAGGTCCGTGGGTGCCCGCCGGGCAGCCCTCCGGCCTGCCCGGCGTGCCCGTCCGGAGCCAGGTCCGCCGGCCCACCGAACACCTCCCAGAAAACCCGTTGCAGCGCCTCGACGTGATCCTGGCTGGACGCCAGGGTGGCCAGCGCGCACAGGTAGAGGCCCCGCAGCGTCGGCGGCCGGGCCACGGTGACGGCGTGGGCGAACCGCTCACACCGGCCAGGGTCGGCCGGCACCCCGGCGGCGCGCAGCGCCGCGCCGAACCGCGCCGCCACCAGCGCGAGGTCGCCGCGCTCCGCGGCCGCGCCGGAGCCAGGCCCGTCGCCAGAGCCAGGCCCGTGGCCAGAGCCAGGCCCGTGGCCAGAGCCAGGTCCGTCGCCAGAGCCAGGTCCGTCACCGGAGCCAGGCCCGTCAGAGCTCATCGGCGGCCAGCGCAGCAAACCCGTCGGCGCGGACGGCGCGCAGGTCCTCGGAATACTTGAGCACCGCCCCGGCGGTCCGGGCCGCCGACTCGCGGTCCAGACTCGCCGCGCCGAGCACGTTCAGCGCCCCGGCCCAGCTGATCGCCTCCGCCACGCCCGGCGGTTTGGCCAGGTCGAGGTCGCGCAGCCTGCCGACCCCGCGTGCCACCTGACCGGCGAGCTCCTCGGTGGCTGCGGGCACGCGACGGCGGATGATCGCCGCAACCCGGCCCGTGTCCGGGTAGTCGATCCAGTGGTACAGGCAGCGCCGCTTCAGCGCGTCGTGCAGGTCGCGGGTCCGGTTCGAGGTCAGCACCACGACCGGGCGGAACCGCGCCCGGCGGGTCCCCAATTCCGGGATGGTGACGGCGGACTCGGCCAGCAACTCGAACAGGAACGCCTCGAACTCGTCGTCCCCCCGGTCCACCTCATCGATCAGCAGAACGGCCGGGCGCGGCCCCGGGTGGTCGAGCGCGGCGAGCAGCGGACGGGCCAGCAGGTAGTCCTCGCTGAACAGGTCCGCGTCGCGCAGCGCCTCGCCGCGCGCCTCGGCCAGCCTGATGGCCAGCAACTGGCGCGGGTAGTTCCACTCGTAGAGGGCCTCCGACGACGTCAGGCCCTCGTAACACTGCAGCCGCAGCAACGGGGTGTCCAGAGCCTCGGCGAGCGCCTTGGCCGCCTCGGTCTTGCCGACCCCGGGTTCGCCCTCCAGCAGGATGGGCTGACCCATGCGGGCGGCCAGGAACAGCGCGGTGGCCAGCGCCTCGTCCGCGAGGTACCCGGTGGAGTCGAGCGCCGTCAGCAGCGCCGCAGGATCGGGGATAACCGCGGCCATCTCGTTCTGAATGTTTGTGCTCTTATTTATGGCTTCCTCGCTCATGTAATGGCCAGGTCTGTGCGCAGCGGGTTGCCCTGGATGGCGGACCAGACGTTGGCCGGGGTTAGCGGCATGTCGGCGTGCCGCACCCCGAGCGGCGCCAGCGCGTCCATCACGGCGTTGACCACCGCCGCGGGGGAGCCCACGGTGGCCGACTCACCGACCCCTTTGGCCCCGATCGGGTGGTGCGGGCACGGGGTGACGGTCTCGCGAAGCTCCCAGGACGGGCACTCCATGGACGTGGGCAGCAGATAGTCCATGAACGAGCCGCCCAGGCAGTTGCCGTCGGTGTCGAACGCGATCGCCTGCATCAGCGCCATGCCCACCCCGTCGGCCAGCCCGCGGTGGATCTGCCCCTCCACGATCATCGGATTGATCCGCACCCCACAGTCATCCACCGCGATGAACCGGCGCACCGTCACGGCCCCGGTTCCGGGGTCCACGTCTACCACGCAAATGTAGGCACCATAGGGATAGGTGAGGTTGGGCGGGTCGTAGACGGCCGCCGCGTCCAGGTGCCCCTGCACCCCGTCCGGCAGCTCCAGCGAGGAATGCGCCGCCATCGCGATCTCGGCGATGGTCCTCCCCTGCTCCGGGTCGCCGCGCACCTGCCACCTCCCGTTTGCCCACTCCAGGTCGTCGGCGGAGGCCTCCAGCATCGCGGCCGCAACTATCCGGGCCCGCTCCCGCACCATGCGCGCGGCAACCGCGGCCGCCGCGCCGGAGACCGGGGTCGAGCGGGAGCCGTACGTGCCCAGGCCAAACGGCGTCCGGTCGGTATCCCCGTGGACAACCTCGACGTCGTCCGGGGACAGACCCAGTTCGGCGGCCACGATCTGGGCGAAAGTCGTCTCGTGGCCCTGGCCCTGGGTCTGGCAGGACACCCCGAGCACGGCCTTGCCCGTCGGGTGCACGCGCAGGTCCGCGCCGTCGGCCATGCCCAGCCCGAGGATGTCCATGTGCTTGCGCGGCCCGGCCCCGACCGCCTCGGTGAAGAAGCTGACGCCGATGCCCATCAGCTCGCCGCGCTCGCGCCGTTCCGCCTGCTCGCGCCGCAGCGCGGGGTAGTCCGCGGCGTCCAGCGCCACCCGCAGCGTCCTCGCGTAATCGCCCGAGTCGTACTCCCATCCGGTCGGCGTGCGGTACGGGAACTGCTCGGGGCGGAGCAGGTTCTTAAGGCGCAGCTGCGCCGGGTCGGCGCCGATCTCCCGGGCGAGCAGGTCCATCATGCGCTCCACCAGGTAGACCGCCTCGGTGACCCGGAACGAGCAGGAGTAGGCGACCCCGCCCGGGGCCTTGTTGGTATAGACGCCGGTGACCTGGCAATGGGCGGCCCGCAGGTCATAGGACCCGGTGAACACGCCGAAGAAACCGGCCGGGAACTTGGTCGGCTGCGCGGTCCCGTTGAACGCGCCGTGGTCGGCGAGCACCCGCACCCGCAGCCCTTGGACCGTGCCGTCCCTGGTGGCGGCGATCTCACCGTGCATGTGGTAGTCCCGCGCGAAGGTTGTGCTCATCAGGTTCTCCGACCGGTCCTCCACCCACTTGACCGGCCGGCCGGTGATCTGCGAGCCGATGATCGCGCAGACGTAGGCCGGGTAGACCGGGACCTTGCTGCCGAAGCCGCCGCCGATGTCGGGGGAGACGACCCGGATCTTGTGCTCGGGCAGGCCCAGGAACATCGCGTACAGGGTGCGGTGCGCGTGCGGGGCCTGGCTCGTGCACCAGATGGTCAGCTTCCCGGTGACCTTGTCCATGTCGGCGACCACGCCGCAGGTCTCCAGCGGGGCCGGGTGGGACCGCGGGTAGAGCATGTCCTGCGCCACCACCACGTCGGCCGCCGCGAAGACCGCGTCGGTCGCGGCCCGGTCGCCCGCCTCCCAGTCGAAGATGTGATTGCCGGTCCGGCCCGCGATGTCGTCGCGGATGACGGGCGCGCCGGGGCCCAGCGCCCGCGTGGCGTCGATCACGGCCGGCAGCGGCTCGTATTCCACTCCGATGAGCTCCAGCGCGTCCCGCGCCGAGTACCTGTCCCTGGCGACGACGAACGCGACCTCCTGGCCCTGAAAGCGCACCTTGTCGGTGGCCAGCACCGCCTGGACGTCGCGGGACAGCGTGGGCATCCAGGCGAGGCCCATTCCCGCCAGGGTCTCGCCGGTGATGACCGCCGCCACCTTGGGGTGGGCCTCGGCGGCCAGCGTGTCCACGGAGACGATCCTGGCGTGCGCCAGCGGGCTGCGCAGAACGGCGCCGTACAGCATCCCCGGCAATTGGATGTCGTCGACGAAGGTACCCCTGCCACGGACAAAACGGGCATCCTCCTTGCGCCGGACCCGCCCGTAAGCCCCGTTCGGGCTATCCCCGACGGCCGTCATTGGCGCACACCGCTGTCTGCCTCCGCTGTGGCGTCCAGATCGCCACCCGAAGGCCGTTCTGCAATGTCATTTTTGGCCGCCCAGAGGACGGACCGGACGATGTTCTCGTAGCCGGTGCAACGGCAGACCTGCCCGGACAGCGCCTCGCGGATCTCATCGGCCGACGGGTCCGGGTTGTGGTCGAGCAGCCAGCGCGCGGTCAGCATCATGCCGGGCGTGCAGAAGCCGCACTGGAGCCCGTGGCACCGTGCGAACCCCTCCTGGACCGGGTCGAGACGGCCGCCGGATTCCAGGCCCTCCACGGTGCGTACCCGGTGCCCGTCCACCATGGCCGCGAGCACGGTGCACGACTTCACCGGGGTCTCGTCCAGCCACACCACGCAGGCACCGCAGTTCGAGGTATCGCAGCCCCAATGGGAGCCGGTGAGCCTCAATTCGTCGCGCAGGAAGTGAATCAGCAGCAGCCGCGGCTCCACCTCCTGGGTGTACGCGTCGCCGTTCACGCTCACGGTGATCTGCATGTCAGGCGTCCCCAGCCCGCGCCCGGTGTAGCGCCCTGCGCAGCGCGCGCACGGTGAGCTCCTTTGCCAGGTGCTGCTTGTACTCGGCTGGGCCGCGCTGGTCCGAGCTCGGCGTGCAGTGCTCGGCCGCGATCTCCCCGGCCCGCGCGAAGCTCTCCTCGCTGGCCGGCGCGCCGCACAGGAACTCCTCGGCCTCCGCGGCGGCGAAGTGCTTCGCGCCCACGGCGGTGAGCCCGATCCCGGCGTCGGAGACCGTATCCCCGGCCAGCCACAGGGCCGCCCCCGCGGCACCCACCGGCCAGTCGCCGACCCGGCGCCCGACCTTCTCGTACGCGCTGCCGCCGCCTGCCCTGACCGGGATCCTGATCTCGGTGAGCAGCTCCGCCGGGGCGACCACGGTCTCGTAGGGCCCGGTGAAGAACTCCCTGGCGGGCACCGTTCTGGTGCCGCCCGGGTGGCAGATCACCATGGTGGCCTTGAGCGCGGCGAACGCCGCGGACAGGTCCTCGGACGGGTCGGCCTGGCAGAGGGAGCCGCCGATCGTGCCCCAGTTCCGCACGATCGGGTCGGCGATCACCTTCTCGGCATCATGCAGGATCGCGAAATGCCCGCCCGCGACCGCGGAGTCGAGGAGCTGCGCGTGCCTGGTCAGCGCCCCGATCCGCAGCGTGCCCTCCGCCACCGTGACGTAGGACAGCTCGCTCAGCCCGTTGATGTCGATCAGGGTCTCCGGTTGTGCCAGGCGCAGTTTCATCATCGGGATGAGGCTGTGCCCGCCGGCCAGGATCCGCGCTTCGGGCCCGTACCTGGTGAGGAGGGCCAGCGCGTGGGCGACGCTGGTCGCCCGCTCGTACTCGACCTGCGCCGGAACCTGCATGCGGCCCTCCTTGCCGTCGGCTCGCGTGATGAGTTTACGAGCCGGCGATAATTGCACTGCCATGACGCTCACTCAGCTCAACGCGTTTGTGCTGGTTGCCCGCCTCGGCTCGGTGACGGCCGCCGCGAACGCGCTCGGCGTCAGCGAGCCCGCCGTGTCGCAGGCTCTCTCTGCTCTCCGGCAGCACCTCGGCGACCAGCTGGTGACCCGCGGGCCCGCGGGAATGACGCTGACCGCGGGCGGCTCCCGGCTCCTGCCTGCGGCGTCGCAGATCGTCGTGCTCGGCGCCGAGGCGCACGCCGCCGTCCGCGCGGCGCAGGGCGCACCGGAGCAGCTGCGGGTCGTGGCCACTTCCGCGATCGCCGAGTTCGTGGTCGGCCCCCTGATGGAGGCGTTCACCCGCCGGTACGCCGGCTCGGTCGAGGTGTCGTCCGGGGTCGCGGCGACCAAGGAGATGGGAGTGCTGGTCGCCAACCGTCTGGCCGACGTCGCGATCAGCTCCAGCATCGCTGGCGATCCGGCGCTCACCGTGGTGACCGAGCCGATCTTCCGGTACCGCCTCGTCGTGGTCACCGCCAAGCAGTCCGCGCTGCGGGGGAGCGCCCGCCAGTGGCGGTGGCTCGTGGACCCGTCTGGCACCGATCCCGGCAGCGACACCGGCCGGCTGCTGGCCCAGCTGGGCATACCGGAGAACAGGATCGGGGTGTTTCCCAACCAGACCGCCGCCTGGGCGGCGGCGGCCGACGGGGCAGGGGTGGCGCCCGCCGTCGAGCATCTCGTGGCGCAACAGGTGCGCCGCGGTGAGCTGGGCCTTGTCGAGCTGCCCGGATCGCCGATGGAGGCGTGCTGGCATGTCACCGTGCTAGACCGGCAGAGCCGGAGCAACACGGCCAGCGCGCTCCGGCGCTTCCTGAGCACGCCCGAGGCCATGCACCTGATGCGGTCCCCGGCGGCCGGGGTTCCGCCGTCCAGGTTCCGCCCGCCGGTGTACGTCACGATCTGGAGCTGAGGCTCTGCTGGCCCCGACCCCACCACTCCGCCCTATCAGTTAAGCAACCGCTTATTCGCGAGTTGCGGGGCGGGACGGCCAAGCGGATCATGTGAACATCATCGGCCGACGGTGTACGGGGCCCGTCCGACACCAGGAGCAGCTCCATGCGGATCGAGTCAGATGGGCACAGCCAGGGCAATCCGCGCCTGTACGAGCTGATCGAGCACGCGCCGAAGACCGGGAAGAGCCCGACCGTGTGGGCGTGGCCGGAGCTCATCGACTACCTGAAGATCGCCGGGCAGCCGGTTGCGGGGCCGTGGCCGCCGAACCAGGAGCCCAGGCCCGACCCCGACTACGAGTCCGGCCCGGTGGCGGTGCCCGACCCGGAAGGACGGCCGGGCCGCGACTGACCTGCCGGTACATCGTTCAGTTAAGGGTGGGAGGACCGCATGTACCCGTCTCGGTTCCGCTACGAGGCCCCGCGTTCGCTCGCCGAGGCGATCGAACTGCTGGCCGGCGGCGGAGGCGAAGCGAAGGTGCTGGCCGGCGGCCAGAGCCTTGTTCCGCTGATGAAGCTGCGCTTCGCCACGCCCGAACTGCTCGTCGACATCAACAACGTCGGCGGCCTGGACTACCACCGCGAGGATCCTGACGGCACGCTGCACATCGGTGCGCTGTGCCGCCACGCCGACCTGGAGCGTTCTGCACTGCTCAAGGGCAAGCAGCCGACCATGGCCGCCGCGGCGCCGCTGATCGCCGACCCAATCGTGCGCAACCGCGGCACCCTCGTCGGCTCGCTCTGCCACGCCGACCCGCAGGGCGACTGGGCCTCGGTGGTGCTCGCGCTTGGCGGCTCCGTCGTGGCGCGGGGTCCGCGGGGCCGGCGCGCGATCCCGATGGCGGACTTTGTCACCGGCCCGTTCGAGAACGTGCTTGAGCCGGACGAGGTCGCCGTCGAGGCGGTCATCCCGGCGCACAAGAACACCCCGGCGGGCGGATACCTCAAGCTGGAACGCCGGGTCGGGGACTTCGCCACCGTCGGGGTGGCGGTGGCGGTGGAGACCTCCGGCGGGACCGTGACCAGGGCCGGGATCGCCCTGACCGGAGTCGGCGGGTCGACCATCGCGGCCACCGAGGCGCAGCAGGCGCTGACCGGGCAGGCGCTCACCCCGCCGGCCATCGAGCGGGCCGCCGACCTAGCCGCAGGCGCCGCCCGGCCGAGGACCGATCACCGCGGCAGCGCGGAATACAAGCGGCACATGGTGCGCACCTTCGTGGCCCGCATCCTGGCCCAGGCGGCCGGGCCCGATGCGGCCGGGCCCGATACCGCGGCGGAGAGGGCGGCCTGAGATGACAATCGTTTACGACGACCGCGACGGCCAGGCGGCGAGCGACATCCCGGTGCGGCGGATCAAGTTCACCATCAACGGCGCGAAAAAGGTGGCCGAGGTCGAGCCCCGGCTGCTGCTGGCCCACCTGATCCGCCAGGGTCTCGGGCTGACCGGGACGCACATGGGCTGCGACACGACCAACTGCGGCGCGTGCACGGTCCTCGTGGACGGGCGGGCGGTGAAGTCCTGCACGATGCTCGCCGTCCAGGCCGATGGGCACGAGATCGAGACCGTCGAGGGCCTGGCTACCGCCAGCGAACTGCACCCCCTGCAGGAGGGCTTCAAGGAGCAGCACGGGCTGCAGTGCGGGTTCTGCACGCCGGGCATGATGATGGCCGCCAAGGCGCTGCTCGCCGCGAACCCGGACCCGACCGAGGAAGACGTGCGCTGGGCGCTGTCGGGCAACCTCTGCCGCTGCACCGGTTACCAGAACATCGTGAAGTCGGTCCTCTGGGCGGCCGAGAAGCTCCGGCCGCAGGCCACCGCAGACGGGAGCCAGCAGTGACACAGGCGCTTGACGAGATCAAGATCGGCGGGCTCGGCGCGAGCCGCAAGCGCGTCGAGGACAATCGCTTCATCCGCGGCAAGGGCAACTACACCGACGACATCGTTCTGCCCGGCATGCTGCACATGGAGATACTGCGCAGCCCGCTGGCGCACGCGCGGATCAAGTCGATCGACACCAGCAGGGCATGGCAGATCCCCGGGGTACACCTGGTGCTCACCGGGGAGATGATGGCCACGCGCAACCTGGCCTGGATGCCCACGCTGTCCTACGACACCCAGGCGGTGCTGGCCACCGACAAGGTGCGCTTCCAGGGCCAGGAGGTCGCCTGCGTCATCGCGGACGACCCCTACATCGCCAAGGACGCGTGCGAGGCGATCGACGTCGAGTACGAGCCGCTGCCGGCGATCGTCAACCCGGCGCAGGCCGTCGCCGAGGGCGCGCCGGTCATCCGGGACGACAAGGAGAACCAGGGCGACAACGTCATCTACCGCTGGGAGGTAGGCGACGCCGACGGCACCGAGCGCGCGTTCGCGCAGGCCGACAAGGTCTCCCGGCTCAAGCTGCACTACCCCCGCTCACACCCGTCGCCGATCGAGTGCTGCGGGTCGATCGCGGACTTCAACCGGGCCACGTCGAAGCTCACGGTGTACATGACCACGCAGGCGCCGCACATCATCCGCGCCGCCGTGGCGCTGGTGGCCGAACTGCCCGAGCACATGATCCGGATCATCTCGCCGGACATCGGCGGCGGCTTCGGCAACAAGGTCCCGGTGTACCCGGGCTACGTCTGCTCGATCCTCGCCTCGATCCTGCTGGAACGCCCGGTGAAGTGGATCGAGGACAAGTCGGGCAACCTGATCTCCACCGGGTTCGCGCGCGACATCTACCTCGACGGCGAGGTGGCGATGCGCAGCGACGGCAAGATCCTCGCCGTCCGGATGCACTGCGACGCCGATCACGGCGCGTTCTTCTCCGACGCGCAGCCGAGCAAGTTCAAGATCGGCCTGCTGCACTCGGCCTTCGCCGCCTACGACATTCCCGTCGGGCACATCTCCGCGCGCGGCACCTACAGCAACAAGGCGCCCGGCGGGGTCGCCTACCGCTGCTCGTTCCGGGTCACCGAGGCGATGTTCTTCCAGGAGCGGATGATCCAGGCGGCCGCGCACGACCTCGGCATGGACCAGGCCGAGTTCCGGCGGATCAACTTCGTGCGCGACGACCAGTTCCCGCACCGCACGCCGTTCGGCTTCCTGACCGACTCCGGGCAGTACGCCAAGTGCCTGGAGGTCGGCCTGCGCGCGGTGGGCTACCAGGACTTCCTGCGGCAGAAGGCGGCGGCCAGGGCCAAGGGCAGGCGCCTTGGCATCGGCATCTCCACCATGACCGAGCCGCTCGGCGCTGGGAACAGCCGCGAGTACGACATCCTCGGCATCAAGATGTTCGACTCGGCCGAGCTCAAGGTGCACATGACCGGCAAGGCCATCGTCCGCACCGGCGCCCGTACGCAGGGCCAGGGGCACGAGACGACCTGGGCGCAGATCGTCAGCCACGAACTCGGCATCCCGGCCGAGGACGTGGTCGTCGAGGAGGGCGACACCGACACGGCGCCGTTCGGCATGGGCACCTACGCGTCGCGGTCGACCCCGGTCGCCGGGGCGGCGGTCGCGATGGTGGCGCGCAAGATCCGCGCCAAGGCCCGCAGGCTGGCCGCGCACCTGCTCGAGGTGTCCGAGGAAGATGTCGAGTGGGAGCTGGGCCGGTTCTACGTCCGCAGCGCGCCCGCCCGCGGCGTCACGATCCAGGAATGCGCGATAGCCGCCTACAGCAACATGCCGGACGGCATGGAGCCCGGCCTGGAAAACACCGCTTACTACGACCCGCCGAACCTCACCTGGCCGTTCGCCGTCTACATCGTCACGGTCGAGGTGGACCCGGAGACAGGCGTCTGGGACGTGCTGAACACGGTCGCGGTCGACGACTGCGGCGTGCGCATCAACCCGATGATCGTCGAAGGACAGATCATGGGCGGGCTCACCGAGGCCTACGCGATGGCGAACATGCAGTTCATCACGTTCGACGCCGAGGGCAACTGCGTCGGCTCGAACTACATGGACTACCTGCTGCCCACCGCCTGGGAAACGCCGGGATTCGAGCTGCACAGCGAGGTCGTCACGCCCTGCCCGCACCACCCGATCGGCGCCAAGGGCATCGGCGAATGCGCGGCAGTCGGCGGCCCGGCGGCGTTCGTGAACGCGGTGATGGACGCGATCGCCGACACCGGCGTCCGGAACATCGACATGCCGCTGCTGCCGGACCGGGTATGGGAGGCGCTGACCCACCACCGCGACGTCTCCGGCGCCCCGCCGGTGCGCTCGGACGACTGACGGGACTAGGGCCGTGGGCGATTGGACGATCCTGGAGCAGGCCAGCGAGCTGGCCCGGCGCGGCGAACCGTTCGCGCTGGCCACGGTGGTCTGGCGGCAAGGCCCGTCGTCCAGCCAGCAGGGCTCGCGGGCGATCATCACCGCCGACGGGGAACTGCACGGCTGGATCGGCGGTGCCTGCGCGGAACCGGCCGTCCTCCGCCAGGCCCGGGCGGTGATCGCCGACGGCACCCCGCGGTTGCTGCTGCTCGGCACGCCCGATCAGTTCGGCGCGGCCGTTCCGGACGGGATCACGGTCGTGCCCATTTCCTGCCAGAGCGAGGGCGCGCTGGAGGTCTATATCGAGCCGGTCGTGCCCGCGCCGCACCTGGTGATCGTCGGGGGTTCCCCGATGGCGCACACGCTGGCCGACCTGGGCCGCGCCCTGGGCTGGCGGACCAAGGTGATCGCGGGCCAGGACTTCTCGGCGGCGGACGCGGACGAGCGGTCCATGGTCATCGTGGCCACCCAGGGCCACGGCGACGAGGAGGCGGTCGAGCAGGCGGTGGCGGCCCGCCCCGCCTACCTGGGCCTGGTCGGCTCGCGCCGCCGGGGCGCCGCCGTGCTCGGCTACCTCGCGGACCGGGGCCTGCCCGCCGGCCAGCTGGACCGGGTGCACGTCCCCGCCGGGCTGGACCTCGGCCACACGACGCACCGGGAGATCGCGGTGGCGATCTTGGCGGAGCTCGTCCAGTTGCGCGCGTCCGGGGCCCTGGCGGGGGCGGGCGCCGGAGCGGGGGCGGGGCGCGAAGCGCCGGGGGCGGGGAAAGCAGGACGCGGGGGCGGGGAAAGCAGAGCGGAAGCGGCCCCGGCTACCGCGCCCGCCGCGCCCGCCCAGGCCGCCGGCCCGACGTCGGCAACGATCACAGGCGCTGCGGTGGCTCCGGGGGACCCGGCCGAGGCAACCGACCCGGTCTGCGGGATGACCGTCCTGGCGACCGCCTCCAATTACCCGCTGGAACACGACGGCGTGACCTACCACTTCTGCGGCACCGGCTGCCGCCGTGAGTTCGAGAAGGACCCGGCCGCCTACGCGACAAAGGAAACCCGATGCTGATCAAGAACGACTTCGAGGTGGCGGCGCCGGTCGATAAGGTCTGGCGGTTCTTCCAGGACATCCCGCAGGTGGCGGCCTCCCTGCCCGGCACCGAGCTGACCGAGAACCTCGGCGGCGACAAGTACCAGGGCCGCGTCGCCGTGCGGATGGGCCCGGTCCGGCTCCAGTTCGCCGGGACCGCCGACATCGCCGAACGGGACGAGGCGGCCAAACGGATAGTCGTGAACGCGAGCGGAGCCGAGGAAAAGGGCAGGGGCCAGGCCAGCATGGTCGTGACGGCCGTCCTTGCCCCGGCCGGCCGGGGCACCAAGATCAGTGTCACCCAGGACCTGCAGGTGTCCGGGGCCGCGGCCCAGTACGGCCGGGGCATGATCTCCGACGTCACCGCAGTGCTGATGCGCGACTTCTCCGTCAACCTGGCGAACCGGATCGACCGGGCCGAACGCGGCCTGGCCGTTGACGAGGCTGCCGCCACCCCGGCGAGCGGGCTCACCCTGGGCATGCGCGCCGCGCTGATGGCGCTGCGCCGCGTGTTCCGCCGGTTCTTCGTCCCCTACCACGCCACCAGCTGAGGAGATCGAGCCATGGTCCTGTGGTGGATTGGCAACGCCATCCTGCTGCTCGTCGTACTCCCGGTCGTCATCTTCCTGCTCAACCGGGTGCTCGCCGCGGTGGAGCGGATCCGGGGCGCCACCGGCGAGATCCTGGCCGGCGGAGTCGCCCTGATCGGCGAGCTTAACGGCGTGCCCGAGGCGCTGGCCACGACCGACGCCACGATCAACGAGGTGTCGGTCGGCGCGGTCCGTTACGCGGGCTCCGTCGCGACGCTCCTCGGCGGACAAGGATAGGAGAGCGGCCATGCCAGCAGCTGCCTGGGCGACCCTGATCATCGCGGCGCTGATCATCGCGATCACCGCCATCGGCCTGTTGCGGGTCATCTTCCACCTGAGGGCGATCCGCGCCACGCTCGTTGCGACCACCGGCGGCGTTCAGGCCGTCGCGCAATTGACCAGCACGGTGCCGGACCGGCTCACCTCGGTCAACGCGAGCCTGAAACCCGTCCGCGACTTCGCCGAAACAGTCTGAGGAGCCGGCCATGGACCTACACGTCGTTGCCGCCGGCACGTCGAACACAGGCTGGATCGTCGGCTACACGATCGGCATCGTGATCGTCCTGGTCGTCGTCGCGCTGGTCGTGCCGATCCTGGCGCTGGCGCGCTCGATCGGCAACGAAGCACCCAAGATCAACGACGCGCTGACCCAGGCGGTGCACAACACCGCGCCCCTGGCGGCGTTGCGCACCACAATCGACTACGCCGTGACGATCATCGGCGGCCTGCAGCGCGGCCGCGCGAGGCTGGGTGATGACAATGCCTGATGTCGCGATGTCCGGGCACGAGCACACCCTATGGCTGACCGCGAACATCCTCGGCCTGGTGGTCGTGGTCGCCGTCGCGGGCTTGCTGAGCCTGCTCATCTGGTTCGTGCGGATCATCGACCGGCGCGTGGTTGCCGTGCGGGACACGCTCAAGGCCGCGGCGGCGAACACCGCGGACACGGTGCTGATCCCCCAGGTCGCCGACGGCGTCGACCTTGTCCTGGGTGAGGGCCTCAAGCACCACCTGTTCCTCGGCCGCGTGCTAGCGAAGGTGAAGTCATGACGGGGATGGTCATTTTCACGGTCATCGACGTCGTGCTGCTGATCGCCGGGCTGGCGTTCTACCTCTACTGGGTGGGCACGCTGCTGGCCCGGATCGCGGGGAACCTCGAGGAGTGCGCGGAAACGGTGCGCACGATCGTCGGCCACGCCAAGCTCATCGGGCCAGGCGTGGAGCACATCAACGAGACCGGGGGGGTGGTGGCCGGTGCGCTGCCGCTGCTCTACGGGATGGCCGAGGAGATCGTCGCCGACGTCACCCCGCGGCCGGAGCAGCCGGCCGAACCGGAACCCGTGCGGCCCGCCTCAGGCCGCCGCCGCTCCCGCCTCCACGAAGCCGTCGGCTTCGCTCCGCGCTCGTAGCGCGCGGAGCGGTGAGACACCCGACCCGACTCCTCCTCGTTTACGCACGCCCAAAACGTCATAAACCGGGCGCGGGACCGTGCGGAAGTGAGGATAAGTCACGATGATCATGGTGGGGGCGGCACCGACAGACGGTGCGGCCGGCGCCGACGGCTACGCCGGCGCGGAACCGTCCGGGCCGCGCCTGGATACCGGGCCCGTGGTGGGCGCCTGGTACTCGCCAATCCACTCGTCCCGCCACGCGTTGGCGTATTGCTGGCTATTGCAGCGGGGCTGGTAGACGGCGGTGAGCTCGCGGGCGATCTGCTCCCGGTGGGACCTGCTCCCGCCCGGCACCTCGTAGCTGCAGACGTACACCTTCCACCGCGAACCGGCGCGCCGGACCCAGCAGTGCGCGCGGGGGTGCTGGAAGGGGAAGCGTTCGGCCGCGAGGTCGTCGGAGTGGTCCACATAGATGACCGCGTACCGGTCCGGCTTGGCGTCGGGTTCGGGCCTGTACAAGATCGCGTAGACGGCCGGCCGGGGCGGCGGCGTCCAGCCGCCGAGCAGCCGGGGCCCCTCGAACGGGTACCCGGCGAGCGAGCCCAGCCTGATCATCAGGAACCGTTCACGGCGTCGTGCTCGGTGAACGCCTCGACCCGCACGATCGGGCCCATCGGGAGCCCGGCCACCGCCACGGCTCGGTTGAACTCCTCCGTCGCCCGCTCGATCGCCTCGTCCCGGCTGTCCGCATGCACGACCAGCGTGACACCATAACGCTTCGACCCGATCCCGGAGGCCATGCCGCCGCTGTCGGCGACCGCGTCCGCGAGCTCGACCACCTCCTCGCGCGACAGCACCCGGTCCCCCTCCGCTTGGATTCCCACGCTCCACCTGCTCACCTTGCCTCCCTCACAGGGTCGGCAGCAGCGCCGCGAACTCTTCCAGGCTGTTCAGGTCGTGGCCGGACAGCATCAGGTCCACGTGCGGGGCCACCACCATCATCCCGAGCGTGCTGGGCCGGAAGCCAGCGTCATCGCCCTTGTGCGGGTTCAGCCACACCAGCCGGTGGCAGAGCCGGGACAGCCGCTCCACCGCTGTCGCGAGCACCCCGGGGTCGCCGCGGTCCAGCCCGTCGGAGCAGATCACGACCACCCCGCCGCGGGCCAGCCCGCGCCGCCCGTAGCCACGGACGAACTCATCCAGCGACGCGCCGATCCTGGTGCCGCCCTCCCAGTCGAACACCGCCCGCGCGGCCCGGCCGAGCGCCTCGTCCGGGCGGCGGCCCTCCATCTCCCTGGTGATCCGGGTGAGCCGGGTGCCGAAGCAGAACACCTCCACCTTCGCCGCGGCCCGCTTGGCGGAGTAGGCGAACTGGAGCAGGTTGCGCGAGTAGTCGGCCATCGAGCCGGAGATGTCGAGGATCAGGATCAGCGGCCGCAGCCGGACCCGGCGCTGCCGCCAGAACAGCTCGGCGGGCTCGCCGTGCAGCCGCATCGACTCGCGGACCGTGCGCCGCAGGTCTGGGGCGCGGCCCGAGCGCCCGGCCATCGTGCGCCGGGACCGCCGCCGGGGCGGGGTGAGCCTAATCCTGGCCATGATCCGTTGCACGGCCGCCAGTTCCTCCGCGGTGCACGCGGCGAACGACTTGTGCTTGAGCGCTTCCACGTCGGAGGCCATCCAGCCGAGCGCGGCCTCGTCCTCGTCGCCTTCCCCGGCGCGCTCGGTGTCCGGCAGCGTGAGGATGGCCTCGGACTCCGCCCCAACCCGGGCCCGGAGCGTCACGAGCTCCCGGACCGGATCCCCGGCGTCCAGGAAGAACCGGCGAAACACCTCGTCGTACACCCCGATGTCGTCGCGCCGGTGCACGAGCGCGGCCCGCCCGCCCCAGTAGAGGTCGAGCAGGTCGGTCGGGTCGAGCGGGGCCATGGCCGCGCAGTAGGTGAGGACGTCGCCGGTGCCGACGGAGAGCCCGGCGCGGCGCAGCTCGCGGCAGAAGCTCGCCAGCAGCCCGACGACGGGCCCGCGCTCAGGCACCGGACGTGATCTCCGCCAGGTTTTCCCGCACCAGGTCGAGGTCGTCGCGCTCTTTCACGACAGCGCCGAGGGTGTCCTCGGCGAGCTGCGGGTCCAGGTCGGTCCCGCCGAGCAGGTCGAGGGTGCGCACCCAGTCGATCGTCTCGGCGACCCCCGGCGGCTTGGCCAGGTCCAGCTCGCGCAGCCGGTGCACGGCGGCCACCACCTTGCGGGCCAGCGCCCGCGACACGCCTGGCTCCTTGATGAGCACGATCTCGACCTCGCGCTCGGCGGTGGGGTAGCCGATCCAGTGGTACAGGCAGCGCCGCTTCAGCGCGTCGTGCAGCTCCCGGGTGCGGTTCGAGGTGAGCACGACAAGCGGCGGGGCCGGCGCCGTGATGGTGCCGATCTCGGGAATGCTGACCTGGAAGTCGGACAGGACCTCGAGCAGGAAGGCCTCGAACTCGTCGTCGGCGCGATCCACCTCGTCGATCAACAGCACGGCCTGGTCCCCGGCCCGCACCGCTTCCAGGAGCGGCCGCTCCAGCAGGAACTTCGGCCCGAACAGCTGGTCCACCGCGCCGTCACCAGCGAGCTGATGCTCGGACAGCGCCCTGATCTGCAGCATCTGCCGGGCGTAGTCCCACTCGTACAGCGCCTGGTTCGTGTCGATGCCCTCGTAGCACTGCAGCCGGATCAGCCTGCGCCCGAAGACCGACGCGAGCACCTTGGCGGCCTCGGTCTTGCCCACGCCGACCTCGCCCTCGAGCAGGATCGGGCGTGGCAGCGACATCGACAGGTAAAGCGCCGTGGCAAGGCCCCGGTCGGCGAGATAACCACCCTGGCGCAGGAGATCCGTCAGCTGACCGACGCTCCCCGGATGCTCGACCAAGCGCTCTCCTCGCTCGCGATCCGGCCGGCTACTGACGGCGCTCAGCCAGGTCCGCCGGGTCCGCCGGGTCCGCACGGTCCGCCGGGCCGCGCACCAGGTCGGCGAGGCTGGCCGTGGGGTTCAGCTTGCCTTCGCGCTCCAGCCTGGCCCGCCAGGCGGCGCGCAGGTCGTCGTCGCCGTCCACCTCGCCGAAACCGACGTCGGCCATCCTCTTGCACGATTTCGCGGCGCTAGCGTCATCGAGGTCCGCGCTGGTCTGGCCCCGGGCGCTCCATATCCCGCGAAGCACTTCGAGCGTCTCATCCGGCTCGCGACTCATCCCGGCACCTTCCAGCGGGCGCTGCTACCAGGCTGACTGTAGCCGCCGTCCACGGTCTGGACGAGAGCCGATTAAGGGTTACGTTATCGGGCGGCTCGTGACCCGCCTCGGGCGCCAGCCTCTCGGTCCATCATACGGAGCCGGACAGCTGCGCCCATCAACTCAGAAATCACCCACGCCCCACTGACCCCGCCCGGTGCAGTCTCGGGCGGCCCCGGCCGCCCGACGTTTTGTCCTCGTTGTGGCGGCCAGGACACGTGAATGTCGTGGCCCAAGGCAACCAGGACAAACGCTGTCAGTGTTTGGTCCGCTTCTTTGGCTTCGCCGCAGGCGACACGTGGCGAACGGAGTTATAGGCCGGGGGTGGCATGGTGCACCCGAGACACGGCGGCTTGCCGACGAAGTAGCGGGGGATCAACGGTGAGTCGGTTGGTGGGTTGGTAGGCAGCAGAAATGGCGCGCGCGGCGGCTGGCTGAAGTTGAAGTCGTTGAGCAGATTCCCCAGGATCGGCGTGTTTTCCCTGACGTCCGGACGGCTATCTGGCCGGCCGTCGGTCCTGGGGTTGAGGCGGGCTCCGTTAAGAAAATCCTCCTCGATGAACTTCAGGTAGGCGTCGCTGCTGAGGATCTGGTGGTCGACGTAACCCTTCTTGGCGTACGGCGAGATGACGAGCCCTGGCACCCGCAGGCCGTAGCCGTTCTGGTCGACCCGCGGCGGCGCCATGTGGTCGTAGAAGCCGCCCCAGTCGTCCCAGGACAGGAATATCGCCGTCGAGTTCCAGTCCGGGCTCTTCATGGCGGCGTTGATGAGCGCGGTGACGTAGGCCTGGCCCTGGTGCACGCTGGCGGGGGGGTGCTCGCCATCGGGCTGCGACGGGACGACCCACGAGACGGCCGGCAGCGTGCCGGTCCTGGCCGCGGTGAGGTATGAGGTGAGGGACTGGATGCTGTTCAATTGGTGGTCCTGGTGGACGTCACCGAACAGCGGCAGCGGGTTCCAGATGCCCGGCGTCGAGGCGCTCTGCCGGACCGGTGGGCAGGCCAGGGCCGAGTCGTTGGCACAGTCGGGCTGGGTGCCCGTCTGCACGTAGTAGGCCCAGCTGACGCGCCTGGCGTACAGCAGCCAGGTGATGTCGGTCCAGGCCAGATCGATCGACGTGGCCCCGGTGGTCAGCTCGTTGTGCACGGCTTTGGAGAACTGCCTGACGCCGTACGGCCCCACGATGTTGTTGACGCAGCTCATCGCCGAGCGGTTCTTGCACCGCGCCGACCAGGCGGACACCAGGTAGAGGTGTTCGGCCAGCGACCAAGACTTCACCGGCTCGAACATGTGATCCTGGAGGACGAAGTTCTTGCCGTACGCCCAGTAGTTGGGGATCTCCGCGCCGGTGTGGTAGCCCATGACGTCCGCCGAGGCGCTCTGGTTGCAGGCGGGGTCGAAGGCGACCCGGCAGCCTGCCTGGGCCGCGTACCACTGCCGGACGAACCCGTCCATCCTGCCGCCGTCGATGTCGGCGACCGCGTCGGGCTCACCGTGCGGGCCGCCGCCGTTGACGTCAGCGGTGTCGTGGTAGGGGCGGGTGCACCCGCCTTTGATATTGGGCACGCAGACGGCCGGGACGCCGTTGCGCATCGGGATGCCGTCCGCGCCGGGGTAGGTGCCGAAGTAGCTGTCGAAGGACCGGTTCTCCTGCATGATGATGATCACGTGCTTGATCTTGTGAATGCCGGACGCCACGGGGTCATGGGCCGTCACGGATGAGCACGCGGCCAGCAGGCCCATCAAAAGGGCGCTGACAGCCACTAGGCGGGCAAAAGGGCTGGGAGATGTGGTCAACCCTGGTCACCCCGGGCCTCTGTCCGGGATGCGGCGGAGCCATCTTTCCCGGGACCGTGGGGACCAGGCACGTATCCTCCTGAGCGACAAGCCATCTGGGCAAGCCCTCAGCCTAGTGGGGTCAGGCGCCGCCGCCGTCCTCAGCGGTGCTCGCCAGCCATCCGCTTTGAGGATTCGCTCGGCAACCCGCTGGCCGTGGTGGAACTCACCCGTGGGGCGGAAACCCAGCCGTGCGTAGAAGCCTTCCGGGCCGTTCTCGGCGGGTGAGTAGGAGGTCGCCAGCTCCAGCCGCAGCGCCGACGCCACGCCCCCACACGCCGGACTGGAACAGGTGGCCCAGCGCTCACTGCCTCCCACAGAAGAGCCTACGCCAGCGGCGACCGTGAGCTTCGGGCCACAACTCGGGGACCGGCCGGGGCTAGTCGGAGAACAGGTGATGGAAGTAGCCGCTGTGGAACCTGTTCGACCTCAGCCCGGAGGGTCGGGGAACTGACTGGTATGAGCAGCTGAGCTACTGACGCGCCAGTACCGGAGTGGCCCAGGACCGCACGTCGCTGCTGGAGGCGCTGAACCAGGCGGCCGGCAGGCTCTACGCCTGACTCAGTTGGTCACTCGGCCAGGGATCTGCGAATCACGAGGAGGATCGGCCATGCCCGCCGATCTCAAGCAGTCCGGTCAGTACCCTCGTGTTGCTGCACGGGGACGACCGCCTACCCGGTCCACTCCTCCGCAACAGCCAGATCGGTGAACTCCGGCGTGCCCGCGAGCCTATCGGCCAGCATCGCCCGAAGGACTTGCAACCCCTCCTGGCGGCGCGGGTCGCGCTCGCGCGCACGCGCCTTCTCCTCGCTCTCGAACACGACCAGGGTGAAAAACTGATCCGGGTCCTTCTGGTCTTGCATGATCATCGTCCGCAGCAGGCCCGAATCAGGTTGCTCGACCGCCTGCAGCTGCTCGCGCAGTCCGACCGTGTCTTTGCCCGGCTTCACCCTGAAGCGCATGAGCTGCGCCCACATATCTGACCCCCTTGACCATCCTGGCCGTCGGCATGCTCAGCCCCGCATGCTATGCCAGACGGGCGGCTAGTGTGTGGAGCTATGCCAGATGACGAAGCCGACCTAAACTCCCCCCGCGGTGCCGCCTCACCCGGCCCGGGTGTGGAGGCCCGGCGCGTGGCGGAGAGCCTGAGTGAGGCCGAGTGCATGGAGCTGCTCGCCGGCGGCGGGCTCGCGCGTCTGGTCTACATCAACCGGTACGGGCTGACCGCGCTGCCGGTGGTGTACAAGATCGACGCAGGGTCGATTGTCGTGGGCACCTGGGACCCGGTCCTGTTTGATGAGGACCTGCGTACCGGCATCGCCCAGGCCGAGTACCAGGTCGCGGTGGAAGCAGACCAGATCGATGTGGCAGCGCGCGAGGGATGGTTCGTGCTGGCACGGGGGCCAGCGCATCATCTGGATACCGAAGCCGAGCGCGCACCTTTCATCGATGCCGGGCTCGAGCCGTGGATCGAGGGGGTGCCTGCGCACTTCATCCGGGTTAATCCCACCTATATCGAGGGAAACCGCGCCCGCCGGGCATAATGCCAGTGACCGCGATTGACCCCGGCTGACCACCTCATCGGGCACGGGCACGACCACCTATCCGCAGGGGCGGCGGGCAAGCCGTCCAGGCGGAGGCAGGTCAACGCTCACCCTTTACCGGACCCGCAAACTCATTCTTCGACAACGCCACAAACACAACAGCCAGAATGCCGAGCACAGGAGTCCAGGTCAAATATCCCCATGGATGGGGAGGCACGATTGCACAGATAGCGCCTGCCAGCGCAACGCCCCAAAGCTTGCGCCTGATGGCAAAGATCCCGCCACCTATGGCTATTAGGCCGAGCCCGATCCCAACTGGGATGATCGCCGCGTGCATATGCGGCCCCCAGTGATACCAAGCCATGAACGCCCCGCTGATGATGCTCAGTATTCCAGCGGCGGTTGGTTTCCATGTCTTCATGGGTCATCTCTCTCTGGAGGCGCGGCCCCCGGCGCCCGGCCGCCAGCCCTGCCAGTCTTCCGCGCTGGGCCGTTCGGGCGCATCGGCTAGCAGACTGATCTGTGTCCGCCGAGCGGATGATGGGATGCCCTTGTCCTGCGGCTGGGCGGGGGCTTGGACGTGAACCAGGGACCGCTTCTTTATCAGTTCTGGCCGAACGCGAGCTGAGGCGGATTTGCCGCTGAGTTCTTTCACGACCTGCGGCACACAGGGAACGACCTGACGGCGGCCACCGGCGCCACCCTGCGGGAGATGATGGACCGGATGGGCCACAGCAGCCCACGCGCCGCGCTGATCTACATGCACGGCAACGATGCCCGCCAGCGGGAGATCGCAGACTCCCTCAACAAACTCGCGCGATCAGAGCTGAGCCGCAACAGCCAGCGTGCCAAGGATGGCGCGCGACGGAGACCATCGGGCACGCACCGGGCACGGAAGGGTCCGGGTGCCTCAGGATCACGCGAACCGGTTCCGGCGACACCGGGCCTGACCTGGGCTGATGGCTGGTGGGGCTACCTGGAATTGAACCAGGGACCTCTTCCTTATCAGGGTGCGGATGCCGGTCTTCCGGTAGCGCTACCAGGCCAGTGACCAGGGCGGTAGATCACACTGGCCCTACCGATTCCTTATCGTCGCTGGGTTATGAGCTATACGACGCACGTCTTCCACATCTCTGGCATGCCCGCCCGTCTCGCTGACCAGGACACGGGTCTGGCGGCTGTCTCCAGGCTCGCGCTGAGTGTCCCCCGTCACGCATGATCTCGTTAGCAAGTCCGTTAGCAGAACAGCTTCCTGACCTGCGCTTTGTCGCTCCTGTCCCGTCCTCCTCCTGCTATGTCATGAGCGGGAGCTGCGGCGGTCTCGCCCCGCCGCGCAAGAGGTGGTCCAGGCCGTGCAATGCCATGGCGAGGATGTGCTGCACAGCTTCTGGGGGCAGGAGATCCGTGACGATCACGGTGAACATCACCCCGCAGAACAAGAGCACCCAATCCTTCCGGCCGATACTGCGAGTGGCCGCTTCGGCTTCGTCGAGCCTCGCCTCCACACGCGAAATCTGCTCGTTCGAAAGTGAATACGTCTTCTTCAGGTACTCCACGGCCGATGAGCAGGCCGCTCCGCGCCTACGAGCGTGATCTATGAAGAAAGGTCACGCTGCTTCCATCTGTTGCGCTGCTGTGGAGGGAGGTGGTGCACTAAGATGTCGGCCGCGTCGTACGGACAGCCAGCTGTATCGCAGAGCGGCTCCCAGGGCGCAAGCCATCAATATGAGGACCCAGATCCACCACGTGTAAGTGAGCGCCCCGAGTGCAAGGACGGTTATGATGACTGCGGCCGCAAACCGGACTATCCACAGGCTCGCACCCAGAACGCGAATGTCTAGCGCCTTGCGGATGCCTGGCAGGAACGTCGCACCGGCCGCGCCAAGCACGACTAGCACGACCGCCCAGTGATGAACAATTACGTGGGCGCCAGATAGCGAGAGCCGAAGCGCGAGCAACGTGAGGAGGCCGACCATGACGAGTACCCCTGTAATCATCCAGAAGTACAGCGTAAGCAAGGGTCGGTAGCGTCGCATCATCTCCGCATCGGCGCCAATTCGCTGCTGTACCTTCGATATCCGCTGACCGAAGGGCGTTCCGGCAAGTTTCTCTTCGCGGAACATGAACGACACACCCTCCCACTCAAGTCGCCTAACGATGAATTCGCGGCTGCGCTCCAATGGGTGCCGGTACCAGGGCTGCAAACCTCGGTGATGGCGCGCCTCAACGTCCTCAAGCGTCCGCTGGGCAAGCGTGCTCACCTGCCGGTCCGCGTCGCCGCCAAGCCGACGAAGCACCTTTTCCACCTCGGGACTGTTATACCGAGCAAGTCCTCTTATCGCGGTAGCGCGGTTCTTGTAAGCATTGTCTTGGGCCAGTTTGAGAAGCTCCTGCATCGCGAGATCTGGGTAGCTTTGCGTCAGCCCGTCGAGCGCTGCCTCGCGAACCTCGTGATGAGGATCCCGGGCAAGCCGCAGAAGGGCCGGGACAGCTGATTTGTGTCCCGCGACGGCGAGCGCCTGGGCCACATCCGTGCGGACATCCTCGTCCGGGTCCTCGACGAGATCGTTGAGCACAGGGATGGCGTCGGCTCGTCCTATCCGGCCGAGCGCGCGTGCGGCAACTCGGCGGACATGCCAGTCCTCCTGCCTAACGGCGTCAATCAGTTCCGGGAGGGCCTCGGCATCTTGCAGTTGATTCAGGGCGTTCAGGGCTTGCTCACGCATAGTGGGAGATGTGGCCAACTGGATAAGGTGCGCTGCGGCCGCGGATGAACCGATACGGCCAAGTGATACCACAGCGACGTTGCGCAATTGCTGAGGCTCGTTAGAATCGGCGGCCATAGCGGCCAGCTCGTCTGCTGACCCAGGTAGCCGCAGAGCACCAATGGCCTGTAGCATCACCAATCGCATGAACAATGGCTCTGTAGGCTTGGCGTGTTCGTTATAGAGCCGAATCAGTTCTGCCTCCCACGGCTGGTCCGGCAGCCGCGCGGAAAGAGTCTGCAGGGGTTGCAGCCGCATGCCGGAGGTAAATGGGGAACCGCGACCCACACGCGCCAGAACACTTGCGAGGGCCTCCCTGGCCTGGCTCTGAGGGAGCCGCCCCAGCGCTTCGATAAGCGGACGCGCTAGCCCAGGGTCGTCTCTAGCAGCTGCGGCGACTAGTTTGCTCAACACCGCGTCGTTATCAGGGAAGCGGGCCGCCAACGCACCAAGGGCCTGCACGCTGCCGGCCCGTACACGAAATCTCCGACTGCGAAGGCCCCTATCGATATGCTCTAGGGAGTTGTCTAGAGAGTCGGTTCCGAACTGAGCGATCGCATCGGCAATCTGAGCTCTCTCGGCGTGCCACACTCGCCCCATCGCTTTAATCATATTGGGCAACGCGGCAGCGTAGCCAGTCCTTCCGAGAACGTACGCAGCATTCACAATAACTCGACGGTGAGGGTTTAGGCATGACCATGGCACCCGCAATGCCACGAGCACAGCAGCCACGACCAATGCCCTGATCGGAGTCATGCCGAACGGCGACGTCAGCGCAGAGGCAGGGCCCAAGAGGAGATCTAGACACACACATATCGCCGTGACTACGAACACCGTGCTGCTTACACATTCGAATATTGAAAGTGCAGCAGTAGGGTAGGAGCGTGGCCGCCGCCAGGGAAGATTCCGCGCGGCCAGGCACCGGACCAGGCGCCTATCAAGCCGACTGTCGAGGTTGCACCACAGCGCGACAACCTCTGACCAACGCTGGTCCGCCAGCAAAGTCGCTGGCCGGCGGTGGACAATACGCAGCCGCAGGCCCGTAGCTGCGAAGTACTCTTGCACGAGCTGATGGCGGAAGTGAAATTGGCCGGCGCGATGGATGAGGAGGCCAGTCCCGGCGAGCGTGTCGCAGTACTTCTGGTCGCGACCGTCAGCACTCGGTAGCGGCGCATGTTCGCCTAGCTCGCCGCGCCGGAGCATGTGGTAGGCGACGGCACCGGCCCAGGACGCGACTTGCTTTCCGTCAGGAGCTTCCGGTCCGATCCGCCGTTGTTCGCGTTCCAGTAGTTTCCTGAACAGGGAGTGAAGGATCACGCCGCGACTGCCCAATTCGGCACCGGGCTCGTAGGCTCCAATTACACTGCACAGGAAAAAGGGGTTGGTCGCGATCGCCGCAAGCGTCGACCTTCTTCGGATTTCCTGCTGGAGTTGGATCGCTGCCGCCGGCTCCAGATACGCTTCAACGAAGCAGTCGATCTGATCAGAATCCATCGGCAGAACCCGCACAACCTGCCACGCCAGCGAGTCGAAGTACTCGTGGCTGCGACAAGTGACAACGATGTGGCAGAGAGGATGGTCGTCGGCGAGCTCGCGGAGCGAGCGCTCCCGCGGGTCGATCGTTCCCGCCTGACGCTGGGGCCGAAAGTCAGCCGCACTCCCGTCTGGCCGTTCGTGTCGGCCCTCGCCTGGACTGACCCGTCGGTGGGGGATCTCGTTCAGCCCGTCAAGGAGAAGCAGGAAGCGGCCGCCGGCCAATTGGTTCTCGAAGTCGCGAGCAAGGAAGTTACCAGGGCCGAGCCTTTCCGCGAGTTGCGTCTGCAGAAACGCCGTCGCGGACTGGCCGGGTTGCTCCCATCTTGACAGTGACACGTACAGCGGTAGCGGCGCAATCTGTGTGCGTGTATCACCCTGCCCGGCGACCAAAGCTGACTCAGCAAGCCGTAGCTGCCGCCGGGCTAGCTCGATCAGGCACGTTGACTTTCCTGACCCGGGCTCACCGAGCAATGCGCTGCGCCTGAACCTGTCCGGGATACTCTCGAGATCGATCTTTTCAGGCTGCATCATCTCCAACTGCTGAGGACGAGCTCTTCGCTGCCACTCCAGACCCGGCAGCAACTCCTCAACCGCCGAGCGCGGCTCTGTAGATGTCGTCAGAGGGACAAATGGTGCCTGGTCGTGGCGCAACTCCTCCAATGTGCTCCGCATCGATCGGATGTAGACGTCGAGCGAATCCGTCTCCCCCCAGGCCTCCGCGGACGTGACACGTGCGGAACGACCCTCAACTGGCACCGTCTCAGGAGGAGTCTGAATTTGATCGCGCTGGTCCTTACGTCGGCTGAGGCCCAGCGGAAGGAGTCCAAAATATGCTGTCTCCAGCAAGCTTCCAACGAGAGCAGCGACTCCCCAATTTGAGATTACACCTAGCGCGACCGACCCGCCTGCCAAGACGACTCCACCTGCCGCCCACCAAGCGGTGTGTTTATGCACCGTCGTCATCACCCCCTCGGCGCGGCGCTAAGCGAACTACCCTGGCTCCTAAGCGCCCAACACGCCTTCTAGCATATGGTGCCCCCACAGCTAGCCAACAGCAATAGTCTCCAGCTCCGTCCCCTCAGTGACGGCCATTCGGCCAAGATCAGCTGCTGCCGGATGGCGCATCCTCGGCAACAGGGAGCGCTAACTGGGCCAGCGGGTCCTCCGCCTCAGGGCTCGCGAAGCGACGTCCGTAGGGTGATCGAGACGCGGCGGCCGGCAGCAGGGCAATAGGGCGCGAGGAAGACAGCTACGTTCAGTTACCTCGGTTACGCGACCTGGCGCAAGTACCTCAAGCTGGCGCAGGGTTACACCGCCGCTCACCCCGATGGCATCGTCAGCTACACTGCACACGAGCTGCGGCACGTGTGCGCCTCGCTGCTCATCGCCTCCGGCGCATCCGATATGCAGGTGGCGGCACCAGATGGGCCACAGCAGGATCGAGACGACCAAGAACATTTACGGTCACCTGTTCGCCCAGGACCGGGCATCGATCCTGGGGGCGCTGAACCAGGCGGTCAGCCGCCTTTACGCCTACGAGAACCCTGAGAACGGCAGCACCGAAACGGCCGCCTGAGCCCTTGGAACCCTATGGACTGTAGGGTCGGCGGCCGAATACTTCTAGGGTCGCACCCACTTTGACCTGGGTGGGGCTACCTGGACTTGAACCAGGGACCTCTTCCTTATCAGGCTTGTTCGCCCGCCCCCGATAGCAGCCCTAATCCAGGCCACCGCACCTGCGCGCGTCCCCTGAGTGACCGCCCATGACCGACTGCGCACGCATGTTCTGGCACGGATGTGGCACGACCCGAGTTCGTATGGTCAAGAGGTACCCGCGGTCGTTCGTGCCCGGTCACGCGCCCGATGTCCGTCGAGCGCCGTTCTTGTAGCGCTGGCGCGCTACCATCCGGAGAAATGGACCCTCACCTGAGTGTCTATCAGGCGCATGAGCGCATCGTGTTCATCCCTGCGTACAGGGAGGACCTGCACGGCCCCGCAATAGACGACACCGAATCGCTCGTCGTGTGTCCGGTCGCCGTGTCCGACCATGACCTCGGCACAACTGCCATCCGGCTGCTCCGGGACCAGCGGCGGCGTGATTTCCCCGTGGATTTCCGGTCGGGGGACTACAGTCGGCGGCTCGCAGTACGCAGGAGGCTGCTGTGCAAGGCATTCGGCGTCAAGGCCATGAAGGGCTGGCTTCCCGAAGCAACCTACGTAAGTTGTAGCGCCACAGACAATGAACTAACGATCAACCCGTGGCGGCATGCCGGCAAGCAAGACGCCTGGTCAGGAGATGCGGCCGATCCGGTCGAGACCGTGGCCCTGTCTGATCCCCGGCAGGTGGGGTCATCGCTACGCCGCATGCTCGCTATCCGCCTGCCGCCAGTTCGCTAGCCCGGGTAATGGCCGAGGGGAACAAGCACTGCTGAAACCTGCGACGGCCTGCGCCCGCGCGTCCTGGCCTTCTGATCCGTAGAGTGTGTCGGTCGCGCTTGCGACCTGCTTCATGCTGCTCAGCCAGAACGGTAGTCATCGGAACGCGGTTATCGCCGATCCAGTTGTTGCACTTTCGTGCTGCACATTGGCGCCTTGGCGCTTAATCGTCAAGGCACCTGGGCTCAACGGCCCGGAGGAACCAACCAGCGACGAAATTTGTTCGTATCTTCTGCTGGTCTACATTTCTAGTTATCTACTGCTGCCACGTTTCATCTATTTGCTGTCCTGTGTTGGCGTCGAGGAACAGCCATTCGATGCAAGGATTACCGGGAGACACCGACGCACCCGGCAGCATGATCACAGGGCAGGAATGCCAGCTATACCCATAGGCCAACTCGTTAAGCGCGGTGTATGCCTCACCGTTGGAGGTGGTGAGGCCGCTAGTGCCAGGGGCGCTAGCCGGCCCGACCGGCAGCGTCAAGAGGCCAAGCTGAACGGTGACGGTGGAGGGTATGGTGGTGACACTCGAACCGGCCAGTGCTGCGTACTGTGCCCACGCATCCTGCGCCGTCAAGCTAGTCTGAGCAGACGACGGCGGAGGCGCGAATGTCTCTCCGACCACCGAGTCAATCGCGATCGTCGTGGTCACGTCACCGTTTGTCGTGCTCGCCTGGGCCGGGGTTCTTGCGAGCCGGGCAACAAATAGGCCTGCCAGCAGCATGCCCAGAACAACTGCTCCGGCAATGACTCGCTTCCTAGCCAGCGTCATTGCGCCCAGTCTCCTCTAGTTTCAGGAATCCCAGATTCTCATGAGTTTCGATCATCCCAGGTCCACATTCTGAAGGACTTGAACGTGTTCCCGTAGTGGGAGCAAGTGGGTATCAGCGTGCCGTTGTAGCTCCTGGTCTGCCACGAGCTAGTGCCAAGCGTGCCCTCGATTGGGAAGCTGGATGTCCCGAACTTCTGCGCGTCCGTAGTTGAGCCCATGATCCGGACGGTACACGCTGACTGGCCGTAATCCGTCTCTGCGGCAACGGGGCTAAAGGCGCTGCTGTACGCACCTTGCGTGCTGTTCTCGCTGGCGCAGTTGCCGTAGCCTCCGGCCGTTCCGCAGTCAAGAATATCGTAGAGAATCGCATGGGTAGACGGGTCAGTGAACCGAACGATTTCGAAATAGACGATAGTGTGGTTCGTTTGCTGGTTGCATCCGTATGTGTGTGCGGCGCCGCCGTCTATCGCCCAGACCCGGCAAAACTCTCCGGTGCCGAGTACACTATTGAAGAAATGAAGGAATCCGATTTGAGTGATGGAATTTCCGGCAGAGGACTCGATCGCGATCCAGGACGAAGCGAACGCCTCTTCCGGACCGCCCCCACAGACGAGCCCGTCGAACCGCATCTCTATCGGCGCCCGTACCCCTGAGATGTCACCGCTGCCAGGAGTCCACTCCATACCGTCAAAATCGCTGGCCACTGAAGAAGGGCACGAAAAATCCGTCGCAGCGGGCACGGCCCTAGCTCCAGAGACCGCCAACACAGCCGCCAGTACCGCAACGATGGCGATGTAACTTCTCATCGGCGGCCTCTTCACGCCGTACTAACGCTCATTGTGATCCCGCTGGGACTCTCTGTAAACCATACCCCGGTCCGGGCACAGCCGTCACGCCAGTCAATGCGGCAGATCCGCGCCTCCAGAACGCAGCCAGACCGGGGCGGTGGTGACGGCCGCCGACTAACCGCAACGGCCTTCTCATGCCAGCTTGGACGCCTGGCTGTCCGGCTTGGTTCCAACCACCTCGATTCTCCCCCCGTCCTCCTGATAGGCGCCGGTTTATGCCGTGGAAGATCAGCTTCAAGGGTGGCGCTTGCGCCATCGCCGCAGGCGACGCGCCCTTGGGCGCGCCCTTGATGGTGATCTTTGCGCGGCGTTAGCATGCCCGGCGCGAGGAGGACGGCCCGGCTACTGGTGCAGGCGCGGTCACCGGGGGTGCGTTACGGCGGGCGGCCGGGCTGGTAGCAGGTGCGGGGTAACGGCGGTGCGGGGCAGCGGCCCGCGCCGGTGCGCTGTCGCGCTAGAGGCAGCGGGCCGAGCTGCCCCGCCATCAACGGTGAGACTCCCCGCTACCTCGGCCGCCTACGGCGCGGCACTCTCGCGATCGTTCAAAGCATGCCCGCGTGCTGCCCGCGCCACTGCACGAGTCCGGCCAGCACCGCACGGCCCGGCGCGCCGAAGGCGTGCCCTTGAAGCAGTTCGTAGAGAAAGTTGTCACAGATCAGAAAGAGCCTTGCTTGTCCTCCTTCGGGTGATGCGCGACACATGTCCGCCAACTGACCTGCGACAGTCCAAGGCGCGGGTCGCGGAAGATCCGGGAGTTAGGCCAGATCCACCTGAACGTTCGCGGTCACCCATAGCCCGCCCGGCGCGATCTGAGTAACCGCTCGGAGGGTTATGTGGTCCGGCGTGGTCTCAACGGCGTGCCCCGCGCGGTACTGATAACTGAGGCGCTCCTCCCAGATCCGCGCAAGCTCAGCGCCAATAGCATCGGCATCTTCCTGCCGACCTTCCGCCCGGCCGCTGATCAGCCATTGGGCGCCTTCATGGCGGTGAACAACCATGTTCTGCCACAAGCCGGAGTCTTCATCGGCGTACGCGGGATCACCGAGGAAGGCACAGAAGTCGATCTCCATGCCAAGCAGGTTGTCGCCGTCACTGGCTCGCCCGGAGGCCGAGATCTCCCGTCGAAGTTGCTCGAAATCGTGGAGGCTGAGCACCAGTCCATCTTTGCGTAAGAGTTGGCGCACATCAGCTGGCGGACATGTGTCGCGCATTAGTCGGCGGATCACAAGAAAGAGCCTTGCCCGTCCTGCGCTTCCGCCGCCAAGCGGCTGATGTCCGCGATGAGCGCCGGGCTCGCTGCGATGGTGGCTTTGGCCCGTAGGGTGTACGCAGACCCGTCTAGGTCAACAATCTTGGCTCCTGCTTCGGCAGCGATGATCACTCCTGCTGCGATATCCCAGGGATGGCTGCCAAGGATGATGCAGGCGTCGGTCTTGCCTTCGGCCAGCCAGGCCAGGTCGATGGCCGCCGAGCCGAGCATCCGCACCCGCAGCACTCGCCGGGCGAGCTGCGCGGTGACGGCCAGGCGCAGCTCGTTCCTGCGCGCCGCGTCCTCCCCGACCGCGAAGTCGCCTACGGTGACCATCGCGTCAGCCAGGCTGTCGCTATCACTTACCCGAATCGGCTGGCCGTTGCGATTCGCGCCCTGGCCGTGGACGGCGCTGTAGCGCTGTCCGAGCGCGGGCACGTCGATGATCCCCAGGACGGGGTGATCGTCGCGGACCAGCGCCAGCGAGATGGCGAACAGGGGCAGGCCGTGGATGAGGTTGGCGGTGCCGTCGATGGGATCGAGTGCCCAGGTCAGCTCCCGGGTTCCGGTGGCTGAGCTTTCCTCTTCCCCCAGGAACGCTATATGCGGCACGTCCTGTTTGAGGCTGGCGCGTACCGCTCGCTCGATCTGCACATCGAGGTTGGTCACCGGATCACGGTCGCCTTTGGACCTCGCGCGAAGCGGCTGGTGATGCCGGGCCATCTCCGCCGCGGTGTCCATCGCCTTGGTGGCGGCGGCCAGCAACGGGCCGGTGTCGGTTACAGCGGCTTGCTGGTGGACCACAGCGACGAGAATACGGCCTCGAAGGCGGGGAACAGGCCCAGGGCAGGCCAGCGGCGGTGCAGGACGAAAGTGGGCGAGTCCACGCCCCGCAACCCCGGCATGTATGGCTGGACGATTCCCAGCATGTCGTCTACCAGGATGATGTTGAACCGCCGCCGCGCTCTGGCGGCTCACGCAGTTGATCACTCTCGCCGCCGCCGCCTTCGTCCTGGCGGCCGGTCTGGTCCTGGTCCTGGCCGTGCCGCAGACGCGACGCTTCACCATCCGCCGCGCGTGGTGCGTGCTGGCCCGCCACCGGCTGCAAAAACTGTGCTGGGAAGGCCACCTGCACACCCGAGCCGGGCGGCTGCCGCTGGTCTTGCTAGCCCGGCCGACCAAGGTCGGGGAGCGCCTGTGGGTCTGGTGCCGGGCTGGCCTATGCGCGGAGGACTTCGAGGCCCGCATCGACCAGATCCGCGCCGCCTGCTGGGCCCGGGATGCCCGGGTCACCCGTAACACCAGCTGGTCGCAGCTGGTGGTGATCGACGTGATCCGCCGTGACACCCTCGCCGCCGGTCACCAGGTGTCCTCCCCCCTGATCACCCTCACCCCTCGCCCAGCACCCGCCGTGCCGTCTGCCCGGCGCCCTGCCCCGACCTCGGCCCGGGTCCGACCGGAGGCCTGCCACGTGACCGCGACGCCTGCCCCGGCGCAAGGAGCGCTCAGGAAGGAATCCCGATGAACGATCAGCCCGCCCGGGTCACTCCGGGCGAGATCTCCAACTTGCTCGACCAGGCCCGCCAGCTCGGCCCCGACGCGCCACTAGCCGAGCAGCTCGCCTACCACGAACGCAAGGCCAGCCTGCTATCGCGGATCGCCGCCGACCTGGACACCGCCGAGGCGCACCAAGTGGCCGCTGAGGCCTGGCACTACGCCAGCGTTCTGGCCGCCCGCCACCGCCAGGACATCGCCGCGGAGGCGGCGCAGTGATGATGTCACTGGTCTTCGGTGATCAGATCGTTCAGGTCAGCAATCCCGACCCATCCGCGTCCCCGGCCTGGCGGGCGCCGGTGTTCCCGCTGTCGATCTGGCAACGGGTACACCTGGGCGTCGATGAGAACGGCGAGCACGTCCACATCAACCTGGGCGAGCGCAACATCCTGCTCGGCGGCGAGCCCGGCGCCGGGAAGTCCAACGGCGTCAACCTCATCTGCGCCCACGGCGCGCTATCCGCCGACTGCCGCCTGGTCCTGATCGACGGCAAGCAAGTCGAACTCGGCCCCTGGCGGCACTGCGCCGACCGGTTCGTCGGCCCGTCCATCACCACCGCGATCGACTGCGCCCACTGGCTCCAGCACCTCATGAACGGCCGCTACGACATGCTGCTCGCCGCCGGGCTGCGGAAGATCACCCCCGAGACCGGGGAGCCGGTCTACCTCGTAGTGATCGACGAGTACGCCTACTTCTCCGCCACCGTGGGCGACAAGAAACAGCAAACCGAGTTCGCCGCGCTCATCCGCGACCTCGTTGCTCGCGGCCGCGCCGCCGGGGTGATCGTCGTCCTGGCCACTCAGCGGCCCAGCTTCCAGATCATCGACCCGTCCCTGCGCGACTTGTTCGGCTACCGGTGGGCATTCCGCTGCACCACCGACGCATCCTCCGATGTGGTGCTCGGTTCCGGCTGGGCATCGCAGGGATATTCGGCCGCGACCATCGCCCCACTGGCCCGCGGCGTGTCGTGGCTGCTGGCCGAGGACGGCACCCCGCAGCGGATCAAGGCCGCCTACCTGTCCGACCGCGAAATCGCCGAACTCGCTGCCTACGCCGCCTGGCTGCGCGGCAGCTACCCGGACGGCCCACGCCCGTGAATGCCCCGACGGTCCCTGTCAATCCTGGCGCGCATGACCAAGGGCTGACGGAGCCCGCCGACCAACGCGAAGTCCTTTCGTGGGCCGAATTCAACGAGGGCATGCGCCACGTGCGGCGCACCGGCATGTGTGTGCGCCCGATCCGGCTCCGCGGCCAAATCGCGGCCATCGACCTCACGACCGGGGAGCTACGCCCGGTCTACGACACCACCACCGACGAACCCGGCGGGATGCTGCACATCCCGTGCGGCAACCGCCGCAAGACCATCTGCCCACCCTGCTCGACGGTGTACAAGCGGGACGCCCGCCAATTGGTCCGCGCCGGGCTCACTGGCGGTAAAGGCGTTCCCGAGACCATCACCGGCCACCCGTGCGTGTTCGCCACCTTCACCGCACCCAGCTTCGGCCCAGTCCACGCCCGCCGGATGCGCGGCAAGACCGTCCTGCCGTGCCGGCCCCGTAGGGATCACAAGGTGCGCCGCTGCCCGCACGGCCGCGACATTTCCTGCCCGGTCCGCCACGCCGACAGTGACCCCCGGCTCGGCCGGGCACTGTGCCCCGACTGCTATGACTACCAAGCCGCCGTGCTGTTCAACGCCCACGCCGGGGTGTTGTGGCGCCGGTTCACCACCTACCTGCCCCGCCACCTGGCCCGCCTCACCGGGTTCACCCAGCAGCGGCTGCGCGCCCTGGTCCGGGTCCGCTACGTCAAGGTCGCCGAGTACCAGGCCAGGGGGGTGGTCCACTTCCACGCCGTGATCCGCCTCGACGCCCCCGGCGACGACCACCAGCCCCCACCCGCGAGGTTCACCACCGGCCTGCTGTGCGACGCCATCGGCCACGCTGCCGCCGCGGTCGCCATCACGGTCGGCCCGGACACCCACCCGGCCTGGCCCGCGCTCACCCTGCGGTTCGGCGCCCAGGTGGACCGCAAGCCGATCGTGCGCGGCGACGGGCTGCCCGGCACTGGGCACAAGCTATCGGTCCAGGCGGTCGGGAACTACATCGCCAAGTACGCCACCAAGGCCCTCGACGCCCCCGGCCTCCCGGCCGGGGCGCTGCGGTCCTCCCAGGACATCGCCGCCCTGCGCTGCAATCCCCACTACCGGGCGATGATCACCACCGCGTGGCAACTGGGGGGCGGGAGGCTCGCCCCGGCCCGGACCCGGCTGTGCAAATGGGCCCACGCCCTCGGCCACGGCGGCCACTTCCTCACTAAATCCCGCCGTTACTCGGTCACCTTCGGGCAGCTGCGCCGCGCCCGCACCGAGCACCGCAAACGCCAGCGCCATCCAGGCGGCGAACGCGACCCGTGGGGCCGCCCGATCGATGAGACCACCGTGCTGATTCTCGAGAACTGGGCGTACGCAGGCACCGGCTACGCCACCCTCCCGGCTGCCGAACTCGCCCTCGCTTCCGCCGCCCGCGCCCGTGACCACGACCAGGCCGAGCGCGCCGCCTGAACAAGCCGACTCGACAGAAGGAGGAGCGATGTACACATGAACCGATCTACTGATCGTCTGCTCAAATGCGAGGAGGTAGTTGCCATCTTGGGCTGCGGTCCTCGCTTCCCATACCGACTCATTACGGAACGGCGTATCCGGTTCGTCCGTGTCGGCCGCCACGTTCGAATCCCCGAATCAGCGTTGCGCGAGTTCATCGACGCAGGCACCGTCGAACCCGTCACCCGGCTGCCCGTCCCCGCCGCAAGAGGGCTGCCTGATGGGCAACACCAGAGGCCGCCGTCGCCGGTTCGGCTCGATCCGCCAGCTTTCCTCCGGGCAATGGCAAGCACGCTACCGGGGACCGGACGGGCTCATGCGTCCCGCACCGCAGACCTTCCCGACCAAGACCCGCGCTGAGCAATGGCTAATCCGTACCGAAGCCGACGTGCTCGACGGTGACTGGATAGACCCCCATGCCGGCCTGGTCTCATTTGGTGAATACGCGAAGGTTTGGATCGAAGAACGCGATCTCCGGCCAGGTACCGCCCAGGTCTACCGCTACGTGCTCGGCCGCCATCTCATCCCTGCCCTTGGCAACCGTGCTGTTGCCGCGATCACAGAGCTGCAGATCCGGCGATGGCGTAAGAAGCTGCTTGATTCAGGTGTCACCACTGTGAGCGCCGCTAAGGCATACCGGCTGCTCAAAGCCATCATGAATACTGCCGTCGATGACGGGCTCATCCGCCGTAACCCGTGCCGGATCAAGGGCGCTGCACAAGACAGATCACCTGAGCGGCGCGCATTGACCGTCCGTCAGGTCTTCGACCTGGCCGACGCGATTGACCCCCGTTACCGGGCACTCATCCTGCTTGCGGTGTTCGCCAGCCTGCGATGGGGTGAACTGGCTGCGCTACGCCGCACCGATATCGACCTGGACGCGGGCATCGTCAGGATCGCGCGATCGCTCAACGAGTTGCCTGGTGGCGGCCACCGTTTCGGCCCGCCCAAGACTGACGCCGGGCGTCGCGTCGTTGCGTTCCCTGCCGCGATCATTTCTGACCTGACCTGGCACCTGACCCGGTTCACCGCACCTGATGACGACGCGCTCGTATTCACCAGTCCCACCGGCAGGCCCCTGCGCCGTGGGAACTTTCGCCGCCGTGTCTGGACCAAGGCCGCCGAGGCCGCCCGGATACCCGAGGCACATTTTCACGATCTACGCCATACCGGCAACAATCTCACTGCCCAGGCCGGTGCGAACCTGCGCGAACTGATGGAGCGCATGGGCCACAGCAGCACCCGCGCAGCGCTGATCTACCTTCACGCCACCGCCGAACGGCAGCGCGCCCTGGCGGACAGATTGGGCGCGCTCATCGAGTCCACAAAGGCCCAGCAGGCACCCGATCAGGACTCATCTGGCACGGATATGGCACGCCGCGGACAAGATGCTGCCGAAACGACGCAGCCCAAGTCCGGTGACCTGGGCTGATGTCTGGTGGGGCTACCTGGACTTGAACCAGGGACCTCTTCCTTATCAGGGAAGCGCTCTAACCGGCTGAGCTATAGCCCCGCTGAGTCCGGCGCGCCTGTGGGCCGGGACGCGGAGTCCTGGCTGAGCACGCCGCCGGGCAAGGTTACCGTATGGGCGGCCACGATGCTTATTCGGTTTCCTTGAGAGTGATCTCGATCCCGCCACCCAGGTGCGTGACCAGGTTGTAGACCACGGCGCCGACCGTGGACAGGGCGGTGATGAGGACCACGTCCACCGCGCCGATGAGCATCGTGTAGCCGAGGATCCGGGTCCCCGACGTCCACTTGCTCAGGTCCACCCCCGACGATGACTGGCTGGAGGTGACGCTGGAGAGGGTCTTCTGCAGCGAGTCGAACACGCCGATGCTCGAGAGCGCGTAGTAGAGCAGTGCCACGGCCACGAACAGCACGATCCACGCGACCAGGGACATCAGGAAGCTGAACTTCATGACCGACCACGGTTCCAGCCGCGCGATGACCAGGTTGGCGCGGCGGGCCTGTATGGCGGTGGGCCGCGCCTTGGCGGGCGCGGCGGCCGGCACCGGCATCGGGGCAGGCGGTGGCGGGTACGCGTAGGGCGCCCGCGGCGAGTCGTGGGTGCCGGTTTCCACCGCAGTGGCCGACGCGGACACGACGCTCGCGGGGTACCCGTGCACATATGAGGCCGCCGTGGCGTCGCTGGGCATGTGGGTGCCGCTGTAGAGGTCTCCGCCGACCACGGCGCTGCCGTAGCCGCCATCCGCCAGGCTCGCGCCCGCGCCGCTCCCGTCGAACTCGCCATCGTCCAGGCCGGCGTCAGCGCCGCTGCCGACGAATCCAGCGCCGGGCTCCTCCGTGCCAAGCTCGGCCGGCGGGGCAGGGGCCGGGGGCGAGTCGAAACCACTGGCGGGCAACTCGTCAAACGGGGGCTTCGTGGCCTCTTCGAACGGCCCCCGCGCCGCGTAGGACTCTTCCTGGCTGTTGGTGTAGGAGTCATCGTACGTATACGTGTACGAGTTGTCGCGGCCGTTGCCGTTGGCGAACTCATCGGCGGCGCCCTCCGCCGGCGCTTCGTCCTGCAGCTCGGGAGCGTCGTCAGACGCTGGGGCCTCGTCGGCCTCCGGGTCTGCGGCTTCCGGCGCAGCCCCCTGAGGCAGCCATGATGTTGGCTCCACGCGGTGATCCACACCGTCCTCCTTGGGGAAGCTCCTGAGGCGAGCTTATCCGGCCAGACTACCGGCGTCAGGGCAGACTATTGGCCGGCACACCTTAGGCCGGTACTTCTATGACGGCTAAACGCCCGGTTCCGTTGCATCTGCGCCGGCATCTGCGCCCGCCTCCGGCCCGGCCCCGGCCGCCGCGTCAGTCCCGGTCACAGGGTCAGCGCCCGAATCCGGATCGGCCCCGGAGCCGTTCTCGTCCTCCGCGTCCGTTCCCGGCCCGGCCTCGGCGTTGCGGGCGACCGCCACGACGTTGTCCCCCGGCGCGAGGTTCATCAGCCGCACGCCCATCGTCTGCCTCCCGGACAGCTTCACCTCGGCCGCCGCGGTCCTGATCACCCCGCCCGCCGAGGTGATGGCGAAGACCTCATCCTCCGGCCGCACCATGAGCGCCCCGACCAGCTCTCCGCGCTCATCGACGATTCTGGCGGTGACCACGCCCATCGTGCCCCGCCCCTTGACCGGGTACTGGTCCGCGGGGGTGCGCTTGGCGTAGCCGCCAGCCGTGGCGACCAGCACGTCCGCGCCTTCCCGCACCACGTACATGCCGAGGAGCTCGTCGCCGTCGGCGAACCGCATCCCGATGACGCCCGAGGTGTCGCGGCCCATCGGCCGCAGCGCGGAATCTGTCGCGTGGAACCGCAGCGCCTGCGCGTGCTTGCTCACCAGCAGAAGGTCCTGGTCGGGCGACACGAGCCGGGCCGCGATCACCTCGTCGTCCTCGCGCAGGCTGATCGCGATGATCCCGCCGGTGCGGGGCGAGTCGAAGGCGGTAAGCCGGGACTTCTTCACCAGGCCGCCCCGGGTGGCGAGCACCAGGTACGGCGCGACGGAATAGTCCCGCAGCGCGAGCACCTCAGCGATGCGCTCGTCCGGCTGGAACGCGAGCATGTTCGCGACGTGCTGGCCGCGCGCGTCCCGCGCCGCGTCGGGCAGCTCGTAGGCCTTGGCCCGGTAGACCCGGCCCTTGTTGGTGAAGAACAGGATCCAGTGGTGCGTCGACGTGACAAAGAAGTGCTCAACTATGTCGTCGGTGCGCAGCTGCGCACCGCGCACGCCCTTGCCGCCGCGGCGCTGCGCCCGGTACAGGTCGGTCTTCGTGCGCTTGGCGTAACCGCCGCGGGTGATGGTGACGACCACGTCCTCCTCGGCGATGAGGTCGGCCACGGATACCTCGCCGTCGTAGGCGATGATCTCCGTGCGCCGGTCGTCGCCGTACTTCGCGACGATCTCGCTGAGTTCGGTGCTGACGATCTCCCGCTGCCGCTCGGGCGAGGCCAGGATCGCCTCGTAGTCGGCGATCTCGGTCATCAGCTCGTCGTACTCGTCAACGAGTTGCTGCCGCTCCAGGGCGGCGAGCTTGCGCAGCTGCATGTCCAGGATCGCGCGGGCCTGGATCTCGTCGATCTCCAGCAGCTCGATCAGGCCCTGTTGCGCGTCCGCGGCGGAGGCGCTGCCCCTGATCAGGGCGATGACCTCATCGATCCGGTCGATCGCCTTGAGCAGCGCGCGCAGGATGTGCGCCCGCTCCTCCGCCTTGCGCAGCAGGTAGCGGGTGCGCCGGACGACGACCTCGATCTGGTGGGTGACCCAGTGCCGGATCATCTGGTCCAGCCGCAGCGTCCGTGGCACCCCGTCGACCAGGGCCAGCATGTTCGCGCCGAACGTCTCCTGCAGCTGGGTGTGCTTGTAGAGGTTGTTCAGCACCACCTTGGCGACCGCGTCCCGCTTCAGCAGGATCACCAGCCGCTGGCCGGTCCGGTCGCTGGTCTCGTCCCGGACGTCGGCAATGCCGCTGACCCGGCCGTCCCTCGCCAGCTCGTCGACCTTCTTGGCCAGGCTCTGCGGGTTGACCTGGTAGGGGAGCTCGGTAACGACCAGGCAGGACCGGCCCCGCGAGTCCTCCTCCACCTCGACCACGGCGCGCATGATGATCGACCCACGGCCGGTGCGGTAGGCCTCCTGGATGCCGCGGCGGCCGACGATCAGGCCGCGGGTGGGGAAGTCCGGCCCCTTGATGCGTTCGATCAGCGCCGCGAGCAGCTCGTTGTCGGAGGCGTCGAAGTTGTCGAGGTACCACTGGACTCCGGCGGCAACCTCGCGCAGGTTGTGCGGCGGGATCTTGGTCGCCATGCCGACCGCGATCCCCTCCGACCCGTTGACCAGCAGGTTGGGGAACCGGCTTGGCAGCACCACCGGCTCGGCGGACCGCCCGTCGTAGTTGGGCCGGAAGTCGACGGTTTCCTTATCGATGTCCCGCAGCATCTCCATGGCGAGCGGGGCGAGCCGGCACTCCGTATAACGCATCGCCGCCGGCGGGTCGTCGCCCGGGGAGCCGAAGTTGCCCTGCGGGTCCACCAGCGGCATCCGCATTGCCCACGGCTGCGCCAGCCGGACCAGCGCATCGTAGATCGCGCTGTCGCCGTGCGGGTGGTAGGTGCCCATGACCTCGCCGACCACCCGCGCGCACTTGGAGTAGCCGCGGTCGGGCCGGAACCCGCCGTCGTACATCGCGTACAGGATGCGGACGTGCACCGGCTTGAGGCCGTCCCTGACGTCGGGCAGGGCACGGCCCACGATCACCGACATCGCGTAGTCGATGTAGCTGCGCTGCATCTCGACCTGGATGTCGACCGGCTCGGTCCGGTCACCTCCGCCCGGCGGCGCGGCGCCCGCGTCCACGTCCGTCACTAGCTGTCCCTTCCGTTACCTTCTGCATGCCGGTTCGCGCGGCAGCCACCCGGCACCGCCCGCCCCCAGCCGGATCACCGGGCCAGGCGGCCAGCGGTCAAATGTCGAGGAACCTCACGTCCTTGGCGTTGCGCTGGATGAAAGACCGCCTGGCCTCCACGTCCTCGCCCATGAGCACGCTGAACAGCTCGTCGGCCTGGGCAGCGTCATCGAGCGTCACCTGCAGCAGCACCCGGCGGGCCGGGTCCATCGTGGTTTCCCACAGTTCGCGCGCGTTCATCTCGCCGAGCCCCTTGAACCGCTGCACGCCGTCCCGCGGCCTGGGATCCTTGCGGCCCTCGGCGATCCCCGCCTCGATCAGCGCGTCCCGTTCCCGGTCGGAGTAGGCATACCCGGGCGGGATGCTGCGGCCCTCCCACTTGATCTTGTACAGCGGGGGCTGGGCCAGGTAGACGTGCCCGGCCTCGATCAGCGGCTTCATGAACCGGAACAGCAGCGTCAGCAGCAGCGTCCTGATGTGCTGGCCGTCCACGTCGGCATCCGCCATCAAGATGATCTTGTAGTACCTGAGCTTGGAGATGTCGAACTCGTCGTGTATCCCGGTGCCCAGCGCTGAGATCATGGCCTGGACCTCGGTGTTCTTCAGTACCCGGTCGATCCTGGCCTTCTCGACGTTGAGGATCTTGCCGCGGATCGGCAGGATGGCCTGGAACTTGGGATCGCGGCCGCCCTTGGCCGAGCCGCCCGCCGAGTCGCCTTCGACCACGTAGATCTCGCAGATCTCGGGGTCACCGGACTGGCAGTCGGAAAGCTTCCCGGGCAGGCCCGAACTGCCGCTCAGGCCCTTGCGGGTCAGGTCCCTGGCCTGGCGGGCCGCGATCCTCGCCCGGGCCGCCTGGGTGGCCTTGATGACGATGGTCTTGGCCTCGCCGGGGTTGCGGTCGAACCAGTCCCGCAGGTGGTCGTTGGAGACTTTCAGGACAAACGACCGGGCCTCGGTGTTGCCGAGCTTAGTCTTGGTCTGGCCCTCGAACTGCGGCTCGGCCAGCTTGACGTGCAGGATCGCGGTAAGGCCCTCCCGGACGTCCTCGCCGGTCAGGTTGTCGTCCTTCTCCCGCAGCAGGTTCTGCTCCCGGGCATAACGGTTCACGATCGAGGTGAGCGCGGCGCGGAAGCCCTCCTCGTGCGTCCCGCCCTCGACCGTGTTGATCGTGTTGGCAAACGTGTACACCGACTCGGCGTAGGACGAGTTCCACTGCATGGCGACCTCGGCCGAGATGCCGTCACCTTCCTCGCCGAACTCGATCACCGACGCGTGCACCGGGTCCTTGGTCCCGTTCAGGTACCGCACGAAGTCCGCGATTCCGCCGTCGTAGCAGTACGTGACCACCCGTGGCTCACCGTTGATGTGCGCGGGCCGCAGGTCGGCCAGCGTGATCGTCAGGCCACGGCTGAGGAACGCCATCTCCTGGAGCCGCCTGGACAGCGTCTCGAAGTTCCATTCGGTGGTCTCGAAGATGGACCCGTCCGGCCAGAAGCTGATGATGGTCCCATGCCGGTCGGTCGCCTCACCCCGGGCCAGCGGTGCGACCGGGTCACCGACCTCGTAGGACTGGCGCCACACGTAGCCGTCCCGCAGCACCTCGACGTCAAGCCGCGACGACAGCGCGTTGACGACCGAGACCCCGACGCCGTGCAGGCCGCCGGACACCGCGTACGACTTGCCGTCGAACTTGCCGCCGGCGTGCAGGGTGGTGAGCACCACCTCGACGGCCGGGCGCTTCTCCACCGGGTGGTCGTCCACCGGAATGCCGCGGCCGTTGTCGGCCACCCGCACTCCGCCGTCGGCGAGCAGGGTCACCTCGATCAGGTCGGCCTGGCTGGCCAGCGCCTCGTCGACCGAGTTGTCCACCACCTCGTAGACCAGGTGATGAAGACCACGCTCACCGGTGGAGCCGACGTACATACCGGGGCGTTTCCGGACCGCTTCAAGGCCTTCGAGGACCGTGATTGAGCGCGCGTCGTAGGGCAAGAACAAGCTCCTCCTGAAAGGATGCGCCCGGGACGTACACCGACCCCAGCTGCCTTCCCGTCCCGGGGCGCCTCGCTGTCAATTTTACCTGGTAAAGCCTCGTGTCTCAGCCGTAGTCGTCGTTATGGTCGCGCGCGCCGCGCACCCGCAAGTGGCCCATCCGCCGCGGCGGTGCGGGCCCGCGCACAACGACGCGGGTGACGGTGCCGTGCCCCAGATCGGTGTTCAGCCTGCGCACCAGGGTGGCGGCGAGCAGCCGCACCTGGGTGGCCCAGGCGGCCGAGTCCGCGATCACCACCAGCTCGCCCTCGGCGAACCGGTCCGGCCTGGTGTGCGCGGCCACGTCGGGGCCGACGAGCTGGTCCCAGCGGCCGAAAACGGAGCCGACCGCGGCCGACAGCCGCCAGCCCTGCTCGCCAAGCAGTTCGTCCAGGGCGGTACTCAGCGGCTGCGGGTCGTCCCGGCGGGCCCGGCCCCGCGGGCGCGGCCGGCGCGGCAGATCGGCCTCGCCGGTGGGGTCCTCATCCGCCGCGCGCGACGAGTCCCGCTCCGCCGCACCCGTGCGGGGGATCCCGTGGCCCTTCGCGCGCGCGTCTGCCTTCGCTTCCGCAAGCGCGTCCGCGGCCAAACGGGCCCGCCGCTGCGAGTCAGGCTCGTCTGGCACGGGCCACCGTCCCGTCCGCCACCTCGAAGCGGGCGCCCGCGAGAACCGCCGGCACGTCGCCCGGCATGGCCGCGGTCACGAGCACCTGCTCGGCGCCCGCGGCCACCGCGGCGAGCCGGTCCCGCCGCCCGGTGTCCAGCTCGGCGAACACGTCGTCGAGCAACAGCACCGGATCGTCACCTTCCTCACGCAGCAGCTCGTACGCGGCCAGCCGGAGCGCGAGCGCCGCCGACCAGGACTCGCCCTGGCTGGCGTAGCCGCGGGCGGGCAGGTCACCGATCCGCAGCTCGAGGTCGTCCCGGTGCGGGCCGACCAGGCACACGCCTCGGTCGATCTCTTCCGCGCGGACGCTGGCCAGCGCGCCACGCAGCCAGGCCGCGAGCGCCGCCCGGTCGGGCGCCGGTTCCGTCCGGTCCGCGGCTGTCTCGCCAGCCCGCGGTCCCGTCCCTTGAGTGCTCAACGACTGACGGTAGCTGATCGCCGTCGCACCTGCATCGCCTGCCACGGCAGCGTAAGACCGGGCGAAGAGCGGCCGGATCGCGCGCGTCAGGCTGATCCTGGCGGCGAGCAGCTCCGCGCCCGTGGTGACCAGGTGTTCGTCCCAAACGCCAAGGGTGGCGGCGGGCCCGGCCGCCGAGTCTCGGGGGTCCGCGCCGTCGGCCGCTGGGCCATCGGCCTCCCCGTCGGCCGTTTTGCCGTTCCAGCCCTCGCGGGACCGGCCGCCCGCAGGCGCGTAGAGCCGTGCTCCCGCGCGCCCGCGCAGCGACTTGAGCAGTGCGGTCCGCTGCCGCACCACCCGCTCGTAGTCCGCCCGGACCCCCGCGTAGCGGGGGGCGGTGGCGACCAGCAGGTCGTCGAGGTAGCGCCGGCGCTGGTCCGGGTCGCCCTTGACCAGGGCGAGGTCCTCCGGGGCGAACAGCACCGTGCGCAGCGCCCCGAGAACCTGGCGCGGCCGGGACACCGGGGCCCGGTTCAGCCTGGCCCGGTTGGCGCGGCCGGGGTTGATCTCGATCTCCACCAGGCTGTCCCGGCCGGCTGAGGTCACCGCCGCCCGGAGGATCGCCCGGTCCGCACCGCGCCGCACCAGCGGTGTATCGGTGGCCACCCGGTGGCTGGCCAGCGTCGCCACGTAGGCTGCCGCCTCCACCAGGTTCGTCTTACCCTGGCCGTTCGCGCCGACGAACGTGCTCACGCCCGGCTCCAGGTCCAGTTCCACCGCGGCGTAGGACCGGAAATCGGTGAGCGCAAGGCGGGTCAGGTGCACACCAGGAGGTTACTCGCGCCCACGGTCACCAAGTCTCGTCGACCGGGGTTGCCCTCGGGTCGGCCCGGTCGAGCCCGTACGGGACGACCGTGATCCCGACCGTGGCCAGCCTCATCGGTCAGGCCGACCACGTGCGGGGTCCGACTTTTCCCGAGGAAAAGTCGGGGTGGTACCGGGGTTCACCTAGTTCCAACGGTGCTGCGGTCGGTCCGTTATGTATCTGCGCTTGTACCTGCAGCGGTGACCGCGTGGCCGCCGAACTGATTGCGGAGCGCGGCGACGACCTTCATCGCCGGGGAGTCTTCCTGGCGCGACAAGAACCTCGCGAACAGGGCGGAGCTGATCACCGGCATGGGGACGGCGTGGTCGATCGCCGCCTGCACCGTCCACCGGCCCTCGCCGGAGTCCTGCGCGACGCCGCGGATGTGCTCCAGGCCGGGGTCCTCGTTGAGCGCCTTGCACAGCAGGTCGAGCAGCCAGGACCGGATCACGGTGCCCTGGCGCCAGCTGCAGAACGCGCCGGCCACGTCGGTGACGATGTCGGTGGCCGCGAGCAGCTCGTAGCCCTCGGCGTAGGCCTGCATGATGCCGTACTCGATGCCGTTGTGCACCATCTTGGCGAAGTGGCCGGCGCCAACCATGCCCGCGTGCACGAACCCGTACTCGCCGTCGGGCTTGAGCGCCTGAAGCGCCGGCATGACCCGGGCCACATCGGCGTCGGAACCGCCGACCATCAGCCCGTAGCCGTTCTGCAGCCCCCACACCCCGCCGGAGACCCCGGCGTCCACGAAGCCTATCCCGGCGGCGCCGAGCATCCGCGAGTGCGCCTGGTCCTCGGTGTAGTGCGAGTTGCCGCCGTCGATGACCAGGTCACCGGGCCCGAGCAGGTCGCGCAGCTGGCTGATCGTCTGGCGGGTGGGCGCGCCGGCGGGGATCATGAGCCACACGGTGCGCGGAGCGGACAGGCGCGCCACGAGTTCTTCCAGGCTGGACACATCCCTGCTCGCGGTCTGCCGGGCGTAGCCGACCACCTCGTGTCCCGCGCGGCGGAGGCGTTCCGCCATGTTGCCGCCCATCTTGCCCAGGCCGATCATGCCGATCTGCATCGCGCTCACTCCCATCGCCTGCCCGGCGTGCCGGTCCGGGCGCCCGACAGCCCCCTACGCTAGCGGCCCCGTGTTAAGCCCTTGCGGTCAGGTGCCCAGGCGGATCGGCATCAGCAGGTAGCGGTAGTCGGTGTTTCCGTCGGGCCCCGGCTTGCCGGTGACCAGTACGGCCTTGCCTGGCTTGGTGAACGACAGCCGGGCGGTGTCGGAATCGATGGCGGCCAGCCCGTCGAGCAGGTACTGCGGATTGAAGGCGACTTCGAGCCCTTCGGCCTGGAAACCGGCGTCCGCCCGGTCGGGCTGCTCGCCCTCGGGGTAGCCGAGGAACTCGTAGCTGGCGTCGAGCACCTCGACCGCCTGGGCTTCGTCCCCTGTGCCCGCCTCCAGGACCACCTGGCCTGGCGTGAACGACAGCCGCAGCGCGGTGTTGCGCTCGGCGACCAGAGCCACCCGCTTCACGGCCTCGCTGAAGGGCGCGGTGGCCAGCTCGCCGATCGCGGCGGCATACGCCGGCAGCAGGGTCCGGTAGGGCGGGAATTCCCCGCCGAGCAGCCGGCTGGTGGTGCGCCGGCCGCCGCCCTCGAAACCGATCATCCCGTCCCCGGCCTGGCCGCCCTCGCCCGGCAGCGTGAGGGCGATGAGCACCTCCGCGCCCGAGGTCAGGGACCGGGCGGTGTCCAGAAGCGCCCGGGCGGGAACGAGCACGGAGGCGCTCATGCCGTGCCGGGACGGGTTCCACCGCAGCTCGCGGATCGCCAGCCGGTACCGGTCGGTGGACACCAGGGTCAGCGCGTCGTCTTCGATCTCCATGCGCACGCCGGTGAGGCCGGGCAGGGTGTCGTCCCGGGCGGCCGCCGTGGCGGACTGGGTGACCGCCGAAGCGAACGCATCGCTGCCGATGGACCCGGCCGCCGGGGGCATCGCGGGCAGCGACGGG
>Ga0207646_10000523_pt1 | contig 51093 bp, 54 predicted proteins | sample KBSK5502metaG_FD_184343 | JGI IMG/M metagenome (GOLD analysis project Ga0207646, IMG submission 184343) | Corn, switchgrass and miscanthus rhizosphere microbial communities from Kellogg Biological Station, Michigan, USA - KBS K5-50-2 metaG... | ecosystem: Host-associated > Plants > Roots >...
GGAAGGCACGCATGTGCGGGTTGAGCGCCATGCCGTAGCGGAAGGAGTCGGTCGCGCCCTCCGGCGGCGCGAAGAAGTGCCGCTGCGTGTCCTCCTTCCACGCCTGGTTCACCTCGAGGCTCAGCAGGCGGTACTCGCGGTCCGTGCGGACGCCGATCTCCGAGCGGAGCTGGCGGTTGACCGCGGCGGTGTAGGCAGGCCCGATACCGGCGAGCGTCGGATCCGGCGCCTCATGTTGCGGACGGTCGGGGAACGGGTCGGTCGAGGTGATCGAGACGTCGTAGTAGCCGACCACCTTCCGCTCGTCGCGAAGCAGTTCGCGCGCGAAGACGATCGGCGAGACGCGACCCTCCGCGCGTGTGACGAGCTCGAGCGGAAGTCCCACGACGTCAGCGAGCCGCGCGAGCGTTCGCTCGCGCTCCTGCACGCTGAGCGAAGCCCCCCGGATGAGGAACTTCGCGTAGTCCCCGCTCGCGAACTCCTCGGCTCCGGCCGTCACCGCAGCGAGCGGTGTTCCATCCGCGAAGGCGCGCGAGCGTCTGTGGAAGGCGGCGCCGGCGGCCATCGTCGGGAGCAGGTCCACCCACTGCACGACTCCGTAGTCGTCCCCGGCGAGCCCGGTCAGCTCGAGCGCCGGCGAGATCAGAATCGCGCCGTTGAGACCGATGCCCGTGTCCTCCTGGAGCATCCGCGCGAGCCGGCCGACTCGATAGCCGCCGTAGCTCTCGCCGGCGATGAACACGGGCGAGGCCCAGCGGTCGTTCTCGGAGAGCCAGCGCGCCATGAACTCGCAGAGCGACTCGAGGTCACGCTTCTGGCCGAAGTACTCGTTCGGATCCGGCTTCTCGTCGCCACCCGGCTTCGGCCCGCCCTCGGGCTTGTCCTGGTTTCCACCCTTGTCGGGCTCGATGATGCGGCTGAAGCCGGTACCGACCGGATCGACGAAGACGAGGTCGGCGAACGCGAGCCACGAGGACTCGTTCTGGACGAGCTGCGGCGGCAGCGTGGGCAAGGTCCCGTCGCCCGGGAACGCGACCCGCAGCGGGCCGACGGCGCCCATGTGCAGGAACGCCGACGACGCGCCCGGCCCGCCGTTGAAGACGAATGCAACCGGCCGAGTCCGATCGCCGCCGTCGGCGACATACGAGACCGAAAAGATCTCGGCGGAGGGCTTCTCCTTCTTCCGGAGGACGAGCCACTTTGCCGTGGCCGTGTAGCCGAGCGGCTTGGCGCCGCCGGTCCAGCGCGCACTGGTTTCCGCTCCGGCCGGGGGCTCGTGGTCCGGCTTCGCCTTGTTCTGGTCTTCGTCGCCGGCCATCTAGACCTTCGCCTCTTCCCGCTCGCGCTTGGTCTGCTCGATGATCTTCTGCGCGACGTGGGTCGGCACTTCCTCGTAGCGGAGGAAGTGCATCGAGTAGTCGCCGCGGCCCCCGGTCATCGAGGTCAGCGCCTGCGAGTAGGTGAGGATCTCGGCCATCGGCACCTCTGCCTTGATCGTCGTCATGCCGCCGGCGGGCTCCATCCCCTGCAGCCGGCCTCGCCGCGAGTTGAGGTCGCCGTTCACCGCTCCCACGGTGTCGTCGGGCACCGTCACCTCGAGCTCCATGATCGGCTCGAGCAGGACGGGATCCGCCTGCTGGTACGCCTCCTTGAACGCCATCGACCCCGCGATCTTGAAGGCCATCTCCGAGGAGTCGACGTTGTGCTCCATCCCGTCGACGAGCAGGACGCGGACACCCTGCACGGGCGCGCCGGCGAGCTCGCCGTGCTCCATCGCCTCGCGGATGCCCTTGTCGACGGCCGGCCGGTAGCCCTGCGAGATGACGCCGCCGACGATCTTGTCGACGAACTCGTAGCCCAGCTCGCCTTCCTCCGGTGGGAGCGGCTCGAGCACGATCGCGCAGTCGCCGAACTGACCCCGGCCACCGGTCTGTTTCTTGTAGCGATGCCGCGCGCGCGCCTCCTTGCGGATCGTCTCCTTGTACGGCACGCGCGGCGGGTGGAGTTCGACCTCGACATGGAAGCGGGTGTTGAGCCGGTCAACCGCAACCTCGACCTGCATCTGCGAGAGCCCCGAGAGGAGCTGTTCTCCGGTCTGCGGATCGCGACGGAGCAACAGGGTCGGATCCTCCTCGTGGAGGCGCCTGAGGCCGGTCGCCATCTTCTCCTCGTCGCCCTTCGCCTTCGGCGTGACGGCGAAGCTCATCACCGGCTCGGGGAAGTCGATGTGCGGCGGCTCGACGGCGACCTCGTGGTCGACGAGCACGTCGCCCGTCACGACGTCCTTGAGCTTGGCGACCGCGCCGAGATCCCCGATCCCGAGCTCCTCCACCGTCTCGGAGTCCTTGCCCTGCATCGTGAGCACCTGGCCGAGCCGTTCCTTCGCGTGCGTGCGCGGATCGACGAGCGTCGTGTCGCCCGTGACCGGGCCGCTGAGCACCCGGAAGCAGCTGATCCGGCCCGTGAACGGGTCGGCGATCGTCTTGAAGATGAAGACGGCCTGCTTGGCATCGCCGAACTCGATAGTCGTCCCCTTCTTCGCCGGTGACGGGACACCCTCGACGAGCAGGTCGAGCAGCGCCGTCGTGCCGAGGTTCTTCGAGGCCACGCCGCAGGCGACCGGATAGAGCTCGTCGCGCGTGACCGCCTGCTTCAGCGCATCGGCCACCGCGTGCGGATCGAGCTCCTCGCCCTCGAGATAGCGCCCCATGAGCTCCTCGTCGGTCTCGACGACTGCATCGAGGAGCTTCTCGCGGTGCTCCCGCACGGGGTCGGCCATCGAGTCCGGGATCGGCTGCGGCCCGCCCTCGCGACCGCCGGACGGATCCATGTACGCGCACATGTGGAGAAGGTCGACGATCCCCGTCAGCTCGTGCTCGCTCCCGATCGGAAGCTGGATGGCGACGCAACGGTCGGAAAGCTGCTGGCGCGCAGCCTCGAGCACGCGGAAGAAGTCGGCGCGCTCGCGGTCGAGCATGTTGACGAAGAGGACGCGCGACAGCTCCTGCTCCTCGGCCCGCTTCCACACGCGAGCGGTGTTGACCTCGACGCCCATCACGCCGCTGAGGACGACGACGACCCCCTCGACGACGCGCAGCGCCGCGTACGTGTCCGCCTGGAAGCCTGCGTCGCCCGGCGTGTCGACGAGGTTGATCTTGCGGTCATTCCACTCGAGGTGGCAGAGCGAGCCGGAGAGGGACATCCCCCGCTTCTGCTCGTGCTCGTCCCAGTCCGAAACCGTCGTCCCCTGCTCCACGGTGCCGAGCCGGTTCGTCTTCCCCGCCTCGAACAGCAGCGCCTCGACGAGGGACGTCTTCCCGACGCCGCGATGGCCGGCGACTGCGATGTTGCGGATCTTCGTAGGCTCGGTGGCAGGCATACGGGACGTGTCCTCCTCGGTCGCTTCGAGCCCGCATCGTATCGCCGCGTTTCGCGGCGGCCCGCGACTAGAGAGTGGCCGTGGCGCCGGCAGACGCGATGTGCGCCTTGAGCCGGAGGATCGCCTTCGTGTGGAGCTGCGAGACGCGCGACTCGGTGACGCCGAGCACCTCGCCGATCTCGCGCAGGGTCAGCTCCTCGTAGTAATAGAGCGTGACCACGAGCTTCTCGCGTTCGGGGAGCCGGGCGATGGCGTCGGCGAGGGCCTCTTTCTGCTCGGTGACCGAAAGCGTGCCCTGCGGGTCGGGAGCGCCCTCGTCCTCGATCGTGTCGATCAGCGCCACCTGGTCGCCGCCGGAACCCGACACCGTCCAGAGCTCGTCGAGCGCCGCGATCGAGGAACGGGCGATCTCGCCGAGGCTCTCCTCGAGCTCCTCCTCGGTGAGCCCGAGCTTCTTCGCGATTTCCTCGTCGGTCGGCGCGCGGCCGGTGCGGGCCTCGAGCTCGCCGATCGCGCGCTCGATCTGACGCGCGCGGGAACGAACCGACCGCGGCACCCAGTCCATCGAGCGCAGCTCGTCGATGATCTGACCTTTGATCCGGGCCATCGCGTACGTCTCGAACTTGACGTCGCGTCCCGGGTCGTAGCGCTCGATCGCGCCGATAAGGCCGAGGAGGCCGTACGAGACGAGATCGCCCTCGTCCACGTGCGCGGGGAGCCCGGACCCGAGCCTGCCGGCGACGTACTTCACGAGCGGCGCATACGTCAGGATCAGGCGATCGCGGATCTTCTGATCGCCGGTCCGCCGGAAGTCGAGCCAGAGCTGTTGGGTCTCGTCGGCCCGCGTCACGGACGAGAGAATACGGCGTTCTCCGGCGGACTCCTCAGTTGGTGCCCCAGTTCGTCGCGCAGAGTTCATCGACGATCTGCCTCTTGACCCGGTTCATCGCGTACGTGTCGAACTTCACATCGCGGGTTGGGTCGTAGAGCTCAATCGCCTCGATCAGGCCCTGCAGACCGTACGAAACGACGTCTTCCTCGTTCACGCCGTCGGGCAAACCGGAGGAGAGCCTGGAGGCGACGTATCTCACGAGCGGCGCGTACGTGACGAGCAAGTGGTTGCGGAACCCCTCGTCGCCGGTCCGCCGATAGTCGAGCCAGAGCCGTTGGGTCTCGTCGGACCCGGTCATGGCCCAAGAGAGTACGGCGCGTGTCGATGGCTCAGCGTCTGCGGCTGCGGAACGCGCTCGCCGAAAGCGTGGCCAGCCACGCCGAGACGGCCAGCGCGGCGGCGCCGACGACGAGCCGGCGCGGATTGTCTCCCCCCGCGAACGCGTAGACCGCGACCGCTGCCAATGCGGCAGCAAGACCGGCGAACAGCATCCCGAGCGCGCGCCGCTGCACGCGCCGAGGTTACTCAGGCACACCCCTGCGGACGCGTTCGGGCGAAAACCCGCTCGGTACACTGGCCCATCGCACAGGGGCGTAGCTCAGTTGGTAGAGCGGCGGTCTCCAAAACCGTAGGTCGGGGGTTCGAGTCCCTCCGCCCCTGCTGGGTTGAAAATGGCGGCAGTCCTTCCTAGCGCCGAAAGTACCCGGTGCCGAGGTCGTGGATGACTGAGTCGACCGGGTGGCCGCTCACCAAGCTCGCCCCGCGCCAGGGGTTCGCGAGCGCGAGGATCAGCGCCAGACTCAGACCGACCACGACCGTGAGCCCTCCGATGAGCAAAGCCGGGCGAGGTCGAGCCCGGATCGTGATGGCAGCGGCGCCGGCAATCAGCGCGAGGCCGCTGACTGCGAGCGTTAGCACGTAGAAGCCGGGGGGCTCTCGCGAAGCAGCAGCCAATCGAGCGCGGCGGTCGTTCGTGAGCGAGTCGAGAGCGGTCAAGAGCTCGGTGCTGGCGGGTGTCCCGATCTCGGGCTGCGCCGCTTGAGCCCGCACGACCCGCTCGAGGCGGGACACGGCCCGGATCGTCGCAGGGTCCTGGCCTTCCGCGGCGTTGGCACCATGCCACTCATTGGCGCGCGCGGCGACCAGGTAGGAGCGCAGCGCTCCCTGAATCGGCCCGGGGTGGACTCCGGACATCGTCGAAGCCCACGCGAGCCGTGACGCATCGGCGGCCTCGTTGCTGACGATCTGTTGCGAGGAAGTCAGATACCCGGCCTCGTTCGCGAGCGTCAGTGCGGCGAGGATCGCGAAGGCCGCTCCAAGCGGCGACATGAGGGGAGCCGCGACCGCGTGCGCCGACTCTCGCTCCGATTCGGCTACAAAGGCCTGAATCACGAGCCGGCTGCCGACCGCGAAGAGAAGCGCGATCGCGAGACACCCAACCACAAGCGTCGCGACCGATTGTGAGGTCAGCCAGACCACCGGAGGCTCACTCTACGCTGCTGACCGGCATTGCCCACGAGGCCCAGCGAGTGCCGACACTCTTGCGGCGGCCCGCGATTCGCGCGAGACTCGAGGTCGATCGTGGGTCGCTACGAGGAGATGTGCGCAGCGCACGAGTGGCGTGTTCCGGAGCGCTACAACATCGCTGCGGATTGCTGCGACAAGCACCCGCGACAGAAGCTCGCCATGATCCACGAGCGATTCGACGGCGTTCAGAGGGAGTTCACGTGGGGCGAGCTCCAGGATCTCTCCAACCAGGCCGCGAACCTGCTCGAGGCTCACGGTGTTGGACGAGAGGATCGTGTCGCGGTCGTGCTTCCGGCGACCCCCGAGGCGGCGGCGATCTTCTTCGGGACGTGGAAGGTCGGTGCGTTGCTCCTCTCGATGTCGGTCCTCTACGGCGACGACGGCATCGAACACCGGCTGCGCGATTCCGAGCCGGCCGTACTCGTCACCGACGAGGCGAACGCGCCCCGGTTCGTCGGATACGAGGTACCGGTCGTCGTGCTCTCAGCCGATCTGCTGGAGGAGTACTCCGCCGAGTACGTGACGGCCGACACGACAGCCGACGATCCAGCCCAGCTCTACTACACCTCCGGCACGACCGGTCTCGCCAAGGGGATCGTGCACGCGCATCGCTACATCCTCGGCCACGAGGAGTTCCTCTACTGCCACGAGGTCGAGGACGGAGAGCGCTTCCACGGCATGGGCGAGTGGGCGTGGGCCGCGGGAATCGCGCCGTTGCTCGGACCGTGGCGCCTCGGCGCCGTGCAATGCGTGTACCAGCGCGAGGGCGGCTTCGCCCCGGACCGGCAACTCGACTTCCTCTCCAGGCACCGCGTGACGAACGTCTTCACGACGCCCACCGCGATGCGGTCGATGATGGCTATCGGCGACGCAGGCACGCGCTACCCATGCACGTTCCGCCGCGTCTGTTCGGCAGGCGAACCGCTCAACCCCGAAGCGATCCGCTGGTTCCGCAGCCAGTACGGCGTCACCGTCCTCGACTACTACGGGCTGACCGAGTCCTATCCGCTCGTGGCGAACTACCCGTGGATGGATGTTCGGGAGGGCTCGATGGGAAGGCCGATGCCCGGCTGGGACGTCCGCATCCTCGACGAGGACGAAGTAGAGATACCGCGCGGCACGCGGGGTGAGATCTGCCTACGCGCCCGGTCGAATCCGCACTACCCGCTCGGCTACTGGCGGAACGAGGAGGCGGCGCGCGAGACGTTCGGCGGCGACTGGTTCCACAGCAAGGATGCCGCGGTGATGGATGAGGACGGCTACGTGTGGTACGCCGGCCGGAGCGATGACGTGATCATCTCCGCCGGGTACCGCATCGGTCCGTTCGAGGTCGAGTCCGCGTGTATCGAGCATCCCGCCGTCCGTGAGGCGGCGGCGGTCGCGTCGCCGGACGAGCGGCGAGGCGCCGTCGTCAAGGCGTTCGTCGTCCTCGCCGCCGGTCACGAGCCGAGCGACGAGCTCGCCCGCGAGATCTCCGACTTCGTGCGGACCCGCCTGTCCCAGTACGCGTACCCGCGCCGCATCGAGTTCGTCGACGACCTGCCGAAGACGCTGACCGGCAAGATCCGCCGGATCGAGCTGCGCGAGCGCGAACGCGCAGCCGTAGGCGCGTAGCTCAGACGGTCTCGAGCGCGAGCTGCCGGTAATCGGCCAGCCCGGAGACGCCGACGCCCACGAGCCGCAGCGCGCCGGGCCGGTCGCGCAGCCCGCGGTCGAGCTGCTGACAGGCGAGGTCGCCGATCGTCCTCGCCGCGTCGATCCCGGCGTCGAGCGAGGTCGAACGGCTGCGGATGGAGAAGTCCGCATAGCGGAGCTTTGTCGTCACGGTCCGGGCGACCTGGCCGCGGCGTTGCAGCGCCTCAGCCACCTCGGTCGCCATTCCGCGCAGCTCGTCGTGGAGCCGCTCGCGATCGGAGATGTCCCGTTCGAACGTGTTCTCGACGCTGATCGAGATCCGCTCGACGCTCAGCTCGAGCTCGCGCGGGTCGATGCCGCGCGCACGGTCGCGGAGCATCGTGCCCACGCTTCCGGGGAGCAAGCGGCGCAGGTCCTCGTCGGTGATCGCAGCGAGTCCGCCGATCGTCTCGATGCCGGCGTTCCTGAGCCGCTCCTCGGCCTTCGGCCCCACGCCGGGCAGCCTCCGCACCGCAAGCGGCGCGAGAAACGCCGCTTCGCGGCCCGCCGGGACTACGACGAGACCGCCCGGCTTGCGCGCGTCGCTTGCGACCTTGGCGACGACCTTGCACGGCGCGACGCCGAGGGAGCACGTGAGGCTCGTGGCCGCGCGCACCGCGGTTTGCACGGCCTCGGCGACGACCCGCGCCGCGAGGAAGTCGGCGGCGACCTCACCGACCTCGAGGTAGCCCTCGTCGATTCCGGTCTGCTCGACCGTCGGGACGATGCCGCGTACCGTCTGCCAGACCGCCCGGGAGTGTTGCCGGTAGAGCGAGTGGCGCGGACGGATGAAGACGGCTTGCGGGCAACGGCGGAGCGCCTCGGCGCAGCTCATCGCGGAGTGGATCCCGAAGCGGCGCGCGACGTAGTTCGCGGTCGCAACCACGCCGCGCCCGCGCGGGTCGCCGCCCACCACCAGCGGCTGCCTGCGGAGCTCCGGGTTCTCGAGCTCCTCGACAGCCGCGTAGAACGCGTCGAGATCGAGGTGCGCAACGATCACACGAACAAATGTACGCGCCTGCGGGGACGGCGCCCCTGTACCTTGGGAAGGTGCGCGTCGACGCTTCGCCCGAGGCTGTGCGGCTCGTCGAGGAGCAGGGCGGCCGGCTCTTCGTCTGGGCCAGGAGGGCACGCTGCTGTCACGGCACCATGACCTATCTCGAGACGTCGGACGAGCCTGGCGAGCGGCCGTTCCGGCGCGTCTACTCCGAGGGGATCCAGGTCTACCTCGACGCACACCTTCCTGAGCCCGAGGAGCTCGTGATCGAGGCGTCGGGCCGTCGGCGCAAGCACGTGCACGCGTACTGGAACGGTTGCGCGTACGTCATCTAGCCGAAGGCTGCTCGGGGCGCCGGGAGACGCCCCTCGCAGTCACGTGGTCGTTGGTGCCGAGCTAGGAAGCTCCGCGCCGCTCGGCTCCTGCGGATCGTGCAGGTGCCGCTGGACGTTTTTGTCCGGCCGCGCGATGAGGAAGAAGATCGCGCCGACGACCGTGATGACGCCCATGACGCCCAGTGTGATCCAGTCGTAGTTGAAGAGCTCACGACCGCTCGACAGCCCACTCGGGTAGATGACGTTGACCAGCATCAGGCCGAGGTACGTCGCGGCGATGATCAACACCGGCCAGCCCCACTTCCCGAGCTGGAAGGCGCCCTCAGCGCGCCACCCGCGGGCCCGAGCGATGATCGCCCCGATCACGGTCAGGAAGAACGAGAGATAGATACCGCTGACAGCGAACGAGACGAGGGCAAAGAGCGCGTTGAGGTTCGCCGGGTACGTCACGAACCAGATGTGGACGTTGTGGCTCGGCGAGTAGTAGACGAGGAAAGCGAAGGCAAGCGAGATCACGGCACCGGCGAGCAGCGCATTGACCGGCGTCTTGAAGCGGCTGTTCACCTTCGAGATCCACTTCGACCCGGGGAGAGCGCCGTCGCGCCCGAACGAAAACGCGAGCCGGCTGCCCGCGCCCTGCACGGACGAGCCGCAGGAGAAGAACGCGAAGATGATGAGCAGGAGCAGGAAGTCCTGCATTCCGCTCGAGAGTTGGCTGAGGATCCCCGCCACGTTTCCGGTGACGGCCGCTCCGACCGGATCGACCTTCGGCAGGGCGAGAAGCAGCGCCCCGGTCAGGATGAGCGACGTCACGCCGCCCCAGATCAGTGCGTGGCGCATCGCCTTCGGGATCTGCCGCCCGGCATCCTTCGTCTCCTCTGCGATGTCACCGGCCGACTCGAAGCCGTAGAAGATGTAGACGGGCGCAAGCACCGCGACGAGTGCTGCGAGAACCCAGCTTCCGCCGAAGCTGACCGTGAAGGGATTGTGCGCGGCGTGCTGGACGCCCTGGGTGCTGAACAGGAACCCCAGGTTGTGATGGAACCCGTGGATCCCGAGGATGATCGCGATCCCCACCGTCCCGAGGATCTCGACACCGACTCCGAACCTCGCGATAGCGCCCATCACGCTGGCGCCGATCGTGTTGCCGGTCGTCTGGATCGCGAGCAGCACAAGCGTGATGATCAGGATCGTCCCGTGGTGAGTCGGATTCCAGTTCGTCCCGAACCAGTTGTGGAAAAGGGCGGTCACATACGAGACGACGCCGGTATCGACAGACGCGACCGTGACGAGCAGCGCGATCCCGTAGAACCAGCCGACGAACCAGCCGTAGCCGGCTCCGACATTGAACTTGCTGTACTGGAAGAGCGCGCCGGCAACGGGATAGTGGCTCGCGAGCTCGCCGAAGACGAGGGCGACGAAGAGCATCCCTACGACCGGGATGATCGTCAGCCAGATGTACGCGGGGCCGCCCGTGCCCACGCCGAGGATGAACAGCGAATAGATCCCGACCATCGGCGAGAGGTAGGTGAATGCCACCGCGAAGTTCGAGAAGAATCCGAGTACGCGGTTCAGCTGGGGCTTGTAGCCCAGGCTCTCGAGCCGCGCGTCCTCGCTCGTTCCGACATCCACTGCACTTGCCGTCTCGCTCATCGCTCCTCCCTCGCCGCCGTTTACCGTTCAGGCGACCCTCCCGGACCCGGGGTGACGTTGTCAATAGCGGCCGCGCCGCCGTCTAGGCTCCCTGCGTGGCCGTTCTGACATCCCAGCTCGACCGCGGCGCCGAGGAGTTCGAGCGCCGGCGCGAGCGGATGGACGAGCTCGTCGGCGAGCTCCGCGAGCGCTCGGCTCAGGTCGCGCGTGGCGGCGGCGAGAAGGCGGTGGAGCGGCACCGCTCGCGCGGCAAGCTGCCGGCGCGGGAGCGCGTCGACCGCCTCGTCGACCCAGGCACCGCCTTCCTCGAGCTGAACGCCCTCGCAGCGTGGGAGATGTACGACGACGGCGCGCCGAGCGCCGGGATCGTGACCGGCATCGGCGTCGTGGAAGGACGCGAGTGCGTGATCGTCGCGAACGACGCGACCGTGAAGGGCGGCTCGTACTTCCCGCTCACCGTGAAGAAGCACCTGCGGGCGCAGGAGGTGGCCGAGCAGAACCGCCTCCCGTGCATCTACCTCGTCGACTCCGGCGGCGCGTTCTTGCCGCTTCAGGCCGATGTCTTCCCCGACAAGGAGCACTTCGGCCGGATCTTCTTCAACCAGGCGCAGATGTCCGCGCAAGGCATCCCGCAGATCGCGGTCGTGATGGGCTCGTGCACCGCCGGGGGCGCGTACGTGCCGGCAATGTCGGACGAGACGGTGATCGTCCGCGGGACGGGGACGATCTTCATCGGCGGGCCGCCGCTCGTAAAGGCCGCGACAGGTCAGGACGTGACCGCCGAAGAACTTGGCGGGGCCGACGTCCACACGCGGCGCTCGGGCGTCGCCGACCACTACGCGACCTCCGACGAGCACGCGGTCGCGATCGCGCGCGGGATCGTCCGACATCTCGAGGGACGCAGCTCCGACCCGACGTGGGACGTCGCGGTGCCCGAGCCGCCGGCGCTAGACACCTCCGATCTCTACGGACTCATCCCCGAGGACTTCCGCCACCAGGTCGACCCACGTGAGGTGATCGCGCGCCTCGTCGACGGCTCACGCTTCCAGGAGTTCAAGCAGCTCTACGGCCAGACGCTCGTGACTGGCTTCGCGCGGATCGAGGGGTTCCACGTCGGGATCCTCGCGAACAACGGCGTGCTCTTCGCCGAGTCGGCGCAGAAGGGCGCCCACTTCATCGAGCTCTGCTGCAAGCGGCGGATCCCGCTCGTCTTCCTCCAGAACATCACCGGCTTCATGGTCGGCACCGAGTACGAGGCCGGTGGGATCGCGCGCGACGGCGCGAAGCTCGTCATGGCCGTGGCGAACGCACAGGTGCCGAAGTTCACGGTCGTCACGGGCGGTTCGTTCGGCGCCGGGAACTACGCGATGTGTGGCCGCGCGTACGGGCCGCGCCAGCTGTGGATGTGGCCGAACGCGCGCATCTCGGTCATGGGCGGCGAGCAGGCGGCGACCGTCCTCTCGATGGTGGGCGAGGTCGACCAGGACGAGATCCGCGCGAAGTACGAGGAGGAGGGAAACCCTTACTACTCGACCGCACGACTCTGGGACGACGGGATCATCGACCCGCTCGACACGCGCCGCGTGCTCGCCCTCGGGCTCGCGGCGGCGCGCAACGCACCGATCCCGGAGACGACCTTCGGCGTCTTCAGGATGTAGCGGGCGATGGGCTATTCGGTGGTCAGGATCGACGAGATCGAGCCCGCCGGGCCGGGCGGCGCCGTGCGCTTCGTTCGCCGTGAGCTCGGCGTCGGGGCGTTCGGCATCAACTGGTTCGAGCTGCCGCCAAACGCGGAAGGCCGGCAGCACGACGAGAGCGAGTCCGGACAGGAGGAGGTGAACGTCATCGTTCGCGGTTCGGGCGTCTACCGGATCGAGGACGAGGAAGTCCCATTCGCAGCCGGCACCGTCTTCCGCTTCGATCCGCAGACCACGCGACAGCCGGTCGCTGGGCCGGTCGGGTTCACGATGGTCGCCATCGGTGCGAGACAAGGCAGCTACGAGCCGAGGGGCCCGTTCTGATCGCGCGCATCGTGATCTGGAACCTGTTCGACTCGAAGACGACGCTCGCGGAGCTGCGCGAGCACCTTCCCGACCTCCCCGAGAGCGACGTCTGGGTCGCGAACGAGGCGCAGGACCGCTTCGGGGTCATCTCGTTCGGCGACGGGCTGCCGGACCTCGGCGGGATTCCGGAGCTGATCGGCGAAGAGCCGGCGGTCGCCGAAGAGTTCGACGTCGAGTGAGACGCCAGCGAACGAACTGGACTGCGGTGGCCGTCGCCTCCGCTCTGTTCGGGTTCTCGTTCTACGCGCTCGTCACCTGGCTGGAGCAGGGCAACCTGTCGGACGTCCCCGTCTACATGCACTACGCGCACCTGATGCGCAGCGGGGCCTTCCCGTATCGCGACTTCGCGTTCGAGTATCCGCCGGCTGCGCTGCCGGTCATGCTCGTGCCGTCGTACATGAGCTGGAGCTACGCGACGTCCTTCGCGGTTCTCATGGGCGTCTGCGGGGCCGGCTGCATCGCACTCGTCGCCTCGGCACTGCGCGAGGTCGAGGCGGGCGCGGTTCGGACGTGGGCTGCGCTGCTTCTCATCGGCGCGTCGCCTCTCATCCTCGGCTCGCTCTTCGACACCCGCTACGACCTCTGGCCGACGCTTCTCGCCGTCGCCGCGCTCGCCGCGCTCGTCCGGGAGCGGCCCTTCGTCACCGGTGCGCTCCTCGCGCTCGGGTTCGCGGCGAAGCTCTGGCCCGCAGCCCTGCTGCCGATCGCGGTCGCGTACCTCTGGCGGCGACGGGGAAGCGACAGCGCACTGGCGGCGACCGCGACGTTCGTCGTCATCGCCGCCGCCTGCTTCGTCCCGTTCGGCATCGTCGCCCCGAACGGGCTGCACGCGATGTTCACCGACCAGCTCGACCGGCCGCTCCAGGTGGAAAGCCTCGGCGCTGCCGTGCTGATGGCGGCGCAGCATCTGGGCATGCACGCGGTCTCGACGATCGACTCGCACGGCGGGCAGGCGCTGAGCGGACGCGGGGCGGGGCTCGCCGCCAACGTCTCCAGCGCCCTCGAGATCCTCGCTGTGATCGCCGTCTGGATCTGGTTCGCCCGCCTGCGCAGGCCGGACGCGGAGGAAGTGCTAATCGCGGCTGCGGCGACCGTGTGTGCGCTCGTCGCCTTCGACAAGGTCCTCTCCCCGCAGTACCTGATCTGGCTGGTCCCGTTCGTGGCACTCGTCCGCGGTGGATTGGGACTCACGGTCGGAGCTCTCGTCATCGTCGCACTCGCCCTGACGCAGACCTGGTTCCCCACGCACTACTGGTCGCTTGCGCTCCACCACGCATCGCCCTGGTCGTGGTACCTCCTGATCCGCGACCTCGCGCTCGTCGCCCTTGCGGTCGTGCTCGCCTTCGAGCTCAGCCGCGCGCGAGATTCCGCACGAAGAAGAGAACGTTGGCCGGCCGTTCGGCAAGCCGGCGCATGAGGTAGCGGTACCACTCGGGGCCGTACGGCGTCGCCACGAGGACGTCGAAGCCACGCCGTACGAGGTCGAGTTGCAGACGGGGCCGGACGCCGTAGAGCATCTGGAACTGGAACCGCTCGTTCGGAACGCAGTGTTGCCGCGCGAACGAGATCGCGTGCTCGATCAGCGTCTCGTCGTGTGTAGCGATCGCGGTGAAGCCGTCGCCGCGGAGCGAGTTTTCCAGCAGCCGGCCGTACGCGGCGTCGACGTCCGCCTTGTCCGGGTAGGCGACTTCGGGCGGCTCGAGATACGCGCCCTTCACCAGGCGGAGGTTCGGAGCGAGCGGGAGCAGCGCTGCGAGATCGTCCGCCGCACGGAACAGGTAGGCCTGCAGAACAGCGCCGACGTTCTCGTGCCCGTCCTCGCGCAGGCGCCGGTAGATGCGGAGCGTGGCGTCGACGTAGCGCGACTCCTCCATGTCGATGCGCACGAAGTTGCCGAGCTGCGCTGCGTGCTCGACGAGCATTGCGAGGTTCCACTGCGCGAGCTCCTCGTCGATCGAGAGGCCGAGGTGCGTGAGCTTGAGCGCGACGTTCGTCTGCAGAGCCTCCGCGTGGATGCGGTCGAGCACCTCGCGGTATGCGTCGACGACCACGCGGGTCTCGACCTCGTCGCGGACACCCTCGCCGAGCAGCGTCGTGTTCGTGAGGAGGCCCTGTTCGTTCAGCCGCCTCAGGACGGGGACTGCTGCGTCGAGGCTCTCGCCCGCCACGAAACGCGCCGCGCCGAGCCGGAAGCCGTACCGACGGACGAAGCGCTGCAGACCAGGGCTGTCGGCCGCCGCGAGAATCAGGCTGCGCAGCGCGCTCACGCGGACCAGGCTGCGACGATGCGCTCGACCTCCGCGCGCTCCTCGTCCGTCAGGCCGCGCAACGGCGCGCGCACCTCGGGGCCGACCGGCACGCCGCGGAAGCCCAGCGCCGCCTTGGTGGCCGCGTGGAAGGGGAAGCGCTGGATCTGGGCCCGCAGCGCGGCCGCCCTCTCTCCGGCCTCCGGACTCGGCGCGCGGACGAGTGGAACGACCGCATCGGGGAAGCTCGCGGCAAGACCGGAGACAGCGCCGACCGCACCTGCTGCGAGTCCGCGCTCGAGCAGGGCCTCGGCACCGACGAAGACATCGAGACCGTCGAGGAGATACGGCTTGAGCCGCTCCCACGGGCTGTCCGAGACCTTCATCCCCGCGAGGTTCGGCGCGCGCTCGCGCAGGCGCTCGATCACCGGCAGCGGAATCGCGTAGCCGCTCCGCGCCTCGAACTCGTAGAGGTAGAACGGGACGGGCCCGCAGGCGCGGGCCGCCGCCTCGAAGTACGCGAGTAGCTCCTCCTCGTCGAGCGCGTAATACGGCGGCGCGATCACGGCGACTGCATCGGCGCCTGCCGCCGCGGCGTGCTCGGCGAGCGCGACCGTGTCGTGTGTCGTCTGGGCGCCTGCGTGGACGGCGACCTGCAGCCGGCCGCGCGCTGCCTCGAGGAATGCCCCGGCGATGTCGCGCCGCTGCGCGGGCGGGAACATCACGCCCTCGCCCGTCGTGCCGAGCACGAGCACGCCGTCCAGCCCATGGGAGGCGAGGAAGTCCACATACGGCCCGACCGCCTCGGCGTCGAGCCGCTCGTCGCGGAGCGGCGTCACAGCAGCGGCGAGCGCCCCGCGCAACATGAGCTGGACTCTAAGCTCTCGCCCCGTGCCCTCGAACCTGCGCACGGAACGGGACGGCGACGTCCTCCGGATCACGTTCACGCGTCCCGACCGCCGGAACGCGTTCGATGCAGCGCTCATCGCCGAGCTGGCCGAGGCGTTTGTCGGAGTCGGTCGAGCGCGTGCCGTCGTGCTGGCGGGCGAGGGTCCGAGCTTCTCCGCCGGCGCCGACGTCGACTGGATGCGCTCCTCGGTCGAGCTCTCCTACGAGGAGAACGTCGCCGACGCGAACGCGCTCCGCGCAATGCTCGAAGCCATCGACGGCTGCCCCGCACCGGTCGTCGCGCGCGTGCAGGGCCACGCCCTGGGCGGTGGAGCCGGCCTCGTCGCTACGGCCGACATCGCGATCGCGGCTCCCGACGCCGTCTTCGCGTTCTCGGAGGTGAAGCTCGGGATCATCCCGGCGGTCATCTCCCCCTTCGCGCTGGCGCGGATCGGTCCCGGCGCGGCGCGCCGCTACTTCGTGACCGGCGAGCGCTTCGACGCCGAGACCGCGCTCCGCATCGGGCTCGTGCACGAGGTCGCGGAGGATCTAGACACAGCGGTCGAGCACGTGGTGGGCGAGCTGCTCTCGGCCGGCCAGCAGGCGGCCCGTTGGGCAAAACGGCTTGTGCGCGAGCGCCCGGACGGACCCGAGACCGCGCGCTGGATCGCCGAGCGGCGCACGAGCGAGGAGGGCCAGGAAGGCCTGCGAGCCTTCCTCGAGAAGCGCCCGCCGAGCTGGCGCTAGCGACACTCGGCGCAGAGGCCGACGATCTCGACCCGATGGTCGGTGGCTACGAAGCCATGCCGCTTGGCAGCGGCGGCCACCCAGTCGTCCAGGCCGCACTCCTGCACCTCGACCACGCGGTGACACTTTTCGCAGAGCAGATGGTGGTGATGTTCGTCGCCGCACAGGCGGTAGCACTGCTCGCCGCCGTGATGTGAAAGGACGTCCACCACGCCTTTCTCGCTGAGAAGTGCGAGCGTCCGGTAGACCGTGGCGAGGCCCGTGGTGGAGTTGCGCTCGCGGAGTCGACTCCAGAGTTGCTGGGCCGTCACGTCGTCGCGCTCCTGTGCGAGCTCCTCAAGTACCTCGAGCCGGCGCGGCGTGGCGCGGACGCCGTTCTGTTCGAGGAGTTCCACGAGCTCGGTCATGTGCACTATCCTAGCCGCCTATGCGAATGAGAACCGTTATCGTTCTCGGTGTAGCGCTGCTTCTCTCTGCGTGTGGCGGCTCGACGAGCGCCGCCGGCAAGCTCGATGTCGTCGCGGCGGAGAACACGTACGGGAACATCGCCTCCCAGATCGGCGGCCCGCACGTCTCGGTCACGTCGATCCTCACAAGCCCGAGCGCCGACCCACATCTCTTCGAGCCGGGCACCTCGAACGGTCTCGCCGTGGCCAACGCGAGGGTCGTGCTGCAGAACGGACTCGGCTACGACGCCTTCATGACGAGGCTCGAGAACGCCTCGCCGAGCAAGAGCCGCGACGTCGTGACGATGTCCGACGTCCTCGACGTCAACGGCAAGGACGCGAATCCGCACCTCTGGTACGACGTTCCGCGGCTCGACCGCGTCGCGGTCGCCATTGCCACAGCATTCGAGCGCGCCGATCCACACCACGCAGCGGCCTATCGCGCGGGTGTCTCCAGTTTCGAGCGCTCGCTCGCGCCGTTGCGGCAGGAGGTAGCCACGATCCGAGCCCGCTTCCACGGGGCGCCGATCGCATACACCGAGCCGGTCCCGGGCTACCTCGTCGCGGCGGCCGGCCTGCGCAACCTTGCCCCGGACTCCTTCACGCGGCTGATCGAGCAGGGAGCCGAACCGTCTCCCTCCGCCGTGGCGGCGATGAGCTCGCTCATCTCGGAGCACGAGGTCCGCGTACTCCTCTACAACCGCCAGGCCGTCTCCCCCATCACAGCGAAGCTGCGAGGCGCAGCCCAGAGCGCCGGCATCCCAGTCGTGCCGGTGAGCGAGACCCTGCCGCCGCACCAGACCTTCCAGCAGTGGCAGCTCGGACAGGCACGCGCGCTCGCGGCCGCGCTGGCGAAGCGATGAGCGTCGTCACGGTCGACGACCTCGCCCTCCGCTTCGGCGACCGCACGCTGTTCGAAGGGCTCGGCTTCGAGCTCGAACGAGGCGAGCTGCTCGCCGTCCTCGGCCCGAACGGCACCGGCAAGACGTCCCTGCTCCGCATCCTGCTCGGGCTACTCCCGCCGAGCGCCGGCCGGGTCGTGGTAGAGGGGTGCCCGCCGCAGGAGCGATGCCACCGCATCGGCTACGTGCCGCAGCAGCGCGTCTTCGACCGCGACGTCGTCCTGCGCGGCCGCGACCTCGTCCGGCTCGGGCTCGACGGGCACCGGTGGGGCTTCAGCCGTTTTCGCGCCAACGATCGCGCCCGAGTGGACGCGTCGCTCGCCGAGGTCGGCGCCACCGTGTACGCGGATGGGCCGGTCGGCCGGCTCTCGGGCGGCGAGCAGCAGCGGTTGCGCGTGGCGCAGGCGCTCGTCGCCGACCCGGTGCTCATCCTCGCCGACGAGCCGCTGCTGTCCCTCGACCTCGCACATCAACGCGGCGTCGTCGACCTGCTCGATGCGCGCCGGCGGAGCGCCGGAACGCCGGTCGTGTTCGTCACCCACGATGTCAACCCGGTGCTGCACACGGTCGACCGGGTGCTCTATCTCGCGCCCGGACAGTGGGCGATCGGGACGCCGGACGAAGTCCTTACATCCGCGACGTTGTCCCGCCTCTACGGGACGGAGGTCGACGTCCTGCGCGTGCGCGACCGCGTCGTGGTGGTGGGGACGCCGGACGACCAGCACGTTCACCACGTGGAGAACGGCCACTGATGTTCACGCAGCTGCTCGGCGAGCCCTTCGTCCACACCGCGTTATGGGCCGGTGCGGTTGTAGCGATCGTGTCCGGCGCGATCGGCGTCTTCGTGGTGGCGCGCGGGATGAGCTTTGCCGTGCACGCGATCTCGGAACTGGGCTTCACGGGTGCGACGGGGGCGCTCGTAATCGGGATCGACCCCGTGCTCGGGATCCTCGGCGGCTCGCTGCTCGTCGGCCTCGTGCTCGGGCTGCTCTCCCTGCGAGGGCGAGAGCGGGACAGCGCGATCGGGGCGGTGCTCGCATTCGGGCTCGGCCTCGGTTACCTCTTCTTCTCGCTGTACCAGGGCTACGCGACCGAGGCGCTGAACCTCCTGTTCGGCAACATTCTCGGAGTTTCCGTAACACAGCTGCGAAATCTCGTGATCGTCGGGGCCGTCGTACTGCTCGGCCTGGGGTTGCTCTACCGGCCTCTCTTCTTTTCGAGCGTCGACCCGGAGATCGCGGCAGCGCGCGGAGTGCCCCTGCGCGCGCTCTCCGTCGCGATCTTCCTCCTGCTCGCGCTCACGACCGCCGAGGCCATCCAGGCCGTCGGCGTCTTGCTCGTGCTGACGCTCGTGATCACGCCCGCCGCGGCCGCCCAGCGCCTGACGGGACGGCCCGCGGTCGCGCTCCTGCTCAGCATCGCGATCGCGCTCGTCTCGACCGAGGGCGGGATCCTGCTCGCGCTCGCACGGAGCTCTCTCTCGCCGAATCAATCGTGGCCGACGAGCTTCTTCATCGCCACGATCTCTTTCTCGATCTACGTCGCCGCCCGGATCTTCGACTGGAGCCGCGCTCGTCAGAGTCGCTTGATCGCGAGCCCGCGCCGCCGGATGTGGGCCGTGAGGTAGTGGACGCCGTCCGGCCCGGCGACGACGTTCACGTGCTCGGCCGGGCCTTTCCCAGCCGGCCACTCGAGCAGCGTCGCGTTCAGGTCGTCGCTCGCGGCGCCCCAGAGCGGGCCGCCTGCGGCCGCGGTCACTGGTGCAGGCTCTGGAGCATCCGCCGCGTCAGGTGGACCGTCGTCTGGGCGGCGGCGAGCTTGCCGGCGGCAACCGTGACCCGGTAGGCGACTGGGCGGAGCGGCAGCGGCGTCTCGAACTTGCCGCTCGCATCGACGATCGGGTGACCGACAACGCGCCACCGGCCGCGCACCAGGCGCCAGATCGCAACGGACCCATCCGGCCGCGGCGAGATCTCGCCCGCGAGCACACGCGGGCTGAGCGCACGCACCTGTACACGCGGCGCGACGGCCACCGAGACAGGTGGACCGCTTGTACCGGGAGCGACGAGGCGGAAAGCAGTGCTCGCATGCGGCTGAAGCTGCAGCTGCGTCGGGTGTTGGACGTTCCGGACGGCGTGCCAGGCCCCGCCGCTGCTCTGTTCCTGCAGCACCGCCCCCTCGACGTCCACTGCCCGCGCAGCCACGGTCACCCGGTTTCCGTACAACACTTGAGCGCTACTCGTCGAGAGCTGCAGCTGTCCGACCGAGAACCACGTCGACAGCAGGTGCAGCGTCCGCGCCACACCGGCGGCGGGGCGACTCACGACTCCTCCCGAGGTCAAATGGAAGACAACCGACTCGGCGCGCAGACTCGAATCCCGCCGCACCTGCACCGACTCCACCGGACTCCCGAGTCCCAGCTGCGCGGCCAGGCTCGACGCCGAGAAGTTGTACGGACCCCAATCGTGGTGCGGCGAGTAGGTGTCGTAGGGATCCGGCACCGAGCGCAGGTAGGGGATCGGCGCGGAACCCGGCCACGCGTCCTGCACGGCCTCGGTGCGGCCGCCGGAGCTCGAGGAATAGTACGTCCGCGCGACCTGGCCGTCCCACGTCAACACCTGGCCGAGCGTCGCGAACACCGCGTGGTCGGAGCGCGGCCGCTCGGCGCGAACGCCGCCGTAGACCTGATCCGCCGTGGTCGGCACCAGGTCGTACCACGAGGTCGGCCGAAGCTCCGCCATCGCGTACGAGCGGGCCGCCACCGCCTGGGCCTCCAAGGCGGCGAGCGGCCAGTGCGACGGGGACTCGGAGGGGACGACACCGCGGAGGTACGTGTCGAGCGGGAGGCCGTTGACGACCGAGACGCCTCCACCCTGGCTGCGGAGCGCGAGCGTTCCGTGGTACTCCCGCCCGTCGAACATGAGCGGAGCGCGCGGGCAATCGAAGACGGCGAAGTGTCCGAAGGAGAAGCCGCCACCGTGCTTGCGCACGGGCAGGACGAGTCTCGGCCCGACGCCGTAGGTCCCGGCTGGAAGCGTCTTGCCCAGACGCTTCCCGTCGCTGACCCGCATCGAAGTGGCGCAGCCCAACGTGACGGAGCTCGCCCCTTGCGTGAGCAGGACGCGCACGCGCATGTCGCCGACTCGGCTCATCGTCGTGCCCGGGTAGTAGTGCGCGAGGATCCGGCGGTACTTCCAGCCGTGGAGCGCATAGCCGTACGCGCCCCACTGGCTCATCCCGACGCCGTGCCCCCAACCGTGGCCGGTGACGATCAGCGCCGTCGTTCCGGCGCGCGCAGTGCCGGCGGTCGCGCAGACGACCGCTGCCAGCACCAGGGCAACCCCCAACCTCAGCCGCACGGCGATGTTGTTCCACCTCCAGGGTCGGTCAAACGAGGAAGCCTAGAGCCGACCGGGGAAACCCGCACGAGTCCTTCGGCGAGGTCGTGCCTAGACTCCGGCCCCATGCGCCGCCTGCTCGTCGCCAATCGAGGAGAGATCGCGCTTCGCATCTTCCGCGCCTGCGGGGCCGAGGGCATCGAGACGGTCGCCGTCGCCGCTCCCGATGACCGCGGGGCGCTTCATGCGGAGTCGGCGGACGCACTGGTAGAGATCTCCTCGTACCTCGACCCCGCTGAGCACGTGCGCGCAGCCCGCGAGGCGGAAGCCGACGCCGTTCACCCGGGCTACGGCTTCCTCTCCGAGAGTCCGGAGCTCGCAGAGGCCGTGCTCGATGCGGGACTGACCTGGGTCGGACCGCCTCCGGCGGCGCTCCGGGCCGGCGGCGACAAGCTCGCAGCGAAGGAGACGGCGCGCGCGGCAGGCGTCCCCGTCCTGCCGAGCGGAACGCCCGAGGAGATCGGCTTCCCGCTCCTCGTCAAGGCAGCCGCGGGCGGTGGCGGGCGCGGCATGCGCGTCGTGCGCGCAAAGGACGAGCTCGAGGAGGCGCTGGCGGCGGCGCGGCGCGAAGCGGCGGCGGCGTTCGGCGACGACTCGGTCTTCTGCGAACGCTACCTCGAACGCCCGCGCCACGTCGAGATCCAGCTCCTCGCCGACAAGCACGGCAACGTCGCATCGCTCGGCGAGCGCGACTGCTCGATTCAGCGCCGCCACCAGAAGGTGCTCGAGGAGTCGCCGGCGCTCGACCGCGAACTGCGCCGTACAATGAGCCGCGCCGCGGCCCTCTTCGCGCGCGCAATCGGCTACGAGAGCGCGGGCACCGCCGAGTTCGTCCTCGACGGCAGCGACTTCTGGTTCCTGGAGCTGAACGCGCGGATCCAGGTCGAGCATCCGGTGACCGAGCTGGTGACGGGCGTCGACATCGTGCGCGAGCAACTCCGCGTCGCGTCGGGCGAGCCGCTTTCGTTCGGGAAGATCGAGCTGCGCGGCCACGCAGTGGAGGTGCGGCTGTACGCGGAAGACCCCCGCTCGTTCCTCCCCCAGGCCGGCCGGCTCGAGCGGCTGCGGCTGCCCGAGGGGATCCGCGTCGACTCGGGAGTGCGGGAGGGTGACGAGATCCGCACGGCGTACGACCCGATGATCGCCAAGCTGATCGCGGCCGGCGATACGCGCGACGAGGCGTTCGACCGTCTGGCGGTGGCGCTGCAGGAGACGGAGATCGGCGGAATCACAACGAACCTCCCGTTTTTGCGCTGGCTCGTCGCGCACCCGCTGGTGCGCGCGGGGCGGGTAACGACCGCGTTCCTGGCCGAGAACCCACCGCTGTCGGAGCCGCCGGCCGCCGCGCCGGCCGAGGTCTGGAGCGAGCCGTGGCGGCTGAACCTTCCCGCTCCGCCGGTGCGGCCGGCGCCCGACGTCGATGCCGTCGCCGCTGCGCACGGGTCCGGCGGGACCGAGCAGTCGGAGGTCGTCGCACCGATGCCGGGCACGGTGATCCGCGTCCTAGTCGAGCCCGGGGCGAAGGTCGCGGCGCGGCAGCCGCTCGTCGTGCTCGAGGCGATGAAGATGGAGACGCCGCTCGTCTCGCCCTACGAGGCGACAGTCCGTGCGGTCCATGTCGCCGAGGGCGACCGCGTCGCGGGCGGCGCGGTGCTCGTCGAGCTGGACGAGTAGTGAAGCGCTAGTTCGTCCCGGCTAGTTCGGGAAGAGCTTCTGCAACTTCATCGCGGCGCCCATGTCGCCTTTGAGCTTGAGCTTGCCGGTCATGTAGGCGCTCGTCGGGTTTTGCTCGCCCGCGATGATCTTCTGGAAAATCTCCTGGGAAGCGCTGATCGTGACGTCCGCCGTGTCCTCGATGCCGTCATGCACGCTGACGCTGCCTTCCTCGACCTTGACCGTCCACTGGCCCGCTCCCTCGATGTCGAAGCCGTACGAGTTGTTCATACCGGCCGTCTTGGACGTGTCGGCGCGGGACGGAAGCGTCTCGAAGAACTCCTGCACGGTGCCTGGCATCTATCGCTCCTTCTCGGGGTCGAGCGCGAGTCTATTCGCCGCCGCCTCCATGGCACCGATACCATCGCGCCCCGATGACCAGGGTCGAGATCGCGCTTCCGGGACAGGCGGGCGCGGACGCACTTGCTCTTCCGGTAGCGCAGCCATTGGGCGGCGACGGCGCGAAAGTCGTCGACGACAAGCTCGGCGGCCGGCTCGCGAAGCTCGGTGAGAGCGGTGAGCTGCGCGGGGAGCGCGGCGAGGCGGTTCTTCTCCACCTGAACGGCGAGCTCGAGGCACCGCGCCTCGTCGCAGCCGGCGTCGGCAAGCGCGACGAGGTCGACCTCGACGCGCTCCGCACGGCGGGTGCGACCACCGCGCAGACGCTGTCCCGCGTGGGCGGAACTCTCGTCTGGCTGCTCGACGAGTCGCTGCCGGTACCGCTGCCCGAGCAGGCCGCGGCGCTCGTCGAGGGGACGATTCTCGGCGCCTACTCGCCCGGCCGCTGGAAGGCGAACGACGATGCTCGCGCTCCGGAGCGAATCGTCGTCGGCCACAGCGACGACCCCGAGCTCCGGGAGGCCGTCGAACGCGCCGCGATCGTCGCCGAGCGGGCGAACCGCGCGCGCGATCTCTCGAACATGCCACCGAACGAGCTCACGCCCCACACGCTCGGCCAGAAGGCTCAGGAACTCGCGCACGAGCACGAGCATCTGACCTGCGAGGTACTCGCCACTCGCGAGCTCGACGAGCTCGGCATGGGCGCGTTGACCGCCGTCGGCCGCGGCAGCCGCAACGAGCCGCGCCTGATCGTCCTGCGCTATGACCCGCCCGGCGCAGGCGACGACATGGTGCTCGGCCTGGTGGGCAAGTCGATCACGTTCGACGCGGGCGGAATCTCGATCAAGCCTTCCGGCGGAATGCAGGACATGAAGGGCGACATGTCCGGCGGATCCGGGACGCTGCACGGGATCGGCGCGCTCGCCGCGCTCGGCAGCCCGGTGCGCGCGATCGCCGCCCTCGCCGCCGCAGAGAACCTGCCCGGCGGGGACGCCTTCCGGCCGGGCGACATCCTCCGCGCCGCGAACGGCAAGACGATCGAGGTCATCAACACCGACGCGGAGGGACGGCTCGTGCTCGCCGACGCCCTCTGGTACGTCCGCCGTGAAGGAGCAACCCACGTGCTCGACCTCGCGACGCTGACGGGTGCGATGGAGCTCGCGCTCGGCGATCTCTACGCCGGCGCGTTCGCGAACGACGACGACTGGCTCGACCTCATCATGGAGGCCGGCCGCCGGAGCGGAGACCTCGTCTGGCCGTTCCCGCTGCATCCCCGCTACCGGCGCTACATCGACTCGGCATTCGCGGACATGAAGAACGGCTCCACACTGCGCCAGGGCTCTCCCGCGCTCGCCGCCGAGTTCCTGCACGAGTTCGCCGGCGACGGCCCCTGGTGCCACGTCGACATGGCCGGGCCGGCCTTCCTCGAGCGCGGCCGTGGCGACTACCTCCGCGTGCCCGGCGGCACCGGCTACGGCGTCCGGCTCATCGCCGAGCTCGGCAGGCTCGTCGCTTGAACTTCGAGCTCTCCGACGAGCAGGAGCTGATCCGACGCACGGTCCGCGAGTTCGCGGAGACGAAGGTCGCGCCCGTCGCCGAGGAGCTCGACCGCGAGGCGCGCTTCCCGTATGAGCTCGTCGCCGAGCTCGGCGAGCTGGGGCTGATGGGCCTGCCCGTGCCCGAGGAGTACGGCGGCGCCGGCGGCGACACCGTCTCCTACGCGATCGCGATCGAGGAGTTGACGCGCATCGACTCCTCCGTGGCGATCACCGTGGCGGCGCACACGTCTCTCGGGACCATGCCGATCCTCCTCTTCGGCAGCGACGAGCAGAAGCAGGAATGGCTGCCGCGGCTCGCCTCCGGCCAGGGCCTCGCCGCCTTCGGCCTGACGGAGCCGGATGCCGGCTCCGACGCCGGCGCGACCCGAACGAAGGCAGAGCTGCGCGACGGCGAGTGGGTGATCGACGGCTCGAAGATCTTCATCACGAACGCGGGCACCGACATCAGCGCCTGCGTCACGATCACGGCGCGCACCGGAGACGACGAGATCTCGAACCTGATCGTCCCGAACGGCACTGCCGGTTACGAGATCTCCGGGCCGATGCACAAGCTCGGGTGGCACGCGTCGGACACACGCGAGCTCTCCTTCCACGGCTGTGTCATCTCCGAGGGGAATCTGCTCGGTGAGCGTGGGCGCGGCTTCGGTCAGTTCATGGAGATCCTCGACGGCGGCCGGATCTCGGTCGCCTCGATGGGTGTCGGGCTCGCACAGGGCGCCTATGACCTCGCCGCCGTCTACGCGAAGGAGCGGGAGCAGTTCGGGCGGCCGATCGCGAGCTTCCAGGCGATCCAGTTCCAGCTGGCGGACATGGCGACCGAGATCGAGGCTGGACGGCAGCTGGTCTACCGCGCCGCATGGCTCAAAGACGCGGGCAAGCCGTTCGCACTCGCGGCAGCGCAGGCAAAGCTCTACACAGGGCTCGTCTCGAACCGCGTCGTCAACGCCGCGCTCCAGATCCACGGCGGCTACGGGTTCATGTCGGAGTTCGCAATCTCGCGTCTCTACCGTGACCAGAAGATCCTCGAGATCGGCGAGGGCACGAACGAGGTGCAGCGCATGGTCATCGCGCGTCATCTAGGGCTCTGATGGCGGAGACGTCGCTGACGGTCGTCTCGAACGACCTCGAGGCCGAGATGCTCTGCGGCGAGCTGCGCGCCAACGGCATCGCTTGCTCCTATCGCAAGATCGGTCCGGGAGCGAACCTCGGGAGCTACGCGATGCTCGGCCAGGGTGGTCCGACCGAAGTTCTCGTCGACGAGGCACAGCTCGACGAGGCCCGAAAGCTCCTTCCCGACAACCAGTAACTCCGATCGGAGGCACAATCGGGGCGTGATTCCGGTTCTCGCCGCCGTGGTCGCGGCGCTCCTCTTCCTCCAGGCGGTCGTAAGGCTGCGAAGACGCGGGCGCGCCGATCTCGCCGGCTGGGATCGTGTCGCGTTGTTTGCGGCCGGCCTGGGGGTGACGGTCTTCGCCCTCGTCGGGCCGCTCGACCGGATCGCCGACGACAAGCTCCTCTCGGCGCACATGGCTCAGCACGTCCTGATCGGCGACTTGGGACCGGCGCTCATGATCACCGCACTACGCGGACCGCTGCTCGTCTTCTTCCTCCCCGCTCCAATCCTGGCGCCGCTCGCGCGCAACGCGCGCGTCCGCGCCGTCCTCGGGACCCTGCTCCGCCCTCGCGTCGCCTTCACGCTCTGGGCCGCCAACCTCGCGATCTGGCACGTCCCGTACATCTACGACGCCGCGCTCGCGCACCAGAACCTCCACAACTTCGAGCACGTCTGCTGGATGTTCTGCGGGGTTCTCGTCTGGACGCTTCTCATCGATCCGGGCTCGCACCGGCGACTGACCGTGGGCGGCCGTGTCGCGCTCGCAGCGTCGATGTTCGCGGCCGGGATGATCCTCTCCGACGTTCTCGTCTTCACCTTCACGCCGCTCTATCCGTTCTACCAGGGTGCCTACGGGATCTCGGCGCTCCTGGACCAGCAGCTCGCCGGGATCGTGATGACGGTCGAGCAGCTCCTCACGCTCGGGATCTGCGTCGCGCTGCTGCTGCGGCCCCGTTGGAGCCGCTCCCGTAGGGCACGCCTGGCCGCAGCGACATGAGCGCCACCTCGTTCAGCTTCGAGCCGGTGTTCCTGGTGCTCGCGGTCGCCGCAGGCGCGCTCTACTGGCGGGCGGCGCTTACCGACCCGCCGCAGACGTGGCGCGTCGTCTCCTTCGTCGCCGGTCTCTTCCTGATCGCGGCCTCGCTCAACTCGCCGCTCGAGACGATCGCCTCGCACTACCTCCTGCTCATCCACCTGCTCCAGAACGGGCTCATCGCGGACCTCGCGCCGCTGCTCGTTCTGCTGGGCCTCACGCCGGGGATGCGAGCGGAGATCGGCCACCGCGGGATGAACCGGCTCCGCACGCGCTGGATCCTCCCGATCTGGCTCGGCGCGTGGTACCTGACGCACATCGCGGCGTTCTACAACTGGGCGCTACGCACCGGCTGGGGCCTGAACATCGAGCACGCGATCCTCATCGCGGCCGGCCTCCTCTTCTGGTGGCCGATCGTCAGCGGCCGCCTCACACCGCCCGCGGGGCTTGCCTATCTCGTCATTGCCTTCATCGGCTCGTCGTTCCTCGGGCTGGCGTACATCTTTTCCAGCCGGCCGTTCTACGCGTTCTACGAGCACGCGCCGCGCCTGTGGGGGCTGTCGCCCGTCCGCGACCAGAATCTCGGTGGGATCCTCATGAACGCCGAGCAAACGCTCGTCTTCCTCGTCGCAATCGGCTGGTACGTCCTGCGGCTGCTCGACGAGGAGCATGCGAGGGCGCCGCTTTCGGATACATAGCGGAGGCCGGTGGTAGCGTCGCGCCGTGCTGTTCGAGCAGTTCCTGAACGACGATCTGGGCTGCGCCTCGTATCTGGTGGGGGACGAGGAAGCGGGGGTCGCAGTCGTGGTCGACCCGCCGTACTTCGTCGAGCCGGTGCTGGCCGAGGCGGAGCACCACGGAGTGCGGCTCGTCGGAGTCCTCGAGACCCACACGCACGCCGATCACGTCTCCGGCCATGGGCGTCTCGCGCTCGAGCACGGCATCCCGATTCGCGTGCACAGGGACGCTGAGGCGGCCTTCACGCACGAGCCACTCGAGGACGGGACCGAGGTCGAGGTCGGCGCCGTCGTCCTGCGCACGATCCACACGCCGGGACACCGCCCCGAGCACTGCTGCTTCGCGGTCATCGACCGCTCCCGGGGCGACGCGCCGTGGCTCGTTCTCACCGGCGACTCGCTCTTCGTCGGCGATGCCGGACGGCCCGATCTCGCCGTCGAGGCGCGCGAGGGCGCGGAGGGCCTCTTCCACAGCCTGCGTCGCCTGGTCGAACTCGGGGACGGAGTCGAGGTGTTCCCCGGCCACGTCGCCGGCTCGCTCTGCGGTGCAGCGATGAGCTCGAAGGCCTCGACGACGATCGGCTTCGAGCGCCGTTTCAACACCGCGCTCCAGGGCGATCTCGCGGACTTCCTCGACGCCCGGCTCGGACCGCAGCCGCCGCGACCGCCCAACATGGAGCGGATCGTCAAGCTGAACCGCGGCGAGCTCGTGGGCGCCCGGCCGCCGCTCGTGCGGGTGGAGTCGGTTCCGGATGAGGCGGTCGTCCTCGACGTGCGCCCTACGGACGTGTTCACGGCGGGACACCATCCCGGCGCCGTCGGGATTCCGGTCTCCGGCCCGGGTTTCGCGACGAAGGCGGGGTTCGTCCTGCCGGAGCGGCCTCTGGTACTTCACGCCTCGGACGAAGAGGAGGCCGTTCGTGCGTCGCGGGGACTGCAGGCAGTCGGGATGTTCGAGATCGCGGGCTGGCAGCCGGGCGGCGGCTCGGAGCACCTCGAGCCCGTCTCGCTGGAGGAGCTCGCCTGTCTGCTCGCCGACGACTCCGTCGAGCTGCTCGACGTCCGCGAGGCTGACGAGCGCGACGAGGGACACATCCCCGGCTCGCGGCATCTCCCGTATCGGACGGCGCGTGCCGCTGCGGAGGCAGGTCTGCTCAACGGCCGCCCGGTGGTGACGATCTGCGAATCGGGACCCCGCGCGGCAGTCGCCGCGAGCGTGTTGCAGGCGGCCGGCGTGAACGCGCGACCCGTTCTCGATGGCGGCGTCGCGACCTGGAACGGCGAGACGAGCTCGTTCCGCCGCTGCGGCGGTTAGCAACGCCCCGGTGCCAGATCGACCGACCGGAGCGCCCCAGGGCCTGGCCTAGGAAACCAGACGGGCAATCGCCGTCACGGCCGCCGCGCCGAGCACCACGACGATCATCGGTGCCCGCCTCCACACCGCGACCGCGGCGAATGCCGCTCCGAGAACGCGCGCGTCCAGGGTGAGGGAGCCTCCCTTGCCGAACGTCTCGACCACGACGAGGGCCGCAAGCAGCGCCGAGGCGAGTAGCTCGACGACGTTCATCGCCTTCGCCGGCAGAGAGCGGCCTCCAAGCGCAAGTGGGCCGGCCAGTCTCAGCGCCGCCGTCGAGAGCGCGAGAGCTGCGATCACAATCCAGATCGAGGTCAAGAACGTCTCCTCGCGGCGGCGACCGCGGCTGCTGCAGCCGCCAAAATCGGCACTCCGGCCGGCGCGACCGGAGTCAGGACGAGCGCGATTCCGGCCCCGCCGCCTGCCGCGACAAGGCGACGGTTCCCGCGCGCTTCTTCGAACAGCAGCGCAATAAAGAACGCGGGGAACAGTGCGTCGATACCGAGGGCGTTCGGGTCGCCGAGTCGCGATCCGATCAGAACGCCTACCACTGTGCCGAGCACCCAGCCGGCGTACTGCGGGATGCTGGCTCCGACCATGTACCACGGGTCGAAGGTGCCGTCCCCCCGGCTCGCCGCCGCCCAGGACGCGTCCACCGTCGTCATGGCAAACGACGCCCTCGACAGCGCGCGGCCTCGCAGCGAGGGGGCGAGCGCAAGTCCCATTGCGAGGTAGCGGGCGTTGAGAAGCACACCCGCCGCGATCGCAGCGCCGGTGCTGCCGCCGGCGAGCAACACCGCGAGCGCTCCGAACTGCGCGGATCCCGAGAAGACGAGGATCGACATGACGATCGGAGCGACCGCCCCCATCAGCGGGTGCGCGAGCACCCCGAACGAGACCGAGATTGCGAACACCGCGATCCCGAACGGCAGCCCGCGTCGGATCCCTGCCCTCCGCCGTTCCGTAGGCGACATCTCTCGTGGGCTTTCATCAGAAAGCACACAAGGCCAAACGCGCGACTCGGGATCGCTCTTCCGGTGCTACCCGCCCGCGATCCAGCGGACGAGCGGGATCTCCATCTCGTTGGCCGTCAGCCCGCCGTGCTGGCCGTGGAAGTGCTGCTCGAAGCGGCCGGGCTCGAGCCAGTAGGCGGCCTCGGCCGGTGCCGGCAGCACGACGAGGTTCGCCAACCGCGACGTCAGCGCATCGGTCACGTTCGGTCCGAACAGCCCCTCGCCGAGCAGCTCCTCGACCTTCCGTACCTCCGCAACGGGCGCGAGCAGCTCGGCCAGCCGCGCCTCGACCTCGTCCAGCCGCTCGGGCAGGACGTGCAGGAAGAGGTCGCGGCAGGACCCGGCGGGCGCGAGCGGTTTGCGGTCGGCGCCCACGGCCACGTGCTGCTCGAGGTCGGGCCACACAACATTCACGTACGTCGTCCGCTCCGGCGAGACCTCTTCCATCCCGTGATCGGCCGTCAGCAGGACGAGCGTCCCCTCCGGCCAGGGTGCCGCCACAATCGCCGAGAGGGTCTCCTCCATCAGCGCCGCGACCTCGGGCGCGTCCGGCCCGACCATGTGCATCAGCGAGTCGGCATCGCCGAAGTAGATCGTCCCGTATGCGCGCTCCTCCGCGGCGAGCGCAGCGCAGAGCCTCGTCAGGCCCTCGGCGTTCTCGTCGAAGGGATGAACCGTCGCCGGCTGGAGAAGCAGCTTGCTCGTATCCGAGTGTGCGATCTCGCTCGGCATCGCCACATGGCTTGGCACCGGCAGAAGCCGCCGATAGATCGTCTGTTCCGGGAACAGGTCATGAGCCGTGAGGCCGGCGTCGAAGAGCGTCCCGAGGCGGCCGTCACCCGCAAAGGAGAACCACAACGGCGTGATCAGCCGGTTCATTCGCGGCTCGAAGATGTTCCACTCGTAGAGACCGTGCTCCCCGAGCGGCAGGCCGGAGTGGATCGTCGTCGAGTGGACCGTCGTCGTCGACGGGAAGCAGGACGACCAGCGCTCGACGTCCGCGGCCTGGAAAAGCGGGTGGTCGGCGTGACGCTCGAGGAAGCGCCAGCCGAAGGCGTCGAAGTAGATGAGGACGATCCGCGGATGCTCCGCGAGCTTGGCCTCGATCAGCCCGGGCAGTTCGTCGAACCGGCGGGTCAATCGAGTCGCTCGACTGGGTAGCCCCACTCGCGCATCTGGGAGAAAAGCAACTCGCAGTGCTCCGGATCGCGGGTGAGCAGGGTGAGCTCGATCCCGGTGTAGCCGACCGGCACGCTCGACGGCTCGCGCTGATGCTCGACGTCGACCACGCTGACGCGCTCGCCCGCGAGCAGACCGAGCAGCTTCGCCAGCTCTCCGGGCCGGTCGAGCACGCGCGTCCGCAGAACGAGGTAGCGGCCGCTGAGCGCGAGGCCGCGCCGCATCACCTGCACCATGAGCGATGCGTCGATGTTGCCGCCGGAGAGGAGCGCAAGCACCGATCCGCTCCCGCCTACCAGCCTGCCGAGGATCGCTGCGATGCTCACGGCGCCGGCACCTTCTACGACGAACTTCGTCCGCTCGGCAAGGAGGACGATCGCTTCTGCGATCTGCTCGTCCTCGACGATGACGATGTCGTCGAGCGTGTCGGCGAGGATCCCCATCGTTAGCTCGCCCGGCTCCTTGACGGCGATGCCGTCGGCGATTGTGTAGCCGGAGCCGCCTGGCCGTGTTCCGGCCGCCTGGACACCCACGATCCGCAGCCCGGGCCGCACGGCACGCAGCGCCAGTGAGATGCCCGACGCGAGTCCGCCGCCGCCGATCGGGATCACGACCGTCTCCAGCTCGTCCACCTGCTCCGCGATCTCGAGCCCGATCGTCCCCTGGCCGGCGATGACGTGCATGTCCTCGTACGGGTGGATGAACGTGCCCTCGGTCCTCTCGGCGTACTCGAATGCCTCCTGGAGCGTCTCCTCGAACGCGCTCCCGACGAGCTCGACCTCGGCCCCGTAGCTGCGAGTTGCATCGACCTTGGCCATGGCGGAGTCCTGCGGCATGAAGACGCGCGCGGGAGCGCCGAGCTCGCGGGCTGCCCACGCCACGGCCTGGCCATGATTGCCGGCGCTCGACGCAATGACGCCGGCCGCCAGCCGTTCGGGCTCGAGGCTCGACAGCTTGACGTAGGCGCCGCGGATCTTGAACGAACCCGTCCGCTGCAGGTTCTCGGCCTTCAAATAGACCGATCGACCCGCAAGGCGCGAGAACGTCTCGGTCGGATAGAGCGGCGTGACACGCGCGACTCCGTCGAGCCGCTCGCGCGCGCGCTCGATCTCAGGAAGCCCGGGTGCCGTCGCCGTCGCCATCGTGAATCCGGAAGACCTTCTCGAGTATCTCGCGTACCGCCGTGAGCGGGTCGAGTTCCCTTGCCTGCACCTCGCCGAGCAATCGGCGAAGCTCCGCATCGTCCGCGACCGCCTGCTCGAGGTGACGGCTCGCCCGGCTGGTGGCGACCGCGAACACCTCGCGCGCGAGGTTGGCGCGGCGCCGCTCGTCGAGCTGCCCGCTCTGTTCGAGGAACGCGCGGTGCTCCTCCACCTTCTCCCACAGTTCCGGGACGTGCTCGGCCCGCAAGGCCTCCGTGAGGACGATCGGGGGGTTCCAGTCCCGGCTGCGGTCGAGCGCGAGGATCGAGCGCACTTCGTTGAGCATCGTCTTGGCAGCGGGGTGATCCATCTTGTTGATCGCGATCACGTCTGGAATCTCCATGATTCCCGCCTTCAGGGCCTGCACGGCGTCGCCCGAGCCGGGCATGAGCACCAGAAGGACGGTGTCGGCGATTCCGATCACCTCGACCTCGCTCTGGCCCGCCCCAACCGTCTCGAGGAAGACGACGTCCTTGCCGGACGCGTCCAGCACGAGCAGCGCCTGCAGAGCCGCCTCGGCCAGGCCGCCGAGGTGGCCCCGTGTTCCCATCGAGCGGATGAAGACGCCGGGGTCGAGGAAGTGGTCGCTGAGCCGGATCCGGTCGCCGAGCAGCGCCCCGTGCGTGAACGGACTCGAGGGATCGACCGAGACCACGCCGACGGTGATCTCGCGCTCCCGAACGTGTCGGATGAGCGCCGAGACGAGGCTCGACTTCCCGACGCCAGGCGGGCCGGTGACGCCGACCGAATACGTGGAGCCTGTCTGCGGGTACAGGTCTGCTACGACCCCGTAGGCGAGTGGATCTCCGTCCTCGACCAGTGAGATCGCGCGTGCAAGGGCACGCCGGTCGCCGTCACGGACACCGGCGGCAAGCTCTTCGCGCGTCCAGTCACGGCGGCCGGGCACCGCGCGGACTCTAGTGCGCCGCTGCTACAGGTGGTGCGCTCTCGGGCTGAGCCTCGGCCTCCTCCGGCGTCTCACCGCGGAGCTTCCGAGCGAGCACCCAGCCAACGAGAGCAGCGATGAAGAGCGTCAGGCCGCACGCTCCCCAGATCCAGCGCGGACCTGTCGGGGCGAGGAGGAACCCGCCAAGGGCGTTGCCGATTCCGACGAGGACGTACGTGATGCTCATCACGAACGTGAGCGCGCGCCCACGCATGACGTCGAGGGTGCCGCGCTGAACGAGCAGCGCGTTACAGGCGAGGGCCGCCCCGTTCCCGAGGCCGGCGACCAGGACGCAACCGATGGCGACCCAGATGTTCGGGCTCGCCGCCGCGCCGACGTAGCCCATCGCCATCAACGCCAGACCGGCACCGTAGGTGCGTGCGAGGCCGGACCGAACGAGCAACGTCGCGCTGAAGAAGGTGCCGAAGATGAGACCGATGCCCATGGCGCTGAAGATCAGCGCGTATTCCACATCTCCGGCGGAGAACGTGCGCTTGGCGAGGAAGATCTCCACGGCGTTGGCGGCGCCGGTCGCAAGGGAGGCGATGCCCCAGGCCACGAGCACCGTTCGCATCGAAGGCGAGCGGAGTGCCGCGCTGAAGCCGTCACGGAGATCGCGCCAGTGGCCGCGCGACAGCGCGCGCTCGCTCTGCAGCATGCGCGCCGGAATCCGCACTACGAACACGATCGAGACGACGAAAGAGACTGAGTTCACGAAATACGCAGTCGACGGCCCGTTCGCGACGGACAGCACGCCGCCGAGCAGCGGCCCCACGACCCAGCTCACGTTCTCGACGGTGAGGAGCAGCGCGTTCGCGCTCGGCAGTTCCGCGTCGGGGACGAGGTCCGGAGTCGCGGCGTAGACGGCGGGCCGGAAGAACCCGTTTGCGAGACCGGCGACGGCTGCGAGGGCGACGATGGTCGCCGGGTTCGGCGCGAACGGCAGCGCCGCGAAGACGCCGACGCGGACGGCGTCGGCGGCAATCATCAGGGAGCGGCGCTCGAGCCGGTCGAGAAGCGGTCCGAGGAAGAGCCCGACAATGACTGTCGGCAGGTACTCGACGATCACGACGGCGGCGACCCACGGCCCGGATTCCGTTTCCTGCTGCACGTCGATGGCGAGCGCGACCGCCGCGAGCAGCGTCCCCGCGCTCGAGACGAGCATCGCGAAGAAGAGGTTCCGGAACCCCGGCAGCCTGAGCGGCGCTAGCTGGGCGGACGAGAACCTCACGGGCTCGCCCGAACGTACCACCGATGCATGCTCGTTACGAGACGCCCGAAAGGACGTGTCCGAGCCCGACGGCGAAGAACTCGTTCTCCTCCGGGGTGCCCACGGTGACGCGGATCGCTTCCGGTGCGCCGAAGCTGTCGAGCGGGCGGACGATCACGCCCTCCCGCTGCAGTCGCTCGAACAGCTCACGCCCCCCGCCGACATCGGCGAAGAGGAAGTTGCCGCGGGACGGTCCGACCGGCTCCAGCCCGTGGCCGCGCAGGATCTCGGCCAGCCGGTCGCGTCCGGTCTCGTTCAGCTGCTGGCGCCGTGCAATCTCCTGGGGGTCGTCGAGGCTCGCGAGCGCGGCCGCCTGGGCGGTCGCCGCGACGTCGAACGCGCGACGCACCTTGCTCGTCGCCGCGACGACGTCCACGGGCGCCACCCCCCAGCCGACCCGCAGACCCGCAAGCCCGTAGATCTTCGAGAAGGTGCGCAGCACGGCGACCCTGCGGCCTTCGCGGAAGAGGTCGAGACCGTCGACGTAGTCCGGGTCGTCGATGTACTCGAAGTACGCCTGGTCGAGGACGCAGAGAACGTGCTCCGGCAGCCGGTCGAGGAACCCGAGCAGCTCTTCCCGACCGTTCGCCTTCCCCGTGGGGTTGTTCGGGTGGCAGACGTAGACGAGCTTCGTCCGCGGGCCGACCGCTGCGAGAAGCCCTTCCAGGTCGTACGTGTGGTTGCGGAGCGGGACACGCCGGGGCTCGGCACCCAGCTTCGCGGCAGTGAGGACGTAGCTCGGGAAGGACGGCCAGCCGCAGACGACCTCGTCGCCCGGGTCGAGCGTCGCCTGCGCGAGCAGGTCGATGATTCCGTCCGCTCCGGCGCCGACGATCAGCTCCTCGAACGCGACGCCGTGCCGCTCTGCGAGCTCGGTTCGCAGGGACCAGGCGCCGCCGTCCGGATAGCGGTTGAGCTCGAGCGCAGCCCGCTGCATCGCTGCGAGCGCCGCCGGGAACGGCGGGAACGGCCCCTCGTTCGAGGCGAGCTTGACGACGCGCTCCAGGCCGAGCTCGCGTTGCACCGCCTCGACCGGCTTGCCCGGCTCGTACGGAACGAGACCGTCGATCGAGGAGCGGAAGAGGCTCAATCGCTCTTCCCGCGCCGGGAGGAGAGACGGCCCCGGGCCTGCCCCGCCTTACGCCGCGCGTTGCGCTTCCACCACTTCAGCATGACCCAGCCGATGACGGCATTCCTTCTATTGACGATGGTCATGCGTTCCTCCTTTCCACTCCGCGCAGCCTTACGCCGGCGTAGCCGCGCGCGGCTTGCGGTTCGGGATGTGGATGGCACGGCCGAGCGCGACGAGCCCGGCCTCCTTGATCGCCTCCGAGAGCGTCGGGTGCGGCGCGATGCCGTCGGCGACCGTCTCCACCGTCGACTCGGCGTCGATCGCGACGACTCCCGCCTCGACCATGTCGGTCACATGCGGGCCGACCATCACGAGGCCAAGCAGCTCGCCGTATCGCGTCTCGTGGATCGACTTGACCCAGCCGACCGTCTCGTCCTGCATCACGGCGCGCGCGTTTGCGATCCACGGGAACCGACCGACTGCCACGTCGTCGCCGTACTCCTCACGCGCCTGTGCCTCGGTCAGGCCGACTGCCGCGACTTCGGGATCCGTGTAGATCGGCCGCGGAATCGCCCGATTGCTGAACACGGCCTCGTGCCCCGTCGCGTTCTCCGCAGCGATCTCGCCCTCCCGGAATGCCGTGTGGGCGAGCTGCCAATACCCCGCGCAGTCGCCGACGGCGTAGATGTGCGGGACACTTGTCCGCCGGTGCTCGTCGGCGGCGATGCCGGAGCGCCGGTCGAATTCCACGCCGGCGACCTCCAGACCGATTCCCTCGACGAGCGGCCCGCGGCCCACGGAGACGAGCATCAGGTCGGCCTGCACGGTCTCGCCGTCGCCGAAGTGGACTGTGAGCTGGGAGCCGTCGTCCTCGACACGCGTGCACTGCTTGCCGAGGTGGAGCGTGATGCCACGCTTGCCGAACTGCTTCGCGAGCTCCTTGCTCGCGTCCTCATCCTCCTGCGGGATGAGGGTGAGCATCTCGACGATCGTCACTTCCGAGCCAAAGCGGTTGAAGATCGATGCGAACTCGCAGCCGATGATGCCGCCACCGAGCACGACCAGCCGGCCGGGCACCTGCTCCTGAGCGAGCAACCCGGTCGAGTCGACGCAACGAGGCGAGTCCAGCCCCTCGATCGCAGGACGCAGCGGATACGAGCCCGTGGCGATGATCGCCGACTTGAAGGAGACGTCCTCCCCGCCCTCCACCGCGAGCGTGTTCGCGTCCTTCAGCGTGCCGGTGCCCTTGACCCACTCGACGCCGTTCGCCTTGAAGAGGCTCTCGACGCCCGAGGTCATCTGCTTGGAGACGCCCGCCTTCCACGCGTTCGAGGCCGCGAAGTCGAGCTTCGGCTCCCCCACCACGACGCCGAACTTCGCAAACGACTCGTGCGCCTCTTTGAGGGCGAACGCGGTCTGCACCCATGCCTTGGTCGGGACGCAACCCACGCGCAGGCAGGTGCCGCCGAGCTCGGGCTCCCGCTCGACGCAGGCGACCTTCGCGCCGAGCTGCGCGGCGCGGATGGCGGCGGTGTACCCGCCGGGGCCGCCTCCGAGGACGGCGACGTCAACTTCCATGCTCACTCATCTCCCTCTCGTGTTCGAGAGGAGGGTAATCAGAGGTCGGCGACCATCGTCACGGTTCCGTCTTCGCGCCGGACCTCGCGGAACCCGTGTTTCTCGTAGAAGCCGGTCTGGCCGGGCTCCGCGCTGAGGCTGATCCGGGAGAAACCGTCCGCCCGGGCCCTCTCGAGCAGCGCCTCGAGCAGCTCGGCGCCGGTTCCATGTCCGCGCATGCTCGGAACGACCGCAATCGTCAGCTCCGGCGTCTCCTCGTCCACGAAGCCGAAGCCGGGCGCCGAGGCCGGGAAGAGCCGGTACCACGCCGCTGCGTAGGCGTTCGGGCCGGCGGACGCGATCACGCCCGCGTCGCCGTGACGGCCCCAGTTCTTGACGTAGCGGTAGACCGGCAGATCGGGGTCGCCGAGCCGCCAGTGGTAGGCATGGCGGAGCATGTCGCGGAGGAAGCGCGTGTCCATCTGGTCGACCGGGCGGAGCATCAGTCGCGCAGCTCCTGGGCGAGCTGGATCCGGTTGCCGTCGGGGTCGAAGACGTCGAGGAGGCGCATCTCGCCCGTCAACTCGAGCACGATCCCGACTTCGACGCCCGCCGCTCGCAGCCTCTCGGCCTCGTGCTTGAGGTCGGCGACGTCCACGTGCGCGACGCCGACCTCCTCCGGCTCGCCCTCCACGAGTCCGATCTCCATCTCACCCCGCCGGAGCTCCGACCAGCGCGCGTCGAAGTCGACGGCGAGCTCCTCGAAACCGAGCACATCCTGGTAGAAGCGGCGACCCTCGTCGAGATTGCGGACGTGGTACCAGACCGTGGGCGCCATCAGGAGATAGTTCTACAGCGCGAGCCCCGGGTCCTCGAGGCTCTCCTTCAGGGTCTGGAGGAAGGCAGCGGCCGGTGCTCCGTCGACGGCGCGGTGGTCGAACGTGCACGTCAGCGTCACCATCGGCCGAACGGCCGTCTCGCCGTCGATCGGCACGACTCGGTCTTCGGTCGCGCCGACGGCGACGATCGCCGCCTGGGGCGGGTTCAGCACGGCGGTGAAGCTCTCGACCGCGTACATGCCGAGATTCGAGATCGTGAACGTGCCCCCCTGGAGGTCCTCGGCGCGAAGCTTGTTCTCGCGCCCACGCCCGACGAGATCGGCACGCACGCCGGCGATCTCCGTTAGCGAAAGCCGCTCGGCACTGCGGACCACGGGCACGACGAGCCCCTGCGGCGCGGCGACCGCGAGCCCGACGTTCGCGCTCGGATGAAGCAGGATCGCGTCCTCGGTGAACTCCGCGTTCACCTCGCGGTGGCGCATGAGCGCCTGCGCGCACACCTTGGTGAGGACGTCGGTGACAGTGATGCGGACGTCCGGGTCGCGCTCGCGGAGCCGTGCGACAAGAGCGTTCACGCGGGTCATGTCGGCCGACGCCTGGAGCTGGAAGACGGGGATCCGCCACGCCTCGGTCAGTCGGCGAGCGATCGTCTTGCGGACGTTCGAGAGCGGCAGGCGCTCGACCTCGCCGGTCGGCAGGCGAACCGGTGCGGCCGCCGGAGCGCTGGGGCCGCCGGCCTCTGCACGCTCGACGTCCTCAGCGACGATCCGGCCGTCCGGGCCGGTGCCGCGAATCCGCGCCAGCTCGATGCCGCGCTCCCGGGCAATGCGGCGCGCAAGCGGCGAGGCCTTGATCCGGCCGTTGCCGGACGCGACCGCGGCCTCTTCCTGCACTTCCACTGTCGCCTCCGCCGTCTGCGGCGGACTCGGCGCCGCCTCCTCCTCGGGCGCCGCTGCCGCGACCTCGGGAACGTCCTCGCCCTCGGCACCGATGAAGGCGACGGTCTGGCCGACGGGCACCTCGCCCTCGGAGACCGCGATCTTGAGCAAGACGCCTGCCGCCTCGGCCTCGACCTCCTGCGTCACCTTGTCGGTGTCGAGCTCGAAGAGCGGCTCGCCCTTCTGCACCGATTCGCCCTCGGCCTTGAGCCAGCGGACGATCGTGCCCGACTCCATCCCCTGGCCGAGCCGCGGGAGGATGACCTCGGTCGCCACGCTACGCCTTCCCGACGGTTCGCTTGATCGCGGCGAGCACCTCGTCGGCATGCGGCACAACGAAGTTCTCCATCACCGGCGCGAACGGGAGCGGCGAGAACTTCGCCCCCACGCGCTCGATCGGCGCATCGAGCCAGTCGAACGCCTGGTACTGGAGCACGGCCGCGACTTCGGCGCCGAAGCCCATTCGGGTCACCGCTTCGTGCGCGACGACGGCACGGTTCGTCTTCTTGACGGACGAGACGATCGTCTCCTCGTCGAGCGGCTGCAGCGTGCGCGGGTCGACGACCTCGACCGAGATCCCGTCAGCCTCCGCCTCCTCGGCCGCCTTCAGGCTCTCGTGGACGAGCCTGCCGGTCGCGATCACGGTCACGTCCTCGCCCTCGCGATGTACGCGCGCGCGGCCAATCGGGATCGGCTCGATCTCCTGCGGCACATTGCCCTTGATCGGGTACAGCGTCCGGTGCTCGAAGAAGACGACCGGGTTGTCGTCGTAGATCGCCGACCAGAGCAGGCCGCGCACGTCTTCCGGCGTGGACGCGAACACCACCTTGAGCCCAGGGATGTGGACGAACCAAGCCTCGAGCTGCTGCGCGTGCTGCGCTCCCGGCGACCAGCCCGCGCCGCCCTGGGTCCGGAAGACCACCGGCACGGTCAGCTGCCCGCCGGACATGTAGCGGAGCTTCGCGGCCTGGTTCACGACTTGCTCGGCGGCGAGCGTGAGGAAGTCCTCGTACATGATCTCCGCGACCGGGCGCATGCCCTGCATCGCGGCGCCGATTGCCGCGCCAGCGAGCGCCATCTCCGAGATCGGCGTGTTGCGAACGCGCTCCTTGCCGAACTCGTCAAGCATCCCAGCCGTCACGCCCATCGAGCCGCCCATCTCGGCGATGTCCTCGCCCATGATGAAGACGTCGTCGTCCTGGCGCATCGCCGTCGACAGCGCGTCGCGCACAGCCTCGCGGTAGGTCAGCTCAGGCATAGACGTTCTTCAGCGCGTCTTCCGGCGCCGGGTCCGTGCCGTTCTTTGCGAACTCGACCGCCGCCTCGACGATCTCGGTCACCTCGGCGTCTACCTCGGCGAATTCTTCCTCCGTGGCGCCGAGCCGCTCGCGCAGGATCTCGATCGGGTCGCGCGTCGCACGCAGCTCCTTCGCCTCCTCGCGGTCGCGGTAGACCTGCGGATCGCCGATGTAGTGGCCGCTGAAGCGCACCGTGTCGAGGTGCAGGAACACCGGCCCCTTGCCGGAGCGCGCGTGGTCGAGTGCCTGCCGCGTCGCCTTGTACACCGCTTCCACGTCCTGCCCGTCGGCCTTGATCCCCTTCATTCCGAACGCCTTCGCGCGTGCGGAGAGGTCGCGGATCGGTGAGTGCTGCGACTCCGGAGTCGACTCGGCCCATTTGTTGTCTTCGAGCACGAACACCGCCGGCACCGTCCAGAGCTGCGCGAGATTCAGCGATTCGTGGAACGTGCCGATGTTCGTCGCCCCGTCACCGAAGAACGCGACCGCAACACGAGGCTCGCCGCGCATCTGGAACGCGAGCGCAGCACCCGTGATGTGCGGCAGACCGCCGCCGATGACGGCGTTCGCGCCCATGTTCCCGCGCTCGACGTCGTAGAGATGCATCGAGCCGCCGTAGCCGTGCGAGCACCCCTCCTGCTTGCCGTACAGCTCGGCCATCAACTCGTTCGGATGCGTCCCCTTCGCGAGCGTATGGCCGTGCGCGCGGTGGGTCGACGCAATGACGTCGCCGTCCTCGAGGGCGCGGCAGACGCCGACGGCGCAGGCCTCCTGGCCGATCGCGACGTGGAGGAAGCCCGGCAGCTCGCCGGCGCGGAAGCGTTCCTCGACCTTCTCCTCGAAGCGCCGGATGAGGAGCATCTCCCGCAACACGTCGTGCAGCTCGCTCTTGGCCAGAGCCGTCCTCGCCTCCACCTTCGCCACGGGCCGGAGTGTACGGTTCGCGCCGTGCCGCTCGTCGATCGCTGGAACTCCGTCGAACGGGGCCTGGATCCAAGCTGGACCGAGGTCACATTGACCCTCGCGATCAACGACGACAGCGCTCGATCCCGCGCCGCTGCGCTGCTCGGGCCGGCGGGACCGGGCGTCGGAAGCAAGCAGATCAGGTTCCACGTCTCGACCAAGGGAACAGGGATCGGACCCGAAGCGGCCCGCCGACTTTTGCGGCGGATCGACGAGGAGGGCATCGTCGGACGCCTCGAGCTCGTCGAGTCCCGCGGCTTGCCTCCCGAGGCGGAGCAGCCCACGCGGTCGCTCGCGGACGGATGGCAGGCGGCGCTCGAGATTCTCCCGTCCGATTGGAGCGACCTGATGGCGGAGCTCGAGCTCGACTCAAGCGCCGATATCGACCACGCCGCAGTCCTCTGCGCCCCCATCAACCCCATGCAGTCGACAGGCAAGCCGGGCTTCCGCTTTCGCTGCGCCAGTCAGCGCGGCTACGGCGCCTCCGCCGGGATGGTCGGCCGCTGCCTCTCCCGGCTCGACGAAGCCGGGATCACCGGTCGCATCCGAATCACGCAGGTACTGAGCGACGTGCATCCAGTCGGGACGCAGGGCGCCACCTTCGCCGTCGGGCGCCGTCCTTCCTGATGGCCGATCCCGTCGCCTGGAAGGTGGTCGAGCGCGGCTGGGCCGTCGCCGCGAGCGACGGAAACGAGGTCGGGAAGGTCAACGAGGTCCTCGGCGACCCCGAAGCCGACATCTTCGACGGCCTGGCCGTCGGCGCGGGCGCAGTCCTCGATCGACCGCGCTATGTCCCTTCCGAGCAGGTTGGAGCGATCGAAGAGGGAACCGTCCATCTCACGATCGACGCCGATGCTTACGGCCAACTGGCGCCGTATGAGGAGCAGCCGCCTCGGGGGTGAGCGTTTTCTGGCTCCGTTGCGTGAGGTTGGTTACGGTGCACCCGTCGTGGTAAGGAGGACAACGTGAGCGGATTCGGCCTTTCGGATGCGACCAAACGGGTCGCCGACCACGCGCGCTCCTTCGTCGAGCTCGAGGTGCAGCTTGCGACGGCCGAGCTCAAGAAGAAAGCGCAGGCCGTCGGCGTGGGCATCGGCCTCATGGTCGCCGCAGCGATCTTCGCTTTCCTGGCGCTCTGGTTCGGCCTGGCCGCCGCCGCGGCCGGCATCGCGACCACCCTGCCCGTCTGGGCCGCACTCCTCATCGTCTTCGGCGCGCTGGTCTTGCTCACCGCAATCCTGGTCTGGATCGGATACATCCTGCTCCAGAAGGGCGCGAAGCCAATTCCTGAGCAGGCCTTCGAAGAGGCCGAGCTCACCGCGGAGGCGCTGCGCAATGGCGAGTGAGGCAGAGCTCCGGCAAGAGATTGCCGCCGAGCGGCGCAAGCTCACGAACGCCGTCGCCGACCTGCGCCAGGAGATCGACCATACGGCGGAACGCGGCAAGCGGATCGGCATCGCAGTCGGCGCCGTCACAGCAGCGGTAATCACCATCCGGACCGCGCTCAGGATCCGGCGCAGCCTCTCGGACGACTAAGCCCGCAGCACAGCGCCGAAGCGGGTCGCCACCGCGTCGACGATCGACGCGCGCACGGGCGCAACGTCCTCGTCGGTCAGCGTTCCCTCGAGCGAGCCGAATGCGAGCCGGAACGCGAGCGACCGCTTCCCCTCGCCGATCGTCTCCGGATTGCGGTACTCGTCGAAGACCTCGAGCTCACGCAACAGCTCGCCGGCCGCCTCACGGATCGCGGCAAGGATTTCCGCAGCCGGCACCTCTTCGTCGACGACGAACGCAAGGTCCTGGCGCACCTCCGGATAAGGGCTCACCTCCGCGAAGCCGACGACCTGCGGCGCCGCCTCGGCGAGCGCGTCGAGGTCGAACTCGAACGCTCCCCAGTCGCCCTCGAGCAGCGTCGGATGGAGCTCACCAAGCCAGCCCTCGGCGGTCCGTGCCGCCTTCCCCGGGTGCAGGTACGGCGCGCTCGTCCGTTCGTAGGCAGGCTCGACGCCGAGCGCCGAGTAGATCTGCTCGACGGCCCACCTCGCCTCTGCGAAGCCACCGTCTGCGATGCCGCCTACGTGCCAGGACTCCTCAGGCAGATCAGAGCCGGTATCGCGGTAGACGCGCGCGATTTCAAAGAGCGCGACGTCCTCCTCACCCGCGTCGGCGTTTCGGCGGGCGGGCTCGAGCAGCGAGTCGTAGAGGACGCTCCGGAGCGCTGCCGCCTCGGCCGAGAGCGGTTCGGGCAGCCGCAGGTCTCCCTCGGCGACGAAAGTCGGGGTGTATGCCTCGGCGTAGCCGGCACCGACCAGGACGTCTTCGATGTGGCGGCGTAGGCGCTGCTCGCGCGTCAGTCGTCCGAACATCTCCTCCCGCCGCGGCAGCGTGAAGGGGATCTCGGGAAGCTTGAACCGGGCGACCTCCTCGATCAGGTCGACCTCGCGGGTCACGTCGCGGGCGCGCCAGGTGGGGACGCGAAAACCTGTCTTGAGCTGTCCGAAGCCGATGCGGCCGAGGATCTCCGACTGCTCGTCGTCCGCCACGTCGAGCCCCATCAGCCGGCTCGCGCGCTCCGGCCGCAGGCGAATCACCGCCGGCTTCGGCAGGTCGCCCTGAACGTCCGCCGCCCCCGTCCACCGTGCGCCGCTCAGCGCGACGATCAGCTGGGTTGCGTAGGTCGCCGCCGGTCCCGCGATATGTGGATCGACGCCCTTCTCCCAGCGGTTCGAGCCCTCGGTACGCAACGCGTGATGCTCGGAGCTGCGGAGGATCCCCACCGGCTCGAAGTTCGCGGCCTCGAGCAGGACGTTCGTCGTCGAGGAAGAGACCTCCGTCTCCTCGCCGCCCATGATTCCGGCGAGCCCGACCGCGCGCTCGTCGTCGGCGATCACGAGGTCCTCGGTGCTCAATGTGCGCTCGACGCCGTCGAGCGTCTGCACCTTCTCGCCCGCGCGAGCGCGGCGCGCGACGAGGCCGCCGTGGAGCAGGTCGAGGTCGTAGGCGTGAAGCGGGCTACCGAGGGCGAGCATGACGTAGTTCGTCACGTCCACCACGTTCGAGATCGAACGGACGCCCGCATGACGGAGGCGCGCCTTCAGCCACAGCGGCGACTCGCCCATCGAGACGTCGCGTAGGACCCGACCGATGAAGCGGAGACAACCCTTGGGGTCGTCGATCCCGATCCCGACCGTCTCGTCGCCCTCGCGCGTCGGCTCCTCACCCGGCACAGGCAGGAGCTCGCCACCGAGGAGCGCTGCGACCTCGCGGGCCACGCCGTAGACGGCGAAAAGATCGGCACGGTTGCCGGTCGCCTCGAGGTCGATCACATCGTCGACGAGCGGCAGCACATCGGCGAGCGGCGTCCCGGCCTCGAGCGCGTCGTCGAGGACCATGATCCCGCTGTGGTCGACACCGAGATCGAGCTCGTCCTCGGCGAGGATCATCCCCTCGGAGACCTCTCCGCGGAGCTTGCGTCGCTCGAGCGTCAGCCCGTTGGGGAGCGTCGCCCCCGGCAGCGCCACCGCCACCTTGGCGCCGGCGCCGAAGTTCCAGGCGCCGCAGACGATCGAGTACGGGCGGTCCTCCCCCACGTCAACCGACGTGAGCTGCAGGCGGTCGGCATCGGGATGCTTCGACGCCTCGAGCACGTGCCCGACGCGAAAAAGCCCGAGCTCGCCGAGGACGCCGACACGATGCACGCCGTTGACCTCTGCGGTCGAGATCGAGAGCGCAATGGCAATCTCCTGTGCGTCGGCGTCGACGCGCACGTACTCGCGCAGCCAGCTGAGCGGGATCCTCATCGGAACTGCCTGAGGAAGCGGAGGTCGTTTTCCCAGAACGGGCGGATCCCCGAGATTCCGTAGCGGAGTTGCGCGGTGCGCTCGATGCCCATCCCGAAGGCGAAGCCCGTGTACTCCTCGGGGCCCCAGCCGACGAACTCGTACAGGTAGGGATCGACCATCCCCGAGCCGCCCATCTCGATCCAGCCGGAGTGCTTGCAGATCGGGCAGCCGGCGCCGCCACAGTTGAAGCACGAGACGTCAGGCTCCATCGACGGCTCCGTGAACGGGAAGTAGTGCGTGCGGAAGCGCACCTCACGGTCGGGCCCGTACAGCTGGCGCATGACGTAGAGGAGCGTCCCCTTCAGGTCGGCCAGGGTGATCCCCTTGTCGATGGCGAGTCCTTCGAACTGGTGGAAGATCGGGTAGTGCGTCGCGTCGATGGTGTCGCGCCGGTAGACGCGGCCGATCGAGATCATGTAGATCGGCGGCCGCCGCTCTTCCATCTTGTGGATCTGTGCCGGCGACGTCTCGGTGCGGAGCAGGGTCTGCTCGTCGAGGAACAGCGACGCGCGCGGTGAGCGCGTCGGATGCCAATCCGGGAAGCCGAGAGCGTCGAAGTTGTAGCGGGTCGTCTCGACCTCGCGGCCGTCGACGATCTCATAGCCGAGGCCGAGGAAGATGTCCTCGACGTCGCGGCGCACCAGCGTCGAGGGATGCAGCGTGCCGCGCGGCCGTAGCTTCGGCGGCCCGAGCAGCTGCGCGGGCAACGTCACGTCGACTCGCTCGGTGGCAAGACGTTCTTCGAGCTCGGCGCGCGCAAGCTCCGCTTCCCGCTCGGCAAGCGCGGCCTCCACCGTCTCGCGGACGGCGTTGAGCGTCATGCCGGTCTCACGGTCGCGCACGTCGCGCAGTGCGAGCTTGAGTGCGCTGCGTCGGCCGACATAGCGAGTCCGGACATCTGCGAGCGAGGCGAGCGACCTCGCCTCCGCAGCGGCGGCGAGCGCCTCCTTCTCGAGGTCGTCGGGGTTCACGGTGGCGACCTTATCCAACGCTTTCTCCTCCTTTCGCGGGCACGGGACTACGGCGGCTCACGCCCCGGCTCATGCTGCAGAGGAGACGACGCTGTCTAGCGCGCCGACGCCCCGGCGACGAGCCGGGGCTGCGTAAAGGCGAACGCGCGCGAGACAGACATCTGATCGGATAGTACCCGCGATGAGCGCGTACGACTCATGGGCCCCGGTGTACGACGCGTGGGCGTCCGACATGACCGATGACGTGGCCCACTACGTCTCACTTGCCCGCGAGGCGGACGGCCCGATTGTCGAGTTGATGGTCGGCAGCGGCCGGGTGGCGATCGAGGTCGTGCGCGAGACGGGGAAGCCCGTCCTGGGGATCGACTCGTCGCCGGCCATGCTCGAGATCGCGCGTGAGCGTGCGGCCGGGCTGCCGCTCGAACTGCGCCTCGGCGACGTCAGGGAGCTCGACCTCGAGGAGCCGGCGGCCCTGATCTATGTCCCCTTCCGCTCATTGCTCCACCTGCACGGCTGGCAGGAGAAGCGGCCTGTATTCGAGCGCGTCGCCGCCTCGCTGAGTCCCGGCGGGCGATTTGCCTTCAACGCGTTCGCCTTCAGCCACACGATCGCGGCCCGACTCGACGGAACCACGCAGAATCAGAGCGGCGTCGTGCACACGCTCCGCTACATCCCGGCGGACAACCGCATCGAGATCGAGCGGGACGACGGCGCGACGATCCGGCTCTGGTGGGCCACGAAGTCCGAGTGGGACGGCCTCATCGAGACCGCCGGGTTGCAGATCGAGGCGCTGTACGGCTGGTTCGACCGCCGGCCGTTCGACGACGAGTCGCTCGAGTTCGTCTACGTCACTCGTAAGCCCTGAGCGTCTACGACCCCATAGCAAGGCTCTACGACCCATGGAGCGCGAGCGTGATCGAGGACGTTTCGTTCTACGTCGACGAAGCGCTCGCGGCGGACGGCGTCGTCGTGGAACTCGGCGTCGGCACGGGGAGAATCGCCATCCCGACGGCGCTCGCCGGAGCTCACGTGATCGGCGTCGACTCTTCCGCCGGGATGCTGGACGTCTGCGCCGTCCGGGCACGAGAGGCCGGCGTCGCGGAGCGGCTCGACCTGCGGCTCGGGGACCTGCGGCGGCCGCCGGTCGACGAGCGCGTCCCGCTCGTGACCTGTCCGTTCCGCTCGTATCTCCACCTGCGCGACGACAACGAACGGCTCGAAGCGCTCCGCGCCTCGCGCGAGCTGCTTCGGGCGGACGGACGGCTCGTCTTCGACGTCTTCACGCCGTCCCGCGAGGACATCGAGGAGACGCACGGCCGCTGGATCGAGCGCGAGCCGGGCATCGACGAGCGCGCCGACTGGGATCTCACGGCTCAGGCGCTCACGCTCTCCGTCCGCGGGCCGCAGGGCTCCTCGACCATGACGCTCTGGTGGGTCGAGCCCGCGCGCTGGCACTCGCTCCTCGCCGAGGCGGGCTTCGAGGTTCTCGCGTGCTACGGCTGGTTCGACCGCCGCCCGTTCACCGACGGCGAGGACAGCGTCTGGGTCGCCCGCCGAAAATGATCCGCTCGCAAATTGCGACAAAATCGTTTCGGCAAGGTCTTGATCCGGTGACGGCGTTCGCATAGGTTCCTTCTTGCGCCAAGCACGGAACGCGAGTAGGTCGAAACCTCGACCGAGCGGTCGGACGAAGAGGGAGCAATCCCGAGGCGAAGGGCCGGTTGGACGAGGTGGACGAAAGCGAAACCGGCTTGGCGAATCTTTTGGTCCGGCCTCCGCAAGGGGGCCGGACTTTTTTCTAGGCCGACGTGTTTCGCGCGAGCTCGTAGAGCGCGATCGCTCCAGCAATCGCGACGTTGAGCGAGTCGCCTCCACCGGGTTGAGGGATCGAGACGCGCTCTTCGCACTGGTCGAGTAGCTCGGGTGGCAGTCCCTCTCGCTCCGCGCCGAGCACGAGGACGATCTCGTCGCCGGAATCCAGCTCAGGAAGCGGGATTCCGCCGCTCGGCACGAGTGCTACTCGCTTGCCCGATGCCTCGTCGAAGTCGCTCAGAGGAATGCTGAATAGCGAGCCCATCGACGCGCGAACCGCCTTCGGCCCCGTCGGATCGGCGCAACCTTCCGACAGTGCAAGGCCGGCGCCGAATGCGTCGGCTGCCCGCAACAGGGTGCCCACATTCCCGGGGTCGGCGACGCGCCAGAGCGCGAGCGTCGTCGGCCGTGCGCCGCGCGGAAGATCGTCCCGGCGAAAGACGGCGACGGCGCGCGGCGGATGCGCGAGCGCAGAGACCTCGGCCAGCAGCTCGGGCTCGACGTCCTGTCCCGCAACGAGGACGTCGGCGGGCTCCAGCCCGGCCGCGAGGCCGGCCTCCACCAGGTCCTCCCCCTCGACCGCGAACAGCCCGAGCTTGTCCCGCCAGCGCCGGTCGTGGAGCTTGCGGACGAGCTTGAGCCGCTCGTTGTCGCGCGAGGTGATCAGGCTTGCAGCGCGGCCTTCGCCTGCTCGGCGATCGCCCCGAACGCGGCCGGGTCGCTGACGGCGAGATCGGCGAGCACCTTCCGGTCGAGCTCGATGCCGGCCTTCGAGCAGCCGTGCACGAACTGGTTGTACGAGAGTCCGTTCGCGCGCGCGGCGGCGTTGATCCGCGTGATCCAGAGCTTCCGGAACTCCCGCTTACGCACCTTCCGGTCGCGGTAGGCATAGACGAGCGAGTGCTCGACCTGCTCCTTCGCGTAGCGGTAGTGGGTGCTCTTGCGGCCCCAATAGCCCTTCGCCTGCTCGAGAACCTTGCGGCGCTTTTTCTGTGCGTGGACGGATCTCTTGACGCGAGGCATGGCTCTAGCCCATCCCCAGCATCTTCTTGATCGCGCCGCGGTCGGCGCCGGTGACCTCGCGGTTCTTGCGGAAGCCGCGCTTACGCTTCGACGACTTCTTCTCCAGGTTGTGGCTCCGCATCGCCGGCCGGCGCAGGATCTTGCCGCTGCCCGTCACCTTGAACTTCTTCCTCACGGAGCTCCGTGTCTTCACCTTCGGCATCTCGTTTCACTCCTGCATTCTTCGTCGGGCCAAGCAGCATCACCATGTTGCGTCCGTCCTGGAGGGGCTGAGACTCGATCTGCCCGATCTCCTTGACGTCGTCGGCGAGGCGGAGGAGTAGATCGCGGCCCCGCTCCGGGTGGCTTTGCTCCCGGCCGCGGAACATGATCGTCACCTTCACCTTCGCGCGCTGGTTGAGGAATCGTTCGACGTGTCCCTTCTTGGTGTTGTAGTCGTGCACGCCGATCTTCGGTCGGAGCTTGATCTCCTTCACCTGGATCTGGCTCTGGTGCTTGCGGGCCTGTTTCGCCTTCTGCTCCTGCTCGTACTTGTACTTCCCGTAGTCCATGACCTTGGCGACGGGCGGGTCGGCCTGGGCCGCTACCTCGACGAGGTCGAGGTTCTTGCCGTAGGCGTAGTCGCGCGCCTCGTCGGTGGTCTTGATTCCGAGCTGGCTGCCGTCGTCGTCGATCAGCCTCACGCGGGATACGCGAATCGCATCGTTGATGCGCGTCGTGTCGCGCGGCGCTGGACGGGTCTGGTCGAATGGCCGGCGTCTGGGCCTCAAAGGCAAATCACCAAGTTGGGCTTACTCCTCCTCGTTTCGTGGTCGCAACATGAAAAGCCGCTGCATGCAGCGGCCGTTTCCTCGTCCAAGTTTCGACTCGGTTGAACCCCCGCGGTCCGTGTGGCCCGGGAGGTGAGGAACGGTCCGCCCCTGCTTTTCAGAGCTCAGAGGTTAGCAAGGGCCAAGAGCTTTGGAATGAACTCGAGCAGGGAGAGGGTGGACTGCTCGCCGCCACGCTCACGCACAGCCAGGGTGTTGGTCTCCATCTCCTGATCGCCGTAGACGACGGTGAACGGGATCTTGTCGAGTTCTGCGGCCCGAATCCGCTTGCCAATCGTCTCGGTTGGCTCCGCTATCTCGACGCGGTATTGCTCTAAGCGCTGCGCGAGTTCCCTTGCCGCCGCAAGATGCGCCTCCCCCACTGGCAGCACCCGCACCTGCACCGGCGCGAGCCAGAAAGGCAGGTCGCCGCCGTAGTGCTCGAGCAGGATCCCGATGAAGCGTTCGAGCGAGCCGAAGAGGGCCCGGTGGATGACGTACGGCGTGTGCTCGCGGTTGTCGGAGCCCATGTAGGTGCAGCCGAGGCGCTCCGGCTGCTGCCCGTCGAGCTGGATCGTCCCCATCTGCCAGGGCCGCCCGAGTGCGTCGTCCATGAAGAAGTCGATCTTCGGCCCGTAGAACGCGCCCTCGCCCTCTGCGACGCGGTAGCGCAGGCCGATCCGCTCGAGCGCTCGCCGCAGCACGCCTTCGGTGTGATCCCACTGCTCGTCGGTGCCGAGCTTGTTGTCGGGGCGCGTTGCGAGCTCCGCGTGGGCGAGCTCGCGCACACCGAACGTGTTGTAGAGGAAGTCGACGTAGTCGAACATCGCGTCGATCTCCTCCTGAATCTGGTCTTCCGTGCAGAAGACGTGCGCGTCGTCCTGGCTGAACTGCCGCGCGCGGGTCAGGCCCTGTAGGCTGCCGGTCGGCTCGTCGCGGTGGAGGACGGCGGCCTCGGCGTAGCGGATCGGGAGATCGCGGTAGCTGCGGAGCTGGGTGTTGAAAAGGAGCATGTGGCCCGGGCAGTTCATGGGCTTGAGCCCGTAGAGCGAGTCGCCCTGCTCGATGCGAAACAGGTTCTCGCCGTACTTCTCCCAGTGGCCCGAGCGCTTCCACAACTCGACGTCCCACATGAGCGGCGTCTTTACCTCGGAGTACCCGCGCTTCGCGTTCTCGCGCCGCCGGAGGTCCTCGAGCGAGTTGTAGATCGCCATCCCCTTCGCCGTCCAGAGCGCCGAGCCGGGCGAGTACTCGGACATGTGGAAGAGGTCGAGCTGCGGTCCGAGACGCCGGTGATCGCGCGTCCGCGCGCGCTCCAGCCGCTCGAGGTGCGCGTCGAGATCCTGCTTCGAGTAGAAAGCGG
>Ga0207646_10000525_pt1 | contig 51066 bp, 66 predicted proteins | sample KBSK5502metaG_FD_184343 | JGI IMG/M metagenome (GOLD analysis project Ga0207646, IMG submission 184343) | Corn, switchgrass and miscanthus rhizosphere microbial communities from Kellogg Biological Station, Michigan, USA - KBS K5-50-2 metaG... | ecosystem: Host-associated > Plants > Roots >...
ATAGGGAACGGTTGTTCGATCCGCCTTACAATATCCGTCTGGGAAGCTGGTACTTGGGCTATCTGGCTGAGAAATTCGACCGCAAGCCCGTGTATGCGATCGCGGCCTACAATGCCGGACCCGAGGCCGTGACCAAATGGGTGCAACAGTTCGGGAACCTTGAGCCTGATGAATTTATCGAGTCGATTCCCTATACTGAGACGCGGCTCTATGTGAAACGGGTTCTGCGGAGCTATCGAGAGTACCGACGGGTGAACGGCCAGGAATGCACGGCGACAACGTTTGAGAAGGTCTGCTGATGGCTGCTGACAAGATCGCCACTCTCGAAGCCAAGGTGAAGGAGCTCATCAAGCACTCGGCCGACCTCAAGCGGCGGGCGGCGCTGCTGGAAGCCCATCTCCGCGAGGCTGATGCCAAACTGGCGCGGCAGACGAGCGACACCCGCCGGTGGGAAAAGGAACGGGAGTGGCTCAGGGGCCGCCTGAAGAAGATCCTGGGCGAGTTGAGCCTGCTCGAAAGCGATGGGGACCGGGATGTGGGGAAAAGCTGAGATCGGAGGCGAACGGTGAGCCAGAAATTTGAGATTGAAGTGTACGGTCAGCGCTACACCATCCGCGGAGAAGCCGACCCGGCCTATGTGAATGAGCTGGCCTGCCAGGTCGACGCACAGATGCGAACGCTGGCGACGGGGATGAAGGTGGCGACGTCCACTAAGGTGGCGGTCTTGGCGGCCCTGAACTTGGCGCATCAGCTCAACCAGGCACGCAAACTGCAGCAGGAAAATTTGGAGAATGTGGAGAAACTCGCTGACGGGCTCATTGACTCGATCGAGGAAACGCTGGGAGAAAGCCGGTAGGGCTTTTTTGTCTTGAAAGACCGAAGGCGGTTTGTTACACTGATTGAGGTTTTCGAAATGGGAACTGGACGATTCTGTTAGTGGTAAGCCCTAGATGCAGTAGGGCTCATGACGAGACAGACTGGGCTGAGATTACGGAGAGCACGGAGTTTTCGAAAGACTGAACGGCGAAGCGATCTCGTGAGGCTGTCAATAGAGGGGTTGAGCCTGATCGGTCACAAGGCCGGAAAGGCCTGCAGGAGAAAACGATCAGGGTCTGGAAAGCCCCTGAGGTGGGGGGCGGTCTGGTAGGGAGAGGGGAGAGCGGCTACTGAGTGATGACGTGTATCCAAAGACGCCAAGTCCCTCCTGAAATAGCCCTCGACCTGTCTTTCGTATCCGTTCGGTCAGTGAGCGTTTCTTCGTAATCGTCCTTCCGTCTGCCTCCGCCAACACGGTCCGTTCCCGCTCTCATATGTCTGTGCCACGCGCGGCACCAGCTGCCCTGAGCGGCGACGCTGTTGTCCCTGGCACGAAGGGAGGTGGGCACCATTACAGAGTTAGCCATCATTATCGTTGCGGTTGCCGTCGGTGTGGCCATCGGCGCCGGGATGCTCTGGCTTATCCAAGGCAAGGTCGTCGCTTCGCGCCTGCGTGAAGCGGAAGAACGCGCGGCGCAGATCGTCAAAACGGCCGAGAAGGAAGCATCTACTCGCGCCCGTGAGGCCCAGATCGAGGCCAAGGGCATGATTGTCCAGGCCAAGTCTGAGCTGGACAAGGAGACGCAGGCTCAACGGACCGAGATCCTCGCGTTGGAGAAGCGGTTGCTCCAGAAAGAAGAGGCGCTGGACCGCAAGGGGTCCAATGCCGACCGGCGCGAGTCTGAGCTGCAGAAAAAGGAGAAGACTGTGGTGGGTCGGGAGCAGGCGATGGTCGATAAGGAAGTTGGCCTTGACCGCCTGATCCAAGAACGGACGAAGGCGCTCGAATATGCCGCCGGCATGACGGCCGGTGAGGCCAAAGCGGCTTTGCTGGCGCAGGTCGAGAACGACGCCAAGTTCGAGGCCGCCAAGATGATCAAGCGGATTCAGGATGAGACCAAGGAGATCGCCGATCGGGAAGCGAAGGAGATCATCACCCGGTCCATCCAGCGGATCACGCGGGATTACGTGTCGGAAGCGACGATCTCGGTGGTGACGATTCCCAACGACAGCATGAAAGGGCGGATCATCGGGCGCGAAGGCCGGAACATCCGGGCGCTCGAGGCTGCGACGGGCATCGATCTGGTGGTGGACGAGACGCCCGAAGCGGTCCTCATCTCGGGGTTCGACCCGCTGCGTCGTGAGATCGCCAAGGTGTCCCTGGAGCGGTTGATGGCGGACGGCCGGATTCACCCGACCCGTATCGAAGAGGTGGTCGAGAAGGTCAAGAAGGACCTCGACAAGATGATGATCGAGGAAGCCGAGAAGGTGCTCTTCGAGCTGGGGGTGTCCAACGTCAACCAGGAGATCATCAAGCTGCTGGGCAAACTCAAGTTCCGGACGAGCTACGGGCAGAATAACCTCTGGCACGCGCGCGAGGCCGCCTACATCTGTGGGATCATGGCCGCGGAACTGGAGTTGGACGTCAAGCTGGCGCGGCGCGGGGCGCTGATGCACGACATGGGCAAGGCGTTGAGCCAGGAGGAAGAGGGCCCGCATGCGATCATCGGGGCGGACTTCGCCAAGAAATATGGAGAGGAGGCCAAGGTCGTCAACGCCATCGCCGCACACCACGAGCAGGTGGAGCCGATCTGTCCCGAAACGGTGCTGGTGGCCGCGGGCGAAGCGTTGTCGGCGGCGAGGCCGGGCGCCCGCCGCGAGACCGTCGAGGCCTACATCAAGCGCCTGGAGAAACTGGAAAAGCTGGCCGTGGATTACAAAGGCGTGGACAAGGCCTACGCGATCCAGGCGGGGCGCGAGATCCGGGTGATCGTCAGGCAGAACGCGATCACGGATGAAGAGTGCGCCGTGCTGTCCCGCGATCTGGCCCGCAAGATCGAGCAGGAGTTGACCTACCCCGGCCAGATCAAAGTTACGGTCATCCGCGAAAGTCGGTATGTTGATATCGCGAAGTAACACACGGGAAAAGACCGCGTGAAAATCCTTTTCATCGGCGACATCATTGGCGAGCCGGGTCGCAAAACCGTGGCCCGGCACGTGCCGAAACTTGTCCGTGAGCGGGGCGTGGATTGCGTCATCGCCAACGCGGAGAACGCCGCCGGCGGATTCGGCGTCACGCCGGACGTCGCGCGGGAATTGTTCTCGGTAGGCGTCCACGTGATCACCAGCGGGAATCACATCTGGGATAAGAAGGAGATCATCGAGTACATCAAGGACGAGCCGCGGCTGCTGCGTCCGGCCAACTATCCCAAGGGTGCGCCCGGCAAGGGCAGCGTCGTCGTGACGACCGCGTCGGGCGAGAAAGTCGGCGTCCTGCAGTTGATGGGGCGCGTCGCGATGCCGACGCTGGATTGCCCATTCCGGGTCGGCAAGCACGAGGTCGACGCGCTCCGGCAGGAAGTGAGGACCGTGATCGTGGACATGCACGCCGAAGCGACCTCGGAGAAGATGGCGATGGGCTGGTATCTGGACGGGGAGGTGAGCGGAGTGTTCGGGACGCATACGCACGTCCAGACGGCCGATGAGCGGATTCTTCCGAAGGGAACGGCCTATCTCACCGACGTCGGCATGGTCGGCCCGACCGAGTCCGTGATCGGGATCAAGAAGGAGATCGCCATCGAAAAGTTTCTGAGCCAGATGCCGCGCCGCTTCGAAGTGGCTCCCGGCCCCTGCGTCTTTTCGGCCGTGCTGTTCGAAGTGGATACGGCGATGGGGAAAGCCCTCTCGATCGAACGCATGCGTATCCAGGACTGACCGAATGCCCGGCGGACCGCTTCCGCGAGCGCTCTATACAGTTTCCGCCCTGACGGCCCTCCTTCGGCTGCACATCGAATCCGCCTTCCCCGACGTCTGGGTGGAGGGAGAAGTCTCCAACCTCCGCATCCCTACCTCCGGCCACGCCTATTTCACTCTCAAGGACGCGACGAGCCAAATTCGGATGGTGCTTTTCCGATCCGCCGGGCGAGCCCTGCGGTTTGCGCTGGAGGACGGGATGCATCTCGTGTGCCGGGGGCGGGTGACCGTCTACGAGCCCAAAGGCGACTATCAGGTGATCGTCGAGTACGCCGAGCCGAAAGGTGTGGGGGCGCTCCAGCTTGCGTTCGAGCAGCTCAAGGAACGGCTGGCGGCCGAAGGCCTATTCGCTGAGGCGCGAAAACGGCCCCTTCCGTTTTTCCCGCGTCACATCGGCGTGGTAACCTCGCCGACAGGCGCGGCGATCCGGGATATCATACAGGTCGCCCGCAAGCGGTTTCCGGGGATTGAAATTGTGCTCAATCCGGTCGCGGTCCAGGGCGAGAGCGCGGCGGGCGAAATCGCGCGGGCGATCGAAGAACTTAACGAACGCGGCGGGCTGGATGTCCTGATCGTCGGGCGGGGCGGCGGGTCTCTCGAAGATCTCTGGCCGTTCAACGAGGAGATCGTAGCCCGGGCCATCGCGGCCTCGTGCATCCCCGTCGTCTCGGCCGTCGGACACGAGATTGACTACACGATCGCCGATTTCGTAGCCGACGTGCGGGCGCCCACTCCGTCGGCGGCTGCCGAACTGGTGGTCCGGGACCGGCAGGACCTGCTCAATCAGGCGGAGAATATATGGAAGCGGTCCGTGCAGGCCATCCGCACCGATCTCCGTGACCGCCGCGCGCGCGTAGAAGCCGAGCGGCGCGGTCTTCTCGATCCGACCGCGCTGGTGGCGCGGGCCATGCAGCGACGCGATGATCTTGAAATGCGCCTGCGCCTGGCGCTGAGTGCCCGCGTTCGAGAGGTGCGGGCGGCGGTCGAGGCTCTGCGGCAGGATGTGCTCCTGCAGAGTCCCATTCAGCGAATCCAGAAGGGATTGACCATGCTGCCCCATCTGCGGGCGCGGCTCCAGCAGCGGATGGGCGTCGCGCTCGAATTGTGGCGGCGTTCGCTTGAGGAGGCCATCGGTGCGATGCATGCGCTGAGCCCGCTGGCGATTCTTGGCCGGGGCTACAGCATTACCCGCCGGTGGCCGGACCTGACCGTGCTCCGGACGGCCTCTGACGTTGCCTCCGGCGACGCGGTCCATGTGCGATTGGCCTCCGGCGAGCTGTTCTGCGAGGTCAGGCGGACCGGCGAGAAGTTGTTACCGGATTGATTCAGGACACAGGCGGCGTATAATGCGGGACCGGACGGGAGAGAGACTGTGGCTACGATGAAGTTTGAAGAAGCGCTGGCCCGTTTGGAAGCGATCGTAGCCGAGCTGGAGCGGGGCGAGCTGCCGCTCGAAGATTCCATGCGGATCTTCGAAGAAGGCATCAAGCTCTCCAAGGTCTGCCTGAAGATGCTCGATGACGCCGAGCACCGGGTGGAGATTCTGGTCAAGGACAAGGACGGCCGGAAACGCGCCCGACCGTTCGAATTAGAGGGGCATGCCGAAGCGGGCCCGGGCAACGGCGACGTTGAAGACTGAGAGGGCAGAGGTGGGAACCCTTCGCGGGACCAAGGCGACGGAGCGGTTGGATCTGGCTATGGTCCGCCGTGGGCTCGCGGAGAGTCGGGAGCGAGCGCAGGGGCTCGTCCTGGCCGGAGCCGTCATTGTCGCCGGCCAAGTCGCACGCCGTGCCTCCCAAGTCATTCCCTCCGAAACGCCGATTGAGGTGAGTGCTCCGGAGCACCCTTTTGTTGGGAGAGGCGGCCTCAAACTGGCGGCGGCGCTCGACGCCTTCGCAATCGATCCGGCCAGCATGGTGGCGCTGGACATCGGGGCCTCGACCGGAGGCTTTACGGACTGCCTCCTCCAACGCGGCGCGGCGCGGGTCTATGCCGTGGACGTCGGCTATGGGCAACTCGCGTGGCGGCTCCGGCAGGACCCTCGCGTTGTGGTAATCGAGCGATGCAATGCGCGCTATCTGGATCGATCGCAGATCCCCGAGCCGGTTGACCTGGCCACAATTGACGTATCCTTTATCTCGCTTACGATGATTCTTCCTGCCGTCCGGCCGTGTCTGACAGCGGAGGGGCAGATCGTGGCGTTGCTCAAGCCGCAGTTTGAGGTCGGCAAGGGGAAGGTCGGAAAAGGCGGCATCGTCCGGGACGAGCACCTCCGCCGGGAAGCGGTCGAGAGGGTCCGTCACGCGGTCGAGGCGCAGCACTGGCTATGGGACGGTGAGATCCCGTCGCCGATCGCCGGCCAGAAGGGAAACCTCGAGTACTTGATTCGGTTGCGCCAAGCATGAAGATCCTCGTGACAGGTGGGGCGGGCTTTATCGGGTCGCACATCGTGGACCGGTTCGTCCAGGAAGGGTATGAGGTCGCGGTCGTCGACAACCTTTCGACGGGCAAACGCCGGCACGTCAACCGCGCCGCAAAGTTTTATCGGACCGACATCCGGAGCTGGTGGCTGGAACGGGTCTTTCGCCGGGAGCGGCCCGTCATCGTATGCCATCACGCGGCCCAGATGGACGTGCGCCGCTCCGTGCGAGACCCCGTGTTCGACGCCGAGATCAATATTTTAGGAACGCTCAACGTTCTGCGGCACGCCATCAAGTACGGGGTGCGTAAGGTGCTCTTCGCGTCGTCCGGCGGGGCGGTATATGGGGAACCGGAAAAGCTTCCGGTCTCGGAAGACCATCTTGTGCGGCCGGCGTCGCCATACGGCATCAGCAAGGCGGTGGGAGACGAGTATCTTCGGTATTTCCGAGACGCCGACGGACTGGAGTTTGTGAGCCTGCGGTACGCCAATGTCTACGGCCCTCGCCAGGACCCGTACGGGGAGGCAGGGGTGGTGGGCATCTTCACGCAGAAGATGTTGCTGGGCGAGCAGCCGATCATCAACGGCAACGGCCGGCAGACTCGGGACTTCGTCTATGTGGACGACGTCGTTGAGGCGAATGTGGCCGCCGCGAACAAGGCGGCGCGTGGGATTTACAACGTGGGCACGGGAAAGGAGACAAGCGTCAACGAACTGTTCAGTCTCCTGGCGGGCCTCATCAATCCCGCCATCCGTGAGGTCCATGGGCCGGCGAAGAAAGGCGAGCAGCAGCGGATCGCCTTAGACGCGTCAAAATTTCACCGCGAGTTGGACTGGGAACCGAAGGTCTCGCTGAAGGACGGCCTGGCCAGGACCGTGGAGTACTACCGGCAGGTGGAACGCACGACCTGATGCTTAATACCGGGGAACCGATGGGTCGATCTGCTGCGACCAGGCATTGATGCCGCCCGTCAGATTCTTCACGTTTTTGAAGCCTTGCTGTAAGAGAAACTGCGTGGCGTCCATGCTCCGCATCCCCATGTGGCAGTGCATGACGATCTCGGCGGTCGGGTCGAGTTTCTTGTACTCGGATGCCAGTGTGCCGAGCGGAATGAGCTGAGCGCCGCTGATTTTGGCGATATTGTATTCCCAGGGTTCTCGGACGTCGATGAGGACGAGCTTCTCACCCTGGTCGAGTTTTTGCTTTAATTCCTGGACGGTGATCGACACACTCATGATGCAAACCCTCCTTCTCCAGGCGATGGTAAGCCGCGACTCTGGCTGCTGTCAACCGGTGGCTCTCATGAAACATCAGCAAGGTAGGCGATGGGCGGGAAGCGCATGACCGTCACGGAGGGTGGGGACGCCCTTGTGGTGCTGATCACCGCGGCTTCCCGCGAGGAGGCCGAGCGGATCGCACGTCGATTGATCGAAGATCGGCTGGCCGCCTGCGTGAACATCGTGCCCCAGGTACGATCGCTCTTTGTGTGGGAGCAGAAGCTGTCCCAGGAGGACGAGGTGCTGTTGGTGGTCAAGTCGCGTCGCTCCCGGTTTCAGCAATTAGCGGACACCGTCAAGCAGCTCCACAGCTACAGCGTGCCGGAAATCATCGCTCTTCCCATTATCGTGGGGTCCTCTGACTATCTCCGTTGGGTCTCTGACACGACTAAATAAGACAAATCCTGAAACTTCTCCCTCACATTATTGACATTTCCGAAGGGGGTATGGTACTTTTGCGCCTGCTCATCTCCTTAAATATTACGGGGTGTTATGGGCAAAGCGGATCAAGAATTCCATATCGTCGTCTTTCCGGGCGCCACGTCGCATCCCCGGCGGTTCAGCATTAAGCGGCGGACCGTCAAGATCCTGCTCGTGGGGATCCTTCTCGCCGCCGTCGTGGAAGCGCTGTTCCTGATCCAATATGCGACTCGAAGCGGGGAACTCTGGGAGCTCGAGACCCTGCGGTCCGAGTCGCTCCAACACCGCCAGCAAGCCACTGCGCTTTCTTCCTCGTTGGAAGATCTCCACAAGCAATTGTCGAATATGCGGGAAGTCAACATCCGGATTCGGATGATGCTGGGTCTCGACCCGCCGAAAGTGCCGCCGTCGCCGCTGGGCCTGGGCGGCAAGGAAGAGTCCAACGCGGTGCTCCAGCCGGGCGGCATGGGAGGGGAGCGCGAAACCCTCGCGAGCGTGACCGTTCAGCTGCAGCAGAGGCTTGCCTGGCTGAAGGATGAGGCAGTCGTTCAGGAGCGTTATCTGAAGGAGTTGACCAGCATCGTCGGCGAGCGGCGCGCGCAGTGGGCAGCCACGCCATCAATCTGGCCGGTGCGGGGCTGGGTGTCATCCGGATTTGGGCATCGGGTGTCGCCTTTTACTGGGAAGGACACGATGCACAGCGGCGTGGATATCACGTCGCCTATGCGCACACCGGTGATCGCGCCGGCAGCAGGGACCGTCCATTTCGCCGGGAGCGAGGGGGGGCTCGGCAATACCGTGACGCTCTCTCATGGGTACGGGACGAGAACAGTTTACGGGCACATGGACAAACTCAAGGTGAAGACCGGCCAGACCGTGAGGCGCGGTGATGTGATTGGCTGGGTCGGGAACACGGGCCTCTCGACCGGACCCCATCTCCATTACGAGGTCGAGATCAAGGGGTCCTACGTGGACCCGCTCAAGTACATTATTGACTGAAGATCTCTTCGATCGCGCGGCTCTTCCACTCCACATAGTAATCAGTGATGCCGAAGGCGCGCATGACGGTAGCCGCGGTATCCATCAGTGATACCGGCCGCTTGATGGTATAGCCTGTCTTGATCCCCGGTCCCGCCGCGATCCATGGAATCGTCATATCCTCCGGCATTGTCGTGCCGTGGGTGGTGCCATGTCCCCCATGGTCGGAGGTGATGATGAACGTGGTCTTCTCGTAGAGTTCCAGGTCTTTGAAGCCTTTGATGATTGTGCCGATCGCCCGATCAACGTCTTCGACCGCCTTCAGATACGGCTTGCTCATCCACCCGTCGGTGTGCCCCGCCGTATCGGCTTCCGCCAGATGGATGAGGAACAGGGAGGGCTTTCTCGAGTCGTTTGCATTCTTGTAGGTGGTGATGACATCGGCGGCGACCTTTTTGGAAGTGCAGCCAGGCTCGTTGATGCTGCACAAGCTCAGCAGCACGCGGCGATCGGGCTTGGCGATGTGGAGGAGCTTCTCTTTCTGGATGAAGATGGCGCCCCACTTGCTGCCGTTGAAGGAGGCGATCTCGAACACCGTCGGGGCCCTGATGAAGCCACGGGGGGCTTCGTACGCGTTCCAATCCACGCCGTGCTGTTCCACGGGGAGACCGGTCAGCATGGAAGCGAATGCCGGCAGGGTGAGGCTGGGCGTCACGGTTTGCGCCTTCATCGTGGAGGAGCCGCGCTTGGCAAGACCCTCCCAAATCGGTACTTTGGCCTGTTTGAGCGCGTCGGGTCGCAACCCGTCCACCATGATGATCACGACGTTGTCCGCGCTTGCGGGCGGACCGGCGGCTGACGCCTTCCCCGCGAAGAATAGACCCAAGAAGAATATGGCGAAAACCAGGTTCAGCCAAGTACGAAAGTGGATTGTCATGCGTGTTCCTCTGTGGATCGAGCAAAAAGCGTCGGCATTCTACACAATCGTCGAACGGAATGCCACACGTATATCTCTTCAAGGCTCGTCGGAAAACTCGCGACAGTCCTTGACTCTAGGCCGACCCTTTTGTAGAGTGGCGAACAGACTTGCGCTTCCTGAGTGTGGAGGTGGCGGTGTCGGATTCCCCATCCGCGGCGGGACCCTTTGCGGCTCAGGCTATTCCCTTTCATGAGATGCTGGCCAGCGGAAAGATTCCTGACGGGTTGCTCTCCAGCCCCTATGTGGCGGAGCAGTTCGTCGAGCGCCTCGTCCATTACGTCCTGAGCGTGCCGGCCGGCAGCTATTCGATGGCCAACCTGTCGAAACTGTTGGAACAAGTGGATCCTCGCCAGCAGGTCTTCTTTTTCAAGAAATTGAAGGAGACGAGCCCGGACAGCCTGGAGCATTTTGCCCCTCTGTACTACGGCTTTATGTCCGAGTTCAGCGACCTTCTCTTTACCTAGCCCTCCACCGGCATCAGAGCCGGCCTGTTTGAAATCCCATTCTGTTCGGCATACACTGCGTAACGTATGGGCTCTTCCTTGCTGAACGACGAGACAGCGGTTGTGGAGAGCCACACGTGACAACAGTCCGCATCAATAAGTACTTCACGGAACAGGGATTCTGTTCCCGCCGGGCCGCAGACCGCATGATCGAGGAGGGCCGTGTCCGGATCAATGGGCGCGCGGCTGTGCTGGGCGATCAGGTGACGGATGCGGACGTGGTGACGGTGGATGGCCGCGTGGTGAAGACCCGGCCCCGCGCCCGGTACCTGGCTTATCACAAGCCGATCGGGGTGACCTGCACCACGGAGCCGCACGTGGCCGGCAACATCCTGCAGGCGGTGGGCTATCCCGAACGCATCTTTCCCATCGGCCGTCTGGACAAGGACTCGTCGGGCCTCATTCTGTTGACCAACGATGGAGACATCGTCAATCGCATTCTGCGGGTGGAGTTCAGGCACGAACGGGAATACGTGGTCACGGTGGAGCGCCCGTATGCGCTGGCATTTCTGAAACAATTGGAGCGAGGTGTACCGGTGCTCGGGGAGAAGACCAGGCCCTGCCGGACCGACAAGGTGGACGCGACGACGTTCAGGATCACGCTGATGGAAGGACGCAACCGGCAGATCCGCCGTATGTGCTCGGCGCTCGGGCATCGTGTGGTGCAGCTGATGCGAGTGCGTATCATGCACATCAGGCTGGGAGCCCTTCCGTCAGGTCAGTGGCGGCATCTCACGCCGAAAGAACGCAATGAGCTCCTGAGCGCCACGGGTAAAGAGCGCGTCTCGGCGCGCTCGGGGCGGGCGGGTGCAATGGGGGTTGCGTCATGAGATCCCCTCGCGTGCTGTTGATCATCCCGCCGCTCACGCAACTCAATACGCCCTATCCCTCCACGGCATACTTGACGGGTTTCCTCGCGCCTCGCGGTTATGACGTCGCGCAGGCCGATGTCGGGATCGAGATGGTTCTGGCGCTGTTCTCCCGAGCGGGGCTGGAACGCATATTCGACCAGCTCCACCGTAGAGGCAACGATCTGCCGGGCGAAGCCAAACAGATGCTGGCGCTGGAGCGGGCGTACCTCGACTCGATTGACGCAGTGGTCGCATTTCTTCAGGGACAGGACCAGGCGCTGGCGCCGCGCATCTGCCAAGGGGGATTCCTCCCGCAGGGACCGCGGTTTGCGATTGCCCTCGACCGGGACCGTGCATGCAGTCGTCTCGGCACGATGGACCGAGCCAGGCGTTTGGCTACTCTCTGTCTTGAGGATCTGGCCGATCTGGTTCATGAGACCGTGGCGCCACAGTTCGCCCTGAACCGCTACGCCGAGCACGTGGGTATGTCGGCAGGTGGGTTCGATTCCATCACGCACGCTCTCGCGGGGCCGCTCAGCATGACGGACGAGCTGATGCTTAAGGCGCTGTGGCGACACGTGGAAAAGTCCGATCCGACGCTTGTCGGGCTGACCGTGCCGTTTCCCGGCAACCTCTACGGCGCGCTTCGTATCGCGCAGATGCTGAAGGCGCGGCGGCCTTCCCTGCAGATCGTCCTCGGCGGCGGCTATATCAACACGGAACTCCGTCGGCTCCAGGAGCCGCGTCTGTTCGACTATGTGGACTACGTGACGTTGGATGACGGTGAGCGCCCGCTGCTCTGTCTGTTGGAATATCTGTCGGGCAAGCGCAATGAGGCTGAGCTGCGGCGGACGTTCCTGCGAGCAGGTGGGCAAGTAATCTGGCGAGACGGCGCGCGCGATCCGGACTTCGGGCAGGCGGAGCTGGGCACGCCGACCTACAAAGGGCTGCCGCTGGATCGCTACCTGTCCGTTCTGGACACGCTGAATCCCATGCATCGGCTCTGGTCCGACGGCCATTGGAACAAGCTGACCGTCGCGCACGGGTGCTACTGGAAGCAATGTACTTTTTGTGATGTGGGGCTGGACTACATCGGCCGCTATGAAGCCACGCCGAGCGAAATCCTCACGGATCGCATCGAGGCGTTGCTCGCGGAAACGGGACGGCGCGGGTTCCACTTTGTGGACGAAGCGGCGCCGCCGGCCGGGCTCAAGGGGCTGGCGCTGGTCCTGATGGAACGGGGAGTCACGATCTCCTGGTGGGGGAACATCCGCTTCGAGTTGGCCTTTACGCCGGACCTCTGCCGTCTTCTCGCCGCGTCCGGCTGCATCGCGGTCAGTGCCGGGCTGGAAGCGGCGTCCGATCGGCTCCTCGAGGCGATGAAGAAGGGCATCACTGTCGCACAGGCCGTGCGCGTGGCCGCGGCGTTTCAGGAGGTCGGCATCATGGTCCACGCCTATCTCATGTATGGGCTGCCCGGCGAGACGATCGCGGAGACCGTCGACAGTTTGGAGCGCGTGCGGCAATTGTTCGCGCAGGGCCTGATCCAGTCGGCGTTCTGGCACAAGTTCGTGGCGACCGCTCACAGTCCGATGGGATTGGACCCGGCCGCTCATGGGATTCAGATCACGGGGCCGTCGTTCGGCGGGTTTGCGGAGAACGATCTCACCCATGAGGATCCGATCGGCGAGGCGCCCGAATGGCTCGGAGAGGGGTTACGGAAGGCTTTATACCATTATATAGAGGGAGAAGGGCTGGCATCCGGCGTGCGAAGCTGGTTTGGTCATTCCGTGCCGCGGCCCAAGGTGCCGCGCCAGTGGGTCGCGCAAGTTCTTGCGGACAGGCTTCGTGACGAGGATCCAGCGGCAGAGCGCCACGTTGTCTGGATCGGTGGCGCTCCCGTCGTCGAGCCGTCCGGACGCGATTATCGCCGGGTGATTCTGCCCAATCGAACGGAGGATGCCGACTTGCGGGTGTCGAACGATAAGGCGGTCTGGCTGACGGAGCTGATCCGGGCGGCTACGCCCGCCCGCGACAAACGCGGTGAAGGGTACCCTTCGCTCAAAGAAGTCCGAGCCAGGTATCCGCTGGGCGGACCTCGCGGGTTTGATGTGCTGTTTCGCTCCCAGGCTTGGAAAAAAGTACGGAAAGCCGGACTCCTGCTCGTCTGAATGTAAGCAGACAATGGCCGACTACCTGCTGCAGGTTTTGAAGGACAAGGATGCAGTGGCCCGTGCGGCGGCGGACTTCTTCGTCAGCCTTGCTCCGCAGTCTCAAGGAGACAAGCGACTGTTCCGTGTCGTGCTAGCCGGGGGGACGACGCCGCAGGCCCTGTACGCGTTGTTGGCCTCTGCGGAATACCGGAATCGGGTCGCGTGGGACAAGGTCTCTTTTTTCTTCGGTGATGAACGTGCGGTGCCGCCCGATCATCCCGACAGCAACTACCGGACAGCCCAGGAGGCGCTGTTCCGTCCGCTGAACATTCCGGAGAAGCACATTTATCGCATGGAGGCGGAACAGTCCGATCTGGAGGCCGCGGCCGCCGACTATGAGCGGGCGCTGCGATCGGCCTTCGACGGCGAGCGGGTCCCGCGCTTTGATTTGATCTTTCTCGGCATGGGACCGGACGGACACACGGCCTCGCTCTTTCCAGGTCATCCGGCGCTGGCGGAACGGAAGCGGTGGGTGACGCCGGTGCTGGATGCGCCCAAGCCGCCGCCTCGCAGGCTCACGCTCACGGTACCGGTACTCAATGCCGCCAGACTTGTGCTCTTTATGGCGACAGGCGATGACAAATCGCAGGCGCTTCGGGAGGTGCTCGAGGGGCACGCGTCGCCCGATCAGTATCCGGCCAAGCACGTCCGGCCTGGAGCGGACCGTCTGGTCTGGCTGGTCGATGAAGCGGCAGGAGGGACTCTCTCTCACTCTTTCGTGTAGTGTGGTTTGGTGGTGCGGAATTTTTTCGGGACGGGGTCGGAGGGGAAATCAGCGCGGCCCATCCAGGTGGGGCGGCTGTCGTAATAGTTGACGGGCGCCTTCGGGTGGGCGGTACGGAAGGCCTTGTAGCGCCGGAGCACCTGCTCGTAGCGCCTCTTCGACATCCGGTACTTCTTGTGCGGCATCTTGATCAGATACTTCTCGACCTTCCAGACGTTCTTCGGTGAGAGCCGCCAGTCGCAGTTATCCACGTCATACAGATTCCCTACGCCGTAGCCTGTGAGCTTGCCGGTGTAGTCCACATACGGCTCTGCGTACGACAGGACGAGATCGCGGACCGAGCGGAAGACCGGCTTGCGCCCGTGCAGCCCCGCCTCGCGCGACCGCCCCACGGCCCCCCACCGGCCATTCTGCTTGAAGAGGTACAGGACGTGATCGAGCTGGTCCACGGACTCGAGACTCAGCACGAGCGGCGGATAGCCGTGCTGCTCCAGGATCACCGCGGCCGTGATGGCCGCTTCCAGGCAGTGAACGGTTCTCTTGGCGATCACGCGCCTAAAGGAACGGAGCGTTTCCTTGGGCTTCTCCCGGTTATAGGGGAGCGAATCGATGAAGCGCTGCACCTGCTGAGGAGTCCGGTACTTCCGGATGATCACCCATTCCTTGGGGGTGAACGAGGACCGAGAAGGGAGGCCTTCGGCGGGGCCTTCGCGGAGTGCGGCTAAAAGATGCCGGCCTGTTTTTGAAGCCACCGGATGTAGGCGATGATCTGGGTCAGGTCGTCCTTGGTGACGCCGGGAATGGGGGGCATGTCGCCGAACTTCCAGTGGTGCGCGCGCACCCCTGCTTCCGGCGCGCGATAGAAGGCGGCGTCGGCATGGTGATTGGGCTCGTAGATCTTGTCCAGAAACGGGGGCCCCTGCTTGGTGCCTCTGGCGCCGACCCCATGGCAGACCGAGCAGTTGGTGGTATACAGTGCTTCGCCTTTGATGAGGTCCGGGGGCGGTTTGGGAGGGGTTGGCTCGGCGAAAACCGCGGCCGGCGCCAGCAACGCGGCGAGTAGGATCGCCGCGCGGATCACGTATGTGCCTTGTCCGGCCCCGCGGAGTGTGCGTCGCCTGCCAGGCCGGTCCAGAAACGGTAGCGAATGGCCGGGTTCTGCGTGCTCTCCGCATTGGGGTTGTCGTACAGGCAGCGGTCGATGGTACTGATTTCTTCCTCCGTGAACTCGAAGGTCACGGGCTGCTTCCAGAACTGGTCCAGCATGAAGTAATCCGACGTTTCCGGTTTGGACTTCATTTCCTGCTGCATCCGTTGAAAGCCGGCGGTGTCCGTTCCTGGAATCTGCTTGTGGTTCCGGTCGATGCACCATTTCAGCACCTCGGCGATGCCGTACCGAGTGAGCGTGATCTTGCGTGTTCCGGCCATGGGTCCTCCTGCGAGACGGCCCAGTCTACCCGATCAGTCCAGCGAATGACAAGCCTCTTTCGGCCCTTTTGCCTTCCAGTGGATGATGGGGTATTCTCTCGAAGCGGACTTTTCCGGAAGGGGTGAGAGGAAGAATCAGTGCCGCCTGAGCCGGTCGATCCAGGCCCTGTCGTACCAGCCGACGTCAACCTTCCGGAAATCACGTTCAAAGCCGTGGTGCTTTCGGTGGTTCTGGCCGCCGTCCTGGCCGGGGCCAACGCCTATCTGGGGTTGTTCGCGGGCATGACGGTGTCGGCCTCGATTCCCGCCGCCGTCGTCTCGATGGCGGTGCTCCGTTTCTTCCGGGAATCGAACATCCTCGAAAACAACATCGTGCAGACCGCCGCGTCCTCGGGCGAGGCCCTCGCGGCCGGCGTGATCTTCACCATCCCTGCCTTGCTGCTGATCGGCCATTGGACGGCCTTTGATTACTGGCAGACCACGGTCATTTCCGCGGTGGGCGGGCTCCTCGGCGTACTCTTCACGATTCCCTTACGACGCGTGCTGATCGTGACGGCGCGGCTCCGCTTTCCGGAGGGAGTCGCGACGGCGGAGGTCCTCAAGGTCGGCTCGGGAACGGGTGCGGTGCCGGCCTCAGCGGCCAGTGGCTTCAAATCGCTGCTGGCGGCGGCGATCATCGGAGGGGGAGTCAAGCTGGGTGAAAGCGGCATGAAGCTCTGGGCGGAAGCGCTCGAAGGTGCCGCGCGTGTGGGCCATGCTGTCTTCTACGGAGGAGTCAACCTCTCGCCAGCTCTGCTTGCCGTGGGGTTCATCATCGGTCCCGGCACGGCCTTGGTGGTCTTCCTGGGAGGCGCGCTAGGCTGGCTGATTCTGTTGCCGGCTTATAGTTTCTTCCAGGGCATGCCTGAGAGTATGGAAGCGCTCGCGGCGGCGAAAGCGATCGGGGGCGCGCGCATCCGCTACGTCGGCATCGGCGCCATGCTGGTCGGTGGTCTCTGGACGTTGGTCCAGCTTCGCGGACCGCTGGTGGAAGGCATAAGCCGCTCGTTCACCGCCTATCGCGCAGCGCTGTCTCCCGCCGATCGCCGTCACGAGAACGTCGTCCCCCGCACCGACTACGACGCGCCGGTGCTGTGGTTGTTCATCCCGTTTGTGCTGGTGTTGATTCCGATGGCGCTCATTTATCAAGGCGCAGTGGGGAACGGGGTCGTCGCGGTCGTGATGACGGGGCTTATGGCGGGGGCGGCGTTTCTGTTTTCAGCGGTGGCGGCCTACATGGCGGGTCTCATGGGCAGTTCGAGCAATCCTGTCTCCGGCGTGACGATCGCGACGATCGCGCTGGCGGCGCTGGTGCTGGTACCGGTCATGGGAAGCGGCAATCCGGCCGGACCCGCGGCTGCGCTGCTGATCGGCGCAGTCGTGTGCTGCGCGGCGGCGATGGGGGGAGACAACCTGCAGGACCTCAAGACCGGCTACTTGGTCGGCTCCACGCCCTGGAAGCAGCAGATCATGCAAGTCGTCGGAGTCGCGAGCGCGGCGGTGGTGATTGCACCGGTGCTGGCCCTGCTGCAGGCCAAGTACGGCATCGGCGAAGTCTCGGCCGAGCATCCCCATCCGTTGAGCGCGCCGCAGGCCATGCTGATGGCCAGTTTGGCCAGCGGGGTCTTCGGCGGCACGCTGCCGTGGGACATGGTCGTGATCGGCGCGGCTATCGGCGTCGTCGTTGTCCTGATAGACCGCCGGCTCCAGGCTCGCGGCTCGGCGTTCACGATGCCGGTGCTGGCGGTTGCGCTGGGGATTTACCTGCCGCTGAAACTCTCGGCCGCGATCCTTGCCGGCGGGCTGGTCAGCGCGATGGCGAAGAGAGGAGTGCCGGAAGGTGCGGATGCTGGAGACCGCAAAGGCCTCCTATTCGCCGCCGGCCTGGTGACCGGCGAAGCGCTGATGGGCATCCTGCTCGCGGTGCCCATCGCGCTCAGCGGGTTCTGGCCGGCGATCGGCGCCGACCCTTTCCAGATCTTTGCGACTCCTCCGCTCGGAGGATGGCCGGGTCTGGCAGTCCTGACGGTCGTGGCCCTGCTGCTGTATCGCACGGGCCGCACCACGATCCAGCGGTGACCACCGTTCGTTGACCCTGTCAAAGTGACTCCTGTACCATCCCGCAGATGATGGTTCGACGACTTCGCAACATGTTGGTGTTCGGGATCGTCGTTGCGGTCGTGCTCGGCGGAGGCTGGTTCTTTCGGACTCACCAGCAGGGGCAGGCCAACCTCAAGACATGCGGCAGTCTCGAGCCGGGCGGCCAACGATCCGAGCTCATCCAATCCCTGGGCGCGCCGAGAACCACCCAGGCGAACCCGGCCGGAACGCGTCTTGTGCTGACCTTCACAAGCCCCCTCTTCGCCGACAAGCCCATCCGAGCGGTCGTGAACGTCCGCGACGATGTGGTCATGGAAGTCGATTGCGGCGATGGCCGTATCAAGACCTATGACAAATACTGAGCTGCCCCTCATCATCTGCTTCGGCGACAGCCTTACGGCCGGGTTTCAATCCCCGGCACCGGGCTGTCCGGACTTTCTCGAAGCCCCCTATGGGAAGTTTTTGGAGGAGCGGCTTCGGGATCGCGCGCGCGTCCAGGTGAGCGGGGTCTGCGGGGAGTTGACCCGTGAAATGGTCGGGCGCTTCGAGCGCGACGTGCTGCATCACAAGCCCGCGTGGACGGTCATCCTTGGAGGGAGCAACGATCTGGGGTGGGACCTCCGACCCTCGGAGATCATGCGCAATCTCGCGGCCCTGTACGAGCAAGCCACGGCCGCCGGCATCCAAGCGGTGGCGGTGACGGTCCCCTCGATCCGCGGCTTCGACGACCATATCCCGCGACGGCTCGAGCTGAACCGGCTGATCGCCGACCATTGCGTCGGCCAACGATTCCCTTGCGTAGACCTCTTCACCGCCACAGGGGAGTCTGGGACGCAACGCCTGGCCGCGCCGTATTCGAACGACGGTCTGCATCTGACGACCGCCGGGTACGAATTGTTGGCGAGGCTGCTTTACGAGCAGGTGTTCAAAGACCTGTAGGCAGGGGCACGGCGCGCCGTGCCCCTACTAATCGATTCGAGCCGGCGACGGGATATCCTTGAACAAGTAGTCGGCGATGCGGCGGGCCGCCGCCAATTGCTCCGCCAGGTCTGAGGCCGTGAACGCCTGTTGCAGGAACTCACCGAGAACGTTGTCGCGTTGGGTGATGAACCGGAGGTGCTCAATGGGCGAGGCGGGCCAGAATCCCCGGAGCCGGTAGAAGGCGTGCATGCTCTCGTCGAGGAAGACGGAGAGCAAATGACGGGCGATCGCCGGGTCAGCCTGCTGGTCTTCTGCTTTGCCCAGCCAGTGGAGCGCTTCGGTGCGAAGCTGGATTTTCTCGTGGATCGTCGGCGGGGGAGGTCCCTGCCGGAACCGCGCGTGGGCCTTTTGCAGGAGCTGCGATCCGGCCGCTTCAGTCTCGAACAGGACATGGGCCTTGCGGAGTATGATGGGAAGACGCAAGGAGGTCCGCAGCTGTTCCTCCGCGTCGGCCACGCCGAGGTAGCGGATCTCGACGATCCGGGTCAGCACGCGCACCAGCTCGTGACCGTTCTCCGTCCCCAGCACCAACACCAGCAAGTCGACATCGCTGTGGGGCATTAAGGCGCCCCGCGCGGCGGAGCCCGCCAGGATGATTGCGGCCAGATCACCCCCTCGTTTAGCTCGGACGTGCCGGACTGCTTTGGCGATGACCTGGTCGATTTCCGGCACAGGCTCGCGCTTCTCCGGCGCCGGGGTCGCATCTGTTTGGACAGGCGGTTCAGTTCCCGTCTCGATCTTTTCATCCGCCATGGGTTCTTACCCGGCCACTTGTTGAAGCCGCTGTTTGGCCGCGACGAGCCATTCGTCGAAGGGGACGTCGGCGTCCACGACGATCTCGATCTTCCCGTTCGGCAGCTTATGGATCTTGCCGGGGCTGACGGCATAGAGAGGAATTTCGATCCATTCGCGGTCCATCTCCAGCTCGTCCGTGAGCTCTAGAATCCGATTGATTTGCTCGAACGTCACGTCTTTTGGCGGCGGTGCTGTCATGATGCGGAGGCATTCTAGCATACCCGTTGGCCGCGTTGACAATTATCGGGCCATCACATAGAGTAGCCCCTCCGGGGGGACGGATGTCAGATCGGCGCACCGTCAAGTTTTATCAGGCCGACGTCTTCACCGCGACCGTGTTCGGGGGAAACCCTGTGGCGGTCATCCCCGAGGCGGACGGTCTGGACGTCTGGGAGATGCAGAAGATCGCCCGGGAGATGAATCTCTCGGAGACCGTCTTCGTGCTCGCCCCGACCGACCCCACCGCCCAGTACCGGCTCCGGTTCTTTACTCCCACGCAGGAGATCCCCTTCGCCGGTCATCCGGTCATCGGTGCGTTCTACGTGCTGGCTCATCTCGGCGTGCTCCAGCTGCAGGAGCCGGTGACGTGCATTCACCAGGAAACCAGCGTGGGCGTTTTTCCGCTTGAGCTGATGGTCAAGGATGGACACATCCTCCGCATTATGATGAGTCAACCCAAGCCTGAGTTCATCGGGATGGTGGAGCCGCTGCGCGATCTCTTCGAGGTGGCCAAGGCGGTCTCGGTTCCCAAGACGCAGATCACCGGGACCGGCCTTCCCGTAGAAGTGGTCTCGACGGGCTTTCCGGTCATGATCGTGCCGGTCCGCACGCTGACGGCGGTGTCCAAGGCGAGCCCGAACATCGGGCTGATCAACAGCGTCTGCGAGCAGCACAAAGCGCAGGGCCTCATGCTCTTCACGACGGTCACCGTCGAGGAGGAGTCCACCGCCCATACTCGGATGTTCGCGTCTCCCGTCGGCGTGGTCGAGGATCCCGCGACAGGGTCCGCCACCGGCGCGCTCGGCGCGTACCTGGTCAAGCACGGCGTAGTGGACGTCGGTCCGACGACCGAAATCATCTGCGAGCAGGGCTATGAAGTGGACCGGCCCTCCCGGCTGATCGTGCATGTCCATTCGGACGACGACGAAATCCAGTACGTCAATGTCGGAGGGCAGGCGGTCATGGTCATCGAAGGCGTGGTGAGGTTCTAAACGATGAAGGCGGCGCGGTTTCACCAGCACGGCGGACCGGACATGCTCCGGTATGAGGACACGCCCGAGCCGGTGATTGCCCCGGGGGAAGTGCTGGTCAAGGTCAAGGCCTGCGCCCTCAATCACCTCGATATTTGGGTCCGTCAGGGGAGTCCCGCCTTTCCGGTTCCGCTGCCCCATATCGGCGGGTGCGACGTCGCCGGTCTGGTGGAGCGAATTGCGGGTGAGGGAAAAGGGCTGAACGTCGGCGATCGGGTGTTTGTCTCGCCGGGACTGTCGTGCTGGCGGTGCGAGTTCTGCCTGCGCGGCCAGGACAACCTCTGCACGTCGTACCGCATCCTGGGGGCGCAAGTTGACGGCGGGATGGCGGAATACGTCAACGTGCCGGCGATCAACGTGCTCCCGATTCCCGGCTCGCTGTCGTTCGAGGAGGCCGCCGCGTTTCCCCTGACGGCCGTCACGGCCTGGCACATGCTGTTCGGTCTGGCCCGCTTGCAGCCGGCCGAGGACATCCTTGTGCTGGGAGCGGGGAGCGGCGTCGGCAGCATGGCGGTGCAGATGGCGCATGCCGCGGGCGCGCGGGTCATCACGACGGTAGGCTTCGACGACAAGGCGGAAAAGGCCAAGGCGCTGGGCGCGGAGGTCGTGCTGAACCACACTCGCGACAAGATCGCGGAACGCGTGCAGCAGGTGACCGGCGGACGAGGGGTGGATGTGGTGATCGAGCACATCGGGCCCGCGACATGGGAGCAGAGCCTCCGTTCCCTCGCGAAAGGCGGGCGGCTCATCACCTGCGGCGCCACCTCAGGGCCGGAGGTGCGGCTCGATCTGCGTGTTCTCTACATGCGGCAGACGACGGTTGTGGGCTCGTTCATGGGCACGCGCGATGAATTGCTGGCCGCCACCAAATGGATGGACGAGGGGCGGATCCGGGCGGTGGTCGATTCGGTGCTGCCCCTGAAGGAGATTCGCGCGGCGCACGAGCGGATGCTCGACCGTAAGCTCTTCGGGAAAATCGTTCTGACGCCTTGAGAGGCGGGATGGACGTGCTACAATTTAGTGAGTCCATTTCTCCGAAGGAGGTATCCATGCGCGCACTCCAAGAGACGATGACCCAAAAGTTGAAAACGATTCGCCACGACGCGACGATCCAGGAAATGGCCCGGCGGATGAAGGATGAGAAGGTCGGGTCGTTGCTGGTGGAACGAGACGGGCAGGTCGTGGCGATCGTGACGGAGACCGACATCGTCCGGAAGGCCGTCGCGAAGGGGGCCGATCTAGGCAAGGAGAAAGTGGAGAGCATCATGTCGGCGCCTGTCGCCTCGATCGACATCCGACGGACGCCTCAGGATGCCCATGACATGATGGCGGACCTCGGAGTGCGACACTTGGCCGTGACCGATGCGGGCAAGATTGTGGGGCTACTCTCGGTGCGGGACTTGCTGGTGTACTTTAAGCGGGTCTCAGAGCCGCGGATTACGCAGGATTAACGTAGGGGCACGGCGCGCCGTGCCCCTACTATTTCCCCATCTCGCCGACCATGTGGCCCAGTTCATCGAGGATGAGCTTGTCCATGGCGAGGAGCACGGCCTTTTCCGAGCCGGGGATCGAAATCACGATCGTACCCTTGTAGAGCCCGGCTGTGGCACGGCTCATGATCGCCGCCGAGCCGATGTCCTGATAGCTGAGGGAGCGGAAGATCTCGCCGAACCCGTCCAACCGTTTCTCCAGCAGGCCGTCGATCGCTTCGAAGGTGGAATCCCGCCGCGAGATGCCCGTCCCGCCGTTCACGATGATCGCCTGGACGTGGCGGTCCTTGGCGCCTTGCTTGATCAGCTTTCTGATGACCGACGGGTCGTCCTTGACGAGGTGGTAGGAGACGACCGAGTGGCCGCGTCCTTTCAGGGCGCTCATGATCAGCGCGCCGCTGGTGTCGGTTTCGGGAGTACGGGTATCGCTGCAGGTGATCACCATGCAGGGGATGGATCTCGGCGCGGCCGCCTTGTGTTGAGTTATCCCCACACTTCGTCCGGCAGCTTGAGCCGATCGACCGGTTTGCCCTTCCCGATGTGCTCATCGAGAATGACAGAGACGTCGGCCTCCGTGACGTTCTTGTACCAGACGCCGTCGGGGTAGACGACCACCGTCGGCCCGAACTGACAGGGACCCAGGCAGTCCGTGGGGGTGACGATCACCTGACCGATCAGGTTGCGCTCCATCACGGCGAAGTTGAACTGATTGACGACCCCCATGGCTCCGCGCTCGCCGCAGGAGCCCTTGGGGTGACCGGGGGGACGAGTATTTTTGCACACGAGGATATGGTATTTGGGCTTGGACATGATGGCTCCTTTGTAGGTAGGCAGTCGGTTGAATCAGTGACCGCAGCCGCCTCCGTGACAACTGGTGCCGCCGGAAGGGTCGGCGTCTCCCGAGCCGTAGGTTTTGGCGGCGAACCTGGAGATCAGGCGCTCGACACGGGTCGTCCCGCAGTGCGGACAGGCGGTCTCGCCCGGTTTGATATGGACGGACTGCATCAGGGAGAATTGGTGCGCGCATCCTGCGCACTGGTATTCGTAGATGGGCATCGCTTTTCTCCTAACGTCGCGGCCGTTGATCCTCCCACCACTCGATGCATTCCTGGGGGAGTTTCCAATGCGTGAGGCCGGTCATCACGAAGTCGATATAATGGTCCTGCGGCTTGAACTTTCCGGCCGGCTTGGCGATGTGGGTCGTGACCATTTCTTTTGGGGGAGGCTGGTCGGCTTCGTGTTCCAGGCAGACGTTGATCGTGGAATGGCGGAACGAGCCGGCCGGTACCTCGTCTCCGTACTGGTCCAGGATCTTGAGGTCTTCCTGTGTGATGTCGAACACGACTCCCCAGACCCGGTCGCCGAGGGACGGCACGATGCTGGCCAGCCCGCCTCGCCATTGGGACGACCAGCGGGGAAAGGCCAGCGTGTGATCCGGGACGTAGGCGCGGTACAGGAACGTGGCCTCCGGGGCCCGTTCCTTCAGCTGATTGGGGTGGAGGGCCTCGCTGTAGATAAAGTACTTCACGCGTGTTACTTATAGAGAATGGCGTTTTGGCTTGTCAAGTCGGCTGGACAACGTTCCCGCCTCGTCGTCTGGATCGAGTGGGGGACGGTCGCTCTTCTGGTCGGCGGCGTCGCCGGCTACCTTCTGTGGAAGCCGCTGGACCCGATGGGCGACCAGCAGGCCGCGCAGGCCTTGGCGCTGGTGCAGACTCATCCGGCTCATTCTGCTCCGTCGATTCGACAGGCCCTCGACATCGTCATGAAAGCCAACCGAATCTCCGACGACCGCTCGCCGTCAATTGGCGATTGGACGGTGCGGCGGGATGAGCAGGCCACTGAGAGGGATCGGTATCGGGTGCGGGTGGTGATGCGCCTTCCGGGGAGTGAGAAGCACCGATGGATCGAATGGGAATATCTCTGGCTAGTGCGGCTGTCGCCCCCGACCGTCATTCCGATGTCGAGGCCGGCCGTCGAGATCATGCCTTAGCAGGCTGCTGAAAAAGTCCACCTGCGTCGTTCTCGCCCCTCGAAATCCTCAACGTACTGAACTGAAGTACACCTCGATCGTTCTCAGGGCTGCGGCTTTGCATCTGGAACTTTTTGAGCAGCCTGGCCAGAGTCTGCTGGTTGTTTTTTACCTTCCTTCTTGTGGTGGTCGATGCCGATGTAGGCCTCGATGAACCGGTCGATCCGGGCTTCATCGAAGTCGTTGAGCTTGTCGAGCCGCGTCCAGGCCGTGAGGGCGAGGCGGGCATCCATGTCGGGGTAGGGCGCCAGGATCAGGTGCATGTATTTTTTCTCTTTCTGGGCGCGGGCCTTATACTTGAAGAAGACGCCTTCCAGTTGTTTGATCAGATCGGGACAGCCCTTCGGACAATTGTAATGGATGACCACGCCGCCGTCTTCCAGGTTGTGCACCTGGTACTCCTTGGGGATCGGCTTGTCATAGATTCCCCAGGGGGCGATGTTCGGCAGATGTGGGCCCGACGTGGGCGGTTCGCTGTTGTAGGGAGCATGAGGGTCGCCCAAGCGCTGGATGTGGAGATTGCCGAGGTCAGGGAACTCTTTGCCCGGCAAGAGACCGGGCGAGATCGACGCAGTCTGAGCTCCTGCCCCCAACGTTCCGGGTCCCAGAAACCAGGCCAGCAACGCCGCGGCAAGAAGGCTGCGCATCACGGCGTGACCGAGACCGAGATCTTGCCGTTTTCGACCTTCACCGGATAGCAGGCCACGCTCATCTCAGGATTTTTCACGTACTGGCCGGTCTTGATGTGATAGCGGTAGCCGTGCCATGGGCAGATCACGATGTCGTCCTTGATCTTGCCTTCCCCTAACGGTCCGCCGGCGTGCTGGCACATATTGTCGAGCGCATAGATCGCCCCCTCCAGGTTGAACAGCGCCACCTCAACGTTCTGCACCGCGACAACTTTCGCGGTGCCCGGGGGGACCTCGGCGATATCGGCAACATGGATAAAGTTCGCCATGGCCGGATTGTAATCTGCAGCGGTCGAGACTTCAAGCCAGGTTGGCGCCGACTTCTGTCTGGATGGGGGTAGGACTAGATTTTCTTCCGCCACTTGTGCTATACGAAACCGCATCAGAAAGGGGGCCCATGGAACTCACCCTGCTGTTGAACGCCACATACGAGCCACTCCGTGTCTTGAACTGGCAGAAGGCCGTCACCCTCCTGTGGCTGGGGAAGGTTGAAGTGCTCGAGGTCTATGACCGCGAGATCCACGGGGTGTCGATTTCCTTCAAGCTACCGGCCGTCATGCGGCTCCTGAAAATGGTCAAGATCCGGGAGGCCCATCGCTCGGTCAAGTTTTCCCGGATCAATATCTTCACCAGGGACGGGTTCAAGTGCCAGTACTGCCGGCGGAAGTTCCGGACAGAGGATCTTACCTTCGACCATGTCATTCCGATCGCCAAGGGCGGCACGAAGACGTGGGAGAACATCGTCACGGCCTGCTGGGGCTGCAACAACCGGAAGAGCGGTCGCATGCCGGACGAGGCCAGCATGCATCTGATGAAAAAGCCGGTGAAGCCGAAGTGGCACCCCGTGGTCACGATCACGATCGGGATTCGGAATACGCCGGAAAGCTGGCGGGATTACCTCTATTGGAACGTCGAACTCGATTCAGATATCTCGGGGCCGTAAGCGCGTGACAGGTGTGAGAGGGAGGGTGCCAACTGGTGCCCTCCCTTTTTTTATGCTTACTTCACCCGGTTGAGAACGATCTCGATGTCTTTCGCTCCCGTCATGGTGGGGTTCTTGGCAAACTCTCCCTCAATGTCACCAGGCTCGGCGGGTCCGGCGAATCCATCCTTGTCGAGCCTGGCCACGACGTTCACCATGCCCTTGAGCTCGGAACCTTTGATCATCACGTCCGCATTGGTGATCTCGAACGGTTGAGGGAATATAGGGTGTTCGATCCGAACTGCGGCGAGGGGGCGGGGAGGGCCGCTCGGCCGCCGCACGATCACGAACAGAAAGTCGGTGGGGGCCACTTTGGACGCCAGCGAAGGGTCGATGGTGACGGTTCCTGAAATGGACCCGGCGTTTTCCTTTCCGCCGTGCAGGAGACCCTGCCAGGCTGCCACGCCGGCGAACAGGATGATGACGATGAAGAGGAGAGGGACGGCCAGCTTCTTGTTCACGGCGGGATTATAGCCGACGTGGCCTAATCTTAACAACGTATTTACCTGCCTGTTTCATTTCGGGTAAGATGCGCTCCATGAAATTCGGTTTGCAGATCAACCTTGACGTCGAGAACCGGTTGTGTCTCGTGATCGGGGGCGGGGAGGAAGCGGCAAACAAGACCGGCCGGCTGCTGGATGCCGGAGCGAAGGTGACGGTTGTCAGTCCCTCGCTGAACGATACGCTCAAGGGGCTGGCCGCTTCCGGGAAAATCCTGCACCGGGGGCGGCGGTTTAAAACTTCCGATGTGGACGGGGGCGTGTGGCTGGCCATCAATACCGTGACGACCGATGAGGTCTTGAGCCGCGACCTGTTCAAGCTGGCCAAGCAGAAGGGGTTCTTGCTCTGCGCCACCGACCAGCCGGACTATTCGACCTTCACCATGCCCGCGCTCGTGGCCCGGGGGCCCTTGCGGATTGCCATCAGTACCAGCGGCGTCTCGCCGGCTCTGGCCAGCCGTTTGAGGCAGGACCTAGAACCGCTGTTCGACGAGCGCTTCGAAGTTTTCCTTGAATGGCTGGACGCCTACCGGACGCACCTCCAGTCAACCGAACAGCATATTGAGAAACGCCATCAATTATTGATAGATGCAGTATCAAAAGTGAAGCTTCACGCGAAGATTGAATTTCCCAAAGTCGAGAAGAAGGCCGAACAGAAAGGAACGTGAACGATGGTCTTGTTGGAGTTCAGCATGTCCCCCCTCGGGAAGGGGGAGAGCGTCGGCAAGTACGTGGCCCGCTCTTTGGAGATCGTCGATCAGAGCGGGGTCGACTACCGGCTCAACCCCATGGGAACTGTGCTGGAAGGAGACTGGGGCGAGGTGTTTGGCGTCGTCAAGAAGTGCTATGCGCGGATGAAGAAAGACTGCAACCGTATTTCCTGCTCGATCAAGGTGGATTACCGCAAAGGTGCCAAGGGCAGGCTCGACGGCAAAGTCATGAGCGTGGAGAAGCGTCTCGGCAGGAAGTTAAAAACCTAGAAGACGGAGAAATTGAAGTAGCGCTTCGGGTCCTTCTTGATGTCCATGATCAACGCTTCCACCTCCGTGAGCACCTTATCCGCCCGCTTGTAGAGTTGGTCCTGCGTCACCAACTTGCCGAGGGTGCCATCCCCACGTTCGATTTTGCCGACCAGGGCTTCGCTCTTCGTGGTGATGCCCTCCAATCGTTGATACAGCGCCGGATCGCGTGCGAGTTTCCCTAGGGTACCGTCCGGGTTATTCAGCAAGGCGCCCAGCTTTTGCAGTTCGTCGACGGCCGTCGTCGCGCGATCGTAGAGCGCGTGATCCGTCATCAACTTGCCCAGCGTGCCGTCGCCGCTCTCGACCTTGGCGAGCAATTGGCTGGTCTTGTCAGTCAGCGCGTCGATCTTGTGGATCAACTGGGCGGTCTGGTTATACAGCGCCGGATCGTTGATGAGCTTACCCGCCGTGCCTTTCCCCTCGTTGATGTTGGCAAGGATGACATGGAGCTCACGCAAGGTTTGGTCGACGCTCTGCAACGTGGTGGTCGCGTTGCCGGCCACGCTGGTAATGTCGGCTTCGCCACGTCCGCTCAGAACGGCGCCGTTCGGCAGAAGCGACTGCGCAAGTGAGCCGGGCAGGAGATCGAGATATTTATCCCCCAGCAGGCCCATCGGACGAATCAGGACGGCGGCGTCCTGATGCAGGAGCGGGCGCACCTCGTTGTTGACGGTGAACCGGATTTCTACCTGGCCTTTGCCGGTTTCGATGCCCACATGCTTCACGTTGCCGATGTCCACGCCGTTCATCCGGACCGGCGCGCCGACCTTGATACCCTGGCTGTCGCTGAGGTACGCGCGGAAGGTGGTCACGCGTGTGAACAGACCCATACCTTCGTTGAGGTTCATAATGGCCACAAGAATGCCGGCGATCGCAAGGAGGATCACGATCCCGACCTTGAGCTGCGCCCAGGTCCTGTCGGTGCGCCGCATCATGCCGGTGTTCCCCGTATGGTTTCCGCCTCCGGCTGGGCCATCCTGATGCCGCCGTCCTTGCACGGAAAGCAGCCTGGCTCCGTCAGCACTTCTTCAGGCTTGAGGAATGTCCGGATCCGCGGATCGTCCGAGGCTTGGAGCAGGTCGACGGAGCCGTCGAAGATCTTCTCCCCGCGGTGAAGCATGATCAGCCGGTCCGCGACGCGATAGGCCGTTTCGAGGTCGTGTGTCACCACCACCTGCGTGAGGTGTTGCTCTTTCTGAAATCTGCAGATCAGTTCGTTGATGAGGTGGGTGTTGATCGGATCCAGCCCCGCCGTCGGCTCATCATAGAGAATCAATTTCGGATTGCATGCCAACGCGCGTGCGATCGCCACGCGCTTTTTCATGCCGCCGCTGAGTTCGGCCGGCATCTTCTCGAGCGTGTCCTCCAGTCCGACGAAACACAGAGACAGGACGATTAACCGTTCGATAATGTCGTCCGAAAGCGCGTGTTCCTCGTAGAGGCGATAGCCCACGTTCTCGCGGACGGTGAGCGAGTCGAACAGGGCGGACCCCTGGAAGACCATGGCGATTTTGGCCCGAATCGGGACCATCTGCCTCTCCGTGAGTCCAACGATCTCCTGTCCGTCGACGAGGATGGAGCCGGAATCTGGGCGAAGCAGGCCCAGGATCAGGCGCAGCATGGTCGTCTTGCCGCCGCCGCTGCCTCCCAGGATCACCACCGTCTCTCCGGAAGAAATCTCCATGGTGAAATCCTTGAGAGCCGGACGGCCGTCAAACATCATGCACACGTTGGTGAACCGGATCATGGCTTAGAACCCTATGAAGATGAACAGCTTCGTCAGGAAGAAATCGGACATCAAAATCAGGATGGAGGACGTCACCATGGCCTGCGTGGTGGATTGTCCGACGCCGACGGTGCCGCCGGAGGTGGCCAGACCGGCGTAGCATCCCACCATGCAGACGATGAAGCCGAACACCAACGGCTTGATCAATCCATAGACGAAATCCATGGGACGGAGGGCTTCGAAGGCCCACGTCCAGTAGAAGAACGTGTCGATGCTCAGAGAGAAACGTGCGATCAGGTAGCCTCCGAACATGGCGATACCGTCGGTGATGATGGTCAGGACCGGCACCATGATGAGGCAGGCGAGCAGGCGCGTGGTGATCAGCTTCTTGATGGGATCGGTCCCTTCGGCCCTCAGGGCGTCGATCTGCTCGGTGACCTGCATCGAGGCCAGTTCGGAGGCGATGCCGGATCCCACGCGCCCGGCGATCATCAGGGCGGCGAGCACGGGCCCCAGTTCGCGGACGACCGAAGTGCTGATCAACCGCGAGACATAGGGCACGGCGCCATAGGGCTCGAGCTGGATCGCGCCTTGGAGGGTCAAGACCATGCCGGTAAAGATGCCGGTCAGAATGACGATGAAGAGAGAGCCCACCCCGATCCGGTCCATGTAATAGACCGTCTCTCGGACATACCAGGGCGGTCTGAAGACGGCTGTCATGGCGGTTCCGCAGAGCTGCGCGAATTCCTGCACCGTCCCGACGTACCCTTTGACGGTGTCCTCGATCCGAGCTACGGCGGTGTCCATCAGTGCACCTCTTTCAGTGAAATAACCGAGGTGCCGGTACTATAGCGAGTTTTCAGGGGGCAGGCAAGCGGGGAAGTGCGTCAATCTTCTCGATAGATTCGCGTGACTCGTGGTCCGATCTGGCAGAGGACTTCGTAGCTGATGGTGTCCTGCCAGGCTGCCAGGTCATCCGCGGTGATCACGGCCGAGCCCTGCCGTCCCAAGAGGACGGCCTCATCGCCGGGATGGACCGTCGGGTGCTCCGTCACGTCCACGACGGTCAGGTCCATGCAGACACGTCCGGCCACGGGGGCTGGTTGGCCTCCGATGAGCACATGACCCGTGTTGGACAGGGCACGGCTGTAGCCGTCCGCATACCCGACTGGGAGGATGGCCAAGGTCGAGGGACGCTGGGTGACGAAGGTGCCGCCGTAGCTGACCCGTTGGCCGGCTCCCACCTTTTTGACCTGGATGATACAGGTCTTCCATGAGAGCACGGGATGGAGCTCGGGCGCGGGGATTCGTCTTGGGGCATATCCATAGAGCATGAGGCCGGGACGAACCATGTCATAGTGGCTGGAGGGGAAATGCAGGATGGCCGCACTGTTCGCGATGTGCGCGGCGGGAAATGTCAGACCGGAGGAGTTCGCGGCATCGAGAATCATCCGGAATCGTGCCAGTTGCTCTTCCGTGCAAGCTGTATCGGGTTCATCCGCCGAGGCCAGGTGGCTCATCAGACCGTCTAGGCGTAGGGAAGAGGGCAAGCCTGAGCGGAGCACCACCGGCACGTCCTCCTGCGTGAGCCCCAGCCGTCCCATGCCGGTGTCGACTTTCAAGTGGACGCCCAGAGGGCCGGATCGGGAGTCAACGAGACGGGCCGCTGATTCGATGGCCTCGCGCGACGGAAGCACGAGGGTCAGATTGAAACGCTGGAGCGCCGGAATGTCGTCCGGGACGGCTTCGCTCATCACCAGAATCGGGGCGGTGATGCCGGCATGCCGAAGTTCAAGACCTTCCGTCACCTTGGCAACGCCTAGTTGGTGTGCGCCGGCGCCCAGAAGGGCTTGTGCGACGGGAACGGCCCCGTGGCCGTAGGCGTTCGCTTTCACGACGGCCATGATCCTGGCTGAGCCGGTCCGGCGAATGACTTCGTGAAGATTGTGGCGGAGGGCGGGAAGAGAAATCTCAACGACGTTGGGATTCAAATTTCGGTAATCTCCGCCTCCTTCTTCTTGAGGATCTCGTCCACTTTGAGAATGTAGGCGTCCGTCAGTTTCTGGACGTCATCATGGGACTTCTTGGCTTCGTCTTCAGTGAGCTGGGAGGCCTTCTGGGCTTTCTTGATCTCTTCGAGAATATCCCGACGGATATTGCGAATGTGAACCCGAACCTCCTCGGCGATCTTCTTTGCAAGCTTGGCCAGATCCTTGCGGCGTTCCTCGGTCAGCGGTGGGATCGGCAGGCGAATCAGCTTGCCATCGTTCGTCGGCGTCAGGCCGAGGTCAGAGGTCAGGATCGCTTTTTCGATGTCCTTAATGATCTGCGGATCGAACGGCTGGACGGTGATCAGCCGGTTCTCAGGCACCGCCAGCGTCGCGACCTGTTTGAGTGGGGTGGCCGTGCCGTAGTAACTCACCGTAACATGATCCAGCAGACCGAGTGAGGCGCGGCCCGTGCGGATCGCGGCCATCTCATGGCGCAGATGATCGAGCTGGCCCTCCATTTTCTCCGTGGCTTTTTTCTTGAGTGTGGCTTGCATACAGTCCCTCGTGAAGCTAGGCCTGGCCGACTTCGTCCTTGACGAGCGTGCCGAGTCGTTCCCCCTGGACGATCCGCTTGATGTTGCCTTTTTCTTTCACGTTGAACACGATGATGGGCAGGTTGTGGTCCATGCATAACGAGATAGCGGTGGAGTCCATGACCTTGAGGCGCTTATCGATCACGGTCAGGAAGGACAGCCGGTCGAATTTGACGGCTTTGGGGTTCTTCATCGGGTCGTCGTCGTAGATCCCCGACACTTTGGTGCCCTTCAAAATGACCTCGGCGCCGATCTCCATCGCGCGCAGGGCGGCGGCGGTGTCGGTGGAGAAATACGGGTTGCCGGTGCCGGCCGCGAAGATCACGATGCGCTTTTTCTCCAGGTGACGGATCGCACGCCGCCGGATGTATCCCTCGGCCAGTTGGTGCATTTCAATCGCGGACTGGACTCGGGTCGCGACGCCTTGTTTTTCAAGTGCGCTTTGAAGCGCGAGCGCGTTGAGCATCGTGGCCAGCATGCCCATGTAGTCGGCGGAGGACCGCTCCATACCGCCGTCGGCGGCGTCAATGCCGCGGAAGATGTTGCCACCTCCGATGACGACGGCGACTTCCACGCCCAGCGCAGCCACCTCCGCGATTTCCGAAGCGATGTACTCGATCATTTTGGCGTCCAGGCCGAAGGACTGGTCGCCGGCAAGAACTTCTCCGCTGATCTTCAGAAGGATGCGCTTATACGTCGGGCGGCTCATTCCTCTTCGCCGAGCTGGTATCGCGTGAATCGGCAGACCGAAATGTTCTCCCCGATCTTGGCGATCTTCTGCTTGAGGAGGTCGGCGATTTTGACGCTGGGATCCTTCACGAACGGCTGTTCCAGCAGGCACGCGTCCTGATAGAACTTTTCCAGCTTGCCGGCGGCGATTTTCTCCCAGGCTGCCTGGGGCTTTCCCATTTCCTTCGCCTGGCCCCGATAGATCTGCATCTCTTTGTCCACGATCTCCTGGGAGACGTCTTCACGGCGGACATAGACCGGTTTCGAGGCCGCAATCTGAAGGGTCAGGTCGCGAACAAGAGACTGAAACTCATCATTGCGGGCCACGAAGTCGGTTTCGCAGTTGACCTCAACGAGCACGCCGACCTTGCTGCCGGGATGGATATAGGAGGCGATCACGCCTTCGTTTGTGGCGCGTCCCGCTTTCTTGTTGGCCGCGGCGAGCCCTTTCTGCCGCAGCCAGTCAATGGCTTTGGCGATGTCATCCCGGCTTTCCACCAGGGCCTGCTTGCAGTCCATAATACCGGCTCCGGTCTTCTGCCGGAGTTCCTTGACGAGCGCGCTGTCTCCTGCCATGTTGCGGTCACTCCTTGCGAATCGTACGTGTCGCGGTACGCGCTTAGACTCCGGCGCCGGCGGCCTGAACGGTCCGCATCTCGGCCGCGCTCAGGGCTCCGGGCTTCTCCTCCTCGGCGCGCTGGGCGCGCAGGTGCAGGCCCTCGATCACGGCATCGGCGATCTTGGACGTGACCAGTCTCACGGAGCGGATCGCGTCGTCGTTGCCCGGTATGAGATAGTCGATCCCGTCGGGATCGCAGTTCGTGTCCACAATGGCAATGACGGGGATGCCCAGCCGACGCGCTTCCAGGATGGCGATGCGCTCGCCCCGCGTGTCGGCGACATAAATGCAGCCGGGGAGGGCATTCATCCCTTTGATGCCTCCCAGGCTTACTTCAAGCCGCAGGCGCTCCTTTTCCAGCTTGGCCACTTCCTTCTTGGGCAGGCGCTCGTAGGTACCGTCGACCGATGCCGTCTCGATCTTGCGCAGTTTTTCGATGCTCTTGCGGATGGTGTTGAAGTTCGTCAGCATGCCGCCGAGCCATCGCTGTGAGACGTAAAACATCTGGCACCGCTTGGCCTCTTCTTCCACGATATCGCTGCTCTGCCGTTTGGTGCCGACGAACAGGACCGAATCCCCTTGGGCGACGGTTTGCCGGACGAAGTCATAGGCGGCGTCGAAGCGGCCGAGGGTCTGCTGCAGGTCGATGATATAGATACCGTTTCGCTCTCCGAAAATATACCGCTTCATCTTCGGATTCCATCGATTGGTCTGGTGGCCGAAGTGGACACCGGCCTCCAGCAGTTCCTTGATCGTGATCGCTCCCATACCGTCACCCCCTTTCTTCTGCCGGCGCGACCCGCCTATGTCCCGGAGGACGTGGCGGGAGGATTTCTCAGGTCCTTAGGGCACCGACATCTCGTCCGCACAGAACGGACGTGCCAAGATTGTTAGTAATTCCCGCCATTTGTGCAGCGCGGGCGCGTTTGCCGGTTTCGGACCGGCCTAACCTTGTGAAAAGTAACACGCTATCGCTTGATTTTTCAAGATAAAAGATTGCGATTACGATCGATAGGAGGCGTTGATTTTGATGTATTCCGGTGAAAGGTCTGTCGTCCAGACGATGGTGGCGGCTTTCCCCATTCCCAGATCGACCGTGACCGTGAATTCACGAGCCTTCATGACGGCGTTCGCCTGTTCTTCCAGATGCTGTCCAAGCCCGGTCCCACGACGGACGATCAGAACGTGGCCGATCCGGATCGCAATCCGGTCTTCGATGATCCGGGCGCCAGACCGGCCGATCGCCGCCATGATGCGTCCCCAGTTGGCATCCTCGCCGAACCATGCGGTCTTGACGAGGCTTGACGTGGCGATGGTGTTGGCAACGCGTAAGGCGTCGTTTGCGGTCCGGGCCCCTTTCACCGATAACTCCACAAGTTTGGTGGCGCCCTCTCCATCCCAGGCGATCTTTTTGGCCAGGTCGAGGCAGACGTGCTCCAGCAGCGCCTGGAACCGCCGCGCATCGGCGCTTCCGGGCTTGATCGGCCGGTTGGCCGTCAGGCCGTTTGCCAGGCACAGCACCATGTCGTTCGTGCTGGTATCGCCGTCTACTGGAATCCGATTGAACGATCGCTCTGTGGCCTGTCGCAAATTCTGCTGCAGAACCGTGCGGGGCACCTGTGCATCGGTGGCCAAGAAGGCGAGCATCGTCGCCATATTCGGATGAATCATGCCGGACCCCTTGGCGATCCCGCCGACGGTGACCGGTCGCCCTCCGATCATATCCGAGGCCGCGGCCATCTTTAACGTAGTGTCGGTCGTCACGATGGCGCGCGCGGCGTCCTCTCCTCCGCCGCGATGAAGACGGCGAACGAGGATCGGAATGGCCATTTCGATCTTGTCCATCGGAAGCGGTTTTCCGATCACGCCGGTCGAGCCGACCCACACGTCTTCCGGCGCCACGTTCAAAGCCTTGGCCGCCAGAGCGGCCATCTTTACGGTATCCTGGTATCCCCGGCGTCCGGTGCAGGCATTGGCGTTTCCGCTGTTCACGAGAATGGCCCGGCCCTTGCCGCGACGCAGTCGCTGGCGGTCCCAGACCACCGGTGCGGCGACGACCTTGTTGGTCGTGAAGACGCCGGCCACCACCGCTTCTTTCTCGGAGGCGATCAGCGCGAGGTCGGGCGTCTCGCCCTTCTTGATGCCGGCGGCCATCCCAGCGGCCAGGATGCCGGACACGGCGGTGATGCCCCCTGTGACGACGTTCATCACGGATACAGACCCGAGTCCTGCAATCCCAGCGTTTCATCCCAGCCCTGCATCAGATTGAACGCTTGAATGGCCTGGCCGGCGGCCCCTTTCACCAGATTGTCGAGGGCGGCCATGAGGATCGCCATTCCGGTCCGAGAATCGACGAAGGCCGACACCTCGCAGAAGTTTGCGCCGCGGGTGTGCAGCGGGTTCGGCGACTGTCCCGGATTCAACACACGGACGAAAGGCTCTCCCTTGTAGAACTCCCGATAGAGCGCGATCAGTTCCTCCGACGTGCGGGCCTGCCGGAGGCGCACGTACGCTGTGCTGAGAATGCCCCGCGTCATGGGAACGAGGTGAGGCGTAAAGGTGACCGTCGCGCCGAGCTCCTGCTCGATCTCAGGAATATGCCGGTGGGCGCCCAGCTTGTAGGCCTCCATGGACTCATTCGCTTCAGGAAAGTGATACGCGAGCGCAGGAGTCCGCCCCGCTCCGGAGATGCCGGATTTTGCATCGATGATGATCTGGTCGCCCAGCAACTGGTGCTTCGCCAACGGAGCCAGTGAGAGGACTGCGGCGGTCGGGTAGCACCCTGGCGATGCGACCAGCGAGGCCGACCGGATCGCGTCCCGGTGCAGTTCGGGCAGACCATACACGGCTGTCCGGAGGAGGTCCGGACAAGGATGGGGTGTCCCGTACCAGGTTTCGTAGGCCGGTGCGCTCTTGAGTCGGAAGTCGGCGCTCAGGTCAATGACCTTCCGGCCGGCGGCGAGAAACTTTTGAGCGGGCCCTGCGGATTGGGTGTGGGGGAGGGCCAGGAAGATCACCTCGGCACGGGCGGCTATCCGGTGCGGGTCCAGCGGTTCGCAGAGCAGTTCCGGCCCCATCAGGTTAGGGAAGAGCGATTGGACCGGTTTTCCCGCTGACTGCTCGGAGGTCATGGCCGCAACTTTGACCTTGGGATGATGCAACAGGAGACGCAGAAGTTCTCCCCCCACATACCCGCTGGCACCGACTACCGCAACGGTTGTCATCGACAGGCTCCAATAAAAAAGGGAAGGCCGAGGGGCCTTCCCTTAATGAATTAAGGGTGGTTGCCCCTTTACCGTTTCGAGAACTGGAAGCGCTTGCGGGCTCCCTTCTGCCCGTATTTCTTCCGCTCCTTCGTGCGGGAATCTCTGGTGAGCAAGCCTTCTTTCTTCAAGGCGGGACGCAAGGCAGGATCCATCGTCACCAGGGCTCTGGACAAGGCATGCCGCAGCGCGTCCGCCTGGCCGGTATTACCGCCTCCCTCGATCGTTGCCGTCACGTCCAGTTTGCCCTGGAGGTTGGCGATCTCTATCGGATAGGTGACCACCGTGCGATGGGTCGCCCTGGGGAAATAGGACTCCAGGGGCCGGTCGTTGACGGTAAACTTGCCGGAGCCCGTCTGGATCCAGGCCCGGCAGATGGCGCGTTTCCGTTTTCCGGTCGCGTTCGTCGCGTCACTCAAGGACATGGCGGCACGATCTCCTGTTCAGATCAAAGGGGCAAGGCTTCCGGCCGCTGCGCATGATGCGGATGCGTCGGGCCAGCGTACACGTTCAGTTTTCGAGCCATTTGCTTCCCGAGAGGATTCTTGGGGAGCATGCCCTTAATCGCACGTTCCACAATCTCGGACGGTTTGCGGGCCAGCACATCTTTAGCGGTCTCCGCCTTCAAGCCTCCGGGATAGCCCGAATGCCGGTAATAGGTTTTCGTCCGGACTTTATTGCCGGTCAGGTGAATTTTTTCGGCGTTCACCACGATCACGTGGTCGCCCGTGTCCATGTGGGGCGTGAAGGTCGGCTTGTGCTTGCCCCGCAGCACGATGGCGATCTGGGTCGCCAGATGGCCCAGGGTTTTGCCGTTGGCGTCCACGACGTACCACTTCCGTGTAATGTCCGCCTGTTTGGCGGAATAGGTTCTTGTCATGATACTGGCGCTCCTCGTCCTAGGCGGTGCCGCCGAACTCCTTCGACCCGAGCATCTTCAGCCAGGGATCGACGTTCTCCGGGGCCAGCCTGTCCAGGACATCTTGTGTGACATAGATCGGACTGCTGGTCCGCAAGGCCAAGGCGATGGCGTCGCTCGGCCTCGAGTCCACGGTAAGCTCCGATTGCTTGCTGTTCAGGTAAATCGAAGCATAATAGGTATTATTCTTCACGTCCGTCACGACCACCTTCGAGATTTTCAACCCCAGTTGCTCGGTGAGGTTCCGGATCAAGTCATGGCTGAGCGGCCGCGGAGGAACAACCCCTTCCATCGCCAGACGAATAGCCGTCCCTTCCGCCAGCCCTACCCAGATGGGAAGGGTATGGGCCTTGCTTTCGTCTTGCAGGATCACGACCTGGCTGTCCGAATTAGGGATCGCGTCGGGCATGACCCCTTGCACCGTCAGTTTAACCAACCCGCTCTCCATCGCAACATCATACCCTTGTACCAGCCCTGGGAAAGATTCGCGAGCATGGACCGATACCGTTATGACTTGATCGGGAACCGTTGCTGATAGGAATTAGAGACCTGTCACGCGTCCGACTTGCCGAAATCCTCGGGCTTGAGATTTTCCAACCAGCGGTCCATCTCTTCGTTGCTGTGTTTGCGAATGACGTCATCGTTGACAAAGACGGGTGTCTTCGATCGCAACGCCAGAGCGATCGCGTCACTCGGCCTGGCGTCGATCGAATACTCCGAATCTTCATACAGGAGATGAACCCTCGCATAATAGGTGTTTTCTTTGAGGTCGGTGACCACCACGCTGATGACTTTGGCGTCGGCAGTATCCAAGACGGTTTTCATCAGATCATGGGTCATCGGTCTGGGAGTCGTCACTCCCTCCATGGCGAAACTGATGGCGCTCGCTTCGGGTTTTCCCACCCAGATGGGCAGCATCTCGGTGTTGCTGTCGTCCCGGAGAATAATGATATAGGCGTTCGTATAGGGGTCAAACATCAACCCCCGCACATGCATCTGAGTCAGCATCCGGCACCTTTAAAAAGATGCCTGATGTCTACCACTTTTGTCTCGCCATTGTCAATGGACGCCTGTGAGTTGATGGTCTTGATTATGGCGCTGGCTGTTCGGGTTTCGGCAGTTTCAGGAAGGACAGCATCTGCTCTCGGAGCAGGGCCCGCCCGCTTTCGTCGCCGAGGTTGACGCGGTACTCATTGATGACCATCACTCGCATTTTCACCCATTCGGCCCAGCAGGGTGCGCAGATGTTCGCCTTCACTTGAGCTTCCAGCTTGCCCAAGAACAACGGCTCGGTGATCGCTTCTCCCAAATTTCCGCAGCGGACGCATTGAACTTGTGCCATACAAAGATTCCTCCAAATGCGACGGGATATCCAACACCTCAAATTAAGCGAAAATTATTTTAGCACAAGACTCATGACTGCTGCACTTGCCTTGACGGTTTACGGGTATCATGTTAGAAACTCCGAAGCTGTACGCCGGGCCCGGGTGGCGAAATGGCAGACGCACGGGACTCAAAATCCCGCGAGCGCAAGCTCATGGGAGTTCGACCCTCCCCCCGGGCACCAAACCAAGCTTGCTCGTGCCGCCCCTTTCGATCAAATAGGGGCGGATATCCAATACCTCCAGTAAGCTCTCGCTTTCGCTGAAAAACCTCCTATTTTCAGCCGTTCTTCCCCCTTGACAGGCCTCTAGGCCTGCGCTATAGTTCCGTCGCCTTATCGACTGAGTACGGGTAATGCCTCAGGCGCGAGGTGGCGGCGTTCAGGCGCCGTCGGTCATCATACATAGTTCCGAGGGGAGGTGAACCATATGAAGAAGTTCTTAGCAATCGGTGCATTTGCCCTTTTCTCCATGATGGTTGCAGGTACGGCGATGGCCCAGCAGAATCAAGTCGTAGGGGATAGCTATACTGACCCCGGTGCCCCGGTTAAAGAGGGCACTGGATCAAAAGGCGGTGCGGATGACGCCTTCATGCGCCAACTGCTCGTGAAGCCGGAAACGATCTATGGGCGTCTCTGGGGCAAGGATCTTGCCGCCGGAAAGATCTACGTTGAGACCGGTGGTGGAGCGCTCGTCACGGTTCGGTTGAACGAGAAGGCCAATATGGACAATTTCAAGGCAGTTGGGGTCGGCAATGACGTGGAAGTCCAGGCCTACCGGAACATGAGGAGACTTGGAGGGGGGGCGTTTGCTGCTGACATTCCAGATGGCGATGCTTACGGGCTCGATATCACCGTCATTCGGGCGGCTGTCAATCCGTCCGCCTTGGTTCCCCAAGCGGGCTATCAACCTGACACAGATCGCGGCATTAACGCTACGTCAAGCTCAATTTCTGGTGGCGAAGGCGGGAAATGCTGGCAGTGCTATCCCACCGACTCAGGTTACGGCACGGATTACGGGAAGGGGACAACGCCTGCACCGGGCGGCGCAGCTCCTAAGAAGTAGGGAAACGCGGGTTTCAGTCCACACGAGTTTGGTCTTATTTGATGTGACGACGCGCATACACATCGAGTGAAGGAGTGATTGCTGACGTCCGGCGGTGGTCGAAAGGCCGCCGCCGGATCGTTTTTAGGCGTCTTCATCCTCCCGAAGTGGCTCTCTCTCCTCTCCATCATGACCCCGTGCTTCCGCTCGCTTTCGTTTGGCTGTGCCTTCCACCACGAGTGTGATCTCGCCTTTAGGGGCGTGGCTTCGAACCTGGGCCAGCAACTCGTCCAAGGTCCCTCGGTGGAATTCTTCAAACCGTTTTGTCAGTTCGCGACCCAGCACGGCGCGGCGATTCCCCAGTCCTGCGCGAAGGGCCGCCAGGAGTTTCTCGATACGATGTGGACTCTCGAACAGAATTAACGAAGCAGGGTCGTCCCGAAGGCTCGCGATCCGTTTCGCGCGGGCCCCTTCCTTGCGCGGCAGAAAGCCCTCGAATCGGAACGCATCTGTGGGCAAACCCGCGACCGCGAGCGCGGCTAACACGGCCGACGGTCCCGGAACGGGTACGACGTGGAGGCCGGCTTCAATCGAACGGGTGATCAAAAAGTATCCGGGATCGGAGATGACGGGAGTGCCCGCGTCGGACACGAGCGCAACATCGGTGCCGGACCGAAGCTTTTGGAGCAATACGGCGGTTTTCTCTTCCTTGTTGAAATCGTGATAGCTGGTCAAGGGGGTATGAATGCCGAAGTGCGTGCACAACTGCTTGGTGTGGCGGGTGTCTTCGGCGGCGATGATGCCGACCTCTTTTAAGATGCGCACCGCCCGGAACGTGATGTCCTCCAGGTTGCCGATCGGGGTGCTGACGATATAGAGGTGGCCTGTGCGGGAATCTTCCATGGAGCGCATCCTAGCGTAATTGAGCCGGCGCGGCAAAGGACGTGGCGCCGTACGCCTTTTTCGGAATAATCCGTTGTGCTAAAATGCCGGCCTCTCTGGAGGTATTGAATATCCCGTCGCTTTTGATCGGTTCACCCGTTGCTGGTGGCCCGTTGCAATTAAAGAGCAACAGGCGCCCCGAGCAACGGGTACCCGGGATCGAGCAAGCTCTGTATGGAATACTCGTTTTGTCCCAAATGCGGGCTCAACTTGGAGCCTCGTTCCATTAAGGTAGGCGAGCCGGATCGCTTGGTCTGTACGGGTTGCGGTTTCATTTTCTATATCGACCCCAAGGTTGCCGTCGGGACGATCATTTCGACCGATGAAGGCATCGTGTTGGTAAAGCGGGCGATCGAACCTGCGTACGGTAAGTGGGTCTTCCCGGGCGGACTTGTGGATCGCGGGGAGCGTGCCGAGGATGCGGCGATTCGGGAGACGCGTGAAGAAGCCTGCCTGGATATCCGCCTCACCGGCTTGCTGAATGTCTATTCCTACATCAAATATCCCGTCATTATCATCGTATACACCGCGGAAGTGGTCGGTGGCCGTCTCGCGGCCGGTGACGAGACGCTGGAAGCGCGCTGTTATCGGCCAACGGCGATCCCATGGACGGAGTTGGCCTTTCCGAGCACGGCCGAAGCGCTGCGCGACTTTCTTGCCGCCGCCTCACAGGGGAAACAAGCCACATGGTGCTAAAGGATCGAGTGGCTCTGGTCACCGGAGGGGGGACGGGAATTGGATTGGCGATTGCACTGGCGTTTCTTCGGGAAGGCGCCAGGGTCGCCATCGGGTCCAGGAACCCCGCACATTTACAAGCGGGGAGTGGAGCCGTACGGGAGGCCGGCCACGAGGTGCTGGCCATCCAGACGGATGTGACGGACCCGAGCTCGGTACACGCCGTTGTTGATGGGGTGGTCAGCCGCTACGGGCGGCTGGATATTCTGGTGAACAATGCGGGGACCTCCGGCCAGACTCCCATCACGGACCCCGACGATACCGGCTGGCACGCGATCCTGGCCACGAACTTGACGGGCACGTACCTGTGTTCCAAACAGGTTCTGCGACAGATGAGGGATGGGGAGCATGGGCGGATCATCAACCTCTCGTCCGTTCTGGGAAGATTTGGTGTTCCGGGGTACGCGGCTTACTGCGCTGCCAAACACGGGATCATCGGCTTTACAAAGGCCCTCGCGCTCGAAGTGGCTGCTCGCGGCATCACGGTAAACGCGATCTGCCCCACGTGGGTGGACACGGATATGGCCCGGCAGGGTATGACTGAGACAGCGTCTGTACTGGGCATCACCGTCGAAGAATTCCGTCGCCAGGCCATCAAGGGGATTCCAATCCAACGCATGGTGGAAGCCGCAGAGGTTGGCAACCTGGCGGTCTATCTAGCCTCTCCGCAGGCCGGTGGAATTACCGGGCAGGCGGTGAATATCTGCGGGGGCGTGACGGCTGGGGCGGGGGGATAGGCCAGTTTGCTTGACTCCCTCTCCGACCTGTCTCTATAATGCCTCCACAGGGAATCCGATCCCCTCTATCGAAAATTCCCTCGAAATTAAGCGGACTTGTGGTGCCATGAATGTTTTATTCTTCGAGGTCACGCTCCTCCTTTATTTTTTGGGAACCACTCTGTTTCTTATCCAATTGGCCGGCCGATGGGAAAAAGGCGCGCAGACGGCGTTCGCAGTAGCCGGCATCGGCTTCTTCTTTCACACGCTCGCGCTGGTGTCCCGGATGATCGAAGGGGGGCATATTCCCCTGACAACGATGCACGAAGCGCTATCTTTTTTCTCCTGGGCGCTGGTGCTCGTGTTCCTGGTGGTCGAACTGCGCTACCGGATTCATATCTTGGGTTCATTCATCCTTCCGCTCGCCTTCATCTCCCTGATTTCGGCGGCTGCCCTGCCCAAGGAGATCGTGGCGCTGGAGCCGATCTTCCGCAACGTGTGGATGCACGTGACGTTTTCACTGCTGGGCACCGTCGCGTTTGCGGTCGCCTTCATCGCGGGTTTGATGTATCTGATCCAGGAGCACATGCTCAAGTCCAAGCACCTTGACGGCCTGTACCGCAAGTTGCCGGCTCTTGATTTCCTCGATGAACTCAATGGCAAGGCGATTTCTTTCGGGTTTCCGTTGCTCACGCTGGGGATCATCACCGGTGCCCTGTTCGCGGAGTTTGCCCGGGGGTCGTTTCTGAACTGGAACGCCGAGCAGATCGGCGCGCTGGGGACCTGGCTGTTTTATCTTGTCGTGCTGTTGGGCCGGGTGACAGTGGGCTGGCGCGCGAAAAAGGCGGCCTATTTGACAGTCGTCGGGTTTGCGGGGGTGGTTTTTACTCTGGTGGGCGTCATGCTGAAGGGACAGCATCCCTTTGCGTAACCCATGAACATCATTGCGCTCGGACTGAACCATCGGACGGCACCGGTTGAGTTGCGGGAACGGCTCGCGGTGACTGAGACCCGCCTGCCCGAGGCGCTGGCACGCCTCAAGCGGTGGCCCGGGATCGACGAGGGTGTCATCCTGTCGACCTGCAATCGCGTCGAGTTGTACGCGGTGGCCAAGGACACGGAATACGGGTTGGAGTCGTTGAGAGAGTACCTGGTCACGATCGACTCCGGCATGAGTCCGGAGCAGATCGAGCCCCACCTGTATCGTCTTGAGGGCGCTGAAGCCATTCGGCATCTGTTCCGGGTCACGGCCAGTCTGGATTCCATGGTGGTCGGCGAGCCCCAGATCCTGGGGCAGGTCAAGGATGCATTCGAGGCGGGGCTGGCTCAGAAGTCAACAGGGGTGGTGCTGAATAAGGTCGTCAAGAAAGCGATCTCAGTAGGCAAACGGGTGCGGACAGAAACCAGGATTGCCGAGAATGCCGTGTCGGTGAGTTATGCGGCGGTTGAGCTGGCCAAGAAGATTTTCCAGAACCTGACTGAGAAAACGGTGTTGCTGGTCGGGGCTGGAGAGATGGGCAAGCTGGCGGCTCGGCATCTCATCAGCGCGGGCGTGTGTCATGTGATGATCACCAACCGGAATCACGACCGGGCGCTTGATGTCGCCAAACGGTTCAACGCCCTGCCGGTCCCCTTCAACGAGTTCCATCATGAAATGGCGGGTGCGGACATCGTGATCTGCGCGACGGCCGCGGACGCTTTCGTGATCAACCCCGACGATGTTCAGCGGGCGCTTCACTCCCGCAGAAACCGCCCCATGTTCCTGATTGACATTTCCGACCCGCGCAATATCGATCCGGCGGTCGGCGCGCTCGATAACGCGTATCTCTATAACGTCGACGATCTCCAAGGACACGTCGTCACGAATATGGACCAACGGCTTCAGGAGGCCCGCAAAGCCGAGGAAATCGTCAGATCGGAAGTCCCTTCCGTGGTCACGTGGCTGAAGTCGCTGGAGGTCGTGCCCACGATCGTGGCGTTGCGGCGCAAGGCGGACGAGATCCGGCGGTGTGAGATCGAACGGATTTTGGCCAAGCTGGGCGGGCTTTCTCCCCGGCAGCGCGAGCTGGTGGAAGAACTGGCTGCGGCGATCACGAACAAGCTGCTGCACAGCCCCCTCATCACGTTGAAGGCTGAAGCCGACTCGCCGAACGGCTCCCTTTTTGCGGAAGCCGCGCAACGCTTGTTCGACCTCGAGAAAGAATTGGAGCGCATTGCGAAGGAATCAACGACCGAGCGGGAGCGCGGATGAGTCCTGCGTCGCGGCCTCAGATCTTTACCTGCCCCCGCTGTCACGCGACCTATTGGGGCGGGGCGAACGAGCGGCTGCCCGATTGCCCGCACTGCGGGTATGCCTATCGCAAGAAGGAAGGGTTCAGGATTGACCTCTTGTTTCTGATGGTCTTGATCATCGCGATGGTCGGCTTTCTGTTGCTCACGTCGAGTTATAAGAGCGGAACAGCCGGGTCTTCGATGCCCCAGGCTGTGCCAGGGGACCTCCCCGAAAAACTTCCCGGACGGTAGGGGAGCACTAGGCAAAGGTATGACGCAAGCGGTTCGTGAACTCATCATCGGTACCCGCAGCAGCAAGCTTGCCCTTTGGCAAGCCGAATGGGTTCACGCGAGGTTGCGGGAGCTGGAGCCGGGGCTTTCGGTTTCGCTGAAGCGAATCAAAACGACCGGGGATAAGATCCTCGACACGCCGCTGGCCGCAATCGGCGGCAAGGGCCTGTTCATCAAAGAGATCGAAGACGCGCTGCGGCGCGGCGAGATCGATCTGGCCGTTCACAGTATGAAAGACGTCCCCACGCATGTGCCGGAGGGGTTGGAGATTCTGGCGATCCCCGAACGGGAAGACCCCAGAGACGTTCTCGTCAGCCGAGGCGGGATTGCATTCGACCGGCTGGGAGCGGGGGCACGAATCGGCACAAGCAGCTTGCGGCGCCAGGCCCAACTCCTGCATGCCCGTCCTGACCTGAGTATCCAGATCTTGCGTGGGAATGTGGATACCCGACTGCGCAAGTTGGAGGCCGGTGAGTTCGAGGGCATCATCCTGGCCGCCGCGGGGGTTCGGCGTCTGGGCTGGACCGATCGAGTGACCGAATATCTCTCGCCTGACGTCTGCCTGCCGGCCATCGGCCAAGGCGCCTTGGCCCTCGAAGGTCGTGCGAGTGATGCGTTCATGCGGGACGTCGCGGCGCGTTTGGACCACCAGCCGACTCGGCTGGCCGTGACGGCCGAGCGTGCCCTTCTCGAGCGATTGGAGGGCGGCTGTCAGGTCCCCATTGCGGCGCACGCCACGATCTCGGGTGAAGCCCTGACGATGACCGCATTGGTTGCCAGCGTGAATGGGCGCCGGCTGATTCGCGATTCGATCCAGGGCCCTGCTCAGGCGGCGCACCGACTCGGAATCGAGCTGGCCGAACGGTTGCTCGCACAGGGTGGTGATGAAATCCTCCGGGAAATCTATGGGGCCGCGCCATCATGAAGACGGGCAAGGTCTATCTGGTCGGAGCAGGACCCGGAGATCCGAAGTTGCTGACCCTTCGCGGAAAGGAATGTATGGAGCAGGCCGATGTGGTCCTCTATGATTATTTGGCCAACCCAGTCCTGTTGGAACATGCGCGGCCGGAAGCCGAGCGGATTTATGTGGGCCGGCGTGGGCGCGGAGAGTACGGTGATCAAAAGGAGATCAATCGGCTGATGATCGAACATGCTCGGGCCGGCAGGGTCGTGGTGCGACTCAAAGGAGGTGATCCCTTTGTGTTCGGTCGGGGTGGCGAAGAGGCCGAGGCGGTCGCAGAGGCGGGACTCTCTTTCGAAGTCGTGCCGGGCGTGACCGCCGCCGTAGCGGCCCCCGCGTATGCCGGGATCCCGGTCACGCACCGTACGCTGGCCTCCAGCGTGGCGTTTGTCACCGGACACGAGGATCCCCTGAAGCCGTCGCCCACGGTCGAATGGGACCGGCTGGCTTCGACGGCCGGCACCGTCGTGTTCCTGATGGGTATGAAAAATCTCCCCTCGATCGTGGCGCACCTGACGGCCTCCGGTCGTCCGGTCAGCACCCCGGTGGCCTTGATCCGGTGGGGGACAAGGGCGGAGCAGCAAACAATCATCGGAACCCTGGCTGACATTGTGAAGAAGGCGGAGGCGGTCCGACTGGAGCCTCCCACCGTTATTGTTGTGGGGGAGGTCGTACGACTGCGCGAAAAGCTGAACTGGTTTGAGACTCGGCCGTTGTTCGGGACGACGGTGCTCGTCACGCGCCCCCGTGAGCAGGTAGGAGAGTTTGCCGATCTGTTGACGGCGTACGGTGCTCACGTGATCGCCTTTCCGACGATTGCGATCATCCCGCCAGCCGATTGGGGACCACTCGATCAGGCCCTTGCGGACCTTGCCGGGTACGACTGGATCGTCTTTACGAGCGTGAATGGCGTGCGGTTCTTTTTTGAGCGCCTGCGCGCTCTCGGACGGGATGTCAGAGCGGTGGGCCATGCTCGGTTCTGCGCCATCGGTCCTCGGACGGCCGAGGCCCTGGCCAGTAGGGGATTCAGAGCCGATCTGGTTCCCGCCGAGTATCAGGCAGAAGGCATCCTCGAAGCCTTCAAGAAGGAAAATCTGAAGGGCGCCCGCGTGCTGCTCCCACGGGCCGAGGTGGCTCGAGACCTTCTGCCGGATGAGCTGCGCGGGAGGGGCGCGAAGGTGACGGTGGCGGTCGCCTACCGCACCATTCGCCCGGAAACGGATGCGGAGTCGATCAAAGCGCAACTCCAACGGGGTGCAATCGGCGTGGTCACGTTTACGAGCTCGTCCTCGGTACGAAATTATGTCGAGCTGTTTGCCGATCAGAATGACGCGTGCGCGCTGACGGCAAACGCAGTGGTGGCGTGCATCGGGCCGATCACGGCGGAAACCGCGGAGTCCTTCGGGTTCAAGGTGCGAGTCCGCGCGAAGGAGAATACCATCCCGGCGTTGGCGGACGCCATTGTCGGACATTTTGCGCATTCATCGTGCGATGTTTAACGAAAGGGATACTGGCGGTATTGACTATTCCGGCTCATACGATCGAAGAGCCGGGTCCAGCAAGCTAGGAGAGGAGGGAGCAGCATGGTGCCGGTTAAATCGGTGATGATCCCGGTGGAGAAAATCAGAAAGGTGGACCGGGAAACGTCAATCAAGACGGCGACGGAGCAGTTGCGGGATTTCAACATCGGGAGCCTGTTCGTCACGAAGGGCAGTGACATCATCGGGATCCTGACCGACACGGATATTGTCCGCCGTTGTGTCGCAGGCGGTCTGGATCCGGTCCGGGCCACCGTTGAGCAGGCGATGTCGGCCCCGGTGCTGATGATCGACGAGAACAAGACACTCCTGGACGCGAACGATCTGATGGCCAAGTCCCACGTGCGCCATTTGGGCGTGTCGCGAAGTGGGAAACTCGTGGGGATGCTCTCGGTCAGGGACCTGGTGGTCTTCTTGACGAACTTGCCGCGTAAATAGGACACGACGATGGCCTTTCCCCAAGACCGCCTGCGCCGCCTCCGGGCGACCGATGGCTTCCGCCGGATGGTCCGCGAGACGCGACTGTCCGCCGACAACCTGATCGCGCCATTTTTCGTGATGGGAGGGCGCGACGCGCGCCATCCGATCACGTCGATGCCCGGACAGCATCGGCTGTCGGTGGACCATCTGATCAAGGAGGCAGGGGAAGTGCATGCCTTGGGCGTGCCCGCCATTCTGCTGTTCGGAATCGCCGGTCGGAAGGATGAGATCGGGAGTGAGGCGTGGGCTCCTGACGGGATCGTACCGCAGGCGGTCCGCGCGGTGAAGGACCGGATCCCGGGGCTGGTGGTAATCACCGATGTCTGCATCGACGAGTACACGACGCACGGCCATTGCGGGATGGTGACCGATGGCCGGATCGTGAACGATGAGACGCTGGAGTGCCTTCAGAAAATGGCCCTCAGTCATGCGCGTGCGGGAGCCGACATGGTGGCGCCTTCAGACATGATGGACGGGCGGGTGGCCGCCATCCGTCGGGCGCTGGATAGCGAAGGCTTCGCCGAACTGCCGATCCTTGCCTATGCCGCGAAGTTCGCCTCCTGCTTGTACGCGCCGTTTCGAGAGGCGACGAATTCCAGCCCCCAATTCGGGGACCGCCAGTCCTATCAGATGGACCCGGCCAATCTTCGCGAAGCGCTTCGGGAAATCGAACTCGACATTCAGGAAGGGGCCGATATCATCATGGTCAAACCCGCACTGCCGTATCTCGACGTCGTCCATGCGGCGCGGCAGGCCTTTGACCGGCCGATCGCCGCCTACCAGGTAAGTGGCGAATACAGTATGATCAAGGCGGCGGCCCAGCTCGGGTGGCTGGATGAACGCCGGACGATGCTCGAGACCCTCCTGTCCATCCGCCGCGCGGGAGCCGACCTGATTCTGACCTATTTTGCGAAGGAGGCCGCACGGGTCTTGCACGAATGAGGGTGTTGCAGAGCCTCCGGGACGGCGCAGGACTGCCCTACCCTGTGGTGACCATCGGGAATTTCGACGGCGTACATGCAGGACATCGGGCCGTGTTGAAATTGGCCAGGGAGCGCGTGCAGGCGCGACACGGTACCGTCATCGTGCTGACGTTCGAGCCGCACCCGCTGCGCGTGTTGGCCCCGGGCGTGGAACTGAAATTTCTCAGCGATCCGGAGGAAAAGCTAGCCCTCCTTGATCAGGCCGGTGTCGATGTCGTGGTGCGCCTGCCGTTCACCCATGACTTCGCCGATCAGACTCCCGAAGAATTCATGGTTCAGGTCCTGCGGGACGGGCTCGGAACCCGAGAATTGTACGTCGGCCAGAACTTTCGTTTCGGCAAGGCGCGCCACGGCACCATCGACACCTTGAAGGCAGCGGGCCCGCGGCTGGGTTTCACCGTCACGGTCATCTCGCCGGTTATCATGGAGGGCGCGCCGGTGAGTTCGACGCGGATTCGGGACCTTGTGCAGGCCGGTGCCATGAGGGAAGCGGCCGTACTCCTGGGGCGGCCCTATCTGCTCCGGGGGACCGTGATCGAAGGGAGCCGACGGGGAGGTGCGCTCGGTTTCCCGACCGCCAATCTGCTTCCGCCGGAGGGGCGCGTTCTCCCACCGGATGGAGTCTATGCGACCCATCTTCGGATGGGAACGCAGGAGTGGGGCGCGGTCACGTACGTCGGCACGAGGCCGACTTTCGGGCAGGGAGCGCGGATGATTGAAACCTATCTGCTTGATGGGGATCAGAACCTCTATGAGTGTGAGGTCACGGTGGCGTTTCATGAACGGCTGCGGGGCGATCAGACCTTCGAGTCGGCCGACTTCCTGGCGCGGCAAATTGCGGCCGATGTCGACCGTACGCGTATGATCCTTCGCGGATTGTCCGGCGCGCCGGCCCGACCTGCTGTATCATGATGGCTCACATGGCTTTCCGACACGATACGTCCCCGCATCCCGTCCTTCGGCAGGTCGTCGAAGTCGTTCGACGCAAGAGACTGGTTCGACCGGGCGACCGCGTGCTGGTGGCCGTTTCCGGTGGAGCGGATTCCGTCTGCCTGCTCCGGCTCCTGCAGGAGATGCGAGAGCGGGACCTGATGCCAAGACTCGAGCTCCAGATCGCGCATGTCAATTACGGACTGCGCGGGGAAGAGTCGGAGAACGACGAAACCTTCGTACGGGAGTTGGGGGCGATGTTGGGGGTGCCGGTCAGCTGCGAGCGGCTGCCCATGGCGCTCCAACCAGGCCAGACGCTCCAGGAGGCGGCGCGGGAAGCGCGCTATGCGTACTTCGGCCGGTTGCGGCGCGAGTTGGGACTGACCTCAGTCGCGACCGGCCACACTGCCGATGATCAAGCTGAAACCCTTCTCCTCTGGCTGTTGCGAGGAGCGGGAACGGGCGGCCTCGCGGGTATTCCGGTCACGCGTGAAGGGGGCATCATCCGGCCGCTCCTTGGCGTGATGCGGGAACAGGTCGTGAGCTATCTCGCGTCTCGCGGAGCGACTTATCGCTCGGATTCCACGAATGCGACAGTGGTCTATCGGCGGAACCGGATTCGGCATGAAGTGCTGCCGCTCTTGCGCTCCTTCAATCCTCGAATCGTCGAAGGACTGGCTCGTGAAGCAGAAATCCTCGCGGCTGACGCTTCGCTTCTCGAGGAAGTCGAGCGCGAACAGTGGAAGGTGATCGTGAAAGAGGTGTCGTCCGGCCGCGTCGTGATTGACAACGACCGGTTAGGCGCGCAACCGATGGGGCTCCAACGACGGTTGCTCAGGCGGGCGCTGGCTCTCGTGCGAGGGAAAGCGACGGGTCTGACCTTCCGCCATGTGGATGATATTGTCGATCGTGTCGTGGGCGGGTCTCCAGGGGCGGGGCTGAATCTTCCAGGCCGTGTCAGGGTGGAGCGTGACGGAGATCTGCTGATGGTGGGCTTTGGCCCAGGCGAGAAAGCAGCCCTGCCTGGAACAGAATGGACAGCCGGCATCCCGTTGCCTATTCCGGGGGAAGTACGCATTGGGTATGACGGGCGGCGCCTTCTTGCCGTTGAGGGAATGGCTAAACCGCTCAATCGCGAGACCGGCGGGTCAGTATTTGTTGGGGACGCCAATAAACTGAAAAGCCCGCTGGCCGTGCGAAGCTGGAAACGCGGTGACTGGTTCTGTCCAGTAGGCATGGGAGGCCATCGGAAGAAGCTGCAGGATTTTTTCGTCGATGAGAAGATCCGGCGAAGCCAGCGAGACGCCATCCCTCTCGTGGTCGCACCGGCAGGGATCGTATGGGTAGCCGGCTATCGCGGGGATGAGCGATTTGTGGCCAGAACGACGACCACCCATTGCGTGACGCTCTCACTGGTGAAGGAATAAGGTCTGATCATGAAGCCGAGCGTGGAAGGGATCTTTGGCAAACCCATCGTGACGCAGGAAGAGA
>Ga0207646_10000526_pt1 | contig 51002 bp, 39 predicted proteins | sample KBSK5502metaG_FD_184343 | JGI IMG/M metagenome (GOLD analysis project Ga0207646, IMG submission 184343) | Corn, switchgrass and miscanthus rhizosphere microbial communities from Kellogg Biological Station, Michigan, USA - KBS K5-50-2 metaG... | ecosystem: Host-associated > Plants > Roots >...
CCAGCCGGCGAACTCCTTGGCGGGCAGCATGTTCCCGCTGCCCGCGCCCACAATCACCAGCTCATAGCTATGTCCGTCCACCCCGTGCTCCCTTCCCGGCCAAACAAAGCCCTGGGTCCTTATCAAATCTTCTCGAACTCAGCCAGTTCAATCTATCACGCGCTGCAAATCGAGGCGCGTAAACGGTACAGCCGGAATTACCAGTTCACGGCCGCCTACACCTGGTCGCATGCGATCGATGATGTCTCGGATCTTTTTCCAATCGCCGGCGCACCCGTCATTGCCCAGGACTCACGCAACCTGCGAGCGGAACGCGGCGATGCCAACTTCGACATTCGCCATCGCTTTGTTGCTTCAGTGCTTTGGGACCTGCCCTTCTACCGCAATTCAAGTAGCGGCGCCGGCAGGTTGCTGAAGAACTGGCAAATCGCTTCGATCTTTCAGACGAACACCGGCCAGCCGTTTACGCTCAATCTTCCGGTTGATGCCAACCTCGACTTCAATCTAACTGACCGTCCTTCGACCACGAATGGGCTAATCTTTCTTACCGCACACGGACCGCAGCGAGTCAGTCTCGCTCCGGGAAAACAGCTTACTGATTTCTTCACCCTCGGACAGAATGGCGCGGTGGGCCGCAACACTGCTCGCGGCGACAACTTCATCGATCTTGATCTGTCGGTTAGCCGGACTTTCAAGTTTGGGGAAACGAAGAGCCTCATGTTTCGCGCCGAGTTCTTCAACTTTCTCAATCGCGCGAACTTTGGTTTGCCTGTCAGGGTAATCGGCGCGCCCGGCTTCGGCTCGGCGGTGGATACCGTCAACCCCGGGCGGACGATCGTTCTCGTTTTGAAGAGCTCGTTCTGATTAGTTGATTCCCTCTCCCTCTGGGAGAGGGTTAGGGTGAGGGTTTACGGCCGCTACAATCCCTTATCCAATCCCTTCTCCCACTGGGAGAAGGGCGATCAAATCAATCGCGCCCACGCGACGACTTCATCCATCACGTCCTCATAGACTTTCTGCTGCGGCGCAATGCTCTTCGGAACCTTGAAAGAGTGATCGCCACCCGCGATTGGGAACAGCGTTGCCGGCAGACGATGCTTCTTGATCACCGCGCGTATTTCATCCTCGGTACCGAATGCATCGCGCGCACCCTGCACGAATAGCATTGGCGCTTTTATGTCTTTCAAATGTTCATCGCGCATCTTGTCGAGGCGTCCCGGCGGATGGAGCGGGTACCCAAGAAAGACCAAACCGTCAATACCATCCGGATTAGCCGCAGCCACTTGCGAAGCGATTCGCCCGCCCATCGACTTTCCGCCAATGATCAATCGATTCGCTTTCAGCTTCTTGTGTTTGAGCGCGGCATCGATGACGGCGCGATAGCATAATTCCAGTTTGGCTTTCGGATCAGGAACACTGCGGCCCTGCTCTTTGTAGAGAAAGTTGAAGGTCATCGCGTCAAAGCCGCGCGCCGCCAGGCCGGCGGCAACCATCCGAATGAAACCGCTGAGTTGATCGGCGCCGGCTCCATGTCCGAGCACCACGGTCACGCCGGCCCGCCCGGCTTTCGACGCCGGATAAAGCAGCGCCGTAACGCCGTCTGCGTCGTTGACGCTTACTGTTAAGGTTCCAGGTTCCATTTTCGTCTGGCCGCTCAGTTTACTCGTGAGCCCCGGATGAGTCCAAAAGATTGAACAAGCGCTGCCGTAATCACGTATCTTGACTTGTCCGTCAGTAAACCACTACAAAGGCCCCGAGTTCAGGGGCGGGATCATATCCGAAGCTTCGAGATTATCGAAGGAGACAAACATGCTGAGATGTCTACTCGCATCACTCTGGATCGCGTGTGCGGCCGTCGTCTGTTCCGGTCAAGGTTCAGGCCCGATGCTTTTCAGCCGCCTTACTGTCAACCAGACGCACATTGCCTTCTCGTATGCCGGTGATATCTGGATGGTTGATCGCGCCGGCGGCGAGGCGCGCCGGTTGACGAATCACCCTGGCGAAGAAAACTTTCCGGTGTTTTCTCCTGACGGAACGCAGCTCGCTTTCTCAAGACAGGTGGGCGGTAATTGGGACGTCTATGTCATGCCCGCCAGTGGCGGCGAAGCTCGGCGAGTTACTTTCGATCCCAGACCTGAATTTGTCATCGGATGGACACCCGACGGCAAGAACGTCCTATTTAGTTCCAATCCCAATCTGATTCAACAGCTTCATCTGATTCAGACAAACGGTGTCATGCCCAGATTGTTGCCTTTGCCAAAAGCGCTTTTGGGATCGATTTCGCCAGACGGCGCCCGCATCGCCTACACACCAACAGGCGGCATAAGTGATTGGCGTTTTTATCGCGGCGGATCGAAGGGACAGATCTGGCTGGCTAATATGACCGATGGGGCGGTCGAAAAGTTTCCGCCGGGAAATTACAACGACGATCAGCCGATGTGGATCGGTGACAAGATTTACTTCATCTCCGATCGGACGAGCGCCTACAACCTTTTCGTCTATGACATACGTTCGAAGCAAACAAAGCAACTCACTTCTTACGTACAACACGGCATCCGATGGACTGCGGCCGGCGGAGGAGTCATTGCTTTTGTGCGCGACGGCCGCATTCACCTTTACGACCCGAGCAATGGCCAGACGCGCATTCTCGATGTGCGCGTGAGTCCGGACGCCCCCGAGCTGAAGGCGCGTTCAGTCAACGCTGCCCGCACCATTGACTGGGCTAGTCTCTCAGCCAACGGCGATCGCCTGGTCTTCGGCAGCCGCGGAGAATTGTTGTCCTTCGATCCAAAAACCGGGGAGTCCAGAAACGTGACTAAAACCCCGGGCATCGCAGAACGCTATCCTGCCGTCTCGCCTGATGGCCGCTCACTGGCTTACTTCTCTGATGAATCCGGGGAGTATCAGCTTCACATTCGACCGCTAAGTGGTGAGGGCCCGATCAAAAAGATCGCAGTCGAGCCGCGCCCGTCTTTCTATCGAGAGCTAACCTGGTCCCCTGACTCGAAGAAGCTGGCCTTTACTGACAAGCGTCTCGCGCTTTGGTATGCGGATGTCGAACGTGGTGTCACTCGGCGCGTCGATACTTCGACCTATTCTTATCAGGAAGCTTGGTTTCCTAACTGGTCGCCTGACGGCCGCTGGCTGACTTATTCCAAGCATCTCAGGAATCGAATCCGCACGGTTTACATTTACGATTCAGAGTCGGCGCAGTCGCATCAGTTGACGGATGGTCACACACACACGCAGTCTCCGGTCTTTGACCGAGGAGGCAAGTATCTCTATTTCACTTCCAGCGCTAACGCCGCAACCAGTGAATTTGGCTGGGGTGTTCTGAACGGCGTCTTTGCCAGGCCACTGGTGACTCGCAAGCTTCACGTAGTGATTTTGGAAGACAATCAGCCTATTCCGATCAGCCCCGCTGGCCCGAACCCGGACGCTCACGTGGATACCGTAGTTCCTAAAGTAAAAATCGATTTTGAGAACATCGACCGGCGCATTATCGACTTGACTCTGCCGCCGGGGGACTACGAACAACTGGCAACGGGTAAGCCGGGCATGCTTTATGTTCTGGCTAATGAATGGCCAAAATCGCCGGCGCTGGGAACGGGTCCCGCGCAAACGCTCTACCTCTACGATCTTTCAAAGGCGGCGAAACTGGAGAAACTCATCGAAGAAGTGCGTGGCTTTGATATCTCGTTCGATGGCAACCGCATGTTCTATCTGAAGGGGCGCGGCCCTGACTGGTTCATCGTGCCGGCGTCAGCAGCGCCGAAAGCGGACGAAGGAAAGCTCGATCTCACCAAACTCGAAGTCAGTGTCGATCCGCGCGCCGAATGGAAACAGATGTATCGCGAATCGTGGCGGATCATGCGTGACTGGTTCTACGATCCAAATCATCACGGTCAGAACCTGGTTGAGTTGGAACGGCATTACGGCGAATACCTGCCGGGCATCGTCCGTCGCACCGATCTGAATGCTTTGTTGAATCGCATGCTTGGTCATATTTCGGTAAGCCATCTTGGCGTTGGAGGCGGCGATCAGCCGCAACCTACTGGTCCGCCGGATCGAACCGGTCTGCTTGGCGCCGACTTTGAAATCGATCAGGGCCGGTATCGCTTCAAACGGATTTACCGCACCACGCCCTTCAGTTCTCCCAGCGGTTTCGCGCCGGCTCCTTTGGATCTGCCGGGCGCCAGAGTTAAAGAAGGCGAGTACCTGCTTGCGGTCGAAGATCAAAATGTCGATGCCTCGAAGAGCGTCTACGCCTACTTCGAAGGTAAGGCCGGGCAGCGCATCAAGATTAAGGTTGGACCGTCGCCGGATAGTACCGGCGCGCGAACATTGACGGTCTTTGCTGTTCCCGCTCAGGCCGACAACCAAATCAGGCGCGCTAACTGGTCTGAGCAGAACCGCCGTCTGGTAGAAAAGCTTTCGGGCGGAAAGCTTGGCTACATTTACGTTGAGAACTACGGCGGGGCCATTATGGATTTCATCCGCGGGCTCTCCGGCTATAGCGAACGCCCGGGGTTGATCATCGATCAGCGATTCAACGGCGGTGGCATTACTCCGGACTATCTAATCGAATGGCTGCAGCGAAAGCCGCTTTACGACTACACGTTCCGCGAGGGCGACGACATTCCGGTGCCGGTGAATCCCGGCCCGGCGGTAAAAGTGCTGGTGACCAACGAAAACAACTTCTCGGCCGCCGAGACTTTTGCGTTCATGTACAAGCTTGGCAAGGTTGGTCCGATCGTCGGTTTGAGGACCGGCGGCGGGGGCATCGGTCCCTACGTCTTCACGCCGTCCCTGATCGATGGCGGCAATGTGCAATTGCCTAATCGTGCTGCCTACAACCCGGATGGCCTGTCCTGGGGCGTTGAGAACGCGGGCATCTCCCCGGATTACGAGGTAGAGATCACGCCGAAGGACTGGATGATGGGCCGCGACCCGCAACTGGAAAAGGCCGTGCAAGTTGCTATGGAACAGCTGAAGAAAGCGCAGGTCTGGTCGCCAAAGAAACCGAAGTATCCGGTGCACAAGTAAACTTATGTACCGGGCAGCTGATTTCGCGCGTTCATGAATGAAAGAAAACCAAGGGTGATGACTTTCATACTTCGTGCTGGTTCGTGTGATTTCGTGGATCGCATTTTACCCCGCGACGGACGATCCACGAAATCACACGAAACTACACGAAAAACACCGCTGGGTAGAGTCAATTCAGGAGCACGCCAGCAGATCTGGTGTTGATTAAGCGGTCAGCTAACGACTCATTTGGTTACTGAGATACTTTCGCGGCACGCGCGCGCTGATACCGCAGGTTATTTCGTACGAGATTGTTCCCGCCAGTTCGCCGAGGTCTTCCGCGGTGATCGACTTATCATGATCTCTTCCTAAAAGTGTGATTCGATCGTCAACCGAAACACCGGGCACATCTGTAACGTCGATCAACGTCAGGTCCATAGATACGCGTCCGACGACCGGCGCGAAATGTCCACGCACAATGACACGCCCGCGATTCGAAAGCGCGCGTCGATAACCATCGTCATAACCGATTGGGATCGTGGCAATCAGTGAGTCGCGCGAAGTTTCGAACGCGCAACCGTAACCCAGCTTCTCGCCTTTGCCCACTTTCTTCAGCAGCATTATTCGCGAGTGTAGAGACATCACGGGCCGCAGCGGCGGAGGCGCGATATCGGAGGGCACCACGTCGCGAATAAAACCATACAAGGCGCCGCCCGGCCGCACCAGGTTGCCCCACGACTCCGGGAAAGCAAACGTCGCGGCTGAGTTTGCGGCATGAACTAGACTCGGGTGAAAGCCGCGTTCACGAAACACGGTCACCGACTCTTGAAATTTTTCGAGTTGGTCTTTAGTGAAGACCTCTCGATCGTGTTCGTCGGCGGCGGCGAGATGGGTCATCAGGCCATCGACACGAACATTCTGAAAAGACTTTAGCGCCTGGCAGAACTCCGGTACGTCTTTGGCCGGCACGCCCAGCCGCCCCATTCCCGTGTCGATTTTCACGTGAATTGGAGCAACGACGCCGGCATCACGAGCAGCGCGATTAAGCGAATCGATCAAGTCGAGCCGGTAGGCCACGGGAGTCAGGTTCTGCTGCAAGCAAACGTTTTGCTGGCCTTCCCAAAAGCCGCCCAGACAAAGGATAGGCTTATCAATTCCTGCCTTTCGCAGGTCAATTCCTTCTTCGGGCAGAGCGATGCCGAACCAGTCAACGCCTTCTTGCTGCAAACGCCGGGCGCACTCGACCGCGCCGTGACCGTAAGCGTCAGCCTTCACGGCGGCCATTACCTTGACGTCGGAGCCGACGTGCCTGCGAACCACTCGAAAGTTTTCCGCAAGTGCGTCGAGATCGATCTCTGCCCAGGTCGGACGTCCTGTCATGTTTTCTTCAGCAGTCGTCATTTTTTATTTGGTCTCAACAGTCAATCATAGATCTCGGTAAACAGAAAAGCGCCGGTTTGGAGTGCGCTGACTTGTCAGCGCTTTGGTAAGCGGTGACTAGTCGCCGCAAGGCCGGTGTTGGCGGCCTTCTTATCCGGCCGTGATAAGGCGCGGCGTCTGAAAGCGGTAACAAGTTACCGCACTCCAAATTAGTTGGGCGTGATCAGAAGAAGGCTAGAACTCATCGGGGCCACGACTGATGCGCGGCGAGCCCTTCGAGCGATCGAAGCGGCTGAGATAACTACCCAGGGCGTCTCGATCCAGATCTGCGAATCTGGCGAATTGATTCAGGAAAGCGAGATAGACCGTGTCGGTGGGACCGTTGCGCTGCTTGGCTACGATCAGTTCAGCGATGTTCTTGTTCTCTTCCGTTTTGTTGTATTGCTCTTCGCGATAGATGAACGCGACCACGTCGGCGTCCTGTTCAATCGCGCCCGACTCTCTCAGGTCAGCAAGCTGCGGCCGGTGGTCGGTGCGATTCTCAGGCGCGCGCGACAACTGTGATAACGCCACCATCGGCACGTTCAATTCCTTTGCCAGCGCTTTCAACTCGCGCGAGATTTGCGAAACTTCCTGCTGGCGCGATTCGAAGCGGCGGCTGGAACCGGACATTAGCTGCAGGTAGTCAACTATGATCATATCGAGTTGCTTCTGCTCGGTTGCCAGGCGGCGGGCCTTGGCTCGCATCTCGAGCACGGTGATGGCCGCTGTGTCGTCGATGAAAATGCGCGCTTCCGCTAGTTTGCCCAGGGCCTTGCCGAGTCGTGACCATTCTTCGTTGGAAAGGTAGCCGCTGCGAAACTTCTGCGCGTCGACGTTGGCCTCAGAGCAGAGCATGCGCATCGCCAGCGCTTCGGCGGACATTTCCAGCGAAAAAATCCCGACGACCGCCTTACCTTCAATGGCCGCGTGTTGCGCCAACGTCAGGGCCAGACTGGTTTTGCCCATCGACGGCCGGGCCGCGATCACCACCAGGTCCTGCTTCTGGAAACCCGAGGTCAAAGCGTCCAGGCCACGAAATCCCGTAGCCACGCCGGTCACTACCAGATCGCGGTGCTCGACCGATTCAGCCTTTTCCAGAACGCGTTCGGCCGGCTCCTTGATATGTTGAAAGCCCTGTCGGATCCGTTCGTCGGCGAGGGCAAAGATCGCATGCTCGGCATGGTCAAGGATGTTCTGAGGCTCGTCTTCCTCTTCGAGAGCCTCGGCGGTGATTTTCCCGGCCACCTTGACGAGTTGGCGCAGCAGAGATTTTCCCCGCACGACTTTGGCATATTGAGTAATGCTGGTAACGCGAGGCAATCCGTAAGTCAGATTCGTCAAAAACAGCACGCCGCCCGACGAATCGAGTGAGTTGTCGCGCCGCAATTCTTCCGCGATCAGGATCGGATTGATTTCAGAACTGCGCTCGAACAGCGCAATCATGGCCACAAAGATGCGGCGATGCGAAGGCACGTAGAAATCAGCAGGCTGGAGCAGTTCAACGGCCTGGGCAATCAGCGCATTGTCTAGAATGATGGCGCCGAGAATGGCGCGTTCGGTTTCGGGACTGCTCGGTAGCGGGCGTTCAAGAATCGGGTCGCGAATCGGTTCAGGCGTAGCCATTGGATAAGAACAAAAAGCTCATTAGTTCCAGGATGATTTGAGATTGCAGACTATACTACACGGTAACTACAACTCCGTAATGTATTGAGCATGAACTTAGTTATATTTGGGATCGCAACCTTTGGTGTTAGGAATTCTTTGATCTTAAGACAGAACTGTTCAACGAGCCTGCGAAGCAGGCGGCATGTTAGTGTCCCCGGGCGTGAGCCCGGGGATCAGCTCTCAAACTGACAACAAGCCCGCTTTAGCGGGTGACAGAAACTCGTTTCGACGTTCTCTGTCGCCAGCTAAAGCGGGCTTGTCACTTTAAGCGGTACGTTGCGCAGGGTTCCGCTCGCTGCGCTCGCTACGCCCTGGTCTAAACTGTTCCGCCTGCTACGCAGGCTTGTTGGATCATTTCTCTCGCGTGGCTTGTTTGCCGCGGAACCTGACTTTACCGTCCGCTTGCTCGCCAGGCTGTTGCACGAATCGCGCCGTCCTTACTCTTTATCCTCGGAATCTGCTTCTGAAGACGATTCGCTACCTGGAGCGCCCTCACTGATTGGCGCTTCGCCGCCAATCTCTGCGTCCAGCGCCGTCACGTCGATCTCGATTCCGCCTTCGCCCAGGACTTTGACGGGTAAATCGACGGTGACTTCACGGTGCAGACGCACGGGCACCTCGTAGTTGCCAAATCGCTTGATTGGCTCCCGCAAGACTATGCGGCGGCGATCGATTTCATAACCCTGCTCTTTCAGCTCGTGGGCAATATCCATCGAGGTTACCGAGCCATAGAGTATTCCCGCTTCGCCCACCTTGCGCTCAAACCGGAGCGTCAGCTTGCGCAGTTGCTCAGCCTGGGCGTCAGCAGTAGAACGCTCTTTAGCTTCGCGTTTGACCAGGGCCGCGCGCTCGCCCTGGATCTGCCGCATGTTGTTGGTGGTGGCTTCGACTGCGAGATTTCTCGGCAGCAAATAATTCCGGGCGTAACCCGCCTTGACGCGGACAATTTCACCGCGGGCCCCGAGATTATCTATGTCTTCGCGTAGTAAAACCTGTTTGTGTGACATGGTGACAATGACTCCGTTCAGTTCTCCCTCTCCCAAAAGGCAAGGGGAAAAATCAATCCGCTGCGTATGGCAGCAGAGCGATGTTACGCGCGCGCTTGATCGCTTCAGCCAGCATCCGCTGGTGCGCGGCGCACACTCCAGAGATACGACGCGGCAGGATTTTGCCACGCTCAGGAATGTAGGACTGGAGCAGCTTCACATCCTTGAAGTCGATCAGATCGACCTTTTCGATGCAGAAGCGACAAATTTTTCGCCGTTGCATGCGACGTCCGCCCCGGCCCGGCATCGCTCTTTCGTACTCGCGCTCGAACCCATAATTATTGTCGCGCTCTTCATAGTTTGATGACATAGTTTCTTCCTTCTCTCAACTTTTGGCGGCGGCGCAATCTACGGCCGGCCGTCAAACTGAATTCACGGTCTATCGAGCCGTTGCTAGGCGGCGTAACCCTCTTCCATCTCATCGGCATCGGCGGCGCTTTGTTTCTTTTTCGATCCGGGCTGCTTGGCAGCCTTGCGCGCGCGCCGCGCTTTGAGTTTGTCCGCACGGCGCCGATCCTCGTCCACTCGAATCGTCATGTAACGAAGAATCTGATCATTGACGCGCATGCGGCGCTCCAGCTCCGCTATCTCGGCGCCTGACCCTGCCACTTCCAGCAACACATAAGTGCCGTCCTTCTTGTGGTTGATTTCGTAAGCAAGTTGCCGCCGGCCCATGACTTCGGTCTTGGTGATGCTGCCGCCCAGGCCGGTGATGATCTTCTGCACCGCCTCGCTCAGGCGCATCACTTCATCGTCGCCGGCTTCGGGATCGATGATAAAAACCACTTCGTAAATTCTTTTTTCTGCCAAGTTGCCTCCTAATTGTAGAGCGACATTGCTTTCGCAACGCCCTCTCGTAAAACCGCGCGAAGTGCCTCGGCGCTCCGCTCCAAAATTTCCTTGATCGCCGGCCTTTCGGCGCGGGTGATCTTGTCCAACACGAAACCTTTGGCGTCGCTCACCGGATGCTCGGGCTGGATTCCAATTCGCAAGCGAACGAACTCATTTGTGCCCAGCACCGAGATAATCGACTTTAAGCCATTGTGCCCGCCGGCGCTGCCGCGCGGGCGCAACCGGATTGCGCCGGACGGCAATGCCAGGTCGTCGCTAATCACGATCAGCGATTGAGCTCCGGGGTCGATTTCATATTTCGCTACCAGGCAGCCCACGGCTTCGCCGCTCAAATTCATGAAGGTTTGCGGCTTTACCAGTCGTACCCGCCGGCCTTCGATTTCTGCATTTCCCACCAACGAACGGCATTCGCGTCGCTTCACGCTTGCCCCGGCATCGGCGGCCAACCTGTCAATGAGCATGAATCCGAGGTTGTGCCGCGACCACTCGAATTCATCTCCCGGATTACCAAGTCCTACGATCAGATGCATTGCCGATTGCCAAATGCCGATTGCCGATTGAGATCGCTCGCCAACGTTTCGATATCGAAGTCCAATGAAAGGTAGCTACTTGTTCGAGAAGCAATCGGCAATTGGCAATCGAAAATCGGCAATCCGCTATTTCTTCTCCTTCTCTTCCTCGGCCGGGGCTTCGCCTTCATCTTCCTTCTTGCCCTTGCCGATCACTTCCGGCTCGGTCGGCACTTCGCCTTCAACCGCCACCACCGCTACCGGCTCTTCCTTAATGACGCCCACAGTAGCGATCACCGTGTCCGGTTCCGCCAGGATCTCTATGCCCTCGCCGACCGGAATGTCTGAAACGTGTAAAACGTCGTGGACGCCGAGATTTGTGACATCGACTTCGAGTGCTTCCGGAATCTCACGAGGTTCGCAGCGGATTTCGATATCGCGAATGATTTGCTCGAGTACTCCCGACTGTTCGCGCACGCCGATCGGCTCCCCGATAAGACGCAGCGGCACGGTCGCTTCAATCTTTTCGCCCTTCACCAGCCGCTTGAAATCAGCATGGATCAAACGACTGCGAACCGGATCGATTTGGCGATCGGCAAACATCACCTCGGTCGCCTCGACGCCCTCAACCTCGAGCGTGAAAATCGTATTGCGACCGGTGTCGGATCTCAGAATCGCCGCCAGTTCGCGCAAAGGCACCAGCGCGGTCACGGCGTCGATGCCGCCGCCGTACATTGTCACCGGTACTTGTCCATTACGCCGCGCCCGGCGCGAATCGTTTTTGCCGCGGCCCTCGCGGGGCACCGCCCGCACTGTAATATCTTTCTTCTCCGCCATGGTTCTCTCCTGACTGTTAACCGTTTAGAGTCGAGCTACTGCCCGACAGGGCGGGCGATAGCCCGCTTCTAAACACAAACCCCAAATTGTTTTTCTGAAAGCTGAGGGATGACGGCTTAGCTTCCAGTGTTTGCCCTTCGATCTACTCCACCGTTAGGTGTCGGTCATACGAAGAGCGAAGAGACGCTGGTCTCTTCATGGATCGACTTGATCGCTTTCGCCAAAAGCGGCGCAATACTCAAAACTTTAATGTTCTTCAATTCCGCCGCTTTGGAATTCAGCGGAATCGTATTCGTTACCACAATCTGCTCAATACCTGATCCGGCCAGATGCTGAGCGGCCCGGCCGGAAAGTATCGCGTGCGTGAAGCATGCGTGGACCCGATCCGCGCCCGCGGCTGTCAAAGCCTGCGAGACTTTCGTCAGCGACCCACCAGTGTCGCACATGTCATCGACTATCAAACAGCTTCGGCCTTCGACATCGCCGACGACATTCATAACTTCGGCGACGTTCGGTTTCTCGCGGCGCTTGTCACAAAGCGCCAATTCGGCATCCAGCCGCTTGGCATAAGCGCGCGCGCGTTCGGCACCGCCAGTGTCCGGAGCGACCACGGTAAGATTCGGCAGCGGCCGGTCCTGGTAATAACGAATCATCACCGGCGCCGCGTACAAGTGATCTACCGGAATATCAAAGAACCCCTGAATCTGCGCCGCATGCAGATCGATGGTCACAATTCGATCGGCCCCGGCAGTGGTCAGCAGGTTGGCGACCATTTTTGCCGCAATCGGAACCCGCGGTCGATCCTTCTTGTCCGATCGTCCATAGCCGTAATACGGCAGGACCGCGGTCAGGCGCTCAGCTGATGAACGACGAAACGCATCGAGCATCACGAGCAACTCCATCAGATACGCGTCCGTCGGCGGGCAGGTCGGCTGAACAATGAAAACATCAGCGCCGCGAACGTTCTCTTCGATCTGAAAATTGAATTCGCCGTCCGAAAAACGCGACGTCGTGGCCTTCCCCAGATCGCAGGAAAGTTCCTGACAAATCTCTTCGGCCAGTGCCCGGTGTGCCGTGCCGGAAAAGACTTTGATGCCGCCGGTCGTGCTCATGAAATCAGTGACAGGTAACACGTGACAGGTGATAGGTGATCCGAGGAGACTCTCTTACTTGTCACCCGTCACTGGTCACTCGTCACTAAACAAATGGCTGGGGCGGAAGGATTCGAACCTACGAATGCCGGATCCAAAGACCGGTGCCTTACCACTTGGCGACGCCCCAACATTATCGGTTCCACGTCATCGGCTCTCAACTTCGTGGCCAACAGAACGTGTTAAGATTTCGCCCGCTGCGCCCAACGCGCCGAGATAATGGCTGCGCCCAACCGTTTTACAAGGAAAGACGCGCCAACCAGCCTCGAGTTCGATCACCTGAATGGCGCGTTCTTGCGCATCCCTGCTGTCAAAAACCCCGAATACCGCCGCGCCGCTTCCCGCCAACAACGCCGCCCGCGCGCCTGCTTTCACCAAAGCAGTTTTCGCTCTCCTGATTTCAGGTTCGAGGCCGAAGATAGCCGCCTCAAAGTCATTCTGGAGAACATCAGAGTCAAGATTGTCAAAAAACTCGTTTCGATGTGAACTAGAAAGAATAGTTTTGGCTTCCGCGGTTGTCAAGGAACGAGCATTGAGAGCTTTGTAGGCTGCGGCGGTCGAGATGCCCGCGTTCGGCTTAATCACCAGCAGATACCTGTCCGCGGTCTCCGGAAGCTCGGTTAGATCGCTTCCGATTCCCGTTCCCAGGGCGGCGCCACCTTTGAGAAAGAAGGACACATCCGCGCCCAGGCCGGTTGCGACTTTCATCAAGTCATCCAGGGTCGCACTCTTATTCCATAGATAGGCCAGGGCGATTAATGTGACGGCGGCGTCGGAAGACCCTCCGCCCAGACCGGCTTCAGTGGGAATTTTCTTTTCCAGACGGATGTAAGCACCCTGAGGCAAACCGAAGCGTTGCTGCAAAGCTGCCGCGGCGCGACAGACAATATTTTCAGCCCCCGACGCTACCGAACGATCGTCGCACGATAAGACGATATGAGGCTCAGCAGTTAACGCGAAGCTGAGACGATCGTGCAGCCCAATCGTCTGAAAGACAGTCCTGATTTCGTGATAGCCATCGGACCGCTTGCCGAGCACACTTAAACTAAGATTGATTTTGGCGAAAGCGGGAAGTGATAGCGTTGTTCCAAACATACTTGAATGGCAGCTTATGGACTAAACCATAACGCAAAGGGCGCAAAGCAATCCGCAAAGCTTCGCAAAGGAAATCAATTTGCGGTCCTTTGCGAAAACCTTTGCGGCCTTTGCGTTAGAGCGTTCGTTCTAGACGGAGACACCCGCACGCGTTGCCAAAGCGCTTGCTTCACGATTGGCCTCTTCAATCACGCTGGCCTCATCCAGTGTTAACAGCGCGCGGTGACGCATCACAACCTTCCCGTCGATTACTGTCGTCCGCACATCCGACGCCTGGGCGGAATAAACCAACGCAGACATCGCGTCGTTGCCCCTTGGCGTAGAATGCGGTTGAGAAAGATCGACAACGATTACGTCCCCGCGCTTGCCTGCTTCCAGGCTGCCAATTTCATCCCCAAGACCGAGGGCGCGAGCGCCTTCAATCGTGGCCATGCGCAGCACGCGTTTGGCAGGCAACACCTCAGGTCCATGCTGAGCTTTTTGTAGTAGGGCGGCCGTTCGCATCTCCGTAAACATATCGAGCCGGTTGTTGCAAGGCGCCCCATCGGCACCGAGCGAAACTGAAACACCGCGCGCGAGCATCTCTGTCACGCGGGCAATGCCCGAACCCAGTTTCAGATTGGACGACGGACAGTGCGCCACGTTGGTTTTGGTGCGCGCCAATGTCTCCATCTCCTCGTCATCGAGATGAATACAATGAGCCAGCACGACATGGGCGCCTGAGATTCCCAGCGAATCGAGATAAGCAACGTTGCGCCGTCCGGTCTCGGCTTCTACCATCTCGCATTCGCTCCTGTTTTCAGAAGCATGTGTGTGAATCATCACCCCATGCTGCTTCGCGAGAACAGAAACTTCCCCCAGCAGTTCAGGCGTACAACTGATTGCGAACCGAGGCGCAAAACAACAACGAATGCGGCCGTCGGCCTGGCCGTGCCAATTTTCAATCAACAGCAGAGACTCTTTGATAGATTGGCTGGTTTCTTCGTGCAGCCCGTCAGGCACGCCATCGCCTTTGTCCATCATGCATTTGCCGATCGTGGCGCGCCAGCCGGTTTCCTCGACGACGCGCAGAACTTCTTCCGTGTGCCGCACAGTCTCCATCGTCAGCGCGCAGGTGGTGCCACCCTTGATTAGTTCAGCAATTCCCAAACGCGCGGACGCGCGAATAGATTGTGAAGTGTGCGCGGCCTCCATCGGCCAGACACGTTTTTTGAGCCAATCGATCAGCGACAGATCGTCGGCCGAACCGCGAAACAGAGTCTGGCAAAGGTGAATGTGTGTTTGCACAAAGCCGGGCAGAACCGCGCAGCCACCGGCGTCAATTACTTCATTTACGGCGTCGTCGATCTCCGCGGCGATACGGGCGATGCGGCCATCACGAATCAGGACGTCACCGCGCACGATGGAATCCTTCTCGTCCATCGTGACGATCGTGCCGCCTTTGATGAGAATCGCTTTGCTCATGGGTAAGAATCAGGCCGCGCGGATTATGGCACATCCAGCGCCTCCAGAGTGACGCTTTGAAAAGACTCTCCTGATCACAAATCGCGGATCAGCCGCCGCACAGTGCGAAAAGGCTCTGCCTTTCCGAAAAAGACTATCGTCAGACACTCTTCGAGGCTATGCCTCGAAGAAGGAGGCATAGCCTCGATAGTTGATGTAAGTGGCACGAGCATCCGGCCCGTGAGTTCATCGGCAGGATGCCGATGCCACTCCTACTTCTTATCAGCAGTCGCGGCCGCTGCTTTCTTTTGCTCCGGCGGCGCTTCCGTCGTCGCGGCTTCACCGCGCACCGTTATTCCCAGCGCGCGCTTCACATCATTCTCGACGCGCTTCAGCACTTCGGGGTGCTCCTTCAGAGTCTGCTTTGCATTCTCGCGGCCCTGACCCAGACGCTCACCTTTATAAGAGAACCAGGCGCCGCTTTTTTCCACCACCCGGTTGTTGGTTGCGAGATCCAGCAGATCGCCTTCGCGTGAAATACCTTCGCCGTACATGATGTCGAACTCCGCCTCGCGAAACGGCGGCGCGACTTTGTTCTTGGCGACCTTCACCTTGGTGCGATTGCCGACCACGCGATCCGCGTCTTTGATCGCCCCGATGCGCCGAATGTCCAGCCGCAGCGACGCATAAAACTTCAGCGCGCGGCCACCCGAAGTCGTTTCAGGATTACCGAACATCACCCCAATCTTCTCGCGAATCTGGTTGATGAAAATAAAGCAGGTGTTCGACTGGGCCACGATCGCAGTCAGCTTGCGCAGCGCCTGTGACATCAGACGTGCCTGCAAACCCGGCAGAGAGTCGCCCATCTCGCCATCCAGCTCGGCGCGCGGCACCAGGGCGGCGACTGAGTCAACCACAATTACGTCGACGCCATTCGATCGCACCAGAGCCTCAGCGATTTCCAGCGCCTGCTCTCCCGAATCCGGCTGCGAAATCAGCAGGTCATCAACATTCACGCCCAGCTTGCCGGCATAATCGGCATCCATCGCGTGCTCGGCGTCGATGTAGGCTGCCACGCCGCCGGCCTTCTGGGCTTCGGCCACGATGTGGAGAGCGAGGGTGGTCTTGCCGGAACTCTCCGGTCCATAGATTTCGCAGATGCGGCCGCGCGGCACGCCGCCGACGCCAATCGCGGCGTCCAGCGACAAGGAAGTCGTCGATATCGCCGGCACGTCGGAAACATCACGCTCGCCCAGGCGCATTATCGATCCTTTGCCAAATCTCTTTTCAATGTTAAGCAGCGCGGCTTCGATGGCGCGGCTGCGGTCTGCAATTCGGTCTTCAGGCATAACAGGCATCTCTTTCTTCTGCTCCTCTTCGGGTTAAGTTGTGTTTCGGGGCATCCCACAGCTTGATGCGGGCGAGCATAACACAACTCAAGCGAGAATGGAACAGTGTTTCATGCGTGACACGCAGAATTTTTCGAGCTTCAAAGAGGACGGGTAAGAATACTCTAAGAACGTAGGTCAGTCGAGCGACTTTTTCGAGTTGCAAGAGGAAGTTATCAAAGCAAAAGTAGTTAAGGTGAGTAGCAACTGTCATCTTACCGATCAGCAGGGACTTCTTGAGATGAAAAGCTTGACCAGGCAGGCTCATCGTAGTATTCCATGCAATGTCATGCGTTACCTTCCCTGGCTCTTGTTGCTCTTCATCCTCACCGCTGGGGCGGAGCGAGCACATTCCCAGGAATGTCCTGTAGTCATGGTCTCTTGTCCGGATTCTGACAGAGACCACCCTAAACTGACTTTCTCCGCGAACATAACGATGGGACACCTGCCGCCTAAACTCACCTTCACCTGGACGGTATCGGCGGGGATAATCACAAGCGGACAAGGAACGGGGTCAATCACGATAGACAAAACTGGATTTGCGGGACAAGCCTTCACCGCCACCGTCAAGGTGGGTGGCCTTCCCCAGGATTGTCCTAACCAAGCGTCGTGTTCGGTTCTTGGGCCTTGTTCCCCTCCAGTAGCTCGAAAGTTTGATGAATATGGAAGCGAAACCAAAGCCGTTGGGCTGACGCAACCACGGAGTAAACCTCAACGGCGAACTCGGCATGTCACCTACAAACCAAAAGCTTCAACCTGAAATCAGCTCGCGCGCAAACCGTCCAACCCTGGCAACCGCATCGGCCGGTGTTTGAGCCTGCTCGATCTCACTGACAATTGCCGAACCAACCACAGCCGCATCAGCGTAACGCCACACATCCGCGACCTGCTCGGGCTTTGAGATCCCAAATCCAACGGCCACCGGTAAATCTGAGAACTTGCGCACGCGCGTAACCAGTTTCTCCGCTTCGACGCTCATCTGTTCGCGCGCACCGGTGATGCCCGCGCGCGACACGGCATAGATAAATCCGCCGGCTCGTTCGGCGATCATTCGCAAACGCTCGTCTGTTGAGGTCGGCGCGACAAGAAAAATCATATCAAGATCATTCGCGAGCAAGACGCTCGCAAATTCGCCAGCCTCTTCAGGCACCAGGTCGGTAACCAGAATGCCATCGAGGCCGGCGTTCTTTGCCTCGCGCGCGAGTTTCTCAATTCCAAATTGCAGCAGCGGATTGAAATAGCTGAAGAGAATGATTGGAACGCCGGTCTGTGTTCGAACCTCGGAAACGATGTGCAGAACCTCAGCGAGTCCGAAGCCCTGGCGCAAGGCGCGTTCAGACGCTCTCTGAATCACCGGGCCGTCCGCCATTGGATCCGTGAAAGGAACACCCAGTTCGATTACGGTCGCGCCGGCGTGAGCGAGTTCGATGATTAGCTTCCCGGTAGTTTCAAGATCGGGATCGCCGGCAGTGATGAAGGGAATGAAGCCACGACGGTTCTCGCGTTTCAGTTGGGCAAAGGTTTCAGCGATGCGTGACATTCATGGCTCCGTAGGAGCCAGATGTTTATAGCTCCCAACGCAAAATACGCAATCAAGCTCCGTAGGAGCGGCACATCCACATTTCGCCCCTCTGGGGCTACCAAAGAAAACCGAAGGAGGTCTATGAACATCGCGCCCCTAATGGAGCTCCGGAAAATCCGCCCTCTCCCGCACCGTATCCACATCTTTATCGCCCCGCCCGGACAAATTCACAATCACGATCTGCTCGTCTTTCATCTCGCTCGCGATCTTCAAAGCGTGGGCCACTGCATGCGCGGATTCCAGCGCCGGGATGATTCCTTCTAACTTTGAAAGAGTCTGAAAAGCTGACAAAGCCTCATCGTCAGACACGGCCGTGTATTCGACTCGGCCTTCGTCGTGAAGCCAAGCATGCTCAGGGCCGATCGATGGATAATCCAGGCCCGCTGAGATTGAATGCGTGGTTGCGATCTGCCCGCGCTCGTCCTGAAGGACGTAACTCATCGTGCCCTGCAAGACTCCCGGACGGCCGCCGCCTGAACCGTTAAAACGCGCCGCGTGCTCACCCAAATCGTTCCCGCGGCCACCGGCCTCCACCCCAATCATGCGCACCGAATCGTCGCCCAGGAACGGATGAAACAGCCCAATGGAATTCGAACCGCCGCCGACGCAGGCGATCAAACAATCGGGCAAGCGCCCGGCCTGTTCCAGAATCTGCGCGCGCGCCTCACTACCAATCACACTCTGAAAATCGCGCACCATCAGCGGATACGGATGCGGACCCAGGGCGCTGCCGAGCAGATAATAAGTGTCGGCCACGTTCGTTACCCAGTCACGCAAAGCTTCGTTAATGGCATCTTTAAGAGTGCGCGATCCCGAGTCGACTTCGCGGACCTCGGCGCCCAACAGTTGCATGCGAAAAACATTCAGCGCCTGCCGCTTCATGTCCTCTGAGCCCATATAGACAACGCAATCCAAACCAAACAACGCGCACACGGTCGCCGTCGCGACGCCATGCTGGCCGGCGCCGGTTTCGGCGATGATCCGGCGCTTGCCCATGCGCCGCGCCAGCAGAATCTGACCCAGGGTGTTATTGATTTTGTGCGCGCCGGTGTGCAGAAGATCTTCGCGCTTAAGATAGATCCGTGCGCCGCCGGCCTGCTTCGTCAGACGATGCGCGAAAAAAAGCGGAGTCGGACGGCCCGCGTAATCGCGCAACAACGAATCAAGCTCTTGCTGGAAATCTTCATCTGCTCGTGCAGCTTCATACGCCGCCGTCAACTCCTCGAGCGGCGCCATCAAAGTCTCAGGCACAAAGCGGCCGCCATAGCGGCCCCAGTGGCCAAGGGAATCAGGTTGTGTGGTTTGCTTCACGGGTTCAGAGTTCAAGCTTTAGCTTGCGCCTTTCAAAAAGCAACCTAAAGGTTGAACTCTCAACATTGAGATCAAGGACTCTTATTGATCTTATGCGTCGAACGCACGCGACCCGGCGACTGCGGCCCGCGAGCGTCATCAACGACCACGCGATTTTCGCGCCGGTAGACGGTGAGCCGGTTGCCGTCGGTGGTTCCCTGCTCGGCATCCTCAACATGCGCGGGATTACCTTTCAAGACTGCAACTTCGTCCGCGGCAGTATATTGACACCAATCTCCGGTGGCGCGCTTGCCGGGTTGGATAAGCACCACGTTACGTTGGGCGATGGTGCGCTCGACTTCGCTACCGTCCTTCTGCAAATAGACGTCGGCTACCCCGGACGTCATTCGATCAGTTCCCTGCTTGATGTCTACGTTGGTTTCGTAGTGCAGCAAGCGCTCAACATCGGAATAGCGCATAAACTCAGCCGTCGCAAAAACCGGCACCACGGCAATTGCGCCTCCATTCTGTTGTCGCGCCTGGTAAAGCGCACTCTGCACCCGGCCGCGCGCTTCCATTCGCTTCTCTTCGCGAAACAGCGTAATCGTGTCGCCGCGCACAAAATTATCGTCCTGCCACATGCGCGCGCTGCCGGTATAGGTTGCTACGCCTGAGTCATGATTGACCTCAGCGCGGTCGCCCAGCAGATAGACCGGGCTCTTTACTTTGCGAAAAGGCGCTGCACCGTTCGTTTGTTCCTGGCTGTAATATGTCGTCTGTACCTTGCCGCGACAATAGGATATGTGGGTGGCATTATTCGAATCGATTTCAGACGCTTTGGTGCGCGCGCGCGAATCCCAAACTGTCGGATCACCTCCGCGCATACGCACCGTCTCATCAGCCGAGCTGTAAGATACGGTATTGGCAAGTCCATTCCGGTCTAGTTCGTTGAACTTGGCATCACCACTGGCGTCGACTTTGTCGACGTCCTGAGTTTCGCGGACAAAGGCGGCAGCCATTTTCTGCGCCGTCATCGTACGGGTTCCCTGTTTTGCGCCAGGCTGAAGAGGATCGAAGACAGCTTTGGCGCCACCGGTCGCCGTGCAGTTGCGTGTGATGTTTCCGCTTTCGTAGAAATCACAGTCGAAACGTGGCGCGGTCAGCGTTTTACGTTCGGCCTTTGCAGTTTTCTGTACCGGCTCAACGTAAAGTTCCGCATCGCCGACGGCTTCAGCTTTCTCCAAATCTTTTCCCGTCAGGCGCCAGGTCATTTTGATCGAGTTTGCGGTCAGGCGCTTGCCGGCGGCGCGTGGATCATTGGCGCGTGACTTTGGCGCCGAGAGCGTCACAACTGACCGTCCACCAGCCACCATTTCTTTCATCAAGCTGCGATCGCCCTGGGCCTGAAAACTTATGTTTAGTTCGGTGGCGCCGGTGAGCTGCATCTCAGAATCCGCACTCAAGGATTGGGCGCGAATGTCGCGCGACCCATGAGCACGCTCAAGGCGCTGATCGCCGTCGAGGAAAAAATCCATGTCGACTGCGTGAGCTTCGGCGGCGCGTCCTTCACTCATCGTGCGCAGGTAAGAATTGCCGCGCATTTCGATTTTCTGCAAGCGCTTTTTGTCGCTGAGAGTCGCGGTCAGGCTGTCACCGCTCATGATGTCCTGATCCTGTTCGGCCGTCGCGCCTCCAGAGAAAGTTAAGCGCAAAGAAGTCTGCTCAAAGACCGCCTGCGCTGAATGAATCGTGACTGGTTTAGCACGAGAGCCCTTGAGGTTAGCTGGCTTAGTGTCTTTTTTGGCGTCCTGGAATTCGGCCGGCTGGACGATCACTTCGACCGCATTTCTTAACTCTAGACGCTTCTTCTCGTTATCCAGCAACGCGCCCGTTGATTTACCCGAAATGTTCTCGCGATCGAATGTCACCGGCTGAGCAGTTTCTGCAACCTTCGTGTCCTGATTGAAAGTTACTGAATCTGTTTTGACCTTCAACGCTTCGTGCGTTTCGATCTGCACGTTGCCGTTGAATTGCAGCATGCCCGTCTTCTCATCATACATCGCTCGATCCGACAAGATTTGATCGGGCTTGTCACCGGTCGGTGGAAATACCTGCAGGTTCACCTGTTCAAGTTCGTGATGATCGTCAGCATAAGTAACGTCGCGAGCGGCGCGCAGCCACAGGTAGAGCCTTTCATTTTTGGTAATGCGCCGCTCATAACCATTGATGATGCCTTTGATTTCTTTTGAGAGAGCCGGAGCCTCTGATTTCAACCGGAACGGGGTGTTGTTGCGCATCTTGTAATACGACACGCCGACAAAGATGGCCCCGCCAACCAAAAGAAACAGGGCCAGGCCGCGAGCGATCGCCGGCACGCGCGCCCGCAAGTCAACGGCACTGATTCGTTTTTTTCGCGTTACTGCCTGCATTCTGGTAAATCGTCAATCGTAAATGGTCGTGAATCGTTACGTTCGTGAATCTTCAATCATTAATGGTGGATCGCAACTTCTATTTACGATTCACTATTTACTCTCTCTTCATGTCCCTCACGTTAAGCTGCAATCTGATGTCGCCATTCCAGCGATTCGCTTCCAGCTCATATGCGAGATCGATGCGATCATTGGGCCGCGGCGTTTGCTCAACCTCTTCTACTCCCCGCCACCAGATGGCCTCAAATGGCCGATTATCGCCTCCGGCCACCCGCAGCTTCAGATGCTGTTCCTTAATTACCTGCGGCTCACTAAGGACGCGAAATCCGCGGGTAGCAAATACCGGACGGGGATTACCGGCCCCAAAAGGCTCAAGCGCGGCTAAATCCTGAGAAAGCTGAAACCCGAGCGCCTCCGGCGCAACTTGCGCGTCGATACTCAGCATGGGCGCTAGATCTTTTTCAGTCAAACACGAGGCCGCATGTTCATTCAAGCGGCGGCGAAATTCCGCTATGTGCTCGCGTTGGATCGCCAGCCCGGCCGCATGAGAATGGCCGCCAAACTTGTCCAGCAGATCACGACAGGCCGTCAGCCCGTTGAAAAGGTGATAAGCCTCGATGCTGCGCGCCGATCCGTGACCGACGTCGCCATCAAGCGAGATGACCACACACGGGCGATTAAGACGCTCCGCGATCTTCGAAGCCGCCAAACCAATCACGCCGCGATGCCAGCCATCGCCGGCGATCACGGCTACATGTGTCTGCGCATCGCGATCGGCGCCGCCTTCAAACTCTTCGACGGCGCGATTGAAAATTTCGCGCTGAGTTTCCATGCGCTCGCGATTACGCGTATCCAGATGCTCAGCCAGGCGACGCGCCTCTTCCTTATCTTTCGCGTTGAATAACTCGACAACAGCGCTGGCCGCGTCCATGCGACCTGCGGCGTTGATTCGGGGACCGATACGAAAGCCCAGATCGTACGCGGTCATTTCGCTGTCTTCGCCACAGCCCGCGATTTCGATCAGCGCGCGCAAGCCCGGATTCACCGCGCGCGGCAAATCCGAAAGTCCCAGTGAAACGATCGCGCGGTTCTCGCCGACCAGTTTCGCAACGTCGGCGACGGTGCCGATGGCCACCATCTTGAGAAAGCCCGGCACCTGCGCTTCGCGTCCACGTTCCCGAAACAACGCGTGCACCAACTTAAAAGCGACGCCCACGCCGGCCAGGTGCTTATCAGGATAATTACAGTCATGCTGATTGGGATTGAGCACTGCCCAGGCGGGTGGCGAGCCTTCATCGTCGTCCGGCAGGTGATGATCCGTGATGATAATGTCCAGACCATTGTTGCGGGCCCAGTGCAAAGGCTCGTGAGCGCGAATGCCGCAGTCGACACTCACCACCAGTTTGTAACCTTCGCTGACTGCTTTTTCCAACGCCGGCTGCTGAATGCCATAACCCTCGGTGAAGCGATGCGGCACGTGATAACCCGCCGTGGCTCCCAACATCCGTAGCGCTCGCAGAAGCACCGCGGTGCCGGTAGTGCCGTCAACATCGTAATCTCCATAAATCAGAACGGGCTCGTGCTCATCTATTGCCCGCAGCAAACGTTGGACGGCCTCTGACATGCCGCGCATCAGGAACGGATCATGAAGTTGATTCAGAGAAGGATTAAGAAAAGCTTCCGCTGCGCGATGGTCCGAATAGCCGCGAGCGATCAGGAGCCCGGCGACAATCGGCGAAAGGCCAAGCGCCGTCGCCAATTCCCCCGCGCGACCAATATCCGGCTCGCGAACGACCCATTGCTTGGGACACTTCTTACGAGAGGGACTAGCACTCATGACGTTAGAAGTTTACTTGTTGTTAAGCAGAAGAGCCACGAGGTTTTCGATCTCTCACTGGAATTCCGAGGAACTATCGACCGTGGCTGCTCTCAAAGCAGGAGGCTTCACTGTGCTGGGATCGCGGACGCCCCCGTCCGCAATGAGCGCGAAAGCGCGAACAATCTTAATGGCTTCGGCTTCTAAGAAAAGAGTTTGAGCGCGCTAGCGCACGCCGTGGGAAGCTGTGCGAAGGCTTTGCGGACGAGGACGTCCGCGCTCCCAGGTACGCGTCGCCTCAGACGCCGCGAAAAATGTCTGGTCTCTCTCTTAAAGCGGAGTTATTCGTCCGGCGAACAGCATGATCAAAATTGCGGCGCCTAATATCAGGCGATAGCCGATAAAGACGCCGGTCGTATGCGTGCGCAGGAAACGCAGCAAAAACCAGATAGACGCATAACCGACAATCGCACTAACTAACGTCCCTATCGCCAACGTCGCCAGGCTGTCGTGGGGCAGCGTTTGGAAGGCCTCTTTCATTTCCAGCAGGCCGCTGCCGGCGATTGCCGGCATCGAGAGCAGAAACGAAAAGCGCGCGGCCGTTTCCCGTGTCTGATTGGCAAAAAGCCCGCCCATGATCGTCGAGCCCGACCGGCTTGAGCCCGGTATCAGAGAGAGGCATTGCGCGAAACCCACTGCCAGCGCGTCTCCGATTCCCAGCTCTTGCATCCGCCTTCGCTTCTTGCCGACCAACTCCGCAACCGCAAGTAAGAGAGCGATCGCGACCATCATCGTGGCGATGACCCAGAGATTTTTCGTGAATGACCCTTCGATCTGTTTCTTAAACATCAGACCGACGATGCCAACCGGAAGCGACCCGATAATCACCAGCCAGCCGAGCCACGCTTCCTGCGACAGACGCGCGTGGTCATTCTTACGATTGAATTGATCGTGCCGGCCGTCTTTCAAAAGCACAAAGTGATCGTGGATGAAGGCTCTGGTGATTCTCCAGATGTCGCCGGCAAAGTACACGATCACGGCGATAAGCGTGCCGAGCTGAATCACGGCGATTGAAGCAGTGAGTTGCTCAGGCGTCAGCGCCAGATTCATAACCCGCCCGGCCAAAACCAGGTGGGCCGTCGAGCTGATGGGAATGAATTCAGTTAAGCCCTGAACAATGCCGAGCAGGATGGCCTGGAGCAGAGACATCTTGGATTTGCGATTTTAGAGTTGCGATTTTGGATTTGAAATCTGAAACTTGTTAGTCCGTTGTCAGTAGTCTGTGGTCAGTTGCTGTTCGGTAAAGCGCGAGAATATCGATACTCATCGAGGCCGCAATCAAGCATTACGACTGACCACTAACAACTGACCACCGACCACTGACAACTGACAACTGACTTATTCGCGAAACGAATTCCGCCGCGAGATCCAATCGTACATGAAATTCGGCATCAACCGGCCAGCCCGCACAATCGTCGCCAACTGCCAGGGAAAAGCATACGACTTCTTGCGGGCTTCGGTCGCCTTCAGAATCTTGTTCACTGCGTCACTCAACTCCATCAGCCAGGGCAAGCGCGCCTGCCGGCCCGCGGTCAAGGGCGTCTTGATGAAGCCGGGATGAATGGTCGTCACTCCGACACCCGTACCGTAAAGATCGAGTCGCAAGCTTTCAAAGAAAGCTGAGACGGCAGCTTTGCTCGCACAGTAGGCCGCGGATTTCGGTAAGCCACGATAAGCTGCCAGGCTGGAAATCACCACCAATTGCCCGCGACCACGCTTGACCATCTCTCTAACAACGGCGGCGACTGAGTTGACCACACCAACTACATTGATATCAATCAGCCGGGCCACATCTTCGGCGTTGAGATCTGCCGCATGGGCTGAGATGCCGACTCCAGCGTTCGCGAACAGCACATCTATTGGACCAAACTTTGTACTTAACTCGCCGGCGGCCTGCTTCACTGCGTTCGCATCAGTAACATCAGCCGGCAACGCCAACGCCCGGCCACCGGCAGCTTCGATCTCTTCGACGATTTTCCTTAAGACCTCAGCCCGGCGTGCCAGCAATCCAACCGCTGCGCCCCGCCGCGCCAACTCAGTTGCCAATCCACACCCGATGCCCGAAGAGGCGCCGGTAACGAGAACAACTTTGGTGGACCAATTAGACATAGCAACCACAAAGTCACCAAGCACACGAAGTTCACTTAGATTTCCTTTACTCCTGGTGCCTTTGTGTCTTGGTGGTGAATCGCAAGTGTCAGACCTGCTGTATCACGGGAACGATCACCGGCCGGGCGCCGGTTTCCTTCTGAATGAATCGCTTCAACTCAACCCGGACATGTTCTTTCAGCAGCGACTGATCTGCCAACATCTGTCGGGAAGAGCCGGCCACCGCGGCGCTGACTACTCGCTCGGCGTCCCTCATCAGTTGTTTTGAATCGGCGCCGTTCTGACCTGATCCCTGAGACTTGAGTTTGGCGGCCGCCACGCCGTTCGAGTCGAATCCAACCACGCCCTGGGCGACGATTTGCGGCGGCGCCTGGAGTTCGCCGGTTTCGCCATTCATCGTCAACACCAGCGTAATCATGCCCTCGTAAGCCATCTTCTTTCGCTCGCGCACGGTTTCGTATTCGATCTCTTCAAAGCCAGAATCATCAATAAAGGTGCGTTTGATCTCAACTCGATTGAGGACCACCGCCCGCTCGCCATCCAGCTCAAGCACGTCGCCGTTTTCGATCAGAATGATGTTCGACTCAGGAAAGCCCAGATGGTTCTTGACGAACTCTTTGTGGCGAAACAGCATGCGATACTCGCCGTGAATCGGCACCACAAATTTTGGCCGCACGGCTTCGGTCATGATGCGAATGTCTTCCTGTGACGCATGGCCGCTGACGTGAATCAGCCGGCGCTTCTCTTCGATGATGTTCGCGCCCTTCTTGTATATGAAACCAATGAGCTTTGAGATGGCGCGTTCGTTTCCGGGAATGATGCGCGCTGAGAGCACCACGGTATCGCTTTCTTCAATTGTCAGTCCCTTGTAAATCTGCGTGGCCATCTGGTAAAGCGCGGCGCGCGGCTCGGCCTGCGAGCCGGTGACCAGAAAAACGATCTCGTTGTCGTTCAAGCGCTTCGCGTCATTGATCCCAACCAGTAAGCCGTCATGAATATCGAGATAGCCAAGCCGGTCCGCAATCTCAACGTTCTTTTGCATGGATCGCCCGAGTACGCAAACCTTGCGATCGAACTGCTGGGCCACGTCAAAGACGATTTGAAGGCGATGAATTGAAGACGCAAAGGCGGCCACGATAATCCGGCCCTTCGCTTCGGCGAAGATTTCTTCAAAGGCTGGAATCACTGCCCTCTCAGACGGGGTTCGTCCCGGAACAGTCGCGTTGGTGGAATCCGACAGCAGAGCCAGCACGCCTTCCTGCCCGTAACGCCGGAGTGTCCGGAGATCTATTGCCTCGCCGATGACCGGGGTCTCGTCAACCTTGTAATCCCCCGTGTGAATGATCGTGCCGACGGGTGTCTTGATGGCCAGAGAAAAACAATCAATCAGCGAATGCGACGCGCGAATGAACTCGATCGTGAACGAGCCGATCGTGACGACATCACGGGGCTCGACGCGATGCAGCATCACGTCGCCCAGAATGCCGTGCTCATTCAGTTTGCTTTCCGCCAGTCCGAGGGTGAAACGAGATGCGTAAACCGGGACGTTAAATCTTTTTAGGATGTAAGGCAGCGCGCCGAGATGGTCTTCGTGTCCGTGCGTGAGTACGACAGCCGTGATCTCGTCGCGATACTGCTCGAGCACCTCGAAATCCGGAATGCAGATGTCCACGCCATAGACGCTCTCTTCAGGAAAGCCCATGCCGGCATCGACAACGATCATTTCGTCGCCAAAGCGCAGCAGCGTGCAATTCATCCCAAACTCGCCGATACCGCCGAGGGGGATGATTTCTAAAACGTTACTCACTCTTGATTGTGACTCAACTCTCTAGACGGGCTCGGTGAGTATAGCACGCTAGTAGTGGCACGGGCGTCCCGCCCGTGAGAGCCAGAAAACGGCGTTAGCAAGAAATCTCTCTTGACGAAGTCTGGAGAATAGGTTTGGGCACTGATTCGCGACGCCGATTTCCGTCATTCAGTCAGATACGTTTTGGAGAATCCAATGAAAGCTGGACTCAAGAACTGGAACTGGGTTGGGCTTGGCGCATGTGGCGCGCGCAGCTTGCGCGTGTGTTGAGTCGCGAGGAAATCACGGGCGGGACGCCCGTGCCACTCACCGATGTCGCATGTTACATTCTTATCAGGATGAAGTCAGTGTTACCCATATTCCTTTCGATGTTTCTTGGCTCTTCAATCGTGTCTCTGGCTCAATCTCCCGAATTCAACGAGCCCTGGAAGGACCCGAAGATAGCCATTGCCATCGATCCTTACGAAGGCAATCCGATTGATTGGGAGGCGTTGGCAACCGACGGACGCGTGGTCGCGATCATTCATCGCGCTACTATCGGGGATCGTGTCGACACGAAGTACGCCGAGCGCAAAATCGAAGCAAAGCGGCGGGGTTACAAGTGGGGCGCATATCATTTTGGGAAACCGGGTGATCCGATCAAGCAAGCCGATTTCTTCCTTGAGATCGTAAAACCGGCACCTGATGATTTGATCGCACTGGATCTCGACGGAACTGATCCGGCGAAGCATATGAGTTTCGAAGAAGCTCGTGTCTTCATCAAGCGCATTAGGGAAAAGACCGGCCGCTATCCGTTCGTCTATGCCAACAACCTGGTCGCGAAAGCGATCAGGGACCAGTACGGGGAAGATGACGTGTTTGCGAAGACGCATCTATGGTATGCGCGCTTCAAAAAAACGGTGACGGATTTCCCGAGCGGGACCTGGAAGACTTATACGATCTGGCAATTCTCGAGCGAGCTGAATTGCGCGCCTGAGAACCGGAGCGCCTGTCTCTACACAGTGCCGGGCACTGAATACGACATGGATGTCGATGTCTTTAACGGGACGATTGAAGAGTTGAGAAGTAAGTGGCCGTTTGATCTCCCGACCAAGGTGTCAGAAGCCCGACCGTAAGGGAGGGCAAGTAGTGATATGTCAACCGCCTTAACAAAAGGACCCTTGGACAAGTACTCCCCTGATCGCGAGAGTTGCCCTCCCTTACGGTCGGGCTTCTGACACCTCACCGCACTCCAATCTTCACCGCACCGCCACCAGATTATTCATCGTCCGCAGGAATTTGGTTTCCGAAAGACACCGATATCGCAAGGAAATCTCCACTCGGCGTTTCTTGACACTCTTTGATAAGATTAGCTTCACTAAATCAAATAATCCGAAATTACGACACTCAGGAGGAGGAAACCATGACACGAGTCCGCCTTAGCATTGTAGTTGTCGCCTTGTTCGTCGGAGTTTCAATGGTCTTTGCGCAAACTACGAAAAAGAAAGGGAGCGGCGCCGCGCATCCCAAACATATTGTCGTGACTCCCGATGAAATAAAGTGGGGTCCCGGACCTCCAGGATTGCCGCCGGGGGCTCAATTGGCTGTGCTCCGTGGCGATCCGTCAAAAGCGGGCGCGCCTTTCACTATGCGTGCGAAACTGCCGGATGGCTATAGAGTGCCGCCCCACTGGCATCCGACCGACGAAAACGTTTCGGTGGTGCAAGGTACGCTGATGATTGGAATGGGCAGCAAGTGGGATGAATCGGCAGGCAAAGAGTTGCCGGCGGGATCATTTGCCCTAATGCCTAAAGGCGCTCGTCACTTCGCCTGGTTCAAGGGAGAGACGATCATCGACATTTATGGCACCGGTCCATTCGACATTAGATATGTAAACCCGAGCGATGATCCGCGGCGCAAATCAAAGTAGCGCGGGGCATCCGAGAACACGAATCACCACGATCGAAGGAGCTAACGCAGGTAGCGTTTGTCTTCCCAACCTGCGTTAGGTCTTCGATCTACCTCGCTCTGACGTAACCTTCTCCGCTAAACTGAAATCATGCCCGACATGCTGGTCAATCTGCTGAAGCTGCCGCCGCTTGAGCCGCTGCTCAAAGAGTTAGAAGCCGATGGCGTGAAGATTCGTCGCGCCCAACCGTTTGAGATCACTCCGGTCCGCGAGCTGGTCGAAGAGTTTTCCGTCGCCTGGGCCGATGAGATTTCAGTGGGCTTTGCCAATAAGCCAGTGACAGTTTTCATCGCCACGCGCGCCGGCCGCGTGATTGGCTTTGCCGGATACGAGTGCACGCGCAAAGCCTTTTTTGGACCGACCGGGGTGGCGGAAAAAGAGCGCGGGCGGGGCGCCGGCAAAGCGTTACTGATCGCGGCGCTGTGGGGTCTGCGCGAACTGGGATATGTCTACGGCATTATTGGACGCGCGGGGCCGTTTGAGTTTTACCAGCGGACCGTTGGAGCGATCTCGATTCCCGATAGCGAGCCGGGAATTTACACGGATTTGTTGAAGTAGTGAAATCGAACCCTTCAATGCGCGAACTCGCACGGGTTGTGTCGGCTGGTAAGAAGTCGAAGACGGCAGCCCGTCCGCCCGGCCCTAAAGGCTCGCTGATCATGGGCGTGATGCGCGAATTCAATCGCGATTCGCTCGACTTCATCGAACGCATGCAGCGTGAATATGGCGACGTAGTCTGGATGCGTTTCCTCTATGTGCCCGCCCTGTTTCTCTATCATCCTGACGACGTTGAATATGTCCTGACCACCAATCCGAAGAATTTCATCAAGTCAATGTCGCTGCGCTCAAACTTTTTTCAGCGTCTGGTCGGCAACGGCCTGCTGACGAGTCAGGGCGAAGAGTGGAAGCGCCAGCGCCGCCTGTCGCAACCTGCGTTTCACCGCGAACGGATTGCCACCTATGCAAACACAATGATTGATTACACGCGCCGGCTGACTTCATCGTGGCAGGATGGAGAGACGCGCGATATGCATCGCGACATGATGCGTCTGACGCTCGAGATTGTGGTGAGTTGTTTGTTCAGCGCCGACGTTTCGCACGACGTGGATGACGTCGGCGCTACTTTGAAAGAACTGGTGAAGCCGTTTGCGTCACAAGCCACCCTCGGTTGGATTCTGAACAATCGTCTGCCGACACCTTATCATTTTCGTTTCCACGCGCTGGCGAAAAAGATCGATCAGGTTGTCTACCGGATCATCGCTGAGCGCCGCGCAGGCGGGAAAGATGCCGGTGACTTGCTTTCAATGCTGCTGGCCGCGCGCGATGAAGACGGCAGCCAGATGAGCGACCGGCAACTCCGCGATGAAGTCATGACGTTGTTTCTGGCCGGCCACGAAACTACTGCGTTGACACTGGCCTGGTCGTGGTACCTGCTGGGAACGCATCCGGAGGTCGAAAAGAAATTCCATGCGGAGCTGGATGAAGTGCTCGGTGGCCGCGCACCTACTATGGCCGATCTCCCGCAACTGAAATATGCCGAGCAGATTGCCAAAGAATGCCTGCGCCTCTATCCGCCGGCGTATGGCCTGGGTCGTGAGGCGATCGACGATTGCGAGATCGGCGGGTACCCTGTGCGTGCCGGAACACAGGTCTTCATGTTTCAGTGGGTCACGCAACGCGACCCGCGCTTTTATAACGATCCTTTGGCCTTCAAGCCGGAACGTTGGACAGAAGATTTTATCGAGCGCCTGCCGAAATATGCCTACTTTCCTTTCGGCGGCGGCCCCAGGGCCTGCATTGGCGCCTCGTTCGCGATGATGGAAATCATTCTGTGCCTGGCGACTATTGGACAGCAGTTTCGTTTGGAACTGGTTCCCGATCATCCGGTGACGATTTATCCGGCGATGTCTTTGCGGCCGAGGGATGGCGTGAGGGTCGTAGTTAAGACTCGATGAAGAAGGTTGCCGGACAATGACTCTCACTTCGAAACAGCTATCGACCGCGCTCCCGCGTCGAACCAGGCTCCAAGAAATCTGCGCGGAGTTTCCCGAGGTAAACGTCGAAGCTGTTGGGGATCAGCACCTCGCCTTTCGCATTCGCAAACGGATTTTTGCCTACTATCTTTATGATCATCACGGCGACGGCATAATAGGCTTCACCTGCAAGTCGAGCCTCAGCGAGCAGCGGCGTCTGGTCAGAGATGATCCCGAGACCTTCTTTGTGCCGTCGTACCTGGGACCAAGAGGGTGGATCGCGATCCGCATAGATCTCGATGAAGTTGATTGGGAGACCGTCGCGGAACTCGCGCGCAGCGCTTACCTGGCTCTTGCTCCGCGTAAGCTGGCAGCTCTCATCGAATAAACCGAACGATTGGACCTGTGGGAATCGAACGGTCTTACACAATCGCATTCACCAGCAAGGCCCATTCTTCCAGCATGAACGTTTCCGCGCGCCTTAGCGGTGGGAGGCCGGCATCACAAAGGACGATGCTCGCGCCGCCCCGCTTCTTGAGTAATTCCTGAATTGGTTCCGGCGCTTCGCGCAGGTTGTTGAGGATAGTCTTGCGACGCTGGGCGAAGCCGGCACTTACGATTTGCCACAGCAAGGCTTCGTCTTTCACATCGGCTCCAATCTTTGGACGAACCCGCAACTGCACGACCGTGCTCCAAACTTTCGGCGCCGGCCGAAACGCCTGCGGCGATACATCGAAAAGCTGCTCGGTTTCGCAATAAGCTTCGACCAGAACCGAAAGATAACCACGCTCGCTCGAACCCGCTTCGGCCGTAATCCGATCGACTACTTCGCGTTGGAGCATCAGAATCATTTCACTAAGACAATGCCTTTGCTCGATCAGCCTTTGCAAAATCGCGGTGGCAATGTTGTAAGGCAGATTCGCGACGACGCGCGTGTTTTCAGAAGGTGTAGCGACGGCACAGAAATCAGTGGTCAACGCGTCGGCTTCGACCAGCGTTAGATTTGAAGAGTTGGCAAACTGTGCGCGCAGTTGCGGAACCAGATCGCGATCAAACTCAATCGCTACGACGCGTCCGGCCTTTTCCAGCAGACGCGATGTCAGCGCACCCCGGCCGGGACCGATCTCTATAATCGTTTCGTCCGGCCGCGGATGAACTGCGTCGATGATGCGATCCACGACGCCACGATCGACAAGAAAGTTCTGACCGAATCGGCGTTTTGCGTCGCTCATTAGTTTTGAAACCTGAGCCCTCCCTGACGGTCGGGCTACTGCGCCGTTGGATTGGAAGGATATCCGGTTATTTCTATGTCGCGTCCGCGACGCTCCACGGAGACGTCTTCAAGTTGGACAGCGTCCGCGATTGCTTCAGCCCCGTTTCCGGCGATTGCCGATGGAGCGTCCTGGCCTCCGATGATCATCGGCGCAATAAAGAAGGTCGTCTTGTTGACCAGTCCGGCGTCGAGCAGAAGTCCCGCGAGAGTTGACCCACCTTCAACCAGGACACTCTGAATCGATCGCTGGCCCAATTCCTCGAGTATGCTCGTGAGTTCCAATGCCGAGCCTCTTTGGTTGATTACTTCGACGCCGCGCGATTGCAAAGCTCGAACCTCATCAGGCTCGGCTCCGTGCGCGAAAATGAGCACAGGCCCCGCTTCCGTGGTTTGAGCGAGTTGCGATTCCGGAGAGATACGTAAGTATTGTTCGATCACCACCCGCACCAGCGGCCGCCGTCGCTTTCCGCCCGAGCGATCCGTCAACAGAGGATCATCCGTGCGCGCAGTACGGCCACCCACCATGATCGCATCGTACTGGAATCGCAACTCGTGCGCGCGCGCGCGCGCTTCCTCGCCGGTAATCCAACGCGAGTCGCCGGTGCTGGTGGCGATCTTACCGTCGAGAGATACGGCCAACTTCAGATGGACAAACGGCCGGCCAATGCGCATGTAATGAAGGTAAGCTTCGTTCAGTTGCGCCGCTTCTTCTTTGAGCAGCCCGGTGTGAACTTCCAGTCCGGCTTCACGCAGATGCGCAAAGCCACGACCCGAGACTTTCGGATTAGGATCCTCTATCGGTGCGACCACCCGTTTGATTCCGGCCTTGATAAGCGCGTCTGTGCAGGGTGGCGTGCGGCCCTGATGCGCGTGGGGCTCAAGCGAAACGTAAGCAGTGCCGCCGCGGGCCCGTTCGTTGGCTTGTTCCAGCGCGAGAGTCTCAGCATGCTTTAGCTGATCGTAAACATAGAAGCCTTCGCCGACGATGTCTCCGCCGGCCCCGAGGATTACGGTCCCGACGAGCGGGCCGGGGCTTACCTGGCCGACGCCGCGCGCAGCTAGTTCCAGTGCGCGCTGCATCATTTGACGATCCGCTTCAGTCCGCTGTTCCAATTGATTGCTCAATGCGCTTCGCTTGATGTGACTAGTTGAAAAGACTATTCACGTATGTGTCCGCATCAAAGACGACGAGGTCGTCAACTTTCTCGCCAATACCGGCATAACGAATTGGCAGACCCAGTTCTTTGGCAATCGCGATCGCGATGCCGCCCTTCGCCGTGCCGTCCAGTTTAGTCAGGACAATTCCGGTTACGCCCGCAACTTTCAAAAACTGGCGCGCCTGTTCCAAGCCGTTCTGCCCGGTCACGGCATCGACTACTAACAGCGTTTCATGCGGCGCGCCTTCGACCTCGCGACCCGCCACCCGCTTCATTTTTTCGAGTTCGGCCATCAGGTTCGACTTGTTGTGAAGGCGGCCGGCGGTGTCAACGATCAAGACATCCGACCCGCGCGCCTTCGCAGCTTTCATCGAATCGAACAGCACGGCTGCCGGATCAGTCCCCTGCTTCTGCTGAATCAAAGGCACGCCGGTGCGCTCAGCCCAGATCGCCAGTTGGTCGGAAGCTGCCGCGCGAAACGTATCGGCCGCGCAAATCAGCACATCGTTGCCCTCGGCCTTAATGCGCTGTGCCAGCTTCCCAATCGTCGTCGTTTTCCCCACGCCATTTACGCCGACGATCATCATTACATAAGGAGCGATGTTCTCAGGCACACTGGTTTCAGAAGCAACGCCATGTTGTTCGGAGGCGTTCAGGATCGAAAGCAGTTCTGACTTGATCGCCTGCTTCAACTTTTCGATGTCGTCGATTTCCTTGCGGCTGATCCCGCGCCGCACTGTCTCAAGCACGTGCATCGTCGTCGGCACACCGATGTCGGCGGCAATCAAGGCTTCTTCCAGTTCGTCGAGCAGGTCTGCGTCGATCCGTTTCGCGCCCGCAAAAACGGTGTCGATCTTTTCCGAGAGCGATTCTCGAGTTGCCGCCACCGCCCGGCGAAAGCGGGCCGAGAATTCCTGCTCCAGAGCTGCTTCCTGGGCCTGCAACTCTTCGATTGAGAGATTTAGTCCCAGCACCGAAGTCTGCCACGGCGTGGGGGCCGGGCTCTGTTGCGACGCCTGGTTAGACTCGGCGATGGGTATGGCTGCCGGCTGACTTTCAGCCTCGGTCTCAGTGCCGGATTGAACTTCGGCTGGCGGCTCACCGGCTGCGCGATTCAAGCCCAGCGAGACAAACTCATCCTTTTTTCTTCGCCAAAAGGCCATAGATGATTCCGTGGATCGTAATGAATCTGAAAGGTCGTTGAGATTATAAACCGAAAGCGGCGGTGTTTCAGAAGCCCGACCGTGAGCGAGGCAGGTTCGGTGCATAGCTCAGCCTTAACCCTCAGCTGACTCTGACGGCGGCAAACGACGAAGCTTCGAGTTGTATGATTTTCTTAGCTGACCAATAACTGCGAATCGGACACTGACTCAGATGCAGGCACAGGTGGCAGCGACTTGCGCGTCGGGCTACTTCCGTTGCGTTTCACACGTGTTACACCCGGACGAATTTTTCCCGTCTCGCACGCGGCAATAAAGGCTGCGACGACGCGCGCGTCGTAACGGGTGCCGACAAAACTTTTCAGACGCGCCAGGGCCGCCTCCAGGTCCATCGCGCGCTGGTATGGCCGCTCAGTAGTCATCGCGTCAAATGTGTCGGCGACCGAAACGATCCGGGCCTGCATCGGGATTTCATCGCCCTTCAAACCCTGGGGATATCCTCCGCCGTTAATCATTTCGTGATGCATGTACATGCCCGGCAGAAAGTCTCGCATTGCCGGAATTTGCGACATGATCTTGAAGCCCTTCTGCGGATGCGTTTTCATGATTTCGAATTCAGCATCGGTCAACGCGGATGGCTTCTTCAAAACGTTGTCGTCGATTCCGATCTTGCCGACGTCGTGCAGCAGCGCGCTGATACGAATCTGTTCGATCTCATTCTCAGGCAAGCCCAGGCCCTGCGCGGTAGCGACTGAGAACCGCGAGACTCGTTCAGAGTGGCCGCGCGTGTAGGGATCTTTACCGTCAATCGCGGCAGCCAGAGCCTTCACGGTTCCGAGGAACAGCTCGTGGTTTTCGGCTGCCGAACGCTGCAAGTCTCCGACAAATCGCTCAACCTGATCCGTCATTTGATTGAACGAGGCGCCCAGCTCGGCAAGTTCGGTTCGGCCGGGAACTTTCACTCGCTGGGAAAAGTCGCCGGCGGCGATGCGCTGAGCACCGGCGGCTAACTCACGCACCGGACGTGTCAGCTTCTCAGCAAAATAAAATCCGATCAGCAAAACCAGCGTGGCAGCCAGCAGGCTTATGAATAACGTTTGCTTACGCATGTCGCGCACCGACGTTAATGCCGCCGCCTCGTCCTGGATCGCGATTACGCCCAGCAGCGAGTTGTGATCCAACTCAACTGTTGCGTACGACCCCAGCATCGGAGTAACGCGGCCATCACTATCAAGCGTGAATGGCGCCAGGGCAGATTGAACCTGCGCACCCGACTCAAGCCAATCCTGCACAACTTTCAGATCAGTCATCGGTCGCTCGGAAAAAGCTACGGCCGCGTCAGGATGGGCGACCGCTCGTCCATTCTGATCGACTACAAAGACAACCGGCAGACCGGCGTTCAGCAACTCGTGCGCACTCTTTGACGCCGACTGCTGAACTGCCTTGAACACTTCCTGAAACGAGACGATGGCCACTACCGCCGCGACGATTTCCTCGCCATCCATGACAGGCGCGGCAATTGTCAATGCCATCTCCTGCCCGGAACGAATTATCTGGGGCCGGCCCATTACGACGCCGCGGCCGTTCATGCGCGCCAGCACATCGCCAACCCGCTGATCAACTTCTTCCCGCTTAATTACGTCCGGCTGAAACGCGCGATGAACCTCTCCTCTGACTGGACAGATGGCCAGTGCGATTAGGTTGGGATCATCCTGGAGGGTTTTCTGCAGGCGGGCATCATCGCGTGTACCGGCCAGCAACCGTATCCCGCCGGAGATTTCAAAGGCGCGTGCCAATCCGCTCACTACATCGCGATAGCGCTGGCCGTAGAGTTCGATTTGCCTGGCCTTGTCCTGCACAAGTTGCGCCTGATAGCGTCCCTCGATGGCGCGCAGTTCTTCGGCGCTACGCCCCGAGAGCAAGACGCCGGCCAGGCCCAATGGAAGCAGACCGACCAGCAACAAGACTGCCAGCACGACGTAAAGCAAACGGATTCGATTAAAGCGTTCGAACACTGAACTTGTGGAAACCTTTGGGAATAGCTGCGGAGCTTTTTTTTGAGGCAAGCGCGGATATTAGCGGTCAGCCAAGCTCACAGGCGCCGTGGCCACTTGGCCTGTACCTAGACTAGTTTGTTGGTCAATGGGTTGTCAACCGTTTTGGCCATACTTTAACTGCTGAAATACTTAGGTTAAGGCTGTTCGACAGGCTCTAAATCGACGAGTTGACCTCAATAAACCGGTTAAGGGGCTTAACGATCGAAGTAAATAATGACTCGGCAGGGTTTCGTGCGATACTTTTGCCGACTGACGGGCCCCAACCGGCGTCTAAAAGACTGAGCGTGCGAGTTGTTGCGTAACGCGCATTTGGACGGCCGCGGCCGGACGCGACCACGAACCGAATGGAAACGGCCACAAGCGACGAGCAAATGGTTGAACGTGCCCTCTCGGGAGAGCCCGAGGCGTTTGGGGAAATTGTGCGCCGCTGGGAGCGTCGAATCTTTGCGCTTTCGTTCGGCATGCTGGGACGCGAAGAAGACGCGCGTGACGCGACGCAGGAAACTTTCCTGGCGGCGTTTCGCAACCTGCGGGGATTTCGCGGCGAGGCAAAAGTGTCGTCGTGGCTGCACCGGATCGCCGTCAACCAGTGCATCACCCGACAAAGGCGAGCGAAGGTACGCGGCGAAACGGCGCTCGAAGACGAGGCCGAAAAGAACGCTACCGTCTTCGCGATGCCTCTGGATGCCTCGCCGGCGCGCACGGTTGAATATCTGGAGCGGAGCGTCGCGGTCAGACGTGCGGTGTCGGCGTTGCCGCCCGAGCTTCGGCAGGTAGTGGTAATGAAGGAATTCGAAGAGCTTACATTTCAGGAAATATCAGTCGCGCTCGAATTGCCGTTGAGCACAGTCAAGAGCCGGCTCTACACGGCGCTCAGGCAGTTGCAGATGCGCTTACAAAAGTTCGGCGGATGAAGGTGAGGTAGGTGGGTATGAAAGAGATCAATGAACGTCCTGTCTGCCATCGGGCTGAAGACCTGGTGACTTACTTGTACAACGAGGCGAGTGATGCCGAAGCGCGTGACTTTGCCAATCACGCCGAAGCGTGCGATGCCTGCCGCGCCGAGCTGTCAGTGTTCCAGCAAGTGCACGAGTCGATTCTGCTCTGGCGGAACGAAGCGCTTGGCGCCGCCTTCAGCGCCGCGACCTCGCCGCTACCATCTACCACGGAAGCAAGCCCAGGTTCGATGCCGTTAGTCCCGCGCAGGCTTTCAGCACTCGGCGCGTTGCGGCAGTTCTTTAGTGTCTCGCCTTTGTGGCTGCGGGGTGCGACGGCATTCGCGGCGGTGATGCTGTGCGTCCTCGTGGTGCTGGCAATTTCGCGTTCGTGGAACCGTGCGCCGGTGCTGACGAATAATTCAACTGAAGAAAAGGTCTATACTGAAGCGCAATTCAAGCAAGCGGTGGCGAAACAGGTTACCGAACAGATTGCTGACATCAAGCGTTCACAGGATTCAATCCAGGCATCGCTGAAGCTTGGACAAGACAAGCCGGGCAACCAGAATATCTCCCGGAAAGAAGCCGGCACTGTGACGGCTAAAGCTCAACGTGCACGAGGCTTGACGCGTGCAGAGCGCGAACAACTGGCGGCGGACCTGCGATTGATTTCCAGGGACGATGAGGAGTTGCCGTTTGGGTTGACGGAAGAACCTAATTACTAATTTTTTGCCCGAAACGCGGAAAGCAAGGACAGTGCACTTATGAAGAGACAAACCAGACTAAGAGGCGGCGGATTCATTCTGACGATCGGCCTGCTCGTGATGAGCGCCGGCATACAAGCCAGTGGTCAGACGAACCTGGCTGAGCCGCCTCAAAACCAGACTCAGGCGCCGGCCAACCAGCCCAATCAAATTCCCGACTTAGGGCCCCTGAACCTGACGCCCGATCAGATCCAAAAGATTCGCGGCATCAACGCAGAACTCAAGGATCAGCGTCAAGCCGCGGGACAGCGATTGCGCCAGGCACAGCGTGCGTTGACTGAAGCGATTGAATCGCCGGCTCCAAACGAAGCGCTGATTGACCAACGATCACACGAGGTTGCCGACGCCCAGGCAGCCACTATTCGGCTGCGCTCATTGACTGAGGCGCGGATCCTCCAGGTGCTCACCCCGGAACAACGTCTCCGGCTCAGAGAGATGCGGCAGCGAAATCAGGCGCGACGCGGGGGCAATCAACAGTTTCCCGGTAGTGGACCAAACCGGCGCCAGAACGGAGTGCAAGGTAATACCAATACGCTCGGACCTGTGCAGCGCGACCAGCGGAGAATAATGCGCCCGCCGCAGCGGAAACCCTAAAAACCGAGAACTCAAATAAAGCTGCCTGAGCCGGTCTCCATCCCATGGGGCCGGCTTCTTTTTGTGTGATGTGAGGATTCAACCTTGACGCACACGGCTGGTTTTGCGCATGATAGGCCGCTTTATTGAAAATCAGCCCGCACCGCGTTGGCACTTTTCGCACTGTTACTGTAAACACGGATGCGCCCGGCTTGTCAGGTTATTGACCCTCCCAAAGAGCCGAGGCGGATTCCGAGCCGCCTGCTATCGTCGCTGAGTCTCGCATGAAGATAATCACGCGCCTGCTGCTCGAACTGCAAGAAATGTCTTTGCTGGTATGGCGCGCCGCGCGTGGGCTGTTCAGAAAACCTCGCTACGTTCCTGAAACCATCACCCAGATGGACAGCGTCGGCGTTGGTTCTTTGACGATTATCATCCTTACCGGATTCTTCACCGGCGGCGTATTGACGCTGCAAACTTATCCGACACTCCAGTCGTTCGGGGCCGTGAGTCAACTAGGCTATCTGGTATCTATTTCACTGGTGCGGGAATTGGGTCCGGTCTTGACGGCTTTAATGGTGACCGGGCGCGTTGTTTCAGCAATCTCAGCCGAGTTGGGCTCGATGGTGGTCTCGGAACAAATCGACGCGATGCGCGCGCTGGGAACTGATCCGGTCCGGAAACTTGTAGCTCCGCGGATTCTGGCTCTGGTAATTACGTTGCCGTTGTTGACGTTGGTCGCGGATGTGGTCGGCATCGCGGGCGGTTGGTTCGTCTCGACTTTTCTTTACGGACTACCCTCGACGATGTTTACCAATTCGGTGCGCGACGGAATTACGACGGACGATATCATTGGCGGCATTGTTAAGCCGCTGGTCTTTGCCTTCCTGATGGGCACGATTGCCTGTCATAAAGGCTTGAAGACCGAGGGCGGAACAGTCGGCGTCGGCCGCGCGACCACTTCGGCGGTGGTCATGGCCTCAATCATTGTTATCATCGCCGACTTCTTCCTTGCGAAGGCGCTTCAGGTTATTCTAGGAACCACATCATGATGACCCAGTCTTCAATCGATCGATCCGGGGGCGTCGACAATCGCGTCAGCGAACACGCGGCCGAGTCGACGTTTCGTGAAGTCGACGATTCGGTGCGGGCTATTCCGGCGATCGAGTTTCGCAATGTCACGATCATCTACGATGGTCGCAAGGTGCTCAACGATCTCAGCTTCAAAGTGATGAAGGGTGAGACAAAGATCATCCTGGGCGGTTCCGGATGTGGCAAGTCAACTACGATCAAGCTGGTGCTCGGTTTGGTAAAGCCTGATAGCGGTCAGATTCTCGTGGACGGCGAAGACGTCACCAACTATTCCGAAGAGGACATGACCAAAGTGCGCAAGAAGATCGGCATGATCTTTCAGGAAGGCGCGCTGTTTGATTCGCTCTCGGTTTATGAAAACGTGGCCTTTAAGCTACACGAACAAGGCGTGCCTGAGGAAGAAGTCGAAGCCGAGGTGCGCCGCATGCTTCGCTTCGTCAATCTCGAAGAGGCCATAGACAAGATGCCTTCTGAACTTTCCGGAGGCATGCGACGGCGCGTAGGAATTGCGCGGGCTCTGGTAGGTGATCCCAAGATTGTGATGTTCGACGAGCCGACCGCCGGTCTGGATCCGCCTACGGCGCGCACGATCTGTGAGCTGGCGATGAAGTTGCGGGACCTGGAAGACGTCTCGTCCATCTTCGTTACGCATGAAATGAACAATCTCGGCTATTTGTGTTCAGAGTACGCGGTGGTTAATGAAGCAGGCGAAGTAGTCTTCGAAAAGGAAGGCGAGAAGCTTTGTCTGATCAACAGCAAAGTCCTGATGATGCGTGACGGACAAGTGATCTTCAGCGGCACTGATGAGACCTTGCGTAAAGCGGACGATAAGTATATTCAGAAGTTTCTGCGCGGACACTGAGAGAAAGGAAAAGGGAAAAAGGAAAAAGTAAAAGGAAGTCCGGGCCGCGAGGCGTTTGGTTTTGCCTTTTGCCTTTTTACTTTTGCCTTCCTTACCAGCCATGCCAAAATCAACCAGAAACATTGGGCTGAGCGAACTACGCGTAGGCGTGCTCGTCCTGATCGCGATCGCCGTTCTAATCGTTTTGATTCTGAACGCCTCAGGCGAGATCAATCCTTTTGCCGGTAAACTTCACCTGCGCGCACGTTTCACGGATGCGAATGGATTGCGTGAAGGCTCGGAAGTGCGCCTCGCCGGCGTACGTATTGGCAAGGTCAATCGGATCAGACTGCTCACTGCCTCAGAAGTCGGCACCGCCGCGAATCCGCAGAAGGTCGAAGCGTTCCTGACGATTAACAGCAAGATCGACGGCGTACCGGCGACCGATCGCATCCGCTCTGACTCGACCGCGCAACAGGCATCCCCGAGCATCCTGGGTAGTGAGATGATCGTAAACATCACGCCCGGCACCGCTCTGGGAAAGCCCGTGACTGAAAACTTCCTGCTGTCGTCGACCTCAGGCAGCACTATGAGCGACCTCGCTACGTCTGGAACCGATCTGGCTCAGCGGTTAAGCAAATTATCGGACCAGCTCAACGAAGTCGTGAAGAATGTTCGTGAAGGCAAAGGCACCGTCGGCCGGCTGTTCAATGATGAAGCGCTCTACAACAACCTGAACGCCACGATTCGCGATGCCGAAGAACTCGCCCAACAGATTAAGAGCGGCCGGGGATCGGCCGGCAAGTTTATCTACGACGAGGCCCTCTACAACAACGCCAACGAAATCTCCGCGAACCTGCGCAAGCTCTCCGCAGATCTCGCCGCCGGGCGCGGCACAGCCGGCAAGTTGCTCCAGAGCAACGAAGTGTACGACAAGATCAACCGCATTGCGGATCGGGTAAATCATTCGATGGATCAGATCGATACGATCGTCGCTGATGTTAACGCCGGCCGCGGCACGCTGGGCAAGCTGGTCAAGGATGAGGGACTATACAACGACACGCGGACGGCGATTGCCCGCTTCAACACGACTGCGGCCAGAATTGATAGCGTGGTCGCTGGCGCCCAGCGCGGTGAAGGCACGCTCGGGAAACTGATCACCGATGACCAGCTTTACTCAAACGTCAACAACCTTTCGTCTGAGGGCGTGAAGCTGCTTTATGATTTTCGCCAGAACCCGAAGAAGTATCTGACAATCAAGTTCCAGTTGTTCTAACTTCCCGCGCGCCGGTCGCGCAAAAACAGTTCAAACAAGTCTGAATCCCTGCGCGTTTCTCGCCAGGTTCTACGGTCGTACTGTGATGAAACCGATCCACACATGAGGTGAGTTATGAAAGGCTTAAGTAAGGTATCGAGACAAGGCGTCTCTTTCGTTTGCGTTCTGGTGCTATTGGCAACGTCGCTTGGCCTGGCACGAGCTCAGCAACCTGCCGCGTCGGCAAAGCGCGCCCTAACGCATCAGGACTATGACAACTGGCATTCGATCCAGGCGCCGCAGATTTCGCGTGACGGCAAGCTCGTCGCTTACGCGTATATGGCGCAGGACGCCGACAGCGAAATCGTAGTGCGCAACCTAACAGACAGCAAAGAATGGCGCGCGCCACGCGGCTATCGCCCGCCGGCGCCGCCACCTGATGATTCGATTCCGAATGCTGCCGAGCTTATTGCTGCCCAGGCCCGCCTGGCGCGTCCGGCCTTCACCGCGGACAGCCGCTTTGTGGTCTTTAGCATTGAGCCCTTGAAAGCCGACGTTAACAAAGCCAAAAAAGAAAAGAAGAAACCGGAAGAGATGCCCAGGAACGCGCTCGGGATCATGGACCTCTCCACGGGTCAGGTCGCGCGAGTTGAAGGCGTCAAGAACTTTCAGGTGCCCGAAGACGGTTCAGGCTTTATCGCATATCTCCTGGAAGCAAAACCTGAAGCAAAGAAATCCGAGGACAAGGGCGCGACTCCAACGGCCGGAGAAAGCCCCGGCAGCAGCCCAACCGCAGGTTCCAGGGGCAGTAGCCCGGCCGTGAGGGAGGGCTCACAAGGTTCATCCGCGACCCAAAGGGGCTCAAAGAAAAAGGATTACGGAACCGATCTCATCCTGCGAAACATGACCAGCGGCACGGAACGAACTTTCAATGACGTGCTTGACTACACCCTCAGCAAGGACGCGAAGACGTTGGTATTCGCCGTATCGTCAAAAAAGGAAGAGACGAATGGCGCTTACGCCGTGAATACTCAGAGCGATGCCGCGCCGACTTCGTTGCTGGCCGGCAAGGGCAAGTATCAAAAGCTTACCTGGGACGAGGATCAGACCGAGTTGGCATTCATCAGCGACCGCGACGATCAGGACGCGAAGCAGCCAAAGTTCAAGGTCTATCTCTGGGATCGGGGCGCCGGTTCGGGGGTCAGAGAGGGCCTCGATCGGAACCACGCCTCATCGAACGCAATCAACAGCGCCGCCGAAGTTGTTTCAACTTCCTCAACTGGTTTCCGCAAGGGTTTCGTAGTCAGCGAAAAAGCTTCACTCGGGTTTTCATTGGACGGCAGCCGTTTGTTTTTGGGCGCGGCGCCGCCACCCGAACCGGAAAAGAATCCGGATGAAGAAGTGCCCGCCGATGAGAAAGTGATGGTGGATTTGTGGCATTGGAAAGACGATTACGTGCAACCGATCCAGCGGATTCGCGCCGAACAGGAACGTAACAGATCCTATCGGGCTATCTATGTCGTCAAGGACAAGAAATTTGTTCAGCTCGCCGACGAGTCGATGGAATCCATTTCACCTTCGAACGATGGCCGCTTTGCCGTTGGTTCGGACAATCGCGCCTACCGCGTCATGTCTGATTACGATTCGGGATTAACCGATTACTACCTGGTCAATAACGAGGAGGGCACGCGCAAGCTGGTCGGCAAGAAGCAACGATTCGGACTTTCAATTTCGCCCGGCGCCAGGTACGCGATTTACTTCGATGGCAAAGATTGGAACAGTTATTCGATCGCCGATGGCCGTACCGTTAATTTGACGCAAAGTCTCGGCGCGCGTTTCTTCGATGAAGATAACGACACGCCCAGTACTCCCTCATCCTACGGCGTTGCCGGCTGGACCAGGGATGATCGTGAGCTGCTGATCTACGACCGTTACGACGTCTGGCAGGTGGCGCCTGATGGCAGCGGCGGCAAAAACCTGACGGACGGGGTGGGACGTCGAGACAAGGTCATATTTCGTTACGTGCGGCTCGATCCGAAAGAACGATCGATCGATCCTGCGAAACCATTATTGCTGCACGCGGAAAATGAAGAGACTCGCGACTCGGGTTTCTATCGCGATAAGGTCAATGGCGGCTTACCCGAAAAACTTGTGATGGCCGCGAAGGACTTTAACAACCCGGTCAAAGCGAAGGACGCTGACGTGCTGATGCTTTCGGCTTCGCGCTTTGATCAGTTTCCGGATCTTTGGGTAACGGGCCCTGGATTCAAAGACCTTAAGAAGGTTAGCAATGGCGACGCGCAACGCGCGCAGTTCAACTGGGGCACTGGAGAGCTGGTGAATTTCAAGAACACCGATGGCGTGCCCTTGAAAGGCTTGCTTCTGAAGCCCGACAACTTCGATCCGAAAAAGAAGTACCCCATGATCGTCTATATCTACGAAAGGCTCACGCAGGGTTTGCACGCTTTTCGTAATCCCGGGCCCGGCACTTCGATCAATCCGACCTACTATGTCAGCAATGGCTATCTGATTTTCATGCCGGACATCGTTTACACGACGGGTTATCCCGGGCAGAGCGCTTTGAAGTGTGTCCTGCCCGCAATCCAGGAGGTCGTCGACAGAGGTTATGTGGACGAGAAGGCGATTGGCATCCAGGGACACAGCTGGGGCGGTTATCAGATCGCCTACATGGTCACGCAAACCAACCGCTTCAAGGCCGCCGCGCCCGGAGCATTGGTTTCAAACATGACCAGTGCCTACAGCGGCATTCGCTGGGGCACGGGCCTGCCGCGTCAATTCCAATACGAACATTCACAGTCGCGCATTGGTGGCAGTCTTTGGGAATACCCGATGCGGTATTTGGAAAACTCGCCGGTCTTTCGGGCCGACCGTGTCCAGACACCTCTGTTGATGATTCACAACGATGAGGACGACGCGGTGCCTTGGTATCAGGGCATCGAATACTTTCTCGCGCTCCGGCGTCTGGGTAAAGAGGCTTACATGTTCAGCTACAACGGCGAGAAACACGGCCTGCGTAAGCGGATCAATCAAAGGGACTACACCCGGCGCTTGCAGGAGTTCTTCGACCATTTTCTGAAGGGCGCGCCCGAGCCTGAATGGATGCAGAAAGGAATTCCGTATCTCCAGCGCGAGAAAGAAAAAGAGAAGTATCGCGTGACGGATGAAAAGCCGCAGCGTTAACGCGGTCGAGTCTCGTTAGACGAACGTGAAAAGGCGGCCAACTATGGCCGCCTTCTTCTTTTCCGCGTCGAATCGCGAGCCCTCCCTGACGGTCGGGCTAATGCCCCATCTGCTCACTGCCCACTGCCCACTCACTGCTCACCATTCTTGTTCCCGCTTCTCTCTTTCCTTCTCAGTCTTCAGAATCTGACCGTCAGTGGCGCTGAGCCAGACGTAGGTGGTGGTGCTTTTGTCTCCTTCGGTGTTGATGATCACCAAATGGTAAAAGATCTTGTCGCCATCACGACCCAAACTGCAGGCGAGGACTTTGCCGGGAATCTGACTGGTGGCAATCTGGATTGCACGGTCCATGCTGATGGTGGCGCCCTGGGTCATTTCCACTTGCTTCCGGGCTCTTTCTTCGCGGCCCTGGTCGTAATCCTTGCGCCGCTTCATCTCGATCGGGCCGCCTGAACCTTCGCCGTTGCCGTTGCCCTCACCTTTACCTTTGCCTTCGCCCCGCGCGTAACTTTCTGCCTGTTTGAGTTTTTCTTCCTTCTCTCTATCCTGCGCCTTGGCCCGCTCTTTCTGCTCCTGATCCGCCCGGTCGTAGTCCAGCCGAAAATAAACTTCGACTGTGATCCACATCGACGCTGGTTGGCCATCCTTGATGGCCGGCAGAAAGCGCCATTTGCGAACGGCGTCGATGGCCGCCTGATCGAGCGACGGATCGAGGGACCGTTTAATCTGAATGTTCTGCGGAATGCCCTGGTGATCGATGGTCATCCCGAGCAGCACTGAGCCTTCGATCTTTTTCTCGCGAGCTTGTTCCGTGTAACTCGGCTCGACCTTGTAGATCAATTTTGCTTTTCGATCAGACTGGGCCTTCTGCATTTCGGCGATGCTCTTCTCAACCTCGCGTTGCCGCGCCTCAAGATCGGGCGTTTGCTTTTCCATCGCGGCGATCATGTCACGCGTTTTCTTCTGCAGGGCTTCATCGTGCGGATATTTCTCAAGAATCTCCTGCAGCCGTTTTCTTGCGTCCCCGAATTGCTTTTGTTCCAACTCCTTTTTCTGCTGGTAGTACTCTTGCAGCATGCGGTTATGCTGTTCCAGATTCTCCTGGACCTCGCGCAGGCGGGCTACGGCGGTGGAGCTCATTTCCGTTTTCTGCTGGTCGAACTCTTTGAGGGCCCGCTCGATCTCACGTAAATCTTTCTCCATCGCGGTGCGTTGCGATTCCGGAGCAAACTGCATTTGCTCTTTCAAGACGCGGGCCTGATGCAACAGCTCTTCGCGGGCGCGATCCTGACTTTGGCGTTCGACTTCCTTACTTCGCTGCTGCGACGGCTCCTGCGTTACGGTGGCGAGCGCCGGGCTTGAAGCTATATCCAAAGAGAACGCGAATGACGACGCTGCCAGGCAAGGAACTGCCAGCACCAACAACGCAGCAATCAATAAAAATGCTTTTCGGCGGGGAGCCAATTTTGGTGTTCTGAGCAACGACATGATTCTTACCTCCAGGTTGTCTGATTCAGCGATCCCGATGGTGGTGTTTGCGGCCAGGCGTCGAGCAAGCGGCACCGAGCCGATCAAACGCACCAGAGAACGAGCATAGATTTCCGGACTAAGCAGTTTCGCGGCCACCGATTCGTCACAGCAGAGTTCTCGGGTTTGCTTGATCCGCCGCCGCACCAGCGCCGCCGCCGGATGAAACGAGAGCGGCAGGTAAACAAATTCGTAGATGAGATTGGCGAGGTAATCGCGCCGGGCCACGTGCACCAACTCGTGACCAACCGCCGAGGTCAGCAGTTCCCGGTCCTCTTCATGCAACAGATTCTCCGGCAAAATGACGAGAGGATTCAGCACTCCGACTGTGATCGGCACCGGAACCACAGCGGAGGTAAGAATGCGCACGCGCCGGACCTTAAGAGACGTTAAGCACTTTTGGATGATTCCCTGAATGGGTTCTGGGAAAGAGACCGTTTCGGCACTGCCGATGATCGTCCTGGTCCTCCGCCAGGCGCGGAACAAGTTTGCGCCGCGATACAAGAGAAAGATCAAATAGAGCGCGATCAGACTGACGGCTACGCGCTGCGGAATGCTCAAGTGAAACGGCGTCACGGCGGGTTGCGCGGGTTTGATGGCCGGCCGAACTTCAGACACCGGCGCCGGCAGCGGCTCGACATCTCCGGAAACGATTCTACTGACAACCAGCGGTTCACCCTTGGTTTCTACCTGGGCCGGCTTCGAGATCACAGACGGCTTGATCAGATGCGAGCTACTCAAGACGGGAACGCAAATCGAAAGGAACAAAGCAGCGACCCAAAGAGCATGCCGGTAACGCGCAGCGGTGCCGCGCAAAAGCCAGTCGCAAAGAGCCGCACAGGCTGTGATGACTAACACCTGCCAGGCGGCGTTCAAGAGGAATGTCAACAGGAGTTGAGGGATGGTTCTCATTTTTTGCTCTCGCCGCCTTCCTCCAGCAACTTTTGTAGCCGGGCCAATGTTTTGGGCGTTAGGTGCTTGGTTTCGACGAGGCTCATCACCAGACTTTCGGCCGAGCCACCAAACAAACGGTCGACGATGTCGGTAAGGTGATGGCCCGTAACCTGACTCCGGCTGACGGCCGGTTTGTAAAAGTAGGCACGCTCTTTCAGCGTTCGTTTCACCTTTCCCTTGCGATAAAGAATATTCAGCATTGTCTGGACAGTGGTGTAGGCCAATTCACGTGCGAGTTGTTGCTGCACGGTCTGCACATTGGCCGGGCCGGAGTCCCACAACACATGCATGATCTCCAGCTCTAACGGGGTTAAATGCTCGATTTTTCTTCGCGCCAAGGTGATCTACTCCTAAGGTTTTAGGACTATAAACGTGAGCGCCCGAAAATGTCAACTAAATTTTTAGGAGTTGCGGCAGGTCCGGCCGTGGGAGGCGTATCGCTTTAGCAGGCGCGCCGAAGATTGAAACGCGTTACCGCGTCAACTGGCTCAGAATTCAATCACTATTCCAGCTGATGGAATGATCGGCAGGACGCGATCCAATTGTCCGGATATCCGTCCGTTGAAGAAGTAGAAATCAAATCCGGCATACCTTACGTTGTTGTGATTCAGCACGTTCAGGACTTCGCCGGTCAGGGTGAGTTTCCATTTTTTGAACAGGAATGCCTTGCTCAGACGAACGTCAATTCGGCTGTAGTAGGGCAATCTGGTGAGGTTGCGTTGACTCGCCAGAAAAAAACCAGCTGCATCCTGGAGAATGAATCCCGGCACGGGCTGTCCACTGCCGTAGCGCCACTCGCTGCTGAAATTCCAGGTGTCGGTAAAGCGATAATTGCCATAGATGTTTACGGTGTGGCGCTGGTCCGCATCACTGACAAATTTGAGTCCATCGAGAGCATCATTCAGTTGTGTACGCGAGAAAGCATAGGAAACCCAACCACCGAGCTTGTTGGCGCTGCGTCTTTGTACCGCTAGTTCAAACCCGCGCGCGTGCCCGTTCAGGGAGTTCTGGAAGGGAAAACCTCCGAAGCTAACGAACGTGCCGGTATGTCGCGGCTCGTTCAGACTGAAAAAGAGGCCAGCGTCTTCACGGTCGTAAACTTCCGCTAACACGCGCGTCCGGTTCCCGAATGATCGTTCGATGCTGGCGTTGTAATGCGTCGAGCGCTCTGATTTCAATAGAGGATTTCCCAGTCTCCCGTACATCTGCTCAAAATCCGGAAACTGATAGTAGCGGCCCAGACCCGCTCGCAACTTCCAATTCTTATCAATCGACCAGGCGAACGATCCGCGTGGTGAAAACTTTGTCTCGCCGGTCGCGCTACTATGCTCGGCCCGCAGGCCGCCAGTTAAGGCTACACCGTAACGCTCGTTCACCCAGGTGTCCTGCAAATAATAGCCCTGTTCCGTGCTGCTTCTGTTGAAGCTCCCGAATTCGATCCCCGGACCGCCAAAGAAATCAAAGAATTGACTGAAGTTGTCGACCTTCAAATGCCGGAGATAGAGACCGGCTTCGATCCGATGCTGCGGGCGCACTTGATAGCTAACGTCGCTGCGCACGCCGAATTGCGTGCGATTGCCGTCTTCGAGGCTTCGGTCTTCCTGATTGATGTTCTTGAAGGTCGAGCGCGAAACAAACACGCGGCTCTGCCACAGCACGTGCGAATTCGGCGTGAAAGTCCAGAAGCCATTTATCAGAAGGTTCCGCGTGTTTCCGCGAAAGACCTGATTGAGTCCCAGCAGGTCGCGGTCGCGATTTCGATCGAACACAAAATCGCCAATCGTTAAAGAAAAGCCGGCCTGGTTTCGCTTGGTCAGATCATAGACGACCTTTGCCTGGCCATCCGCGAAATTGAGAATCGGCGGATTGTTTGTGTAGTGAAACTCATCATTGAAGCGACGAACGATATAGCCGACGTAGCTCTTGCGTCCTGCGAACAGGTACGAACCACGCTTGTCCGCGAAGGGCCCGTCGACGACCGCGCCCAAACCCGTCAGCGCTGCCGACACTCGGCCGGAAGGCTTAACGCGATTGCCGTCACGCGTTTGGATGTCCAGGATCGCCGCGGTGCGATCGCCATACTTTGAAGGGAACGCGCCGCTCATCAGCGCCACTGCGGCCACCGTTTCGGCGTTAATCACCGACAGCGAACCAGTGTCGGGATAGCCGCCCGCAATTGTGTGCACGAAGTTATCTGTGAGAATACCGTCAAGATACAAACCGATGCGATCGAAACCGGCGCCGCGAACAGCAAACTCGCTGCGATAGTCATCGTTCGTGGTCGCGCCCGGCAATGCCTGCGCGGCTCGAATTGGATCGCTGAGCAGCACCCCGGAAAGATCCTGGAGCTCTCGCTTATTAAGCATCTGCTCTGAGGCCACATTTGTTTCCGTAGTTTGAAACACATTGTCGACGATGGTGACTTTTTCAGTTAAGGCCGCCGCATCTTCATTGAGCGGGATCTGAAAATCCACATTCTCACCTTCCTTGAGAGTTAAGGTTTTTTTCACCAAACCGTAAGTCACTGTGGTGATGTAGAGTTCGACTTGACCGGCCGGCAAATTCTCGAGCATGAATTCGCCATTGTCGTTGGTGGTCGTACTCTGATCTGTGCCACTGGCAATTACCTTTACCTTGGCAATCGGCTCGCCGGTCCGGGCATCGACCACCCGGCCACGCAGCGAGGCCTTTTGCGAAGTCGCCGGCTTTTGCTTTGAGTCCTGAGGATCTATCTGCCGTCCAACTCTCGCGTAGGCATTCGCGGTC
>Ga0207646_10000527_pt1 | contig 50992 bp, 54 predicted proteins | sample KBSK5502metaG_FD_184343 | JGI IMG/M metagenome (GOLD analysis project Ga0207646, IMG submission 184343) | Corn, switchgrass and miscanthus rhizosphere microbial communities from Kellogg Biological Station, Michigan, USA - KBS K5-50-2 metaG... | ecosystem: Host-associated > Plants > Roots >...
GCCTGATCGTGGCCGCCGTCGAGGTGATCGGCTCCTACCTCGTCGGCAGCGCGTGGAAGGAAGTGATCTACTTCGTGCTGTTCATCGCGGTCCTCGTGTTCCGCCCCGCCGGCCTCTTCGGCCAGCGCGGGTCCGAGACGCTCGGAGCCTGACCCTGCGCGGCGACCTCCCGGCCCTGCTGCTCTTCGGCGCGAGCGCGCTGGCCCCCCTCGTGATTCGCGATGGCTTCCTCCTCGACGGACTGATCCTGATCCTCCTCTGGGGCGCCGTCTCCGGGGCCTGGAACGTGGCGGGCGGCTACGCGGGACAGGTCTCGCTCGGCCACTCGGCCTTCTTCGGGATCGGCGCCTACTCGGCCGCCCTGCTCGCCACGCGCTTCCACCAGTCACCCTGGCTCGGCCTGCTGGTGGGCGCGCTGCTCGCCACCGTCGCCGGGCTCGTCATCGGCTACCTCTCGACTCGGCTGAAGGGGCCCTACTTCGGTCTCGCCACCATCGCGTTCTCCCAGGTGCTGCTGATCGTGGCGAGCCGGTGGCGGGGCTTCACCTCGGGCTCCGAGGGCATCCCGGTCCCGTTCCGTCCCGGTCTGTGGACCCTGGGGTTCCAGTCCAAGGTCGCCTGGGTCTATCTCATCCTGGGGCTGGCGGTGACGGTCTACCTGGTGGCGCGCTACCTCGAGACCTCGCGTCCGGGCTACCAGCTCGCGGGCGTGCGCGAGGACGAGGACGCCGCGGAGGCGCTCGGCATACCGTCGCGTCGCCTGAAGGTCGCCGCGGTCGCGGCGAGCGCCGCGCTGACCTCGGTGTGCGGCGGCCTCTGGGCCCAGTACGTGGGCTTCGTCGATCCCTTCTACGTCTTCTCGGTGGATCTGTCGGTGCGCTTCGCTCTCAACAGCATCATCGGGGGTATCGGCACCGCCATCGGTCCCTTCGTGGGATCCCTCCTCATCACGTCGCTCGAGACCTACCTGCGGGCGACCTTCAGCGACTTCAAGGCGGGACTGATCGGCATCTACCTGATCATCTACGGCGGTCTCCTCATCGTGGTGGTGCGCTTCGTGCCCCAGGGCCTCGTCGGCTGGCTCGGGGAGCGGCTGCGCGCGGTGGGTCGCTATGCTCGAGCTTGAGTCCGTCACCAAGCGCTTCGGCGGACTCACCGCGGTGAAGGAGGTGAGCCTGCACGCGCAGCCCGGCGAGATCCTCGGCATCATCGGGCCGAACGGCGCGGGCAAGACGACGCTCTTCAACGTCATCTCGGGCTTCTACGCGCCCGACGCGGGGCGCGTCCGACTCGACGGCCGCGAGATCGGCGGGCTGCCCGCGCACCGGATCTGTGCCCTGGGCCTCACCCGCACGTTCCAGCTCGTGAAGCCGTTCGGCAACCTGTCCGTGCTTGACAACGTCATGATCGGCGCGCTCACCCGGGTGCGCGCGGTGGACCGGGCACGCGAGGAGGCGCGGCGCGTGATCGCCACCTGCCGGCTCGAGGCCTTCGCGAAGAGCCGGGCCCGGTCGCTGCCCATCGGGCTGCGCAAGCGCCTCGAGGTCGCGCGGGCCCTGGCCACGCGCCCGCGCCTGCTGCTGCTCGACGAGGTGATGTCGGGCCTCAACCCGGCCGAGCTGGTCGAGATGATCGCGATCCTCCGCCGCCTGCACGGAGACGGCGTCGGCCTCATCGTGATCGAGCACATCATGGCGGCCATGATGCGGCTGGCCCAGCGCATCGTGGTACTCCACCACGGCGAGAAGATCGCGGAGGGCCGGCCCGCGGAGATCAGCCGCGATCCGCGCGTCGTCGACGCCTACCTGGGCGAGGAGTTCGTGCTTGCTGACGCTTGAGGGCGTGGACGCCTTCTACGGCGATCTCCAGGCGCTGCACGACGTGAGCCTGGAAGTCCGCCCGGGAGAGCTGGTGGCACTGGTGGGCGCGAACGCGGCGGGCAAGACCACGACCCTCCGGGTGATCTCGGGGACGCTCGGCGCCCGAGGCGGGCGGGTGATGTTCGACGGTCAGGACCTGGCCGTGGTGCCCGCCCATTCGCGGGTCGCCCGCGGCATCGTCCAGGTCCCCGAGGGCCGGCGGCTCTTCCCGTTCATGACCGTGCGCGAGAACCTGCTGCTGGGGGCCCACGCTCCGTCGGCCCGCGCCGAGCAGGATCGATCGCTCGAGTACGTGCTGCGCCTCTTCCCGGTGCTCGAGGAGCGCGCCGCGCAGCTGGCCGGCTCGCTCTCCGGAGGCGAGCAGCAGATGTGCGCCATCGGCCGCGCCCTCATGGCCCGGCCCCGGCTGCTCATGCTCGACGAGCCGACTCTCGGCATCGCCCCCGTGCTCGTGCAGCGCATCTTCGAGACGGTGGCCGCCATCAACCGCGACGGGGTCACCGTCCTGCTCGTCGAACAGAATGTGCGACGCGCGCTGGCCCTGGCCAACCGCGCGGTGGTGCTCGAGAATGGGCGGGTCGTCCTGGCCGGCCCGGCCCGGGAGCTGCTGGCCGACGAGCGCCTCAAGAAGGCCTATCTGGGCCTCTGAGCAGGAGGAGACCATGCGCATCGATCGCGCACGGCTGGCGGAAAGCATGGACACCCTCGGCAAGATCGGTGAGACACCGCGCGGCGGCCTCCACCGAGTGGCCCTCACCGACGAGGACCGCCGCGGCCGGGATCTCCTGGTGCGGTGGATGACGGAGGCGGGCCTCCGGGTCAGGGTGGACCGGATGGGCAACATCTTCGGCGAGCGGCCGGGGATGGAGCCGCGGCCGCCCGTGCTCATGGGCTCCCACGCCGACTCGGTGCCGACCGGGGGCAAGTACGACGGCCAGCTCGGGGTGCTCTGCGCGCTCGAGGTCATCCGGACGTTGAACGACGCCCGGGCGCGCACGCTCCATCCGGTCGGCCTGGTCATCTTCACCAACGAGGAGGGCGCGCGCTTTCAGCCCGCGATGATCGGCTCCGGCGTGATGGCGGGTAAGATCGCGCTCGAGGACGCCTACAACGCGCGCGACCGCGACGGGCTCCGCCTCGGCGACGAGCTGGAGCGCATCGGGTATCTGGGGCCCGAGCCGTGCGTGCCCCGCCCGATGCGCGCCTACCTCGAGCTACACATCGAGCAGGGTCCCATTCTCGAGGAGGAGAGGATCCCGCTGGGCGTCGTCGAGGGCATCGTGGCCATCGCCTGGTCGCGCGTGACCTTGCACGGGGTGCAGGATCACGCCGGCCCGACCCCGATGCGCATCCGCCACGATGCACTGGTGGCTGCCGCCGAGATAGTGGGGGCGGTGCGGAGCATCCCGAGGCGGATCGGCGGTGACTTCGTGGCGACGGTGGGCCGGCTGGACGTGGCGCCGAATATCCCCAACGCGATCCCGGGACGGGTCACGCTCTCGGTCGACCTCCGGGACCCCAAGGAGTCCAACCTGGACCGTGCCCTTTCGATGCTGGACCAGGCGGTGCGGGCGGCCGCGAAGCGAGAGGGCGTGCGCGCCGAGATCGAGCACTACTGGCGGGTGCCGCGCACGCCCTTCGACGCCCAGGTGGTGGGCGCGGTGGAGGAGGCGGCGCGGACGCTCGGCTGCGGCCATCGGCGCATCCTCTCCGGCGCCGGCCACGACGCCCAGTACATGGCCACGATCTGCCCCACCGGCATGATCTTCGTGCCGTCGCGGGGCGGCCGCAGCCACTGCGAAGAAGAATTCACCGGCCTCGACGACATCGAGCACGGCGCCAACGCCCTGCTCCTCACCTGCACCAAGCTCGCCGAAGCCGAAAATGTAGGGATGTAAGACCTGACCCCGGCCCGCCGCGACGACGCTACTCGACGACGCCGCGCGATTTGAGCCGGCGCACGAGCTCCTCGAACGAAGAGGTGCGGATCACGCGGTCGAACTGCGACCGGTAGCTGGCCACGAGGCTCACGTTCTCGATCAACACGTCGTACATGAGCCAGCGGTCACCGCGCCGCAGCACGCGCGCCTCCACCGGCACCTGGGTGCCCTTCGCGGTGACGATCTGAGCCCGCACGGTGGCATAGTCGCCCTCGATCCGCTCGCCGACGTATTGCACCCGCTCGCCGCCGTACTCACCGATGCGCGACAGGTATCCGCGCTCGAGGAGGGTCTGGAAGAGCCCCTTGAACTCTTCCTGCTCGGCCGCGCTCCGGCGGGGCCAGTGCGGACCGAGCGCGCGGCGGGCGGCCTCCGCGACGTCGAAGGCCTCGAGCGCCACCGCGCGGATCTCGGCGCGGCGCTGGCTCTGGCTGAGCGCCGGATCGTCGAGAACGCGGACGACCCGATCGGTGTGGGCGCGAAGCTGGTCGGTGGGCGCCCCCGCCCAGGCGGAACCGGCGAGGGTGAACGCGACCGCGAGAAGGGCGAAGAGCGCCGGCGCGAGCCGGCGCGTCAGGCGATGACTTTGATGAGGGCGTGCCGGAGCGCCCGGCCGGTGAAGGGCTTCTCCAGCACATGGGCGCGGATCTTGGCGAGGAAGCGCCAGGGCTCGGGATCGTCCACGTTCCCGGTGATGAACAGGAAGCGATTGGTCAGGTCGGGTCGCCGGGTGATCGTCGCGTAGTAGACGGCGGGCCCGCCGCCATTCGGCATGCAGACGTCGCAGACCACCAGATCGTAGGGCACCCCGCGCACGTACTCGAGCGCCGCGTCCACGCTGGTCGCGATGTCGACCGTCCATCCCGTGCGCCGCAGCAGGGCCGTCACCACGTCGGCCACGACCAGCGAGTCGTCCACGACCAGGGCCCGGGAAGGCAGCCGCGTCGCGCTGGTCTCCGGGCCGGCCTGCGTCTGGCAGGCCACCGCCGGCTCGCCGATCAGGCCCTCGTCGTCCCGCGCCGGGCGTTCGCGTTCCATGACAGAGCAGTAGGCGAGCAAGGCGCTTGCCAGCTCCGATAAGATCGTAACTTACCGAGATCATTGCCAGATTCCCCTTACGTGCAAGATTCGGCCTCCATCACAGCGTACAAAGCGCGGCACCGTCCAACAACAAAGCGTCGCTTCCGGGGCGTCATGCGAGCCAACGGAGGAGCGCGGTGGCGAGGGAAAGGAAGATGGTCACGCCGAGCACATCCTGGAAGGCGGTCTCGAAGGGCCCGGCGGTGAGCGCCGGGTCGAAGCCGAGCCGCTTCGAGAGCATCGGGATGACGGTCCCGGCCATCCCGGACAGGTTCACCGAGATGAACATGGACACCGCGACCACCAGGGCGAAGGCGCCCGAGTGCCAGAGAAGGCCGACCGTGCCCACCACCGCCGCGCAGACCGCGCCGAGAATGCTCGAGGTCTGAGCCTGGCGGCGCAGCGGCTCCCACCAGCGGGAGAGCTGCACCTGTCCGGTGGCAAGACCGCGCACCACCATGGTCACCGACTGCAGTCCGGTGTTGCCCGAGATGGCCTGGATCACCGGCATGAAGGAGGCGAGCAGGATGACCTGGGCGAGCGTCCGGTCGAAGGCGTGGATGACCCAGCCGGCCAGCAGCTCGATCATCAGTGTGGTCAGCACCCAGGGCAGCCGCAGGAGCGCCACCTGATACGGGGTGCGCCGCTCCAGCTCGGCCGCGTCGGAGCCGGCGATACGGAAGATGTCCTCGGAAGCTTCCTCCTCCACGATGTCGATGACGTCGTCCACCGTGATGACGCCGAGCAGCCGGTTCTGCTCGTCCACCACCGGCAGGCTCACCAGATCGTACTTGGCCACGAGCCGGGCCACCTCTTCGCGGTCCATCTCCGGGCGCACGCTCACGAGCTCGTCGTCGCGCAGGCCGGAGAGCGGGGCGCGCGGATCCGCGATGAGCAGCCGGCGGAGGGGGACCCGGCCCACCAGGTGCCGGTGATCGTCGACGACGTACAGCTCGAAAGCCCGCTCCTCGGTGATCGAGCGGCGGAGATGCTGGATCGCCTCCTCGACGGTCGCGCTCTCGGGAAGAGCCACCACGTCGCCGGACATGAGCCGCCCCGCCGACTGCTCCGGATACTCGAGAATGCCCTGGACTTCCTCGGACTTCTCCTCCTCCATGAGGTCCAGGATCTTCTCGGCGTGCTCGGTCGACAGCTCGTCCACCACGTCGGCCGCGTGCTCGGACGGCATCTGCTCGAGGATGCGCGACAGCTCGATGTCGTCGAGCCCGCGGATCAGCTCGAGGAGGGCGTGGTCGTCCATCTCCGACAGCACCTCGCCCGCCTGATCGCGGCCCAGCGAGCGGAAGAGCGCGTTGCGCTCGGCGGGAGCCAGATGCTGGAGGACGCTCGCGAGGTCGGCGGGATGAGCCTCGTGGACCAGGTCGACGTCCGCCTTCTCGGCTTCGCTGCCGGCCAGGCGCTGGGCCGCATGCAGGAGGCGCTCGTTGTCCGCCACGGGGCTCCCGGGAGAGTCCGGCCGATCAGCCGCGCGCGGGCGCCATGCGAAGCCGGGCCACCACCGGGAGGTGGTCGGAGGCCACACGGGCCAGGCGGCTCCGGTGCACGCGGAAGCCGTCGGCGGCCAGATGCCGGTCCCAGTAGATGCGGTCCAGCGGGAACAGGGGCAGCGGGGCGGGATGGGTGCGGCGGATGCGGGGGCCGTGCAGCTCGCGGCGCAGCGCGCGCCCCACCGGGCCCCGGAACCAGAACCACTCGTTGAGGTCGCCCACCACCACCCGCGGCCCCGTGAGCTCGTCGTGCAGGATGTGCTCCCGCACGAGCATCCGGACCTGCTCGGCGCGCTCCCGGATCTTGAGCCCGAAATGCACGTTGAACACGTGCAACAGACGCCCGTCCGCGATTCGGAGGTCGAGCCTGATCCCGCCCCTCGGCTCGCGGGTGGGCCGCGAGAGATCGAAGGTCCGGCTGCCGTGGATGGCGAGCCGCGTGAGCACCGCGTTGCCGTAGGGGAGGCCGTCCCGCTCCCGGGTCGGACCCATGGCGACCTGCACGCCCAGCCGTTCGGCCAGGCCCAGGGCCTGGGGCCGGAACACCTCCTGCAGGCCGACCAGGTCGGCGTCGATCTCCTGCAGCACCTCCGCGATGCGGTCGAGGTCGACGCGGCGGTCGAGCCCCGCGCACTTGTGGATGTTGTAGCTGGCGACGGTGAAGATCATGCCTCTCAGCATACCGGGCAGGCCACCCGCGGACAAGAAACACGGAGGGGCCGAAGTTGCAATGGGCGCGGGGGCTTTGTTAGTCTCGTCGCAGCAGCCGAGCGATCACCGCGAGGTCCCCGTGAGTCCAGGCACCGCCAGCCGCGCCCCCGCCATCGTGGCCGCCGTCCGCGAGTTCGTCGATCGGGACGTGTTGCCGGCGGCCCCCGCCCTGGAGCACGCCGACCGGTACCCGCGTGAGATGGTGGAGCGGATGAAGCGGCTCGGGCTCTTCGGCGCCCTCGTCCCCGCCGCCTACGGCGGGCTCGGGCTCGACGTCACGAGCTACGCGCGGATCATCGAGGAGCTCTGCCGGGGCTTCATGTCCCTCGCCGGGGTGATCAACAGCCACACGATGGCCGCGCTCATCGTCCTCGACCACGGGACCGAGGAGCAGCGTCTGCGCCTGCTCCCGCGCTTCGCGAGCGGCCAGGCGCGCGGCGGCCTCTGCCTCACCGAGCCTCACGCCGGCTCCGACGTGCAGGCCATCCGGACGGTGGCCCGGCGCGACGGCGATCGCTACCTGCTCTCCGGCTCCAAGATGTTCGTGACCAACGGGCGCGAGGGCAACACCTTCGCGCTGCTCGCGCTGACCGATCCCGGCGCGTCGCCCCGCCATCGCGGCATGTCCTGCTTCATCGTCGAGAAGGGCGCCCCCGGGCTCGAGGTCGTCAAGTCCATCGCCAAGCTCGGCTACAAGGGCGTGGACACCGCCGAGCTGCTGTTCGACGCCTTCCCCTGCCCGGCCGCGAACCTGGTGGGGGGCGTGGAGGGCCGCGGCTTCAAGCACGTCATGTCCGGGCTGGAGGCGGGCCGGATCAACATCGCGGCGCGGGCGGTCGGGGTGGCCCAGGCGGGTCTCGACGAAGCCCGCCGCGCGGCCCGCGCGCTGCCCGAGCCGCCCGCGGCGCTCGCCGACATCGCGACGCGGGTGGAATCGGCGCGGCTGATCACCTACTGGGCCGCGGCCATGAAGGACCGCGGCGACCGCTGCGACCTCGAAGCGGGCATGGCCAAGCTCCACGCCTCCGAGGCGGCACAGGAGGTGGCCGTCGAGGCCATGAGGATCGAGGGCGTGCGCGCCCAGCTGACCTCCGGCCTCGTGGAACGCCTCTACCGCGACGCGCCCCTCATGATCATCGGCGAGGGCACCAACGAGATCCAGCGACTCATCATCTGCAAGAACCTGCTGGAGCGTTACGGCGAGCGTCCGGGGGCCCTGACCTCTCGCGACGACCTCGAAGAGGAGCAGAAGCAGCTGGTCCTGACGGTGCGACTGGCGGTGGAGAAGGACGTCATCCCGGTGATCCAGGACTACGACGCGGGCCGGCGGGACCCCGAGCCGCTGGTCGAGCCGCTCGCGGAGCTGGGCATATTCGGCGCCCTCGCCGACCCGGTGCACGGCGGCCTCGGCCTGCCGCTCCGCACCGCGGTCATGCTCGTGGAGGAGGTGGCGCGAGGCTCGGCCGCGCTGGCCACGTGGCTCACCGCCCAGCTCGCGGCGACCCTCGCCGTCGCGCGCAGCACCCCGCGCGAGATTCGCGAGCGGCTGCTCCCGCCGATGACGCGGGGGGAGCGGTGGGCCGCGCCGGTGGTCGGCGCGTCGATCGGGGCGCGCCGGGCGGGCCCGGACTGGGTCCTGACCGGAGCCGCGCCGGTGGTAGCCAACGCGGGGCGGGCGAAGCTTCTCCTGGTGAACGCCGCGCTGGAAAACGGAGGGACCCGCTGCTTCCTGGTGGAAGCGGGATGTGCCGGGCTGACCGTAGGCCTCGCCTCCGAGACCATCGGCCTGCGCGGGCTCGGCGCCGCCGACGTGCTCCTGGTGGGCGCCCGGCTCGTCCCCGCGGCCGCTCTCCGCGAAGGAGGCGAGGCCCTGCTGGAGGCCACGACCGCGGTCGGCGCCGCCGCCACCGCGGTGGGGCTCGCCCAGGCCGCCTTCGAGGCCGCGCTGCGCTACTCGCAGCAGCGCTCCACGTTCGGGCAGCCCATCTGCCAGCACCAGGCGGTGCAGCTCAAGCTGGCCGACATGGCCACGCGCATCACCGCGGCCCGGCTCCTGACCGCCCGCGCCGCGGCGCGCCTCGACGCCGACGCACGCGATGACGCGGGGGCGGCGATGGCGCGGCTCGCCGCGGCCGACACCGCCTACATGGTCACGCTCGAGGCCATGCGCATCCACGGGGGCTACGGCTACACCAGCGAGTTCCCGGTGGAGCGCTATTACCGCGATGCCGCCGCGCTCCTGGTCGGGCCGCGTGACTCCAACGCGGAGCGGCAACGCCTGGCCGCCCGCTCCCTCGATCCGCCCGCGGAATGAGCTACGGGCGCTACTACGAGGACTTCGCGATCGGGCAGGAATTCACCCACTGGCCCGGCCGGACCATCACCGAGGCGGATTGCACCTGGTTCGCCCTGCTGACCATGAACCAGCATCCGCTCCACTCCGACGCGCACTACGCGCAGACCTACACCCAGCACAAGCAGCGGGTGGTGATGGGGCCGCTGGTCTACAGCGTGGTGATCGGCATGACGGTGGCCGACATCTCGGGGCGCGCCATCGCCAACCTCGAGGTGAACGCGCTCAAGCACGAGAAACCCACCTTCATCGGCGATACACTCTACGCGCGGAGCCGGATCCTCGAGCTGCGGGAGTCGAGTCAGGGCGACCGCGGTATCGTCACGGTGGAGACCCTGGGCGTGAACCAGCGAGGCGAAACCGTCTGCTCCTATACGAGAGCCGTCCTGGTCCCCAAGAAGAACCACGCCACCCTCGGCGAGGGTCGGCTGCCCTACTGACATGAGCCGGGCGCCGCTCGACGGACTCCGGATCCTCGCGATCTCCCAGTTCGGGGCCGGCCCCTTCGGAACCCAGATGCTGGCCGATCTGGGCGCCGACGTCATCAAGATCGAAGACCCCGGCGTGGGCGGCGACAGCGCCCGTTACGTGCCGCCGTTCCAGGGCGAGGCCGACTCGCCGTACTTCCAGTCCTTCAATCGCGGCAAGCGGTCGGTCTCGCTCAACCTCCGTCACCCGGACGGACAGGCCGTCCTCCACGACCTGGTGCGCGTCTCCGACGCGGTCTTCAACAACGCGCGCGGCGACCTGCCCGACAAGCTCGGGCTGACCTACGCCGCCCTCCGTGAGGTGAACGTTAAGATAGTCTGCTGCTCGCTCACCGGCTACGGGCGCACCGGCCCGCGCGCGGGCGAGCCGGCCTTCGACTACCTGATCCAGGGCTACGCGGGCTACATGTCGGTGACCGGCGAGCCGGACGGGCCGCCGGGCAAGTGCGGGGTCTCGGTGATCGACTTCGCGGGCGGTTACGCGGCCATGACCGGCCTCATGGTGGGGCTCTTCGACGCCCAGCGCAGCGGGGTGGGGCGGGACGTGGACATCTCGCTGCTCGACACCGCGGTGAGCATGCTCTCCTATTTCGCGATCTGGACGCTCAACCGCGACTGGACGGCGGAGCGCACGCGCGACTCCGCGCACCAGACCATCGTGCCCGCCCAGAACTTCCCCACCCGCGACGGCTGGATCGTGGTCTTCTGCAACAAGGACAAGTTCTGGCGCGATCTCGTGGACGTCCTCGGCGCGTCCGAGCTGGCCGACGACCCCCGCTTCCGCGGCTTCGCCGAGCGCTTCGCCAACCGCGAGGCGCTCCTGCCGCTCCTGCGCGCCCGCTTCGCCACGCGCACCACCGCGGAGTGGCTGGACCGCCTGCGCGGGCGCGTGCCCTGCGCGCCGGTCAACGACGTGCGTCAGGCCCTGACCGACCCGCAGGTGCTGGCGCGGGACATGATCGTCGAGGTGGTGCATCCCGATTTCGGTCCGCTGCGCGAGGTCCGCAGCCCCGTCCGCACCGAGGGCGAGATCCGCGAGCCGCGACGGGCGCCGCGGCTCGGCGAGCACACCGACGAGATCCTTCGCGAGATCCTGAACTACAGTGACAGCACCATCTCCCGCCTCCGATCGGCCGGAGTCCTCGGGTAGGCTAGACGCAGTCAAAGATGCTACGGTTGCACGCCACCACGGAGAGCCCGCAGGTCGAGGATGCCACCGACGTCGCCGTCGCACCGCCCTGGATGACCGTGCTCCACAACTGCGACTGTCACACCTTCGAGGAAGTGGTCAAGCAGCTCATGAAGGCCATCGCCTGCTCCGAGGAGCGCGGCTGGGAGCTGGCGTGGCAGGTGCACAACACGGGCAAGGCCGTCGTCAAGGTGGGCGCCGAGACCGAGTGCGTGCGGGTCGGCAATATCCTGGCCGCCATCGGCCTCGTCGTGACGGTGACGCAATCGTAGCCCCCCTGTTCTTAGCCCCTCCCCTGCGGGGAGAGTAACTTCCCGATCGCGTCGACGTCGTAGACGCAGCCGCCCCAGGCGCCACCCCCGGCCTGCTGCAGCGCCGCCCAGAGTCGGGTGTCGTCGGGCAGGCCCGGATCGGGCGCGAGGTCGGGGCGCGGCGGGCGAGTCGCCAGCACCCGGGTCCCCTCCTCCTCGCCGAACGTGAGCCCGTCGGCGCCGACCAGGTCCACGCGGCCTTCGAGCCGCACCCGGTCCACCTCGATCCGCACCAGGTCGCCGTCGCGCACCTTGCCGATCGGCCCGCCCGCGAGCGCCTCGGGTCCGACGTGCCCGATGCAGGCGCCGGTGGAGACGCCGGAGAATCGAGCGTCGGTCAGCACCGCCACCTGCTTGCCCCACGAGAGGTGCTTCAGCGCCGAGGTGATCTGGTAGATCTCTTCCATGCCGGCGCCGAGGGGGCCGCGGCAGATCAGCACCAGGACGTCGCCCGCTTTGACGCGCTCGGGTCCCGTGCTCTTGATGGCGGCGATGGCGGCGCGCTCCGTGGTGAAGACCCGGACGGGTCCCACCTTCCGGTAGACGCCGTCCGCGTCCACCACCGACGGATCGATCGCGGTGGACTTGATCACCGCGCCCTCGGGGGCCAGGTTGCCGCGCGGAAACGTCACGGTGCTCGTCAGCCCGCGCGCGCGGGCCTGCTCCGGGCCCATGATGACGTCGTCGGCATCGACGCCGTCCTGCGCGCGCAGTCGCTCGCGGAGCGCCCGACGACGCTCGGAGCCCTCCCACCAGTCGAGCACGCGGTGGAGCGGCTCGCCGGTCACGGTGAGACAGCGCTCGTCCAGCAATCCGAGGCGACGGAGATGGAGCATGACCTCGGGCACGCCGCCGGCCAGGAAGACGCGCACGGTGGGGTGATTGCGGGGGCCGTTCGGTAGCACGTCCACCAGCCGGGACACCCGGCGGTTGACGTCGATCCAGTCCTCGACGACGGGCCGCTTCAACCCGGCCGCGTGGGCCACCGCGGTCAGATGCAGCAGGAGGTTCGTGGAGCCGCCGAAGGCCGCGTGCACCATCATGGCGTTCCGCACCGCGGCGTCGGTGACCACGTCGGCGGTGGTGAGGCCGCGCGCCTCGAGCGAGACGAGGGCGCGCGCGGAGCGACGCGCCATGTCGAGCCATATCGGCTGCCCCGAGGGCGCCAGCGCGCTGTGCGGCAGCGAGAGCCCGAGCGCTTCGCCCACCACCTGGGAGGTGGCCGCGGTACCCAGGAACTGGCAGCCGCCGCCCGGCGAGCCGCAGGCGCGGCAGCCCAGCTCGGCCGCGCGCTCCAGAGTGAGCTCCCCGTGGGCAAAGCGAGCCCCGATCGCCTGCACCGTGCCCGCGTCCTCGCCCTCCAGGGGAGGCAGGGTCACGCCACCCGGCACGAGCACGCAGGGCAGATCCCGCAGCGCGGCCAGCGCCATCATCATGGCGGGGAGGCCCTTGTCGCAGGTGGCCACGCCCATCACGCCGCGGCGCGTCGGCAGCGAGCGCGCCAGCCGCCGCAGTACCACCGCGGCGTCGTTGCGGTAGGCGAGGCTGTCCATCATGCCGGGCGTGCCCTGCGTGCGGCCGTCGCACGGGTCCGAGCAGAAGGCGGCGAAGGGCAGACCGCCGAGGGCTGCCAGCTCCAGCGCGGCCGCCTGCATGAGTAGACCGATCTCCCAGTGACCGGTGTGGTAGCCGAGCGCGATGGGCTGCCCGTCGGCCGCCCGGATCCCGCCCTGCGTGGAGAGCATCAGGAACTGCGGGCGCCCGAGCTCGCGCGGATCCCAGCCCATCCCCGCGTTCTGGGTCAGCCCGAAGATGTCGCCGCTCGGGCGCTCGAGCAGCATCTCCGCGGTGAGGGGCAGGCGGCCTTGCGGGCCGGGTCCCGCCGTCTGGATCTCCCACCCGGAGGCGGCGGATCCCACGATCTCGTCGAAGCCCGCCGCTTCCGTTCTCGGTCGTCGGCTCATGCCCAGAATCTCCCCATTTTGGTCTCCTGCGGTTCCTGTTTTGGCGCCTCGGGCATCCAATCGAGATCGGCCTGCCCAGAGATTTCAACAACTTCCATGACGGCCCCTCTGGCACCGGAGTTGCTCTCAAACACGAGCATGCTGAAGCGACTGGGCCTCCGCATCCTGGACCTGATCGATACCGTGCCGCTCGACTGGCTCGGGCCGTTCAGGCAGCCCGTTCCGATCCCGGTTCGCCGCCGCCGCACTCCCTACTCTCGGTGATCACACCGGCATGAGTCCGGGCGGGCATCTCGTCACCACCGCCGCGGCGTGCGCGGCCGTCTACGCGGGCACGGGCGACGCGGTCCTCACCGCGGGCCTGGCCGCCGGTGGCTTTCTGATCGACGTCGACCACATGGTCGACTACGTGCTCTTCGAGCGCCAGCGCGACCTGCGCCCGGCGAGCTTTCTCCGGTACTACGTCGGCGGCAAGGCGCGGCGGGTCGTCCTCCTCCTGCACTCGTACGAGCTGTTGGTCGTGCTGGCCGGCGTCGCGTGGGTGACCCAGGCCGCGTGGCTGTGGGGCTGGGTCTTCGGCATGCTGCTGCACCTGCCGCTCGACATCATCTTCAACGGCAAGTTCGCCTCGAGCGGCCTCGTCCATTTCTACAGCTTCATCGTGCGGGCCCGTGCCGGCTTCCTCGCCGCCCGATTCACGGACCGCCCGCCGCGGCCCGCGACCGACGACGGCTTCTGGACCGCGTTCTTCAAGGGCTCGCAGCTCGCGAGCGAGCCCTCCTCGCCCGCCCCCCGGCCGGTACCCGCCCCGCGCGCGACCCAGCCGGTGCGCGACTAGCCGCCGGCCGGCGGCTCGCTGAGCAGCATCCAGTCGTCTATCCCGGCCACCGCCGGCGGCGCCGCGCTGTTCGTCGTGAGCGTGCGCCCCTTGCTGGGCGAGAACCAGACGAACTCGGTGGCCGCGGGGGCGCCGGGCTCCGGCGCCTCCTCGATCTCGGGCCCGCTGGTCCCGCTCTCGCGCCGCTCGGCCTTCCGTGCCTTCTTGGCCTCCAGCTTGGCCTTGCGCTGATCTTCCTTGCGGCGCCGGTCGCCGCGATACATTCCCGGGTTTGGCATCTGCGCTCCTGAACTGACCTAGCTTTCCCTGCTGCTGCCGGAAGTTACATCACAGGTCCTATTATCCAGGGGGCGAACTCTTCCTCGCCCACACCGGAGAGCTCGCTCTTGCTGGGCTTGCCGGAGGCGACCGCCACGATCTCCTCGAAGATGCGGCGGCCAACCTCGGGCAGCGGCGTGCCCTCGAGGATCACGCCGCAGTTGATATCCATGTCCTCTTCCATGTGCCGGTACATGAGACTGTTGGTGGCCAGCTTGATGGAGGGCACGGGCTTGCAGCCGAACACCGAGCCGCGGCCGGTGGTGAAGCAGATCACGTTGCAGCCCCCGGCCACGAGACCCGTGATGGACACCGGGTCGTGCCCGGGGGTGTCCATGAACACGAACCCACGCGTGGTGATCGGCTCCCCGTACTGGAAGACGTCCATCATCGGCGTGGTGCCGCCCTTGCTCACGCCCCCCAGCGACTTCTCGAAGACGGTGGTGAGCCCGCCCGCCTTGTTGCCGGGGGCCGGGTTGTTGTCCATGGCCTCGATGCCGCGGCAGTACCACTCCCACCACTTGTAGCGATCGATCAGCTTCTTGGCCACGCCCTCGTTGATGGCGCGCCGGATCAGCAGGTGCTCGGCCCCGTAGATCTCGGGGGTCTCCGCGAGCACGCCGGTGCCGCCGTAGCGGACCAGCTCGTCCACCGCCCAGCCCAGCGCCGGGTTCGCGGTGATGCCGGAGGCCCCGTCGGAGCCGCCGCAGTTCGTGGCCAGGGTGAGCTCCGAGACCGGCTGCCGGGTGCGCTTCGCCACGTTGGCCAGCGGCAGGAGCTTGGCCACTTCGCGGACCGCCGCCTCCACCGTCTTCCGGATGCCGCCCGCCTCCTGGATGTTGACGAGGAAGGGCTTGCGCTCCGGATGGCCCGGCGCGGCCATCCGCTGCTTGTCCACCATGACCGCGGCCTGGTTCACCTCGCAGCCGAGCCCGATCAGGATGTAGGCCGCGATGTTGGGATGCTTGGCGTAGCCGGCGAGCACGCGCTGGAGCGCCATGTGGTCTTCGCCGAAGAGCTTGGTGCCGCAGCCCGACTTGTGGGTAATCGCGAGCACCCCGTCGATGTTCGGGTAGTCCTTCTGCACGTCGCGGAACTTGTCCTTCACGAACTGGCTCACGCTGGCCGAGCAATTCACCCCCGAGATCACCGCCACGTAGTTGCGCGTGCCCACCCGCCCGTCTTCGCGAAGGTAGCCGTCGAAGTAGCGCATCTCGGCCGGCGGGTAGAAGTGCACCGGCTGCACGTCGGTGCCGATCTCGTACTCCTGGTGACGATCACCCACCGCCACGTTCTGGGTATGAACGTGATCACCCACGCTGATATCGGCGGTGGCGAAGCCGATGGGCTGCCCGTAGCGGCGCACCACCTCGCCCACCCGGCGAGCTCGCCGCGCCACCTTGTGGCCGGGCTTGATGTCCTGCCTCACTTCGATGCGCCCGACCGCGTCCTCGAGGATGGTGCCCGCCGGGATCTCCTTCTTGGCGATGGCCACGTCGTCCTCGGGCTTCAGGATGATCGCCACATCGTTGATCGCATGACTCGCCATGCCGGCATCTCCGCGTTCGCCCTCTCCCGGGGGAGAGGGCGGGGTCAAGGGTAGTTCACTCTACCGTCAGGGCTCCCGGCTAGGCAAGCCGGCCGAAGATTGACCGGCGGCCCGCGCCGGGACTAGACTGCCGGGGTCATGTCCTTCGCCGAGCGCACCGTCAAGGTCAACGGGATCTCGCTCCATTATCTGGACTGGGGCCCCGCGGAGGCCCCGGCGGTGGTCCTCCTGCACGGCATCACCGGGCACGCGCGCGTGTGGGACCATCTGGCCGAGCGCCTGGTGCCGGGCCGGCGGGTGCTCGCCCTCGACCAGCGCGGCCACGGCGACAGTGATCCCGCCCCCGACGACGACTACCGGGTCGCCACCATGGCGGACGACGTGGCCGCCTTCGCGGGGAGCCTGCGCCTCGACCGCTTCGCGCTCGTCGGGCATTCGATGGGCGGGCGCATCGCGATCAAGTACGGGGCCGACCACGCGGCGCGCCTCGAGCGGCTGGTGATCGTCGACATCGGCCCCGACATCGCGCTCGCGGGCTTGCAGCGCGTGCGCGACATGATGAGCCAGTCGCCCGAGCGCATCGAGAGCGAGGAGTGGGCCTTCGAATACCTCCGACGGGCCAGCCCGCTCCAGGATCCCGGCCTGCTGCGTGCCCGCATCCACCACGGCCTCAAGCGGCTGCCCGACGGCGGGCTCACCTGGAAGTACGCCAAGGGCCTGCGCGACATGATGCGGCAAGGACGTCGTGACGCGGTCGACCTGTGGGAGCCGCTCGCGCGCATCCCGTGCCCCACCTTGATCGTCCGCGGGGCCGAGAGCGACATCCTCTCGCCCGAGGTGGCCAAGAAGATGGCCGAGCGGCTGCCGGACGGGCGCGTGGTCGAGATCGCCCGCGCCGGGCATACCGTCCCCGCGGACCGGCCCGACGAGTTCGTGAGCCAGCTGCGCGCGTTCCTCGACGCCTAGCCCCTCAGCTTCAGCGGGCGCGGAGCTTGCGGGCGGCCTCGGCCCGCATCGTCTGCATCGCGTGGGTCTCCTGATCGGAGTAGCGCTCTTCCGTCCAGGGATCGGCGTGCATGTGATAGCCGTTGACTTCCCAGAAGCCGGGCGGGTTCACGTCGAGGAACTCGAGGCCGCGGACCCACTTGGCGCTCTTCCAGAAGTAGAGCTTCGGCACCACCAGCCTGAGCGGCCCCCCGTGCTCGGGGGTGAGATCGCGGCCGTCGTGCTTGAGGGCCAGCAGCACGTCGTCGTCGACCAGGTCCAGGAGCGGCAGGTTCGTGGTGTAGTCCGGGTCGGCGTGAATCAGGACGTACTTCGCCTCCGGCTTGAGGCGGACGCGCTTCACGATCTCGCGAATGGGCACCCCCTCGAAGCGGTTGTCGAGGCGTGACCACCGCGTCACGCAATGGATGTCGCAGGTCACCTCCGCGCGTGGGAGGGCGAGGAACTCCTCCCAGCTCCAGCTCACTTCCTGCTCCAACCGGCCGAAGCAGCGGAACGACCACTTCTGCGGATCGAAGCGCGGCGTCTTGCCGTAGGTGAGGACCGGCCACTTCGTCGTCAACACCTGGCCGGGCGGCGTGCGCCGCGCGGGGTCATCGTTCATCGTCACTCCCCTCTCTCGACCACGAACCGGTAGCCCTGGCCGTGCGAGGTCAGGATGTAGACCGGCCGCTCCGGATCGTCCTCGAACTTCTGGCGCAAGCGGAGGATGTGAGTGTCGACCGTCCGCGTGGTCGGGAACCGATCATAGCCCCACACTTCGTCGAGCAGTCGATCGCGCGTGATCACCTCGCTCGGATGCTCCACCAGGTAGCGCAAGAGGTCGAACTCCTTCCGGGTGAGGCGCACCTCGTGCCCGCCCTTGAACGCCTGGCGCGCCCGCAGATGCACCCGCACGTCGCCGAACGCGAACTCCTCGAACTTCTGCCTCGGGCCGGGGCGGCGCAGCACGGCCCGGATGCGGGCCATCAGCTCGCGCAGGCTGAACGGCTTGGTGACGTAGTCGTCCGCTCCCAGCTCGAGCCCCAGCACGCGGTCCACCTCGGCGCCGCGCGCGGTCAGCATGATCACCGGAGTGTCGAGCCCGCGCCGGCGCAGCTCGCGGCAGAGGTCCCAGCCGCTCATCCCGGGCATCATCACGTCGAGCAGGATCAGATCGGGCGCCTCCGACAGGGCCAGGGCCAGACCCCGCTTCCCGTCTCCGGCGGTGACGGTCTGATAGCCCTCGAAGCGCAGGTTGTCCTCCAGCCCGCGCAGCATCTCGGGCTCGTCGTCGACGATCAGGATGCGCGGCATCTCATGTGGGGAGGTGGAGGGTGAAGCGGCTGCCTCCCCCGGGGGGCGCGTCCACCGTGACGCGGCCGCCGTGGGCCTCCACGATATGCTTGACCAGGGCGAGCCCGACCCCGCTCCCCCGCCGCCCCTGCGTCTCGCTCCGTCCGATGCGATAGAACTTCTCGAAGATTCGCTCCCGCTCGGGAACCGGGATCCCGATCCCCTCGTCGGCCACCTCCACCGCGACCCCATCCCGCTCCGAGCGCGCGGCTACCGCGATGTGCCGGCGGTCGGCGGAGTACTTCATCGCGTTGTCGAGCAGGTTGGCCAGCGCCTGCTTCACCGCCTCCGCGTCCAGGGGCACGTCGGGGAGGTCGGGGGCGATCGACACGTCCAGGCGGAAGCCCTGCTGGTGGAGGGGATGCCGGAAGCTATCCAGCACCTCGTGGATCACCGGCTCCACCGGGCCGGGGGCGATGTCGTAGCGCTGACGGCCACTCTCGATGCGGGAGAAGTCGAGCACGTTGTCGATCAGGCGGCTGAGCCGCTCGCTCTCCCGGGTGAGCACGCCATAGTACTCGCGCCGACGCGACTCGTCGGGAACCCGACCCATCTCGAGGGTCTCCGCGAACATGCGGATGAGCGACAGCGGCGTCTTCAGGTCGTGCGAGACGTTGGCCACGAAGTCCGATTTGAGGCGCGCGATCTCCGATTCGCGCTGCACCAGCCGGTAGGTCGCGATGAGACCGGCCGCGATCACCACCACCAGCAGCGCGAAGGCGGCCATGAACATCATGGTCTGGCGCCGCACCATGTCGCGCGGGGAGAGCCCCGCCGGCGCGTAGAGCGCCACCCGCCAGGCGGGCAGCGCTTCCCCGAAGGGCACGGTGAGCACGGGCTGGGCGCTCTCGAGCGGCTGGGAGGCGAAGACCGTCCGGCCGCTGCCGTCGAGGACGGCCAGCGTGCTCTTGCTCTCCGTCCCACCGAGCGTCTTCTCCAGCACTTCCCGGTTCAGGGCCTGCTCGTCTCGCCTCAGTCCGACCAGCAGCGGACCCCGCGGAGAGTTCGGGATCACTGCGGCGAGGATGACGTGGCCGTGAGCCTCGAGGTGGCGCCGCCCGCCGCGATCCCAGAGGCGCTGGGAGATCTCCGCCCGCAGGGCCTCGATGACGAGACCGTCGTCTCGGGACCAGCGGACCGGGTACAGCACACGCCCGTGGCGGTCGCAGAGGTAGACCGCCCCGAAGAGAGGATTGCGCGCCCGCCAGGCGTCGATCGCCTCCGGCCCGAAGCCGGGCTCGAGGGCCGCCGCGTGCAGGCCGGCGACGCCGTCCTGCTCGGCCCGCACCACCGCCATCTCCACCTTCTCGGCCGCCATCGCGGCGGTGTCGCGGGCCTGCTCGCGAAGCTGCTGCTCCGCGGCGACCTCCCAGCGGCGCAGCGAGAGATACCCCAGCGCGGCCAGCACCGCGGCCGCGGCGAACACCGCGCCGAAGATCAGGACGTGGACACGCCGAGCGCTCAACTCGGCTCGAGCAAGAGGCGCTGGATCAGCTGCTCCATCTCGGCGTAGGCCCCCTCCCCGATGTGGGTGAAGCGGACGATGCCCTTCTTGTCCACGATCACCGCCGCCGGCCAGGCCCAGTTCTGGAAGCGCCGCCAGATCGCGAAGTCGTTGTCCTGCACGACCGGGTAGCGCACCCCCAGTTCCTTGGTCGCGCTCGTCACCTTCTCGACCGGCTTCTCCCACCAGAACTCGGGCGAGTGTACGCCCACGACGGTGAGCCCCCGCTGCTCGTAGCGCGCGTGCCAGTCCCGCAACTGCGGGATCACGTTCTTGCAGTTGTATCAGCCGTAGGTCCAGAACTCCACCAGGACCACGCGGCCCCGCAAACCGGCGAGCGAGAGCGGCGCGCTGTTGATCCAGGGCCCGCCGGTGATCTCGGGGGCCGGCTGGCCCACCCGGACCAGGCGGTCGGCCGACTCACTCGGCCCGGGCGCGGTCGCCATCAAGAGGATCGCCAGGCACGCGGCTCGCATCGTCGTCATCGGTCACGCCCTCCGTCGTCAGTAGTATAGGGGACGGGGGACCGGCCCGATGTCACACCCCTGTCAAATGTCGGCCCGCCCCAGGAGGCCGGGCGACCGGTGGGCAGGCCGGCCGCGCCGTGCTAGCCTCGCGCCATGGCCACGGTCGTCGCGCTGTGCGAGCTGGGCTGGCGAGCGGAAGCTGCGCTACGCCAGACGCGAGGGGCCGGCGAGGTCCTGGCGGTCCTCCGCGGCTCGCTCTACCTCACGGTGGATGCCGAGCGTGGTGGAACCGAGCTGATCTGGCTCGGCGCCGCGGGTGCCGCGCTTCACGGTCGGGCCGTCGTGACCGCGGGCCGGTTGCCCGACGTCGAGCCCGGTGAGATCGTCGAGCTCGATGCGCGAGGTGGACGGGTGTGGCGGCCGCGCCCGGCCGCCTTCTCAGCGGCGACCGGCGAACCGCGGTCGAGCGGGCGCGCGCTCATGGCCGCGCTCGGGAGCTCGGCGCCGCGGTCGAGCTTCGGCGCGCTGATGGCGGGGGTGCCCCTGGCCTTCCCGCTCGAACGCGCCACGGCCCCCGCCCGCGCCCTGGCCGAGGCCTGCGCCGGCGACGACGCCGAGGGAGCCGCCACGGCGGCGGTCGAGCTGCTCGGCCTCGGGCCGGGCCTCACCCCCGCTGGCGACGACTTCGTCGGGGGGGCCTTCTTCGCGCGCGCGCAGCTGGCAACCCGGCCCCGCGAAGGCCCCACCCGGTGGGCGCAGGCGGCGGCGGCCGTGGTCGACGCGGCCCGTGGACGCACGCACCCGATCAGCCTCGCGCTCCTCACGGATCTGGTCGGCGGTCATGGTCACGCGCCTCTCCACGAGCTCAGCCACGCGCTGGCCGGCCGGGCGCCGCTGGCCCACACCCTGGACACGGCTCGGCGGGTGACCCGCATCGGCCACTCCTCCGGATGGGATATGCTGGCTGGCTTCGTGCTCGGCATGGGCGAGCCCTGAACGCGGCGAACCGCGAGGCCCTGTCTCGGTTCCTGAGCGCGCGGCCCCGGCTCGTCGACGTGCGGCCCGCCCGCGCGGTCATCCCGGGCATGACGTCGGAGAGGATCCTGCACGCCGGCCCGCCCATCGAGTGGGCCCGTATGAGCGGCCCGCTGCGGGGCGCCCTCGTGGGCGCGCTGCTCTACGAGCGGCGTGCCGCCACCCCCGCGGACGCCGAGTCGCTGGCCGCGAGTGGGGGTCTCACGTTTGCGCCCTGCCACCACCATGCTGCGGTGGGTCCCATGGCCGGCGTGGTCAGCGGGTCGATGCCCGTCCTCGTCGTGGAGAACCAGACGGGCGGCAACCGCGCGTACGCGACCTTGAACGAGGGCCTCGGCAAGGTCCTCCGCTTCGGCGCGTACTCGGCCGATGTCCTGGACCGCCTGCGCTGGCTGGAGACGGCCCTCGCCCCCGCCATCGGCGCGGCCGTCCGCCGGGCGGGCGGGGTGGACCTGCGGCTGCTCATCGCCCAGGCGCTGCAGATGGGCGACGAGTGCCACAACCGCAATCGGGCGGCGTCGGCGCTGCTCGTCAAGACCCTGGCCCCGCACCTGGCGGCGCTCGAGCTGGCCGGAAGCGAACAGGAGCGCGTCTTCGCCTTCCTCGCGGAGAACGAGCACTTCTTCCTGAACCTGGCGATGGCGGCCTGCAAGGCATCACTCGATGCGGCCCACGGCGTGCCCGGAAGTACAATGGTCACGGCCATGGCGCGGAACGGGACCGATTTCGGCATCCGGGTGAGCGGCCTCGGCGATCGCTGGTTCACTGGTCCGGCCTCCGTCCCCGCCGGCCTGTACTTTCCGGGGTTCGGCGCCGGGGACGCCAATCCCGACCTGGGCGACAGCGCGATCACGGAAACCGCCGGGCTCGGTGGCTTCGCGATGGCCGCGGCGCCCGCGATCGTGCAGTTCGTCGGCGGCACGCCCGGCGATGCCCTCGCCACCACCCGGCTCATGTACGAGATCACGCTCGGTGAGCACGAGATCTACAAGATCCCCGCGCTGGACTTCCGCGGGACGCCGGCCGGCATCGACGTGGCCCTCGTGATGCGGACCGGCATTCTCCCGCAGATCGACACCGGCATCGCCCACCGCCAGCCGGGCGTCGGTCAGATCGGCGCCGGGCTCGTGAGGCCGCCGCTTCTGTGCTTCGAGCGCGCCCTCGAAGCCGCCGCCCAGGCCAGGAGGAACGGATGAGCCTCCGTGAGAAGTGTCTGGTGGTGGCGCTGGGCGGCAACGCCATCCTCCGCTCCAAGGAGCTCAGCCGGTACGAAGAGCAGTTCGACAACGTGCGGATGACCTGCCAGCAGATCGTCCGGCTCATCGCCGAGGGCTACCAACCGATCTTCACGCACGGCAACGGCCCACAGGTCGGCAATCTGCTGATCCAGAACGAAGCGGCGGCCAGTCTCGTGCCGACGGTGCCGCTCGACGTCTGCGGGGCCGAGACGCAGGGGCAGATCGGCTACATGATCCAGCAGGCGCTCCGGAGCGAGATGAGCGCGCTCGGCATCTCACGCCCGGTGGTGACCGTGGTCACGCAGGTGCTGGTGGATGCCGACGATCCCGCCTTCGCGACCCCGACGAAGCCGGTCGGCCCCTTCATGGCCCACGAGGTGGCCGAGCGGCGCATGCGCGAGCGGGGAGAAACGTGGGCTCTGATCGACCGCCGCGGCTGGCGGAAGCTCGTACCGTCGCCCCAGCCCATCCGCATCCTCGAGGTCGACGCGATCCGCACGCTGCTCGACGCCGGCGCGGTGGTGATCGCGTGCGGCGGGGGCGGCGTGCCCGTCCTCCGCCGCACGGATGGCCGGCTCCAGGGCGTCGAGGCCGTAGTGGACAAGGACCTCGCCGCCGCGCGCCTCGCGCTCGAGCTGCGCGCCGCCACCCTCCTGATCCTCACCGACGTGCCAGGGGTGGCGATCGACTACGGCAAGCCGACCCAGCGGTTCGTCGGGCGGATGGCTCTCACCGAGTTCGAGACCCTCTTGGTCCGCGAGCCGTTCTCGGCCGGGAGCATGGGCCCCAAGGTCCGGGCGGCCTACCGCTTCGTCCACGACGGCGGCGGCCGGGCCACGATCTGCGCGCTCGAGGATGCCCTGGCCGGGATTCGCGGCGAGGCGGGCACGATGATCGTCCCCGACGACAAGATGCAGCTCACGCTCTCCGCGTGAGACCCGCCCCCACCGGATGACGCACCCATCCCTCCGCATCGCCGCGGAGCCATACGAGTTCGTCTGCGACCCGTCACGCACCGCGCTGCTCGTCATCGACATGCAGCGGGATTTCGTCGAGCCGGGCGGCTTCGGAGAGCTGCTGGGCAACGACGTCACCCCGCTCCGCACCGCGGTCGAGCCGACGCGCCGTCTGCTCCTGGCGTTCCGACACGCCGGGCTCCCGGTCGTCCACACCCGCGAGGGCCACTACCCCGACCTCAGCGACTGCCCGCCGTCGAAGAAGGCCCGTGGCCGGCTCCGGGTGGGGATCGGTGACCCCGGCCCGATGGGTCGCGTCCTCGTTCGGGGGGAGTACGGCCACGACATCATCGACGAGCTGCGGCCACGGCCCGGCGAGCCGGTGATCGACAAGCCCGGCAAGGGAGCGTTCTACGCGACCGACCTGGCTCGGGTGCTCGAGGCGCGCGCGATCCGGAGTCTCGTGGTGACCGGCGTCACGACCGAGGTCTGCGTCCACACCACCGTGCGCGAGGCGAACGATCGTGGCTACGAGTGTCTCGTCCTCGAGGACTGCGTGGCCTCGTACTTCCCCGAGCTGCACGCGGCCGCGGTCGCCATGATCAAGGCGCAAGGCGGGATCTTCGGCTGGGTCTCCACCTCCCGCCACGTGCTCTCCGCGCTCGAGAGCGCGACCACCGGCCGCTGAACCGTTCCTCGGATCACCTCGCCTGCCCGACGACGCCCTCCACCAGCCAGTCCATCTTGCGAAGCTCGGTGAGCGGGAAGACCTCCCCGGCCTTCACGCGCTCCACCCCCTTGTTGTCGCGCAGGGGCCCCTGGAAGACCTGCAGCTTGCCGCTCACCAGCTCGGACTTCCGGGTGTTCACGAGCTTCACCGCCTCGGGCGGCACCGCCGGCCCGAACGGAGCGATGGTCAGGTAGTCGTCGCCGAGGCCGCCCAGGATGTTCTCGCTCTTCCACGTCCCGTCCATGACCTGCTTCGCGAAGCGCGTGTAGAGCTCGCCCCACGTGAACGCGATGCCGCTGATCCAGCCCTTGGGGGCGAACTTCTGGGCGCCGATGTAGTGGTAGCCGACCGAGTAGGCGTTGCGCTTCTCGGCGGCCTGCACCACCGTGATCGGTGAATCCACGATCACTCCCAGTACGTCGACCCCCTGCTCGAGGAGCGCGCCGGCCGCCGCGGCCTCCTTGGCGGGGTCGAGGAACCCCCCGGTGAAGACGACGCGCGTCTCCGCCTTGGGATTGACGGAGCGGGCGCCGAGCTCGAAGGCGTTGACGTTCGCCAGGAAGAAGCTGATCGGGAGGGCCACCACGTACCCGAGCTTGTTGGTCTTCGTGGTCCGGCCGGCCGCGATACCCATGAGGTAGAAGGCCTCCGGCGTGCTCGCCCAGTAGGTGGTGAGGTTCGGCGCGCGCTTGTAGCCGCCGGGGTGCACGAACTTCACGTCCGGGTACTTCTGGGCGACCCGGAGGGCCGGCTCAAGATACCCGAAGCTCGCCGCGATGATGAGCCGGGCGCCCTGCCTGATCATGTTCTCCATGACCCGCTCGGCGTCGGCGCCCTCGGGCACGTTCTCGACCTGGATCACCTCCACCCCCGGCAGATTGCGCTTCATGATCTGCACGCCCTCGGCGTGCGCCTGGTTGTAGCCGGCGTCGTTGATCGATCCGAGGTGGATGATCCCCACTTTCAGGCTCGGCTGCGCAGCCGCGTCGGGCCCGCCGACCGCCAGGGCCAGCAGCAGCGACACGAACACCGCCAGGAGCGTGCGCCCGGTTCCGAGATGCTTCGGCCTCATCGTCTGGACTCCTTCCGCGTTGTGGGTCGAGCCTCTGGATCAGTCGCTGCGCTGGAACACGCGGCCCAGGCTGCCCGGCGCGGCGTGCCGGCGCGCCCCGCCCCAGGCCGCGAGCAGGGCCAGGCTCAGCAGGTACGGCAGCATGTCGAGCAGGAACGGCGAGACCGGCACGCCGAGCGCCTGCAACTGGAGTTGCAGCGAGATCGCCCCGCCGAACACGAGCGCGCCGCCGATCGCGCGCAGCGGGTGCCACTTGGAGAAGATCACGAGCGCCACCGCGATGAACCCGCGCCCCGCCGTCATCCACTCCGCCCACGTCTTCGCCGGGCCCAGCGACAGGTGGACGCCCGCGATACCCCCGAGGAGCCCCGCGATGAACAGCGCCTGGAACTGAAGGGCGGCCGGGCTCTTGCCGGCCGCGAAGGCCGCGGTGGGATTCTCGCCGACCGCGCGCAGGTGGAGGCCCCAGCGCGTGTGGAACAGCACCCACCACACGAGGACCGCGATCGGCCCCGAGGCGTAGACCAGCCCGTCGTGCTGGAAGAAGACCCCGCCGACCAGCGGCAGCTCCGCGAGCCCCGGGATCCGGATCTCGGGGAGTCCCGCCACCCGGCTGCCGATGTACGGGCTTCCGATCAGCGCGCTCAGGCCCACGCCGCAGAAGAGCAGGGCCAGGCCGCTGGCGAGCTGGTTGGCCCGCCGGGTGATCACCACGAACGCGAACAGCAGATTGAAGAGGGCACCCGCGAGAGCGCCCGCGACGAGGGCGGCGGCCGCGCTGCCCGTCTGCACCATCGTGATGAATCCGACCACCGCCCCCATCAGCATCACGCCCTCGAGGCCCAGGTTGACGATGCCCGCCCGCTCGCTGACCACCTCCGCGAGCGTGGCGTAGAGCAGCGGGGTGCCGGAGAGGATCGCACCGGACAGCAGGCTTCGCACCGTGCCGATCATCGCCCGGCGGCCCTCCGACCGAGGACCACGAAGAGGATCACCGCCATCAGGATGTGCACGACCGATCCCGGCAGCGCCTGCGTCATCTGCAAGATGTCCCCGCCCGCGGTGATCACCGCGAGCAGGAAGGCAGCCACCAGGATTCCGCCCGCCCGGCCCGCGGCCATCCAGCTGATCAGGAACCCGGTGTACCCGTATCCGGGCGACAGGCTCGGGCGGAGCCGGCCCTGGATCGCGGACACCTCGGCCATGCCGGCGAGGCCGGCGAGCCCGCCACCGGCCAGCATGAGCACGACCACGTAGGCCGCGATGGGGATCCCGGCGCGCCGCGCGGCCTCGGCATTGCCCCCGATCGCCCGCATCTCCAGGCCCCAGCGCGTGCGGGCGACCACGAACGCGAACACCGCGAGCGCGACGAGGGCGAACACGATCCCGAGGTGCACGCGACTCGTCCCGAAGGTCGGCAGGACGGCCGCGGCGGCGAACTCCGCGGTCTGCGGGTAGTTGACGCCCTCCGGGTCTCGCCACGGCCCGAACACGACGAAGTTCACCAGGAGGATCGCCACATAGTTCAGGAGCAAGGTCGCGATCGTCTCGCTCGCCCAGCCGCGGGCCCGCAGCACCCCGGGAATGGCGCCCCACAGCCCGCCCCCCAGAAATCCCAGCACGGCCATCGTCGGCAGGAGAAGCCACGCCGGCCAGTGGCCCCACTGGAGCGCCCCCCAGGTCGCGGCGAGCGCGCCCACGTGCAGCTGGCCCTCGCCGCCGACGTTGATGAGCCAGATCCGACCGGGAACTGCGACGGCCACCGCGGTGAGGATCAACGGGATCACCTTGACGAGGGTCTCGGAGAACCCGTACCAGCTCCCGAGCGTGCTCGAGAAGATGTCGGCGTAGGCGCGGATCGGATTCTTTCCGAACACCAGCAGCACCGCGGCGAAGACCGCGAGCCCGAGCGCCAGAAGACCGAGCGCCTGGGTCAGCCCGGAGAGCCGGCCGCCCCCGAAGGCCATCGCTCCGGCGACCGGCTCACTCGGGGCGCTCACGCCGCCTCCCTCGACCCGGTCATCAGGTGTCCGACCTCGTCCATCGTGATGGTTCCGGGGGTGGCGGTGGCCACGATCCGCCCGCGGAAGAGCACGATCAGCCGATCGGAGAGCTCGAACAGCTCGTCGAGGTCCTCGGAGATCAGCAGGACCCCTGCGCCCTGCCCGCGAGCGGCCATCAGGAGCTCGCGCGCCGCGACCGCGCTCAGCACATCGAGGCCGCGCGTCGGGTAGAAGGCGACGATGAGCCTGGCCGCGTGCGCGGTCTCGCGCGCCAGGATCATCCGCTGGACGTTGCCGCCCGACAGCGCGGCCGCGGGAGTGTCGAGAGACGGCAGCGTCACCTGGAGTCGCGCGAGCGCGCGCGCGAGGTCGTGGCGGACCGCGGCCCAGTCGATGGCCAGCCCGCCCGCGCGCGCGTAGCGCCGGGTGTCGCCGAGCGCCATGTTCTCGAGCGCGGTCATCCCCGGGACCGCGGCCATCCCGAGCGCGTCCTCGGGAACGAACGCGACCCCGCTCGCCCGGATCCGGGCCACGGACCACCTCCCGGCCTCCTGTCCCCACAGCCACTTCGCGCCGCCGGTGGACGGGAGGAGGCCGAGGATCGTGTCGCCGAGCTCGCGCTGGCCGTTGCCCGAGACCCCGGCGACGCCCACGATCTCCCCGGGGCAAATGCTCAGGCTGATCTCGTCCAGGGCGATGGCCTGCCCCTCCGCCCCGGTGCTGATCCCGATCAGCTCGAGAAGCGGCGCCGCCGCGATCTGGACGTCGGCCGGGGAACGGGCCGTGGACGTCACCGCCGCATCGAACATCAGGGCCACCAGGCCGGCCTCGGAGGCCTCGGCGCGAGAGACGGTCCCCGCGACCCGGCCGCGGCGCATCACCGTGATGCGATCGGCGCAGGCCAGGACCTCCCGGAGCTTGTGGGCGATGAACACGACGGCGTAGCCGTCCCGCCGCAGCGCCTGGAAGCTCTCGAAGAGCGCCGTCACCTCGTGGGGCGCCAGGCTCCGGGTGGGTTCGTCGAGGATCAGGACCCGCGCGTCGGCGAGGAGCAGCTTCAGGATCTCCACCTTCTGCCGCTCGCCCACCGAGAGGCGCCTGACCGGGACCGACGGATCCACATCGAGCCCGTAGCGGGCGGAGATCGTCTCGATCCGGTGGGCGATCTCGGCCCGGTCGAGGATCCAGGGCAGGTCCGGCAGGAAGAGCGCGACGTTTTCGGCGACGCTCAGCGCCGGGACCTGCACGAAGTCCTGGAAGACCATGCCGATGCGGAGGCGGCGCGCGTCCTGGGGCGAGTCGATCCGTACCGGCCGCCCGTCGAGCCGGATCTCCCCGGCGTCGGCCCGATAGAAGCCGTAGAGGATCTTCATCAAGGTGCTCTTCCCGGCACCGTTCTCCCCGACCACCGCGTGCACTTCGCCGCGCTGGACATCGAGGTCCACCTGATCGTTGGCGGTGACGCCGGGAAAGCGCCGGGTGATACCGCGCAGCGAGACGAGGGGCGACGCGATCATGGCGGGGATGATAACGAAGGGCGACGCGGGGAACCATCCCTTATAATGGCGCCCCATGCGCGACCTGGGCGATCCCTCGTGAGCGTGAACATCGCCGCCGCCAACCGAGAGGCGCTCGAGCGGCTGTGCCGCGCGCGACCGCGGTGGACGAGTGTCACGCCGGCCCGCGAGGCGCTGGGCTTGACGGGTCGGTCGCTGCTGCACGCGGGGCCCCCGATCGCGTGGGAGCGCATGTGCGCCCCGATGCGCGGGGCGGTGACCGCGGCGATCCTGTTCGAGGGCTGGGCGAGGACGCCGGCGGACGCCGAGGGCCTCGCCGCCTCCGGCGAGATCGCCTTCGCCCCGTGCCACTCCCGCGGCGCCCTCGGCCCCATGGCCGGGGTGATCTCGCCCGGCACGCCGCTGCTCGTGGTCGAGGATCCGGCCAACGGGACCATCGCCTGCACCTTCATCGCCGACGGCCCCTGGGGGCATCAGCTGCGCTTCGGAGCCCACGGGCCCGAGACCCTGGCCGGGCTCGCGTGGATCCGCGACGTGGTAGCGCCCGCGCTCTCGGCGGTGCTCGCGCGCGAGGGGCCGATCGATCTGGCGGCCCTGATGGCGCAGGCGCTGGGCATGGGCGACGAGATGCACATGCGGAACGCGGCGGCCACCGGCCTCCTCGCGCGCCGATTGGCGGCGCCCCTGGTGGCGGTGGTGCCGGAGCGCGACCAGCTCGAGGCGATCATGCGCTTCCTGACCCGCGACAACGACCAGTTCTTCCTCGCGTGGTCGATGTGCGCGGCCAAGGCCGCGGCCCGGGCCATCGAGGGCCTCGCCGGATCCACGGTGGTCTCCGCGATGGCGCGCAACGGCGTGGAGTTCGGGATCCGCGTCGCCGGCCTGGGCGACCGGTGGTTCACCGCCCCGGCCAGCGCGGTGGACGGCCTCTATTTCCCCGGCGCCACCGCCGCCGACGCCAACCTCGACACCGGAGACTCGGCGATCATGGAGACCTACGGGCTCGGGGGTCTCGCGATGGCCGCGTCGCCGGCGGTCCAGAAGATCGTCGGCGCGAAGTCGTTCGCCGACGCGGTCGACACCTCGCGTCGCATGTCGGAGATCTGCGTGGGGAGCAATCCGCTCTTCCCGATCCCGGCCCTCGGCGGCGAAGGCACCCCGACCGGCATCGACATCCGGAAGGTGGTCCAGACCGGAATCGTGCCGCCGATCAACACCGCCATCGCGCATCGGAGCGGGGCGCGGATGATCGGCGCGGGCATCGCCACGCCTCCCCTTCAGCCGTTCGTCGACGCGCTGGTCGCGTTCGGCGAGGCGCACGGCGGCTGAGCCGCATGGCCGTCCACGCCGAGGTGTGGCGGTCGTTCTATCAGGACTCGATGGTGCTCATGCGGCTGGCCGCCGAGCTGCGGGAGCATCCCGGGGTCCGCCAGGCCGCCGCCCTGATGGGTACGCCCGCGAACCGCCAGCTCCTCGCCGACGCCGGGCTCGCCGCCCCGGAGCTCCGGGACACCTCCGCCGGCGACCTCATGCTGGTGGTCGACGCCGAGACCGAGGCGGTGGCGCAAGCAGCGCTCGGATCGGCGAGGACGTTCTTCGACCGCCGCAAGCGCGAGCGAGAGGCGACTGGGCGGGTGCTGCCCCGGACCCTGGATTCGGCGGTGCGCGCCCTGCCCGACGCCAACCTGGCCGTCGTCTCGGTGCCGGGGGCCCACGCCACGCTCGAGGCGAAGAGCGCCCTCCGGCGGGGACTCCACGTCTTCCTCTTCAGCGACAACGTCGCCCTCGAGGATGAGGTGGAGCTCAAGCGCTTCGCGGCGAGTCGCGGGTTGCTCTGCATGGGTCCGGACTGCGGAACCGCGTATCTCGGCGGCGTCGGGCTCGGGTTCGCCAACATGGTGCCGCGCGGGCGCGTGGGGTGCGTTGCCGCCTCGGGCACCGGACTGCAGGCAGTGGCGTCGCATCTGGCCGCTCTCGGGGAGGGGATCTCGCACGGAGTGGGGGTCGGCGGGCGGGACCTGTCCGAGCCGATCCGGGGGGCCATGACGAAGCTGGGGCTCGAGCTACTGGTCGCGGATCCTGACACGCACGTGATCGTCGTCATCTCGAAGCCGCCCGCGCCCGCGGTGATGGCGGAGCTCGAGACGATCATCCGGGGGATCGCGAAACCGGTCGTAGTCTGCTGTCTCAGTGCCGGCCCCGGCGCCGGGACGGCGGGACATCGGGTCGCGACGCTCGAGGAGGCGGCCGAGGCCGCCGCCGCGCTCGCGCGCGGGACCTCCTGGAGCCCGCGGGCGTTCACGGACACGGCGGTGGTTCGCGCGCGTCTTGCGCGCCAGGCCCCCGACGGACGGGCCCGCGGACGCCTCCTCGGCCTGTACACCGGCGGCACGCTGGCCCACGAGGCCCGGGTCCTTCTCGAACCGCTGCTGGGCGCCATCGGGTCCGAGGCGCCAACCGACCCGGAGCGGATCCACCGGATCCTCGATCTCGGCGCCGACGAGTTCACCCGGGGCCGGCCACATCCGATGATCGATCCCTCGGAGCGCGCCGCGCGCGTTCGCGAGGCCGGGGCGCGGCCGGAAGTCTCGGTGCTCCTCGTCGACCTGGTGCTCGGCCGTGCCGTTCACCCCGACCCGGCAGGGCCCCTCGCGGCGGCGGTTCGCGAGGCACGGGCTGCCGCCGGGCGGGATGCCCGGTCGCTCGCGGTGGTGGCTTCGGTCGTCGGGACGGAGCGAGACCCGCAGGGCCTCCACGCCCAGATCGGCACCCTCGAGGCGGCCGGCGTGGAGGTGCTCCCGTCGAACGCGCAGGCGTCCCGGTTCGCCGGCCTGCTCGTCAATCCCGAGCTGGGGGCGGCGATGCTGGCCGGCGCGCGGTGAGCTGGGACGCCCTCCTCGGCCGCCCGCTTCGGGTGATCAACATCGGGCTCGAGGTCTTCGCGCAGGAGCTCGAGGCCGACGGGGTCACCGTGGTCCACGTCGACTGGCGCCCGCCCGCCGGCGGGCCCGACGTGGCCGCTCTCCTTGCCCGCCTGGCCGACGACGACCTCGAGCCCTGAGCCCCTCGCCGGCGCGGGCGGCGCCCTTGGGCGTGCCCCCATCGCGCGCGGCCAGGTACTCTCGCCACCCCGAGTGGGCGGTGATCTCGCGCATGTCCGCACAGAGGGCGGGCTCTCCGAGGACACCAAGGACCTCCTCGCCATCGAGCAGCCGCACCTTGCCGATCGACAGGCCCGGCGGCTCCTGGAGCAGGATCGTGGCCAGGCCGGCCGGCGGCACCGCCCACACCTCCACGGAGATGGCGGCCCCTCCGGAGGAGACGCGGAGCATGGCGGGGTGCACGTCGTCGATCGACCACAACCGGTAGATCGGCGCCGTCTTCGTCTCACGGACGAAGGTGGCCCCGACCGCCAGAAGGTTCCCATTCAGCGGGAGGCCCCGCATCAAGGTCCCGTTGACGGCCAGCCGCACCGGCGTCACGCGGAGCAGGATAGCCCCGTCCATGTCCGGTTGGAAGCGCGTGGAGAAGCCCGCCGGCGGACGCAGGCAGATATAATGAACCCTGGCGAGGGGGTGGGCATGGGCCCGCCCTGCAGCACCGGCGCCGGAACGACCCTGGAGGCGGGAGGAACCGAACGCATGAGTGACGACCGGAAGCTGGCGATGTTCATGGACTTCGAGAACATCGTCCGCGGCGTCAAGGAAGCGCAGTACAAGCAGTTCGAGATCAAGCTGGTGCTGGAGCGGCTGGTCGAGAAGGGCAAGATCATGGTGAAGCGGGCCTACGCGGACTGGAACCGCTACGCGGAATACAAGCGCCCCTTCCACGAGCACGCCATCGAGCTGATCGACGTGCCCCAGAGCCGCTACAGCGGCAAGAACTCCGCGGACATCCGGATGGTGGTCGACGCGATGGACCTGGCCTACGCCAAGCAGCACGTGGACAGCTTCGCGCTCGTCTCGGGCGATTCCGACTTCTCCCCGCTCGTGTCCAAGCTGCGGGAGAACGACCGCTACGTGATCGGCCTCGGGGTGAAGTCGTCCTCTTCCGAGCTGCTGGTGGGCAACTGCGACGAGTTCATCTTCTACGAGGACCTCATCCGCGAATCCAAGAAGACGACGGCCCTGCGTGGGCTGCCCGAGAAGAAGGCCGAGGCGTTCGAACAGCTCATCGAGGCGATCCAGGCCCTCCAGCGGGAGAACAAGGACACCCTCTGGGGCTCCATGGTCAAGCAGACCATGATCCGGAAGAATCCCGCGTTCAACGAGTCCTACTACGGCTACTCGACCTTCTCGAAGCTCCTGGAGGAGGCGGCCAAGCAGAAGATCCTCACGCTCGAGCGCGACGCCAAGAGCGGCACCTACATCATCACCTCGATCGAGTCCGACCGCGCCGCCTAGGCCCTCCGTCGCTCGATGATCTTCACCCGCCCGCTGTCGCTGATCAGCGCGGTGAGGATCCAGCTCACGACGCTGACGAGCAGCGCACCCCAGAACGCGGGCCAGAAGCCGGCCACGTGGAAGCCCGAGACGAACACCGAGACCAGCCAGAGGCAGAACGCGTTGAGGACCAGCAGGAAGAGGCCGAGGGTCAGGAGCGTGATCGGAAAGGTGATGACGACCAGGATCGGCCGCACGATCGCGTTGATGAGACCCAGCAGCAGTCCCGCCACCAGGGCCGACGTCAGGCTGTCGAGGCGAATCCCCGGCACGACGTTCGCGGCCAGCAGCAAGGCCAGCGTGTACACGACGATCCGAATGATGAATCCCATGGCCCGCGTCCGAGTCTACACCCGGCGCGCGGCGGCCGCGCTGCTCCTGATCGCGGGGGCCGGCGCGGTGTCCGCGCAGGAGGCGCCCCGCTTCAATGCGGACCCCGCGATGACCCGGGGTCCCGCGGCGGCACCGGTCACCATCTTCGAGTGGAGCGACTACCAGTGCCCGTACTGCAAGCGCGCCCAGGTGGTCCTGGCGCGTCTGCAGGCCGAGTTCCCCGATACCGTGAAGATCACCTTCAAGGACTTCCCGCTGCGCTCCCACGAGCGCGCGCTGCCCGCCGCGCTCGCCGCCCGCTGCGCGGGCGCCCAGGGCCGGTACTGGGAATACCACGACCTGCTCTTCGTGGCCCAGCCCGACTTCTCCCGCGACGAGCTGCTGGGCTACGCGCGGCGGCTCGGACTCGACACCCCGCCGTTCACCGAATGCCTGGACTCCGCCCGCTTCCGGGACGCGGTCCTAGCCGATCAGCGCGAAGGCCTCGACGCGGGCGTGGGGGGCACCCCGACCTTCTTCATCAACGGGCGGAAGATCGAGGGCGCCCTGCCCCTCGAGGAGTTCCGCGAAGCGATCCGGCAGGCCCTGCGCGAAGCCGCCGCTCCGAGTCGCTGACCATGGCCACCCCGCCGGTCAGTCTCTTCGTGAACACGAGCGACGTGCCGTGGATCGAGCGCAGGCCCGGCGTGTTCTGGAGGACCTTGTGGGAGGATCCGGACGGCCTCCACAAGGCCATCCTCATGCGCTACGAGCCGGGCGCGGTCATCCCGCTCCACCGGCACGTGGGCGACGAGCAGATCTACGTGCTCGAGGGCAGCGTGGCCGACGACACCGGGGTGTGCACCGCGGGCAACTACGCTCGGCGCCCGCCCGGCTGCGTGCACACCGTGACGAGCCCCACCGGCGCCCTCGTCATCGCGATCACCTCCGGGCCGACCGAGACCCTCTAGGCGCGCGGTCAGGCGTCGACGTGGCCGAGGTCGAGCGCGTCGGTGAGCGTGCGCAGCATGAGCACGAAGCCGTCGCGCACCCGCTCGTCGCACCCCTCGGCTCCTTCGCGGTAGAACACCGAGATGATGTACGCGGCGAGGGTCGGGTGGCCGGCCGGGCCGGCCGCCTCGACGACGCGCTCGGACTCTTCTGCCTCGAGCGCGGCCAGCCACTCACTGGCCGCGTCGTGCGCGGCGCGAAGGCGCGATTCGGCCAGGAGCGGGAACGGGCGACCGAGACTGCGCTCCAGGACCTTGAACAGCAGGAAGCAGAGCCCGAGGGCCGCGCGCTGTACCGCGGGATCCTGCTCGCGCGTCAGGGCGTGCGCGAAGGCGGCCACGTGCGGCTGCCGGGCCAGGAAGTCGCGCGCTTCCTCGTCGATTCGTCCGGGCGGATACGAGGTGGTCTCGCGCCACACTTCGTCTACCAGCGCCTGATCGATCCCTCGCACGCTCGACGAAACTCCTTGCGGGTTCCCGGGCATGTCCGATAATGTGGGTCGCTGGATTCTAGCACGGGGGGTCGGGCCCTCGGGGACACGGAGCGACCATGATGTCAGAACACTTCTGGACGTCGGAGCACTTCTGGCTGACCATCGGCTTTCTCGGTCAGGCGTTCTTCTCGATGCGCTTCCTGGTGCAGTGGATCGCCTCCGAGAGGAAGAAGGAGAGCGTGATCCCCGTCTCGTTCTGGTTCTTCTCCATCGGGGGCGGGCTCACCCTGCTCGTCTACGCCATCTATCGCCTCGATCCCGTGTTCATCCTGGGCCAGGGCGCGGGTCTCTTCGTGTACTTGCGCAATCTCTACCTGATCCGACGGAAGCAGAGCCGCCTGGCCGAGGCCAGCGCGTAAAAGGAGTTTTCATGGATTCCACCATCCGCTGGGGGGCAAACCGGACGCAGCCGATCCTGATGATCCCGGGCCCGACCGAGCTGCCCTTCCCCGTCGTCCAGGCGATGAACCAGCCGGCCACGATCCAGTACGACATGAACTTCGATGTTCACGTGCTGGAGCCGGTGACGCTCGCGCTGCGCGAGATCTTCCAAACGAGCCGCGGCGAAGTCATCGCGATGCCCGGGTCGGGCCGCACCGCGCTCGAGGCCTCCGCGATCTCGGCCATCGAGCCGGGCGACCGGGTGCTGGTGGTGGTGGCCGGCGTCTTCGGGGCCCTGATGCGCGAGATCATGAGCCGCGCGGGGGCCGAAGTGACCGAGCACACCGTGGAGTGGGGGCAGCCGCTGGACATCGGCCGGCTCGAGAAGGACGTCGAGCGGGTCAAGCCCAAGGCGGTGTCCATGGTGCACAACGAGACGTCCACCGGCACCACCTATCCCGCCGCCGAGGTGGGTCGGATCGTCGGGCGTCACGGCGCGCTCTTCATGCTCGACACCGTGTCCTCCCTGGCCGGCCTCGACGTCCGCACCGACGACTGGGGCGTGGACTTCAACATGACCGGCTCGCAGAAGTGCCTGGCCGCGCCGCTCGGCATGGCCATCGTCTCGGTGAGCTCCGCCGCCTGGGAGGCGATGGAGCGGCGCAAGCACAAGTCCTCGTCGTGGGCCTACGACCTCCTGCGGTGGAAGGAGAACTGGATCCCCGCCTCCCGCGGCGGCCACATCCCCGACGGCAGCCCGCGGCGCCAGCCGATCTCGATCCCGACGCATCTCACCCAGGCCCTGGGGGCGGCCACCCGCCTCATCCTCGAGGAAGGACTGGCCCACCGCTTCCGGCGCCACGCGGTCGCGGGACGCGCCTTCCGCGCGGGCCTCGAGGCGATGCGCCTGCAGATGTTCCCGGACGCCTCGCTGCTCTCCAACACGGTGTCGTGCTTCAAGGCGCCGGCCGGCATCGATCCCGCCGGGGTGGTCACCCACATGCGCGACCGTCACGGCATCCTGATCGGCACCGGGCTCGACAAGATCCGGACCAGCACCCTCCGGGTCGGTCACATGGGCATCACCTCAGGCCCGATGTACGTGCTGCCCACGCTCTCCGCGATCGAGATGACCCTGCGCGATCTCGGCTACCGCAGCGAATCGGGCGCCGGAGTGGCCGCCGCCCAGGCCGTGTTCGCGGGCTCCTCTGCGTGATCGTCGCCCCGGACGATTTCCCCTCCGTCTTCGACGGCAGCGAGGCGCACCAGCGGGCCAAGCGCATCGGGCCGGTGCGCGTCTTCACCGAGCGCGGGGCCGACCAGGAAGCCGAGCTGATCCGCCGCATCGGCGACGCCCAGGCCGCGCTCAACATCCGCGCCCACGCCCGCTTCGGCGACGGCGTGTTCACGGCCTGCCCGAAGCTCAAGATCGTCTCGGTGTGGGGCACCGGGACCGACAACATCGACCTGAACGCGGCCGGCATGCGCGGGATCACGGTCTGCAACACCCCCGGCATCAACGCCTTCGCGGTGGCCGAGCACGCGCTCACCCTGATGCTGACGGTGGCGCGCAAGGTCACCACGCTCGACGCGGAAATGCGCAAGGGCCGGTGGCCGCGCGAGATGCTCACCCAGTGCCTGGGCAAGACCCTCGGCGTCTTCGGCATGGGCGCCATCGGCGGGCGGCTCGCCACCATCGCCCGGGGCATCGGGATGAACGTGCTGGGCTGGAGCGCGCTCGGGGACGAGGCGCGGATCCGGAAGACCGGGGCCAAGCCGGCCAGCAAGGAAGAGATCCTGTCGACCGCCGACGTGATCAGCCTGCACGTGCGCCTCTCGACGGAGACGCGCAACTTCCTCGGTCGCAAGGAGCTCGCGCTGATGAAACCCACCGCGATCCTGGTCAACACCGGTCGGGGCGCGCTGGTGGACCGCGAGGCGCTCTTGGCCGCCCTGCGGGAGCGCCGCATCATGGGCGCAGGGCTCGACGTGTTTCACCAGGAGCCGCTGGCCCCCGAGGATCCGATCCTGAGTCTGCCCAACGTGGTCTGCTCGCCCCACAACGCCGGGCAAACGCCCGAGGTCATCCGTGACGGGCTGCTCGCCGCGGTGGAGAACATCGAGAACTTCCGTCAGGGCAAGCCGACCAACCTCGTCGTCTCGCCGGGCCGGTAGGGCCCGCTCACGTCCCGCTTGACTTCCGCGCTTCACGGTCTTTTACTTAACCGCATGGTTAAGCATTCGGGCTCGCTCGACTCGACCTTCGCGGCCCTCGCCGACCCCACCCGGCGCGCGATCCTGGAGCGCCTCGCGCGGGGCGAGGCGCCCGTCACCGAGCTGGCGGCGCCCTTCGCGATGTCTCTGCCCGCCATCTCCAAGCACCTGGGGGTGCTCGAGGCCGCCGGGCTGCTCACCCGCGAGCGCGACGGCCGCGTCCGCCGCTGCGGCCTCGCGGCGGGCCCAATGAAGGCGGTCGCCGAGTGGATCGCGGGCTACCGGCAGTTCTGGCAAGGTCAGTTCGACGCCCTCGCCAACTACCTGGACGGAACGAAAGGAAAGGAGACCCGGAGATGGCCACCGGAACCAAGAGCTCCGCAAGCACGCTCAAGCTCACACGGACCTTCCGCGCACCGCGCGAAAAGGTCTTCCGGGCGTGGACGGACCCGGAAGGCCTGAAGCAGTGGTGGGGCCCGCTGGGCTACGAGTGCCCGGAGGCTACCGTGGATCTCCGGCCCGGCGGGAAATACCGGCTCGCGATGCGCAAGCTGCCCGATGGTGAGGTGTTCTATCTGAGCGGGGCCTACCGCGAGGTTCGCCCTCCGCAGCGTCTCGTCTACACCTGGCGCTGGGAGAGCCAGCCGGAGATGGCCGAGACCCTGGTCACCGTGGAGTTCCTTGATCGGGCGGGCGCGACCGAGGTCGTGCTGCTCCACGAGCTCTTCCCGAGCGAGCCCATTCGCGATGATCACGACAAGGGGTGGAACGGCTGCCTCGATCGGCTGGCCGCCAGTCTCTGAATGGCGCGGTCAGGACAGAAGGCGTAGCCTCGAGGGCCGAGGAGGGCCCGAGCATGGCAAACCCATTCGTGCACGTGGAGCTGCAGACGCAGGATCCCGCCAAGGCGAGAGGCTTCTACAAGGGGTTGTTCAACTGGGAGCTGCAGGACGTCCCGGGCATGGACTACACCATGATCAACGTGGGACAGGGCACCGGAGGCGGGATCATGAAGAATCCCATGCCCGGCGCGCCGTCACACTGGCTGGCGTATGTCCAGGTGGACGACGTGACGACGTCGACCGCGAAAGCCAAGTCCCTCGGCGCCACCGTGATCATGGACAAGACCGAGGTCCCGGGCTTCGGCTGGTTCACCATGATCCAGGATCCGACCGGCGCGGTGCTCGGTCTCTGGCAGCCGCGCGCGAAGGCGTGAGCCGCCCGCCTAACCCGCCGAGTAGCGCGGGGTCAGGTCTTACATTGCGAATGTCGTAATGTAAGACCTGACCCCAGAGCGCGACTACGCGGTCAGGTCGACCAGCACCTTCATCACCGGCCCGCCGCGCAGCGCTTCCTCCATCCCCTCCTGCAGGCCTTCGAGGGGAATCTTCCGGCTCACGAGCGGCGAAAGCGCGACCGCGCCGGAGGCGGCCAGGCGGATGGCTTCTTCCCAGTCGTCGCGGTTGTAGAGCCGGCTGCCGTGCATGGTCACCTCACGCGCGAACATCGGGTAGAGGTTCACCGGCGTGGGCTCCGCGTGAATGGCCACGATGCTCACCGTGCCCCACACGCGCACGGTCTCCGTCATCACGCGCGCCGCCGCCGGATGACCGCTCACCTCGAAGGCCACGTCGACTCCCTGCCCCGCGGTCCACTCGCTGACGAAGCGCACCGGGTCGGCGTCCACCCCGATCACCTCGAGGCCGAGCCCTCGCAGGAGCTCGATGCGATACGGGTTCACCTCGCTCACGATCACCCGCGCCCCGCGGTGGCGTGACACCATGGCGATGAGCGCGCCGATGGGACCGCCGCCCAGCACCAGCACCGAGTCGCCCGACTTGACCTCGGCGCGTCGCACGTCGTGGGTGGCCACCGCGAGGGGCTCGATCATCGCCGCCTGGTCGTCGCCGAGCGCGTCGGGGACGTGCAGCATGCGGGAGGCCTCCACCGTCCAGTAGTCCTGCATGCCCCCCGGCAGCTCCACCCCGTAGATCTTCAGGCGGTAGCAGAGATAGTAGCCGCCCATCCGGCAGGCCCGGCACTCGCCGCACGAATGGATGGGCTCCACCACCACGCGGTCGCCCGCCCGGAAACCGCAGCCGGCCGGCGCCTCCACGACCTCGCCGAAGGTCTCGTGCCCGATGATGCCGCCCTTCGGAATGCGGTGATCGAGATGTCCCTGGAAGATGTGCAGGTCGGTGCCACAGATGCCGACCCGGCGCACCCGGACCAGCGCCTGATCCGGGGTGCGCTCGGGACGGGTGATGGGGCCGGTGCGGAAGCGGCGGGAGCCTTCGTAGAAGGAAGCCCTCATGCGCGAGTCTCCTCGTCGGATTGGGTCGCGGGCGGCGTCGCGACTATGTATAGGACCGGGCGCGCCGGAGTCAAGGGGCGGCCACGGGTCGCGGCGGCCGCAGCCGCCAGAGCGAGATCGCCTGCACGATCAGGGCGACCGCGATCGCAGTCGCGAAGGAGGCCGCGATCCCGAGGGGGACGAGAGACACTGCCAGCACCAGGCAGAAGCTGGCGAAGGCGAAGAGCCCGAAGAGCAGGCCGCGGAGCACGCTGACCGCCGCGCCGGCGCCCTGCAGGTAGTGGGCGAAGGCGGTCAAGATGGCGGCGAAGAGCGGAAAGGTGGCGAGCAGCCCGCTGAGCCGCGCGCCGAGGCGCGGGGCCAGGGCGGTGATCAGGAGGACCACGACGGTGGCGAGCACCATGCGCGCGGGCAGGTCCCAGCGCGGCGGCGGAGCCGGCGCGGGCCCGGGCGCGCTCGCGGGCATGAGCCGGAGCGCGAGCGCCAGCGCGCCGATCGCGACCAGGAAGAAGAGCGGCGGCCCCACCGCCAATCGCTCCAGGATGAGGGCCATCCCGGCGAACGCGGCGGAACCGGCGGTGAGCGCGAGCGGCCAGGCGGTCCGGCGCGCCAGCCAGCCGTACGCCACGCAAAAAGCCGCCTCCGCCGCGGCCCCGCCGAGGGAGCCCAGCGCCGCGGCGGCCGCGAAGGGCTCCCCGTGATCGAGGGCGATGAAGAAGGCGACCGGCCCGGTCGTCAACGGCAGGCCGACCAGCCAGCCGCCCACCGCCTGTCCCCATCGCCGCCCCGCGAGGGTGGCCGCGCCGATGAGCGCGGGCGTCACCACGAGCTTGAGCGTCAGGTTGTCCATCGGGCGAAAACCGGCCTCGGCAGGAGGCCGCGATCAGGAACGCAGCGCGTCGCGGAGCACCTGGGCCGGGTGCCGGGCGGGCCGCCCCGCGAGGTGCTCGATCTGCTGGCGGCAGGAGACGCCGGGCGCCACGATCTCGGTCTCCGCGCTGGCCGAGATCACGGCCGGCGCGAGCCGCCGGTTGCCGAGACTCACCGAGATGTCGTAGTGCTCGGCCTCGAAGCCGAAGGAGCCGGCCATGCCGCAGCAGCCCGAGTCGACTTCCTCGACGTCGTATCCCGCCCAGCGCAAGGCCGCCACGGTGGGCGCGGTGCCCACCATGGCCTTCTGGTGGCAGTGGCCGTGGAGCAGCGCCTGCTTCCGCCCACCCCCGTTCCGGAAGGGGAGCGACAGGCCGCGGGTCCGCTCGCGCATCAGGAATTCCTCCAGGAGGAACGCGGAGGCGGCGACCTGGCGCGCTTCGTCGGTCCGCACCAGCTCGACGGTCTCGTCGCGCAGGGTCAGCAGGCACGAGGGCTCGAGACCGATGATGGCGGCCCCGCGGACCACCCACGGGTGCAGGCGCGCGACGTTCCACTCGGCAAAAACCTTCGCCGCGTCGAGCATGCCCTTGGAAATGAGCGGCCGGCCGCAGCACTTCTTGTCCACGAGCTGCACCCGGTAGCCCGCCGCCTCCAGCAGCTCCACCGCGGCCCGGCCGATCTCCGGCGCGTTGTAGGTGATGAAGGTGTCGTGGAAGAGCACCACGTCGCCGCGCGGCGCCTCGAGGGGCGCGCGCCGCCGGTCGAACCAGTCGGTGAAGGTCTCACGGGCGAAGCGGGGCAGCGGCCGTCGCCGGTCGATCCCGGCCACCCGCTCCATGAGCCAACGGTTCGGCCACGAGCGCGCGATCCAGTTGGAGAGGGGCGCCAGCCGCGAGCCGAGCCAGGAGAGCCGCGCGATGTGGCCGAAGAGCCGGTTGCGCAGGGGCAGGCCGTTGACCGCGTGGTAGTGACGCAGGAACTCGTACTTCATCTTCGCCATGTCCACGTTGGACGGGCACTCCGCCTTGCAGCCCTTGCACTCGAGGCAGAGGTCCATCACCTCGTAGAGGCGCTTGCCCGCGAAGTCGGCGGCCGGCACCTTCCCGGACAGCACCGCTCGCAGGGCGTTGGCGCGCCCGCGGGTACTGTGCTCCTCGTCGCGGGTGGCCATGTACGACGGGCACATGGTGCCCTCGAGCTTCTTGCGGCAGACCCCGACGCCGTTGCACATCTCCACCGCCGCCGCGAAGCCCCCCTGGGCCGAGAAATCGAGTAGCGTCTTCGGGTGCCACGTCGCGTAGCGGGGGCCGTAGCGCAGGTGCTCGGTGACCCCCGGGCTACCCACGATGTTCCCGGGGTTCATGAGTCCGCGGGGATCGAAGGCGGCCTTCGCCTCCTTGAAGGCCCGGAACATGGTGGGACCGAACACGCGCTCCAGGAACGGGCTGCGCGCGCGGCCATCGCCGTGCTCGCTCGAGATGGCCCCGCCGAAGGAGAGGACGAGATCGAAGATCTCCTCGGCCATCACCCGCACCTGCTCGAGCCCGCGCTCGGTCTTGAGGTTGATGAGTGGGCGGATGTGCAGGCACCCCACCGAGCAGTGGCCGTAGTAGGCCGCGTCGGCGCCGTGCTTGGCCATGATCTCGGTGAAGCGCGGCACGAACTCCGGCAAGTGCTTGGGATCCACCGCGGTGTCCTCGATGAACGCGATCGGCTTCGACTCGCCGCGCATGCCGAGGAGCAGCCCGAGCCCCGCCTTGCGCAGCTTCCAGATCGACTGCTGCTCCGCCGAGTCGGAGGCGATGTGCGAGGCGTAGCCGAAACGGCCCCGGCTCCGGCGCGCCTCGAGCTCGGCCACCTTGGCCTTGACCTCCTGCTCGGTCTCCCCCGCGTACTCCACGATGAGGATGGCCGCGGGGTCGCCCTGCACGAAGCCCATGCGCTGGGACTGCTCGATGTTGTTGCGGGCCAGATCGAGGATCATCTTGTCGGTCAGCTCGACCGCGTACGGCCCGGTTTCCAGGATGGCCTGGGAGGACTCGAGCGCCTCCTGCATGTCGTGGTAGTGGATCACGTCGAGCGCGGTGGCCTTCGGCTTCTTCACGAGGCGCATCTTCGCCTCGACCACCGTGAGGAACGTGCCTTCCGAGCCCACGATGAGGCGCGCCATGTTGAGCGGCCGGTCCTTCACCAGCTCGTCCAGGTTGTAGCCGCAGACCCGCCGCCAGTGCCGCGGATAGCGCGACCGGATCTCGCCGTCGTACTGCTTGCGGATACGGGCGATCTCCCGGTAGATCTGCCCCTCGAGCCCGGGGAGCCGCGCCTTGGCCGCGAACTGCCGGGGCGTCACCTCGCCGAAGGTCGCGCGGCTGCCGTCGGCCAGGATCACGGTCAGCTCGATGACGTGCTCCACCGTGAGCCCGTAGGCGATGGAGTGGGAGCCGCCCGAGTTGTTGCCGATCATGCCGCCGATGGTGGCGCGATTCGACGTGGAGGTGTCGGGGCCGAAGAGCAGTCCCAGCGGCCGCACGTGGTGATTCAGCTCGTCCTGGACCAGTCCGGGCTGCACGCGCGCCCACCGCTCCTCCCGGTTGACCTCGAGCACGGAGCCCATGTGGCGTGAGAAATCGAGCACCATCGCGCGATTGACGGTCTGGCCGGTGAGCGAGGTCCCGCCACCGCGCGGCAGCAGCGGCGCCTCGTGCTGGTTGGCGATCTCGATCACCGCCTGCACGTCGTCCGCGTGCCGGGGGATGACCACCCCGATCGGCTCCATCTGGTACATCGACGCGTCGGTCGAATACAGGAGGCGGGAGTAGGCGTCGAAGCGGACGTCACCCTCGACGCGGCGCCGCAGCTCCTGCTCGAGCTCGTTCATGGCGCGAATTATGGCACGCGGCCGCACGGGCCCGCAATTCGACGCTTCGCGATGCCCATGGGTTACAATCGAGTCGCCTCGGCGGCACGCCGGCAGCGCGGGGATCCGCCGGAGGACGAAAATCGTGGCCGACAGCAACGAGGCGGCAGCGAAAGGCGAGACCATCCTCGTGGTGGACGACGAGCTGGACGTTCGCGAATTCATCCGCGAAGCGCTCACCCTGGAAGGCTACAACGTCATCGACACCGGCGACCCCATGGAAGCCCGCCGGCTGTGCGCATCGCAGCCGGTTCACCTGCTCCTCACCGACGTGGTCATGCCGATCATGAACGGACTCGAGCTGGCCAAGCGGGTGGAGGCGGTGAGCCCGACCACCAAGGTGCTGCTGATGTCGGGTTACGTCACGAACGAGGCAAAGGGCTCGGGGCGGCCGCTCGTGGCGAAGCCGTTCAAGACCGCGGATCTGGTGAAGATGATCCGGCAGCTCCTCGATTCGCGATCGGCGTTTCGCCGTCCCACTCCCCCGCCCGCGCCGAGGCCGGGCTTCGGCCCGGTCTGAGCGCCTCCGCGGACTATACTGGGCCCGTGCGCCGACTCCTGATGACGCTCGGCTGCCTCCTGCTCGCCGCGCCGGCCGCGGCGGCGCCCGCGGCGCCCGCGTTCACGGTCACGCTGCTCAACGGTCCCGGGCAATTCGACTCGCGCTCGCACATCGGCAAGCACGTCCTGGTCGTTCGCTTCCAGGCCTCATGGTGCAAGGTGTGTAACGAGGAGGCGAGCGGCGTCGAGCGCGTCTACCAGAAATACCGGACGAGCGGGGTCGAGCTGATCGCGGTCCACGTGCAGGACACCGAGGCCGATACGCTCCACTTCCTGGAAGCCCAGCACGCGACCTACCCGACCGGGCTCGATCCGCGTCTGAAAGTCGCGAACCGGTTCGGCTTCCGGGGCACCCCCTACACCGTGGTCATCAACAGGCGCGGGGAGATGGTGGCGCGGATCCACGGCCGGTCCGACGAGGCCCGGCTCAGCCGCATCCTGGATCCGCTCGTGAAGGCGCCGCCGGCCCGCAAGGGGCCGGCCCGCTCACGGTAACCGCGGGGCGCAGCTCAGGCCGGCGGCCGCCAGCTCAGGATAGCCGGCGCGCGGCGGCCAGACCGCGCACCGTCATCACGAGGACAAAGACGTGGAAGGCCACGCCGGCCCAGTCGCGGACGGCGAGGAAGATGAGCCCGTCCAGCGCGTAGAAGGCCGCGCCCACCCCGAAGGCCCAGAGCCGCCCGCGCAGCGCGAAGCGGCCGAGCAGCACGAAGCCGCCGATGACCGCGGCGTCCATCAGGGCGACCGTCACCCCGCCGTGTCCGGTGCGAGCGGCGAGAGCATCCGCGAGCTGGGTGATGCCGAGCCCGATGATGAAGCGCCACGGCTGCCCGGTCAGCGCCACCACCGAGTTGACGAGCGACAGAGCCGCCACCCAGTAGAACCAGAGCGCGCCGCTCCTGCGTCGGCGCTCGAGCACTTCGCGCGCCGCGCTGGCCGGCGTACCGGCCCGCGGAGCGGATCGCGCGCTCGGCGGCGTGGTGGTGGTCGCGGGGGCGGCGGGAACCGGCCCGAAGGTCGGCGAGATCCGCCGCGGGAACGGGGACATCGGCCGAGGGGGCCGCCGGAAGGGGCTCGCGGCGCCTTCGGTCGCGCTGCTGTGAGTCGGATCCATGTACGCTCCTCCGTCACCGCCGGTGTCAATCGTGTCCGAATCGGGAGCGAAGAAGCCCCTGGGAGGGCCTGCGGGCCTAGAGGAGCAAGCGGTGTGCCAGGGTCAGGGCTTGAGCATGACCTTTATTGCGCGGTCTCTTGTGAGGTCCTCGAAGAACGCCTCGCGCGCCGGGAATCCGATACGCGGGTCCGGCACCGATTCCACTCGCACGTCCCCCGTCCGTGAAGCGTGATGGCCTTCATGGCGTCGTCGTCCTCCGTCGCGGGGCTTCATGCCGGGTCATATAGTGAACCAGGGCCGCGCCGCCCCGCACGGTCGCGTCCTTGTCGAGGCTCAGGATCTCGAGCCGGGTCGAGCGGAGTGCCTCCGCGAAGGCGTAGCGCTCGAGGCTCGCGCGAAGCCGCGCCTCGAGCGGCCGCAACGACTTTGCCACGCTGCCCGCGACCAGCACGCGCTCCGGGTTGAGCCCGTTCACGATGATGGCGAGCCCGGCGCCGAGGGCCTGGCAGACCTCCTCCACCATCCCGTCCGCGGCCGCGTCACCCGCCGTGGCGAGCCGGAAGACCTCGGCCGCGCTCGCCGGGTGACCGAGCCGTTCGGGGGCCCGTCGCTCGATGTCGGTGCCGGAGACGAACGCCTTGAGACACCCCCGGCCCCCGCAGATGCAGGCGGGGCCGTCGAAGTCGATGGGGACGTGCCCGAGCTCCCCGCCAAAACCGGCGTGACCACGATGCAGCCGGCCGTCGAGGATGATCCCGCCACCCACCCCGGTGCCGAGCGCCAGCATGACCAGCGATCGCGCGCCGCGGCCGGCGCCCCACATCCACTCCGCGAGGGTCAGGGCGTTCACGTCGTTGTCCACGAAGACGGGCCGGCCGAGGCGACGGCCGAGCAGGTCCGCCAGGGGCGCGCCGACCAGCTCGGGCACGTAGTGGATGTCACGGCCCACCACCCCGCGCTCGGCGTCCACGATGCCCGCCACGCCCACCCCGACCCCGGTGACTTCGACGCCCCGGGCTCGTGCCGCGTCCTGAAGGCGCTCGATCAGGTCCACGATGGTCTCGAGCGCGGTACCGGCGCCTCGCGCGTGCGTGGGCGCCTGGCCATGCTCGAGCACCTGGCCTTCGGCGCCGACCAGGCCCACCGCCACCGTGGTCCCGCCCACATCCACCCCGATGGTGACCTCGGCGACTCCCTCTCCCCTCGCGGGAGAGGGTCGGGGTGAGGGGGCCTCGTTCATAGCTGGCCGAAGTGGATCAGCCGTATCCCTTCCTTCTCGATCAGCGCGCGCGCCTGCGGATCGGTGAGGCCCTCGACCTCCGTCTCCCGCTGGCGCCCGTAGCGGCTGTAGGCGAGGTCGTCGTCGAAGTAACCGGGATGGGTCATGAACTCGGTCACGCCGCCCGGCAGCTCACCCAGGTGTGCGAGCACACGCTCCGACGACCAGTAGGCGTCCGGGCCCGACTCGCCCATGAAATGATCCGGCGTCTTCAGCGCGAGCCGCCGGGCCGCCGCCCGCACCCCGTCGTCCTGGCTGCGGACCGGCACCTTGATGGCGCAGGCGAAGTCGAGCACCAGCTCCAGGATCGGCTCATGGCGGCCGACGTGATGGTGCGAGTCGAGGTGGGTCGGAAAGCGGCCCATGATCTTCCTGAACTCGTCGATCTGCATGCCCAGCTCGATCCGCGCCTCGTCCTTGCGAGCCCGCTGGGCGGCTTCCCGGGCGTCGCGCACGAAACGCCCCTCGCCATCCACCAGCGAGGCCACGCGCCTGGCCGGCGCCACCGGCGGGCCCAGGGTGAGGTTCAGGTGGAGCCCGACGCCCATTCCGGAAGTCCTGAGCTCGTCGATCAGCCCGCGGTCGACCGGGCGGTTGACCAGCAGCGTGGTGCTGGTCACGATGCCGCGCCGATGCGCCTCCAGGATGCCGCGGCTCACGCCGCCGGTGAGGCCGTAGTCGTCGGCGTTGACGATGAGACTTCGCGCGGGCTTCATCGTGCTTTCCCCTCTTCCTTTACCCCCTGCACGACGTAGCGCTCGACCGTGACCGGCAGCCCGCGCTGCGGCAGCGTGGCCTCGGGGTCGAGCGCGCGGATGTGCTCGAGCCGCTCGTAGCCGATGCGCGGGAAGCCCTGCGTCTCCTGGGCCAAGATCGACGGCTCGAAGCCCGCGTCGGCGAGCTTGCCGAGCGCCGTCTTGACGCCCAGGAAGGCGAAGAGCGTGAAGACGAGCCGGCCGCCCGGGTTCAGATGGGCGGGGGCGCCCGCGATGACCCGGTCGAGCAGGCGCCAGCCGTCCCGGCCGCCGTTGTCGGCCGCCGCCGTTGCGTCGGCGCGCTCGCGCTCCGGTGGGGTGGGCATCTGGGGCGGGCTCGTGCAGATCAGGTCGAAGGTGAGCCCGCGCACCGGCTCGAACCCGTCCCCGAGGCGGACGTCGACCCGCTCGGCCACCCCGTTCAGCACCGCGTTCGCGCGCGCGCACTGCACGGCCGCCTCCACCACGTCCGTCGCGACCACGCGGGCCCCCGCGCGCGCCGCCATCACCGCGGCCAGCCCCATACCGGTGCCGATCTCCAGCACCCGGTCCCCCGGCCGCACCCTGACGTGGCGGCAGAAGAGCCGCGAGCCCGCCTTGGGTGGCTGCACGCCGTCGGCCACCGTGAAGGTGCAGCCCTCGTAGACGAAGAGCAGCACGCCCGCGTCGCCGGTCACTTGCCCATCACCCGACGGAAATAGAGTCGGAGCGCTTCCTTCAACTGGGCCCGGGCGCCCGCGCCGGTCTGGGCGTCCTCCAGCTGCTCGATATCGAGCGACAGCGGCACGCCCTCCTTCTTCACGCCGTCGAGCTCCGCGGTGAGCCCGCAGCGCTCGTCCGACTCGGTGAACACGACGCGGGCCCGCGTGAAGCTCCGATCCTCCTGGGCGAGCTGCTCGACGGTCTCGGTGAGCAGGCGCTTGATCGCCTCCTGCTCCGGCGCGGGCACCGTGGAGAACGCCGCGGTCAGACTGATCTCGGCCATGGCGCTAGATTCCGGCCGCCGCGGCCGCGTTGAGATGGTCGAGGCCGGCCTCGAGCCCGCGCTTGCCGATGCGGATCGCCACCGGCCGGGAGAAGTAGAAGGTGCCGTGGGTCTGGCGCTTGGCAATCACGTCGTGCCCCATCTTCTTCAGGGCGCCGAGGTTGCGCTCGCCCACCCGGTCGTCCACCCAGAGCTCGCCGCCCTCCGTGTGCAGGCGTGGCGCCTCGATCGCCGCCCGCGGGGTGTCGCCCGCGTCCACGACGTTGGCGATGACCTGCGGGATGGCCGAGACGATCTTCCGCCCGCCCGGCGCCCCCACCGTCATGTACGGCTGGCCCTGCTTGAAGGCGAGCGCGGGGACCATGTTCACGAGCGGGCGCTTGCCCGAGGCCACCGAGTTGGCGCGGCCCGGCTCCGGGTCGAACCAGAGCATGCCGTTCTGGAGGAGAATGCCGGTGCCCGGCACGACCATGCGCGAGCCGAAGAGCGAGACCGCGGTGTTGGTCAGCGAGACCATGTTGCGCTGGCGATCCACTGCGCAGACGTGGGTGGTGCAGTCGCCGCCCGCGGTGGAGAGCCGGTGGCGGACCCGCGCGGCCGGCGCCCTCCCGCGCCCGAGGCCGCTCACCGCCAGATCGTGCGCCCACGCGTCCGGCGGCTTGGCGTCGCTGCGGGGGCCCGCGGCCCGGAGCCCTCCCGCCACCTCCGCGGCGTGGTCGCGGGAGGCGAGCCCGCGCCACGGCACACGTACCGCCAGAGGATCACCCAGGTGGCGGAGCCGGTCGAGGAACGCGTAGCGCACCGCCTCCGCGCGCAGGTGAAGGCCGCCCGCCTTCTCGTATCCCACCTTCGCGGACGGGAACTGGGCCAGGATGCTCAGCATCTCCACCGCGGTGGGGCCGCCGGTGGCGCCGGGCGAGAAGGCGAGGTCGATCCCGCGGTACTTGATGGTGAGGGGCTCGACCACCCGCGCCTCGTAGCCCTCCAGATCGCCCTTCCTGAGAAAGCCGCCGGTGGCTTGCATCTGCTCGTGGATGGCCTGCGCGATCGCGCCACGATAGAAGGCGCGCGCCCCGTCCTTCGCGATGAGCCGCAGGCTCCGCGCCAGGTCCGGCTGGCGGAGGACGTCGCCCGCCGCGAGGGCCGGTGGGCGGTAGACGTAGTGGCCGTCACGCAGATAGGTGCGCGCCGTCTCCGGGAAGGCGGCCAGCTCCTGACAGTACGGCGCCGTCGTCAGGGCGACGTACCAGTCCACCTCGAAGCCCTGCTCGGCCAGCTTGATCGCGGGAGCCAGCACGTCGGCCAGCTCCATGGTGCCGAAACGCTCGAGGGCGAGACAGAGCCCCGCCACCGAGCCCGGGATCGCCACCGACTTCGAGCCGAAGCTGTTGGCGTCGTTCACTACCCGCCGCCACGGGAACAGGGCCTGGGCCACGCCCTCCCCCAGCTCGTAGCAGCTCTCGTGGCAGGCGGCAGGGGCCTGCACGTTGAAGTCGAGCGCGACCGTCTCGCCACGCTTGGCCATGTGCACCAGCATGGTGCCGCCGCCCGCCACCGAGGACATGAACGGCTCCACCACCGTCATGGCGAAGGCGGTCGCCACCGCGGCGTCCACCGCGTTGCCCCCACGGGCCAGGATCGCGGCGCCCGCGTCGGCGCCGAGGGCGTGCTCGGCGGCCACCAGGGCCCGCGCCGCGGGCGTGTGCTGCGTCATGGAGAGGGTGGAGCGGATCATGCGGCCTCCTTCGCGAACTCGAACGGGTGGAGCCGGCAGGTCCAGATCCCGGCGTCGTTGTGGATCAGGAAGCAGACGCGCACCGCGGAGCCGCGGTGGGCGGTCCAGAAGAAGACCCCCGCGTCCTCGGCTAGGCCGCACTCGTCGCACGCCCACGCGGTGGTGAACTGCTCGACCTCGCGCTGGGCGGCCTCGTGGGCATCCGCGGTCACGTAGAGGGGAGCCGCCGCGGGCATGAAGGCGTTGATGTCGTCGAGGTAGGGCAGGACGGGAGGGCCGGCCTCGTCCCGCCAGCCGTCGAGCAGGGGCAGCAGCGGCGCCTCGCTCGAGGTGGCGACGTACTGCATCTCGTCCACCAGCGCGCCGTGGGCGATTCGGCAGCGGGATAGAAAAGCGCGCAAGGCCGGGAGCGTCACCTGTCCACGGTAGAGCTCTCCGGCGAAGGCGCCGTCCTCGACTGACGCGAGGATGAAGTACGGAGTGGCGGGCGGCTGCTCGAGCGCGGGGCCGGAAACCGAGTAGAGGTGGCCGCCGCCGGGACGGGAGGCCGCCGCGCCGTGCCAGATGAGGGTGGCGCTAGCTCCCGGCTCGATCCACGTCAGCGGGGCACTTCGC
>Ga0207646_10000529_pt1 | contig 50973 bp, 36 predicted proteins | sample KBSK5502metaG_FD_184343 | JGI IMG/M metagenome (GOLD analysis project Ga0207646, IMG submission 184343) | Corn, switchgrass and miscanthus rhizosphere microbial communities from Kellogg Biological Station, Michigan, USA - KBS K5-50-2 metaG... | ecosystem: Host-associated > Plants > Roots >...
ATGCGGGACTGTCGACGTGTCGCACGAGAATGGCGAGATCGATCGTACCGAAAGACGCAATTCGAAACCGTCCGAAGGTTTGCGAAAGGTTGACCGGATAGCGTGAGCGGCTCGCCGCGTCGGCGATCGGGTCGAGCGTGTCGGGCGCGGGCCGGTAGGCGTGCCAGCTCCACGTCTCGACGAGTTCGTCGCGCGAACCCCGCACTTGCGGCCGCGCCACGATGGTGTATACGATTCCCCCGTCCAGCGGCGAGAAGTAGACGAGACAGGCAAGGTTTGGTGCGTATTCCATGGCCGCGTAAGGTTGCAACACCGGCTTGGACCCCTCGGATTCGAGACGTTCGATCTCGCGTCCCGGATCGGCCGGATCGATCGCATACAATGCATCGCGCGCATGCACCGACACGACGATGAGGTCGCGCACGGGATCGATCTGCATCGCGTTGTGATTGGCGATCCCGGGCAGCTTGTTCGGGAAGTGATTGGTCCAGCGCCCGAACGTGCCGTTCCGGTTGTCGCCATCCGGGCTGAAGCCGATGAAGGCGTTGCCTCCGCCGTCATCGCCCGAGTGTCCCCAGACCACGCGGCGCGATGCGTCCCAAGTGGTCCACCCGGCCGAGTTCAGGATCGCCGTCGGATGCCGCGGACCATGCCGCCAGGTCAGCGTGTCGAGGTTGAAAAGATGGGGTATTGCGACTGCCTTGACGTTGGGCCCCAACTCGGTCTGGCCTTTGAGCAGGATGTAATCATTCCCCAACGGGTCGTACTGAACGTAATCGTAGGTATGCGGCGGCAGGGGCGAGCCGTCCGGATACACCGCATCGGGATAGCGCGCGTCCACGCCATATTCGTCGTCTCGACCTGAAACATAGCCATCGGCGATTCGTCGCCACTCCCGGGAAGCGAGATCGAAGGCGTGGACATCCGAGCCGAAATAATCATTATGGCCTCCGCCGAAAACGATCATCGATCCGCTGGGTCCGTATCTTGAGGCGTAGGCTGCGCCGTTCCACGCCTCGGTGATCGCGCTGAACCCTGCCATGCCGTGCCAAGGCGACTTGGGCTCGCGCCCCAGCACCCGACGCAACCGCTCCTTGAGCGTACGCGCAGGATTCAGCTCCGAATCGCGTGCAGGGTCGGTGTCGAACAGGTATTGCGTTCCCGGTGCTGTAGCCCGCAATTCCAGGTCGGGGGTATCGCCTGAGATCGCATACCAGCGACGCGAACCCATGCGCTCGACCCAGGTCGGGGTAATATTCGTCGTAGACACGCCCTTGGAGACACTCATGCGAACGTCCCACCTCGCCATTTTCTTAGCCGTCCTGGTGGCTGCCTGCGCTCACTACATCGAGACATCGTCGCCGACGGTTACACGCTGGGAGGGGCGAGATGTTTCCGAATTGATCGCAGCTATCGGACCCTTCGACACGACATCTATCCGTGGTGAGTCCAGCGCGTATAACTGGTCTTGGGCGCACTCCACTACACCTGTCCCGGGTGAGTCCAGAGCGTATAACTGGTTTCGATTCGGGATGTGCCGGCTGACCGCGCACACTTCTCTTGAGGGGAAGATCCTCAAGGTCGAAATGGAGGGAACGGGCCAAGGCTGCAACGTATACGTTCAAAAACTGGGCAGTTAGGCTGCGTTCGCGATGCGTAGCTGGCCGACTTGGCAAACCACGAGCCGCATGCGAACAGCCCGCGAGACCGCTTCGAACTCCACACCCTTCACGCCATCGGCGACCGGCTCGCGCGCACTTTCTCCCGACCCGTTCCCGGATAGCGCCCGCGCAAGGCCAGCTTGCGCAGCTGGTCCACGCGCCGTTGGTGCGTGAAGTTATCGAGCACGCGCCTTCTTCCGTTCAGCCCCATTCGTTGCGCCTCCATCGGGTCCCGCAGCAGACGCGCCAACGCTCCTGTGATCGCCTCGAGCTGTTCAGCATCGACGCGCAACCCGGTGACACCGTCGATCACCGCCGAACCCGTTCCTCCTGCGACTCCAGCCACCGCAGGCTTGCCCGCGGAAGCTGCCTCGAGGAAAACCAGGCCGAAGCCTTCGGTATCCCCATCGATGTCGCGGTTAGGCATCGCAAACACATCGCAGGCGGCGTACCAGCGCGGCAGATCCTCGTAGCTCACGTGACTGAGGAGATGCACGCGGTCGGACACGCCCAGCTCAGCGGCCAGGCGCCGCAGGTATTCCGCGTCGTCGCCGATGCCGATTACCGTGTAATGCGCGTCGATGCCTTCCTGCAGAAGCAGCGGCAGGGCGCGGATCACGCTGTCGAATCCCTTGCGGCGCTGCAGGCGCCCGACCGAGAGAATCAGACGTTGCGCTTTCGATAACCCGAGCCCGGCCCGCAGGTCCTCGCCGGAGAGCCCCGGCTGAAACCGATTCTCGTCGACCGTGGGATATACCACAGCGATGCGTCCCGGATCCACGCCGAGCACGCCGGCCAGGGTGTCGCGCGTGAAATCGCTGTTGGCGAGCACTGCATCCGCACGCCTGAAGACGAAGCACATCAGCGCGAACTTTCTGCCTCGTCCCCAATTCGTGAGCTCTTCGCCGTGGGCGTAGATCAATACCGGACGCCCGAGCAAGCCGGCGACCGCCCACGCCACGAGGCCCTCGGGCAATACCCTACCGGCAAAAATCGCGAGAAAGCGGCGCGTCGCCGCCAGCGTCACCGCTTTCACGAAGAGTTTTGCGTACATGAGCAGCGATTCGGGTCTCAGCCACGGCACTCGCTTCAGAACGATGCGATGAATCGTGTTCGGATGCGCGCGGTCGAAATCGGCTGCCCCGGGTACGTCGGCAGTGACGACGTGAATTTCCTTCCCGCCCAGCCTCCGGAAGTCGTCGTCGAAGGACACCGCCGTCCCGCCCTTGGTGGGCAGGAAGAGTTCAGTTAGCATCAAGAAAGGCGTCTTCACCGATCACCGCATGTGCGCGAATATCGTTTCCACAAATTCCAGTGTGAACGAACCGCGCGCAAAACCAGCGAAGCTAGAGCAGGCTCACTCGTAGCGTAGCGACTCGAAGCGGTCAAGCTTATCAAAATTAGCCTCGACGATGACCTAAGCGTGGCCGTCGCCTACGTCGTATCGCGAACAAAGGGTATTCTACAATCTCGAAGCCCTGCATCGACTCGGACTGGCAGATCGCCGTCGCCGCGCCTTGCAAGCTCACAAAGTGTGTAGCCCGATCGCCGCGCGAGGCGCGTCGCGCTCGATGGCAAGCTAATATAGCGGATACTGTGCGGCCGGGCTCAACAGACGTGCGAGAAATTGGCGGCTTTCCGACATACGGTGTCTCCCGACCATGATGGTGGCGAGCGTGGCGCTGCTATGGTTGGCCGGCACGTGCGCGTTGCTTGCGTTCATCTACCGCAAGGCCTTCGCCCACGCGTGGGTAGAGCCGGTACTGCGGAAGCCGGTGCTGATTCTCGAGAGCGACGACTGGGGTTACGGACCGGTCGAGCAGGCCCAAAGCCTGGACCGCATGGCAGAGTTGCTCGAACGCTTTCGCGATTCGCGCGGGACGCATCCGTCGATGACCCTGGGCGTGGTCCTCGCGGGGCCCGACACCGATCGCATCCGCGCGGACGGATGTCGCAGGTACCATCGGGTGACGCTGGCGGATCCGCGCCTGACGCAGGTCCGGGATGCGATGTTACGCGGAGTCGCGCGTGGTGTGTTCGCGTTGCAGCTGCATGGCATGGAACACTACTGGCCGGCATGCCTGATGCATGCAGCTTTGTACGATGAAAAGCTTCGCGACTGGCTCACCCGGAGTGGGTTTCCCTGCACTGAGGCCCTCCCCGCCCCGCTGCAAAGCCGCTGGATCGACGTGAGCACACTGCCATCCAAGCCGCTGCCGATCGACGAAGCGACTGCGGCAGCAACCGAGGAAATCGCCGCCTTCACCGAGGTGTTTGGTGCGAACCCGGAAGTCGTGGTGCCTGCGACCTTCGTTTGGACCGACGCGGTGGAATCCGCATGGGCTCGTGCCGGCGCGCGAGTCGTGGTCACTCCGGGCCTGCGCAACGAAAGCCGCGACGCGGAGGGTCGCGTCGTCGCTGGCGACCGAAGGTATTTCAACGCGGCGACGGGACCGCACGGCGTTTTATACATAGTGCGTGACTGCTACTTCGAGCCGTCCTTGGGCCACACCCATCGGAGTGCGATTCAAGCTCTGCAGTACAACACCCGTGTCGGTCGTCCAACTCTGCTCGAAATTCATCGCTTGAACTTCATTGGAGAAGCGCGGCCGACACAGCGCGCCTTTGAGGAAGTGACTCGCCTGCTGGACGCCGCGTGTGCACAGTTTTCCGACATCCAATTCATGGACACCGCCGAGCTTGCACAACATTACCGCGATCGGTCGGATCTGGTGGAGACGCGCATCGGCGCACGGATACACTTCCTGTTGCGTCGCCTGGCGATGATCTCTCGACTGCGCAAGCTGGCGTGGGCAACCTGCATCATCCTGCCGGCATGGCTCGCGTACCTGGTCACGCGGCCTGTGGCTCTCCGGGAATTGCGCTAGTGCGCCAACAACGCGATGGATAGAAGAGGCGACCTTAGATGACCGCTATACCGCTCGCAGGTGCTGGGAAGGCAGTAGGCGACCAAGCGCCCGCCCAAGGCCGTATCGGAGTCACGCCCTATATCGTGATCCTCCTGCAGCTCGGGCTCCTCACCGTGTTGCTGCGCCAGTTCCAGATAGAAAGCGCGGCATTTCTGCGGCTGGCCCTTCTGGCGTTCGGCGGCTTCGCCATTCATGCCGTACTGCCAATGCGCTATCGTCTGCCCTTCTTTCTCGCTCTTTCCCTGGTCGGAACCGTCCTCGTCCTCGACATAGCGAACGGCTTATCGATCATTGGCATCGGGCTCGTCCTCATCGGCATCTGCCATTTGCCGCTGTCCTTTCGGCTGCGCGGCACGTTGCTCGTGCTCGTCGGTGCGTTATTGGCCACGCTGCGGGCGAAGTGGCTGCAGGCGCCGGTATCCGATGCCATTTGGCCGATCCTGGGGTCCATGTTCATGTTCAGGCTGATCGTCTATTTCTACGATCTTCGTCACAACACTGCACCCGTTTCGCCGGTACGTACGCTGGCCTATTTTTTCATGCTGCCGAACGCCTGTTTTCCACTCTTTCCGGTGGTCGATTACAAGGCGTTTCAGCGCAACTATTACGACGATGACGCGTATCGAACCTACCAGGTTGGCGTGGACTGGATGGTCCGTGGCGTAATCCATCTGCTCCTGTATCGTTTCGTCTATTATCAAGTCACATTGGCGCCGTCCGAAGTCACCGGACCGGCGCAGCTGTTCCAGTATCTGGTAGCGAACTTCGCGCTCTATCTGCGCGTGTCCGGATTATTCCATCTGATCGTCGGCATGTTATATCTGTTTGGTTTCCGGCTGCCGGAGACGCACAACCAATACTTCCTGGCGTCGAGCTTCACCGATTTTTGGCGACGCATCAATATCTACTGGAAGGAGTTCATGCTGAGGATCTTTTATTACCCCGCTGTGTTCAAGCTTCGGAAGTGGGGAACCACCAAGGCTATGGTCCTGGCAACGCTGTTCGTTTTCCTGCTGACGTGGTTCCTGCATGCCTATCAGTGGTTTTGGCTACGCGGTACGGCGCTCCTCGAAGGGCGGGATGCACTGTTCTGGGTGATCCTCGGCGGGCTGGTCGTCGCCAACGCGCTTTACGAAATCAGATATGGGCGCAACCGCAGCCTTGGCACATCGGCGAAGACCTGGCGCAGCTTTGCGTTGCTCACGGTCAAGACCTTTGCAACCTTCTGGATCATTTGCGTGCTGTGGTCTTTCTGGACTGCCGAATCGCTATCCGATTGGATGTCGCTATGGCAGGCCCTCGGCGGCAAGTACACCGTCGACGTCCTGGTCTTCCCCGCGATCGTACTGATCGTCATTGTCGTAGGAAACCTGGAACACAACCCCCTTCGCAACAGGCGAGCATCGGAGGTGGAAAGCAGTGCGTGGCTCCGCGCCCGCATGGTGACCGTGGCGTCGCTGATCGCCTTGGTTGGAGTGAGCATCGAAGCAGTCCATCAACACTTCGGCACGGAGCTCGCCACAACGATTCACGAGTTACGCTCGGGCCGTCTCAGTCGCCTGGACACCGCGAAGCTCGAGCGCGGCTACTACGAGAACCTGCTGTCCGTCGATCGGTTCAATTCTCAGCTCTGGGAGGTGTACACGAAGAAGCCAGCAAACTGGCTCGACGTGCAGGGCGCCGGCCTCAAGCGCTTTACCGGCGGCTTCGCGCAGACGGAGCTCATCCCTTCATTCGTTTCCAGAACGCCGTACGGAACGATAAGCGTCAACCGATGGGGTATGCGCGACAAGGACTACGAACGTACGCCGCCTGCCAATACGTATCGCATTGCAATGCTAGGCGCGTCCTCGGTGATGGGCTGGGGAGTGGGCGATGGCGAAACATTCGAGGCGCTGCTGGAGGACCGGTTGAACCGCGAAAGACGAGACGCGTCGAATGCAAGCTACGAGATACTGAATTTTGGCGTTCCCGGTTATCAGCCGCCACAGCAGCTCGTCGCGCTCGACAACGCACTGAGTTTCGCCCCCAACGCCGTCTTCTATGTAGCGACCGGTCAGGAGATTTCACGTGCGGCATCGTATATGGTGGAGGTTGTGCAGAAGAGGATCGAGATTCCGTACCAACCCTTACGGGAGATTGTAAAGCAGGCCGGCCTCGAGCCCTCCATGGACAATGCCACCGCACTCAAGCGACTCGATCCGTTCGATGGCGCAATCTTGGCCTGGACCTACCAGCACATCGCGGACCAGGTGCGTAGCAGTGGCGCCGTGCCGGTATTTATTTTTCTTCCGCAAGTAAGAGAAGAGATAGGACAGGACGAAACGCCGGCGATCTTGAGGATGGCCGACAGCGCTGGCTTCGCCGTCATCAATCTGGCTGGCGTATTCAGGGGTCAAGACATCGATGCGCTCCGTCTCGCCGAGTGGGATCAACACCCCAATCAGCGTGGACATCAACTCATCGCGTCGCGCCTGTATGACGAGCTGCAGAAGATGCAGCCGAACGTCCTGGGTGCGCGCGACCGCACGCCGACAAACTGATCTTTTCGTGAACAGGGACAGTGCATGACCGATGACATCAAGACCGTTATCAAGGACGTCATCCTCAAGGAGTTTCTGCCGGGGGAAGACCCTTCCGAGCTTACGGACACGACACCGCTGATCACGGGAGGCATCCTCGATTCCATCGCGACCCTCAAGCTGGTGATGTTCATCGAAGAACGGTATGGCATAAGCCTGCAAGCGCATGAGGTCGACGCGGAACACCTGGATACGATCTCCCAGATCGCGCAGCTGATTCGCTCGAAGAAATCGTAGGGACGCTGGTTATGGAAACGCTTGCTGGGTTGCACGCAGCATTTATCCGCGCTGCCCGCGAGTACCCCGACAGCACGGCCGTGGTCGAACCCGGTGAGGGCAGCGTGACCTATCGTGAGCTCGCCAACCTCTCGGACCGGGTTCGCGACCGTCTGCACGCGAGCGGCGTCCGCCCGGGTGACCGGGTGGGCCTCTACCTGCACAAGTCCATCGACACGGTGGCCACGATTTACGGGATTCTGAAGCTCGGCGCAGCCTACGTGCCCGTCGATCCCGGTGCTCCCTCTGCACGCAACGCTTACATTTTGGACAACTGCGCCGTCAAGCTCGCGGTGGTCGAGCGTCGCTTCGCGGACAGACTGCGGGCCGAGTTGGACGCTATTGGTGCGGCTCCCGCCCTCTGGCTCGTCGATGATCCGGGTGGCGGCCACGCCTTGCGCAGGGCGCTCGATCACGCCGATGCGGACGTGGCCGCGCCGGTCGCCGCCAATGCGACCGCCGCGGCGGAGGATCTGGCCTACATACTGTATACGTCCGGCTCGACCGGCAAGCCCAAGGGGGTGATGTTGTCGCACGAGAACGCGATCAGCTTCGTCGACTGGTGCTCGGAGGTCTTCGCGCCACAAAGCAGGGACCGATTCTCGTCACACGCCCCGTTTCATTTCGATCTTTCGATTCTCGATATTCACGTACCGCTCAAACATGGGGCGACGCTGGTACTGGTCAACGAAGACATCGGCAAGGACCCGGTACGGCTCGCGCCGCTGATTGCCGAGGAAAGGATCACGTGCTGGTATTCGGCTCCTTCGATCTTGAGCCTGCTCGCGCAGTTCGGTAACCTCACCCGTCATGACTACTCGGCGCTGCGCCTTGTGCTTTTTGCCGGAGAGGTTTTCCCCGTCAAGCATTTGCGGACGCTGACCACGCTGTTGCCGAGGCCGAAGTACTTCAATCTGTACGGGCCTACGGAAACCAACGTGTGCACGTTCTACGAGGTTCCGCTGCCGATACCGCAGGAGCGCAGTGTTCCCTTCCCCATAGGCAAGGTCTGCTCGCATCTGCTGGCAAGAGTGGTGGAGGCTGACGGGCGCGACGTTCCGCGCGGCGAAGAGGGAGAGCTGTGTATCGCCGGCCGCGGGGTGATGCAGGGCTACTGGTCGCTCGCCGACCAGACCGCGCGCGCCTTCTACCAGGACGGATCCGGAAGCAGCTGGTACAAAACCGGTGATATCGTTGTCGAGGCGACGGACGGCAACTACACCTATCTGGGACGCCGCGACCGCATGGTCAAAAGGCGCGGCTATCGCGTCGAGCTGGGCGAAATCGAGGCGGGCCTGTATCGCCATGCGTCGATCAAGGAGGCCGCGGTCATCGCCGTTCCCGACGAAGAAGCCGGCGTCAGGATCAAGGCCTTCCTCAGCTGCCGGGAAGCCAAGCATCCGTCGGTCATCGCGCTGAAGCGCTTCTGCTCGGAAAACCTGCCTCTGTACATGATTCCGGATCAATTCACCTGGTGCGAGGCACTACCGAAGACGTCGACCGACAAGGTGGACTATCAGCGACTCAAGGAGATGGCGTGATGGACTTCTCCTTGAGCGACGATCAGAAGCTCCTGCGCGACAACATCATCAAGTTTGCACAGCGCGAGCTGAACGAGGGCGCCCGGGATCGCGACCGCGAACAGGCATTCTCGCGAGAGCTATGGCGAAAGTGCGCCGACATCGGGATCCAGGGGTTGCCGGTACCCGAAGAATACGGAGGGAGCGGCTTCGATCCGCTATCCTGTGCGGTTGCCCTCGAAGCGCTCGGATATGGTTGCCGCGACGGCGGCCTGGTGTTCTCGCTCTGCGCGCATCTGCTCGCTTGCGTCGTGCCGACATTGGCGCACGGCAGCGCAGAGCAAAAGCGGCGCTATCTGCCCGGGTTGTGCGACGGCACCCTGATCGGCATGCACGCGATCACGGAGCCCGGTTCGGGGTCGGATACCTTCGCAATGCGCACCAAGGCCGAGAAGCAAGGCGATCGCTGGAAGATCAACGGTACCAAGACCTTTGTCTCGAACGGACCGCTCGGTGACCTGGCGATTGTCTTTGCCGTAACCGATGCGGGGAAGGGATTTCACGGCGGCGTCACCGCGTTTCTGGTCCCGGCAGGCAGCCCCGGTTTCTCGGTCGGGAAGAAGTTCGAAAAGATGGGACTGCGCACGTCGCACGTGGGCGAATTGGTGTTTCAGGATCTGGACGTTGCCGACGACGCGGTGCTGGGGGCGGTGGGCGGCGGCTCGGCGGTGTTCGCCACCGCCATGGACTGGGAACGCAGCCTGCTCGTGGCAAGCCACGTAGGCGTCATCGAGCGTCTCATGGAGACGTCGATCGCCTATGCCCGGACGCGTTCCCAGTTTGGCCAGCCGATCGGCAAATTCCAGGCCGTCGCCCACAAGATCGCCGACATGAAGACTCAGCTCGAGGCCGCGCGGTTGCTGACCTATCGTTCCGCGTGGCGCCTCGATCACGCGCGCAACGCTTCCCTGGATGCGTCGATTACCAAGCTGTTCGTGAGCGAGACCTTGCTCAAGGTGGCTCTCGATACCGTTCAGGTCCACGGCGGCTACGGCTTCATGGCGGAATACGATGTGGAACGCACGCTTCGCGATGCCGTTGGCGGCACGATCTATTCCGGGACGTCCGAGATGCAGCGCAATATCATCGCGCGGTGGTTAGGGTTGTAGCCTCGCGCCTCCGCGGGCGAGCCTCATGAGCGGGATTTGCGGCTGGATCAGCGGTCCGCAGGAGGCCGGGCGGGCACAAGCGTCCGTGGACGGCATGCGGCGCGCGCTGCGCGACGGGGAAGCCACAGGGCCACCGCCCCTCCTCCGCGGCGCCTGTGCCCTGGCGGTCGAGCCGGGAATTCGCCCTGTGAGCCTGAATCAAGCGGAAGACTTGCTGGCTGCCGTCGAAGGACGGGTCCGCTGGCGGTCTGCGCGCCTCGCTGCGCTGGCGGTCGAGCGGGGTGCGGCCGCCGCGCTCGCCGAGGCGTATCGACAACATGGCTCCGACTGCCTGAAGGAGATGTCGGGGCCGTTTGCGATCGCGGTCGTCGACACCCGCAGTGCCAGCGGCCTGCTCGCCATCGACCGGATGGGCACGCGAACGATGTGCTATGCGAGTTTATCCGGCCCGCTCGTCTTTGCCTCCGATGCGGAAAGCGTCGTTGCCCATCCAGCCGTCGGGCGGGATCTCAGCCGACAGGCCATCTTCAATTATCTCTTCTGCCATGTGATCCCGAGTCCGGGCACGATCTACCGTGCGGTGCAGAAGCTCCAGCCCGGGGAATGCGTCACGTTCGAGAGCGGTGTCATCGAAAGGCGCTTTTACTGGCACCTGCCCTACCACGACGACGGAACCGACTCGATCGACGCTCTCGAGCGCCGATTCCGGTTGCGGTTGAGGGACGCCGCGCGGCACGCCATCGACGGCCCGTCCGCGGTCGGTACGTTTCTCAGCGGCGGCACCGACAGTTCCACCGTGACGGCGCTGCTGACCGAGCTCACCGGCGAGCCAGCGCGAACGTACTCGATCGGCTTTGCCTGGGAAGGCTTCGACGAGATGAAATATGCGCGCATTACCGCGCAGCATCTGGGTGCCCGTCCCCATGAATATTACGTCACGCCCCGGGACATCGTCGAAGCCATACCCATCATCGCGCGTGCGTACGACGAGCCTTTCGGCAACGATTCCGCGGCGCCCACCTACTTCTGCGCGAAGATGGCGCGCGAGGATGGGGTGCAGGTTCTGCTGGCCGGCGACGGCGGCGACGAGATCTTCGGCGGCAACACGCGCTACGCCAAGCAGAAGGTTTTTGAGGCCTACGGCCGGATACCGCATGCCCTGCGGCGCGGGCTGATCGAACCGCTGGCGTTCGCCCTCCCCGGCGTCGACCGCATCGCGCCGCTGCGCAAGCTCGGCAGCTACATTCGCCAGGCATCCGTGCCGCTGCCGGATCGTCTGGAAACGTACAACTTTCTCCATCGCTCGCCGCTTTCCGAGGTGTTCGAACCGGAATTCCTGGCCGCGGTGGACGTCGACGAGCCGCTCGCCATGATGCGTGACGTCTATCAGCGCGCAGCCTCCACCTCTCCGCTCAACCGCATGATGCACCTGGACCTCAAGCTGACGCTGGCCGACAACGATCTACGCAAGGTGTCGCGTATGTGCGATATGGCGGGCATCGAGGTGCGCTATCCCTTGCTCGACGACGAGCTGGTGGAATTCTCGGGAGAGATCCCGGCCTCGCTCAAAGTGAAGGGACTCAAGCTCCGCTATTTTTTCAAGCAGGCGCTGAAGGACGTTCTTCCGCCGGAAACCATCGCCAAGACCAAGCACGGATTCGGCATGCCGTTCGGGCTGTGGCTGCGCAGCCATGCGCCGCTGGCGGAACTGATGTACGGCAGTCTGGACGCCTTCCAGCGCCGTGGAATCCTGCGGCCAAGCTACATCCAGGATTTGCGCCGGCAGCATCACACCGAGCACGCGACGTACTTCGGCATCATGATCTGGGTCGTCGCCATGCTGGAATGCTGGCTCGGCGCGCGCAAGCTGTAGCGCGCGGAACCCATGACACCCTGATTATCAGGAACCGAGCAATGTTCTGCTCGAAAGCAATCGATCGTACGTCCGCTCGAGGTCTCGAACCGGTCGCTCGGTAAACCGCTCCTCGACGATCTGCCGGGCTCGCTGTCCCATGCGTTGTCTGAGTTCCTGATCGCCGATTAACAGCATAGCGTGATGAACAAGCCCGACGAGGTCCTCACGGTCGACCAGGAACCCGTTCTCGCCGTGCTGGATGATCTCCGGAAGGCCGCCGTCGCGCGTCGCCACTACCGGTTTCCGCGATGCGCCCGCTTCGATGGTGATCAGTCCGAAGGGCTCGCCCCCGCGCGAGGGCATGACGACCACATCGGAGGCGTGGTAGACGTTCTCCACATCCGCGCGATATCCCACATACCGGATTCGCGAATCGCCACCGATCTCGCTGCGCAGGCGCTCCTCGGTATACGAACCGGGAAACTTCTCGGGGTCGCGGCATTCGCCCACGATAAGAAACTTGATCGATAGCCCCGGAATGGCATGCGCCATCCGAATGAACAAGTCGATCCCCTTGATGTCGCGGATCTGGCCGATGAAGCTGACCACCACATCATCGGGCGAAAGATCTAGCTCATCGCGGATGTCGTGGGCTTGATCGAATCGCGCGAGCACGACGCAATTGTGCACGATGGCCTTCGGCACCGACTTCGGCTGCGAAGCCTCGGCCGTGAAGGCGGAGACCGCGATGATCAGGTCCGAGTATTTGACGAACGGCCCTGGCTTGTCGACGACCACGTGGTAATGGGTGACGATCGGGATACGCAGCAGCTTGGCCGCAAGAATCTCTGCCGGACGCCAATAATTTGCACCGTTGATGTGCAGCAAATCGACTCGGCGCCCGCGGAACAGCCGAATCGACGCAGCCATCGCCATGGCGTAGCGAAAGACGCCTCCAGGTTCGTGCGCCTGGCCCCAGATGACATAGGACACGCCGATCTGGTCCAGCAGCGGCAGCACCCGACCCTTCGACGGCAGCAAGACGAGCGGTTCGAATCGCGTTCTGTCGATCAGGCGCAGGTTCGAGAAAAGCACGCGGCTCGCACCGCCCCAATCGCCCGCACTTTCGGTCAGATAGCAGATTACATGCCTGTGCGGCTGGCTCATGCTTTGCGCGCGGTCGGCGAATCGGGGTGTCAGAACGCGACCTTCATCCGCGTTCCCTGCGCAATGCGCGCACAACCCAGCCCGACTTCAACGCCGAGCAGTCCGGTCAAAGCTTTTGTACGTAGTACTTCCACGTGCATTTTTCATGTGGAACCACCGATTCCGGCTTGCCGGCAAAGAACTCGTCGATGGCCTTTCTCGCACCCGGCCAGCGCGGATCGGCATATTCATCGAACATGATAATTCCGCCGCTGACAACCTTGTTATAGAGGGTCTCGAGCGGCACCTTGTATGACTCGTACAGATCGCCATCCAGGTGCAGCAGCGCAATCCTTCCCTCGTAGGACGACAATGTCTTGTCGAAGAACCCTTTGACGAGCCGCACGCGATCTTGGATGGTTTTCTCGGGAATCCGGCCGTCGCGCAGGACGCGCAGCACGGTCTCAGGAGGATTCGCCCAGAAATCCTTGCCGGTGATCGGCGTGGTCCCGTCCTGCGCCACGGGATCCGGAAACCCCTCGAACGAGTCGAAACCGTAGTAGGTGCGCTCGACGCCCAGATACTGGCTCAGTAGCAGGAAAAGGAGCGCGCCATGGCCTATGGAGACCCCGCACTCGACGATGTCACCCTCGACGCCTCGAATCTTTTCGAGCTGATTCAGAAAGTACAGACACCTGTCGAGGCTGCCTCGAGAAATGCGCGGGAGAAACGGAGAGTGGTCGTAGTCGGCTGGGATCGATTCTTCGAGCGGATCGCGGCGCTCGATCTTCAAGCCGACCGAAAGGAACCCGCGCTTAATCAGTTGTTTGATCACAACGTACTGCCCGGTAATCGTGAGCACCGCGCCGCAACCTTCTTACGCGCTTACCCCTTGCCAGCATTCAACGCAGCGATTTTTTGTAGAGCCAGTACGCGTTCTTCGCCAAACGGTGGGCGATGCTTTCCTCGGTCACGTGAGAGCGAAAGATCGCCTCCGCCTTCTTCTCGAAGCTGTACTTGAGGAAATCCAGCAGCGCACGTTGGCGATACGCCTTGAAATAATCGGCGAGCTCCCGCTCCGACTTGGCGCGCCCGTTGTCCGCGTACTTGGCCACGAACGGGGTGAAATCCGGGTAAAGGCGCCCGGGCCCCCAGTTGCCATGCAACGTCGTCTTCATGAAATTGCCGATCAGCAGATCGTCGAAGATCTCGTATTGAAGGGCCGTGACCAGCGAGTGCCGCGGCGCTTCGAACGTGACGCCCCGGTTGAATTTCCGTTTGCCCAGAGTGATGAAGTTGTCCCTGCCGCCAACGCGCAGATTGACGAAGTCGAGAACCGCGCCGAGGCGTTCGATCGACCTGAAGTAGCGCTCGGCGGCGGCGACGTCGGCGGCCTCCAGCGGCTCGTCCCAGTGATCGCCGAATTCAGCCGAATCGCGCACCACGACCGGCAGCTCGGCCGGGCGGATTTCCTCGGCCTGGTCGGTCTCGCAGTCGTATCGAACATAGGCCGGAAGAATGTCGCAGCGATCGGACCGGAAGCCCGCCGAATAGTCGGACAACGAGGTGCGATATTGATTCGCCCAGATCGAGTCGCTGCGCTGGTACACGTGCATCGAGCTGAACGGCACGAAGTAGCGCGCACCGACCGTCTCCGTCCGATGCGCGTTGCGTGCGCCAAGGCTCGGCACGTTCTCCCGTGTCGGTATACGCCGGCCATCCTCGTCGAAGAAGTTGATCATGTCGGCATCGCCGAAGCGGCTCGACAGGGCGAGAAGAAAGGACACGTCGTAGCGCTTGATGGTCTTTCGAACGAAGCTCTCCCAGCCGTGATCGCTGGCGTCGTTGCGGTTGAACACCAGCCGCCCGTTGATGTCGACGAGCAGAATGGCGTCCTGGTTCAGATCCGAGATGCACAACGCCCTGACACGATCGGAAAGCGGATACCACTGGCGGTCCGTCATGGTCCGGACGTCGAAGCCCTGTTCGCGCAGCGAATCATGGATCCGCTTGCCGACGTGATCCGGGAGAAGGATGGTCTTGCTGCGCAGCTGCTCGAGCGATTCTGCCTGCAGATGGTCGGGGTGACCGTGCGACAGCCACACGTACCTGGTATTCCGGATCGCCGTCAGTTGCTCAGGTGGGATCTCGTGCGAGAAGTTCCAGCTACCGAGGTACGCACTTCCCGTGATCCATGGATCAGTGACCAGGACAGGCAAGCCTCGGTCGTAGCAGATGAGGATGGCATTGCCGATCGTGTCGAAGCCGATGTCCACCCGGGTCACTCCCGCAGGCCACGCGGCGGCCCGCCCGGTTTGAGCGCTGACCAACCCGGCGCCGTGGCGGGCCGCTTGACGAGAGGCGGCTCCGCAACGCTCACGGCGGGCTCTGCAGCGCGGCGCGCGGCGTCCGAGACGAGTATCGTCTTGCACAGGACGACCAGCGCGATCAGCGTGTAGTAGTAATCGAAGTACGCGAGCCCGAGAAACGCGCCGGCAGTCGCGTACCCCACCAGACTCACCTGTATCATCGCGGCAAGGTCGCCGAGCCAGCGCTCATCGCGATCACGTTGTGCCCGGCTGATCACCCATGACGCGGTACGCCACGTCATCAGAGCCAGCACGAGGAAGATTCCGAGGCCGACGAACCCGTGATCCCCGAGGACCTCGAAGTAGATGCTGTGCGAGTCGTGCACGTCGTCGGGGTTCGGAGCGTACAAGGCGAACGTGTAGTCGTGGAACGAGTCGAAGCCACCTCCCAGCGGCCTGTCTTTCGCCATATTGAACGCCATTTTCCAGGCATTGATGCGGCCCACGGCCGAGGGGTCGGTCTCGTAGTCCGTGATTGTGTTCATGCGATCGTACCACTGCTGTGGCATCACCGAGAGCACCAGGCCGATCGCGACGATCCCCAATACTGCGGTGAAGAACTTGTTGCGGCTTTTCAGCCAGAGGAATGCGCCCATAGCGACAAGCCCGACCAGAGCTCCGCGCGACTGACTTCCCACGGTGGCAATCGCGCTCAGAACCATGGCGGCGTTCATCGCACCGCGCAACCAGATGTTCCGCAGCGTGAGCTGCAAATAGCGAAGCAGTGGAATGGTCATGATCAGAGCGAGTCCCATCTCGTTGTCGCCCCCGATGAAGCTGCCCTCCGGTCCTCTTACGTGGTAAACGCCGCCATGGACGATGGTGAATATGCCTCCCTTGACGCCATAGAAAGCGATCGAAAGCGCGATCACCCAGACCAGTTGATTGATCCGCTCCTTGCTCTGCATAAGCATCATCGTGACGTAGATCATGAGCAGGATCTTCCAGAGCTGGTTGAGTTTTAACCACGCCAGCGTCGGGTAGATCGACTGGATCGTCGTGAGCAGCAGCCACGTGAGAAAGACGAGAAGCAGAATCGACTCTCGGGTCCAGGGAATCTTCTTCGGTTCGCGGGAGATGAGCAATCCAACCAGCGTGAACAGCGCCACGATCATGGCAAACGGCATGTCGTACGCGAATGTCCAGGTCAGCCGGTGCGGATTCATGAACCCGATCCAAGTCCATACCAGGATGCCGATATGCGGCCGCCAGAGAATGAACGGCAGCGTACTGAAGATCACCAGGGTGAGGGCTACATCTCTCATTGTTCTTGACGCTCGGGCAGTTTCACGTGCCGCTCCGCCGCTGTCGCGTCAGTCTCAGGGCCAGGGAACCAGCGCACGCGCGCTGGAAGTTTCACTCCGCGCAGCAGACCATCCTCCATCAGCGTCGCCAACCGGCGTTCCTCCCGCCAGCCGCGCTGTTTGACCTGATACAGCCTGCCCTTCTCCGCTTGCGGCTGGCCCAGGACTTCTCCGCGCTCGAGCCGCTCCAGCATCTCGACATACATCTCGGCGCTGTCGCGGATCCCGCGCCAGAACAGCGTCAGCTCGTCGTCGCGCTCCCCTACTTCCGGACGGACGTGGGCGATGAGCTTTCCGGTATCGATGCCCGAGTCGATCCGGTGCAGCGTGCAGCCTACCTGATCGGGTTCCCCGTTATAGAGCGCCCAGAAGGTGCAATCGGCGCCGCGATAACGCGGTGAGAGCCCGCCGTGCAAGTTGAATATCCCGAGGCGTCCGCGGCTGAGAAGCGGGCCGCGGATCAGCGAGGTGCCGAAGACCGCGATGACGTCGGGCTGCAATCGATCGGCCAGCGCGACGACATCCGGATGGTTGACATGGGGCACTTCGACGAGCAGGTCTTTCCGCACCAGGCCGGGCGCAGCCGAACCGAAGAAAGAGCGAGCCTCGCCACCGCCGGCGTAGCGGCGCCGCTCGCGTAGCCAGCGCGAGGCTTTGCGCCACAGGTTCTCGGGCCTCAGTCGCTTGAGCAGCTTCCGGCCGCTCATATGCGTTCCCGTTTCTTGGACGATGGCCACCGGGCGAGCGCCTTCACATAGCCGATTGGCTACGTACAGGTGTCGGGGGGACCGCCCGCAGAGGATCATCACCGAGAGACTAGACATGTGCCACGATCTCCCGTCGCGGTTGAGAGAGATCCAGCACCGGCGGCACCGGGCTGCCGTCGTGATCCATCATCAGCGCGTCGGCGAAGAACTTCGCCGCCCAGTTGGGGAATTCGAACCTCGAATAAGCGCCCCAGATCGGCGCCGAGCCCGCGATCGCGCCGCGCGCAACCTCGTCGCGCTCGTTCAGCCGCTGACAGCGTTTCAGGAATGACAATGCTGTGCGGGCCTTGTCGCGCAACTCGACCGCGCCCGCTGCTTGCACGCAGCGCATCCAGTTGACGCTCATCTGGGCGACGCCGGTCAGACAGCAGTAACCCGCGCGCGGAACCCAGTCGCAGTCATAGGTCCCGCCAAGCCAGCCGTCTGCGCGCTGCGCGTGGGCGACGGCCTGCGCCGTCTTGACCGCGGCGTCGACGTAGCGGCTGCTGCCGAGCAGCACGCCGGATTCCAGAAGTCCGCGGACGGTGTATGCGATCGTGTGTGTGAACGGCTCGCGGCCCGCGATGAACGCGTTGTTGGCGAACCACCCGGATTCATGCTGTTGCGCCAGCGCCCAATCGAGGTTGCGGATCGCGGCCATTTTCTGGGATGCATCGCCGGCGATGAGCGCGGTGGCGAGGAGCGCCCAGGTTGCCCGCGCGTTGTACGCGTGCGGCACTCCGTTATGCTCGAACTGCCGCCAGCAACCGTCCGGATCCTGCACTCGGGCCAACCAGCGACCGGCTCGCACCGCCGCGTCCAGACATTCTGCCCGGTGCAATTGCAGATAACCCGCCAGCATACCGTGCATGATCTGGCCGGTATTGAACACTACGGGCTGGCTGCCCGACTCGCCGAAGTGCCCGGGAAACGCACCATCGGAGCGCTGGATGGAGAGTTCCCAGTCGATGATGCGCCGAGCCCGATCGATGAGATCGGGTCGATCGAGCATTCCGGCTGCCGCAATGAATGTCTCCACGATGTACCCGCTCGTTTCCGGATAACTCGGGAGCCAGCCGTCTTCGAAGCTCCATCCCGCCGACACCCCGCCGGAGTCGGGCTGGTCGTTGCGCACGTCCTGCGCCAGGCACAGCCAGTCGATCGCCGCGCGCAGGTGGTCGACATGGGGATACTCGGGTTGCGCGCCTCTGCCGACGAGGTCACGTGCGATCAAGCGCGCGTGGCGCGGACGCCACGGCTGATACCGGAACGGTGCGGCGAGAAGCTTGAGCAAACTCATGGGTTCGCAGACGCGAAGCTTGCCCGCGCCGCCTCGACCATTCGCATTTCGTGCTCGAGTCCGGGCTGCGGCGGCACGTGGCTGACGACGTAACGATATTTGCCGGAGGCCTCGACGGGAATGGCATCCACCAGCCGGATGCTGACGCGCACGTCATTCCCCAGCCGGGCGGCCAGACCCGCGATTACCTTCGCGTGGCTGGCCTCGGTCCATTGGCTGGCGGGTACGATCAGGACTTCAACATCGCGCAGCGCATGCTGGATGAATTTGAACTGCGCAATACCTTCCACGGCTCGAAGCACGTAGATGACGGCCAGCGCGTGCATGACGACCCCGTCCGGCCGGACGACGAAGTCCGTCGTGCGGCCCACCACCTCGCTCAGCACGTGCAGCCCTCGCCCGTCGGAGCAGCCCTGCGGGCTCACGCGCACCATGTCGCCCGTGCGATAACGGATGAACGGCTGTGCGTCGGAACACAATCCAGTCGCCACCGCTTCTCCGAGCTCACCGGGTGCGACGGCGCGCCCTGCCTCGTCCAGAACTTCCAGGATGATGCTTTCGCTGATCAGCAGCATCTGACCGTGCGGCGTCTCGTGCGCGGTGAAGCCGATATCCCGGCTGCCGAATTCGTTGGCGGCAGGAACGCCGAATACCTCCTCGATGAGCTGCCGCTGGTGCGGATAGAGCGGCTCGCCGGTCGCACATACGACGCGCAGCTCAGGCAGGCGCAGTCGTATCTCCCGCGCGCGTGCGCGTGCGGCTAGCAAGGCGACGCTGCTCGCATAACCGTAGATGCATTTCGGCCGAAACGCCTGTACCGCTTCGAGATAGGCGTCCATGCCAGCCGCGGACATGGCGAAGGCGTTCAGCACGAGCTGGTTGAGCAAGCCATCGCGGATGGTCTTGATGCGATCGGTCTTGTTCAGTTCCGCCGGTGCGCCCCACAAATAAGCCTCGCGATCCCCGACGTCGACACCCCACCAGCGACGAGCCCGGATGCGGCCGGCTGCATCGGACGCCTGCCGCGAGCGACCGAAATAGAAGACCAGGGGCTCGCCGCTGGACCCACCGGTGTTGTACTTCGACGCGCCACCGGGTACACCCACCCAGCACAGTCGATCGACGTTGGCCCGCGCGTCCTGCTTGGTCATGACCGGAAGCCGCCGCAGTTGCTCCAGTGTCACCGGCGCGCAATTCGCCTGGACGTCGAGGCCGGCCGCCAGGATGCGTTCGGCGTGCCAGGGGCTGTGCTTAGCCGCGGTCTGCAGCAACCGGGTAAGCTTTCGCGCCTGCAGGCGCTCGAGATCCGCACGCGACAACCATTGGCTTTCCTCCAGGCTCTCCAGGTATCCGAACGTCGGCCGCTTCAGCAAGCGCTCGTGGAGCGGATAGACGATGCGGCGAGAGAGCCAGGGAGCAGGCATCGGTCAGCTCCGCAACAACGGCTTGCCCGGCGAGCCGCGGCGGCGGGTGTTTGTCCCCGCATGGCGCAGCGCGATCGCGGCGAATTCATCGGCGAGCGTCCTGACGCGGCGTTCCCAGCTGTTGCCTGCGGCATAAGCCACGATGGCGTCGCGGTCCCAGTCGCGGACCAACGCGTCCGCGATCGCCTGCGCCAGCCGATCCGGGTCTCCGAAGGGCACGAGAATCCCGAGGTTCGGGTTGGCAACGATTTCGGCATTGCCGCCGACGTCGGTGGTGACCACGGGGAGCCCGCAGGCCATCGCCTCGAGAAACACGTTGGCCCAGCCCTCGTTGCGCGTCGCGAGCACGAAGAGATCGGCCGCAGATAGCGGCCCGTTGAGCTCGTCCGGAGCGACCGTGCCCAGAAAGACGACGCAGTCCTGCAACTCCAGATCGGCCACCGTACGGGAGAGCCGCGCGCTCCAATCCCCTTCGGGTCCCGCGCCACCCACCACCAGATAGCGCAGCCCGGGGAAGCGCCGGCGCAATGCCGGCAGACATTCGAGCACGCGGTGAAAACCCTTGCGCTCGACCAGCGCGCCGACCGACACCAACACCGGGGCCTCGGCGCCCAGTCCGAGCCTCTCGCGCGCCGCGCGCCGGTCCAGGCGATGAAACTTGACGGTATCGACGCCGTTACCCACGACCACGATCTTGTCGGCGGCCACCCCGAGGCTCACGCCATGGCGTTTGAGCGAGTCCGACACCGCAAAGATTCGCGTCGCGCGCTGCAGGGCTTTGATGATCCGCCGCCGCCGGCCCGGATCGCGCGCGAGCGGCACTTCGGTGCCGCGCATCGTAATGCTCACCGGAATGCGCAACCACCGTCCCAGCAACGTCGCAGCGTACCCCTCGGGATAGGCGAAATGGGCATCGATAATATTGCAGCCGAAACCACGCTTGAGCCGCACCAGTGTCGGCAGGCAGGACACCGCCATGGACCAGCCATCGAGCCATTTGAACGCACCTGGGACCGAAAGAAACCGCGGGCGCCGCACTTCGATGCCTTCCTGCATTTCCACTGTCGGCGCCAGGGGCCGGAAATGAGGTTTCCACCGGCGCAGCAGGGCCTGGAACGGAAACCAGGGCGTGGGGGCCACGACGGTCAGGGGAAGCGACCGTGCGACGCGGAACATCCGTTCGCGGATGAACAAGCCGGTCGTCGGTTGTCCCGCGTGGGGAAACAGGGTGGTCAGGACGATGACGCGCGGTTCAAGCTCGGGCATACGCGGCATCCATCTCGCCGGTAAGCCGGTAGTACGGCTGGCGATAGCGCCCCACGCTCGACGTCCAGTTGCGCTCGGTTTCGACGAAGCGGCGGGCTCCGGCTCGCATCTCCCCCCAATGGCGCCTGTCGGCCAATAGCTCCAGGATCTTGGCCGCCAGCGCGTCGACATCGCCCGCCCGGAACAGGACGCCGGTTTCCTGGTCGCGGATCAACTCGCGATGGCCGCCCACATCCGAGGCCGCGAGCAATCTGCCTTGCGCCATGGCTTCGAGCGGCTTCAGCGGCGTCACGAGCTCGGTCAGGCGCATGGGCAGGCGCGGATACACGAGCATGTCGATCAGGTCATAGTAACGGTCCACTTCGGCATGGGGAACGCGGCCCGCGAAGCGAACCCGGTCTTCGAGCGAGAGCCTCGCCGCAATCCGCTTGAGGCTGACCTCCTGGTCGCCGCCGCCAACGAAGAGCACGCGCACGCGCGGCTCGACCGCCAGGATCTTCGGCAGTGCTTCCAGCAGCAGCGCGAGTCCTTCGTACGCGTAGAAGGAACCGATGAAACCGAGCACGATCGCACCGTCGAGATCGAGCCTGCGACGCAGAGCTTCATCCGGCTCGCGGCCGAGTATGAATTTTTCGACGTCCACGGCATTGGGGACGACCGTGACCTTCGCCGGATCGATGCCCCGCGCGACGATATCCGAGCGCAGGCCCTCGCATATGGTCGTTACGGCGTCCGCCCGCTTGAGCACGTAGGTTTCGAGGGCGCGCGTGAGTCGATAACGCGGTGCGCCCTCGCGCGTGCGGCCGTGATCGACCGCGGCGTCTTCCCAGAAGGCGCGCACTTCGTAGAGGACCGGGATTCCCAGTCGGCGTCCTACGCGCAGCGCGGGGATCGCGTTCAATACCGGCGAGTGCGCGTGCAAAAGCTGCGGCCTGACCTGTCGCGCGACTGCGTCCAGCCGGCGCGTAAGCGCGCCCATCATCACGATCTCCGCCACCGCCGGCAATCGCGCCAGCCCCTTGCCGGCGAACGGTGTGCGGAAGAAATGCCAGCCGTCTACGGTCTCTTCCAGGCGCTCGGCGCTATTCTGCCTCGGACCGGTGAGATGAGTCGTTTCCCACCCGAACCGCTTCTGCTCTTGCAATATCGACAGGGTACGGAACGTATAGCCGCTGTGCAGAGGCAGCGAATGATCGAGGATATGAAGGATACGCAACTCAAGCTACCTTGAAACTCTCTGTCGAACGCGCTCCCATCGCCTTGCGCAGGAAGGCCTCGAACATGAGCAGCGACCAGAGCGAGACACCGTAGTCGTGCGCGCCCGACTGATGCTCGTCGACCATCTCGCGCAGAAACCTGGGATTGAAATACCCGGAGTCCATCAATACCGGGCCGAGCACCGCGTCCCTCACCCGCTGGCGCAGCGGTCCGCGGAGCCAACTCGCGAGCGGCACGGAAAAGCCCATCTTCGGCCGGTACAGGATCTCCTGTGGCAGATAGGGTTCGAGCGCCTTCTTGAAGAGGTATTTGCCTTCGCGCCCGCGCAGCTTGAGGCGGGGTGGGAGGCCCGAGAGCCACTCCATGAGGGGGTGATCGAGCAGCGGCTCCCTGACTTCCAGTGAATGCGCCATGCTGGCGCGGTCGACCTTGGTCAGGATATCTCCGACCAGGTAGGTCTTCATATCGAGATACTGGACGAGCGAAAGCGGCTCTCCCCGCGGTGCTTTGCCGGCATGTCGGCGCAGCACCTCGATGGCGCGGTATCCCTGCAGGTCGCGCCGGAACGAGTCGCTGGAGAGCCTTTGTCGCATGGGGTCGCCCATGACGGAGACGCTGTGGAAGTATCCCTCCACCGAGTTGCGGGCCAGCGCTTCCAGAGTGGACTTGGCGCGCAATACCTTCGGCGCCCAGTCCGCTTTCGGATACAGGTTGCCGAGCAGCCCGAAGACCGGTGCCCGCAGCGACAGCGGCAGGACCGCACGCATCCGCTCTTCGTATACGTGCCAGCGATAGCGCCGGTAGCCGGCGAAATTCTCGTCGCCGCCGTCGCCCGACAAGGCCACAGTCACGCTCTTGCGCGCCAGCTCGCACAGCCGGAACGTCGGTATCGCCGAGCTGTCCGCGAATGGCTCGTCGTAGACGTCGGCCAGTCTGTCCAGCAAGCCGAAGTCATCGGTGTCGACGCGCTCGACGCGGTGGTGTGTGCGATAGCGGTCGGCAACCTTCTGCGCGTAGACCGCCTCGTTGAACGCCGGATCGCCGAAGGAAATCGAGCAGGTGTTGACGGGATCTGCGGAACAGCCTGCCATCATCGCCACGACCGCGCTGGAATCGACGCCGCCCGACAGGAACGCGCCCAACGGCACCTCGGCGATCATCCGGACGCTGACGGCATCGCGCAGGCGCTCGATCAGCTCTTCCTGTGCGGCGAGTGGCGCAAGCGGCGCGCCCGGCTTGAACGGCAGATCCCAGTATTCGCGTGGCTGTGCGAGGCCGCCCCCGCGGCGCACGGAGAGCGTGCAGGCTGGCGGGAGCTTGAGCGCCTGGCTGAAGATGGTATACGGCTCGGGAACGTAGCCGTAGGCGAGGTAATCCTCGACCGCCCGGGGTTCGATTTCGCGCTTGAATCCAGGATGCGCCAGCAGCGATTTCAGCTCCGAGCCGAAAGCGAGCGTGCCATCGCCAAGCAAGGCATAGTAAAGAGGCTTGACGCCGAGGCGGTCGCGGGCGAGGAACAGCGTTTCGCGGTTGCGGTCCCAGAGGGCGAAGGCGAACATGCCGCGGAAGCGCTGGACGCAATCCTCGCCCCATTGCTCCCATCCATGAACGATCACCTCGGTGTCGCTCTTCGTCCGGAAGACATGGCCAAGACGCGTCAGCTCGGGAATCAGTTCCCGATAGTTGTAGATCTCGCCGTTGTACACGATGACCACGCTGCGGTCCTCGTTGTAGAGCGGTTGCTGTCCCGTCGAGAGATCGATGATCGAAAGTCGGCGATGGCCCAAGCCGAGCCCGGGCTCGAAATGCAAGCCATGTTCATCCGGCCCGCGATGCAGTTGGCTTTCGTTCATGCGCGATACGAGATCGCGCGGGATCGTCCGCTTGCCGGAAACATCGAAGATGCCGACGATGCCACACATGGAGGGCTCGCTTAGGAGTGGGAGACGCTTTGCAGCGGTGTCGTTTTGGGTGAGCGTAGCGGCGCGTCGAGCCCTTCTCCCGACGGCGGGAGGGCAATACCCGCAGCGGCGAGCGCGCGCTCGTAGACGCGCGCGTACGCCGCCACCATCGTCGCGAGACTGAACCGGGTCAACGCGACGTGATGTGCCGCCTTCGCATGGCGGCGGGCCGTCGCACGATCGCCGAAGTAGGCGAGAATGGCCCTGGCGAGCGCATCGGCGCGCGCTGAAGGCACCAGTGTCCCCGTCATTCCGGGTTCGATCAACTCGGCATTGCCGCCGACCTGCGTCGCGATGACGGGAAGCCGTGTCGCCATCGCCTCGAGAATCGTGTTCGATACGCCTTCGGCAAGCGAGGGGAGCACGAAGCAGTCGAGGCCACGCAGGAATTGAGGCACGTCCGCGCGCTCGCCTGCAAACCAGGCGAGCTCCCGAAGGCCGGCCTCGGCCAATACCGCGTCCGCTTCCAGCCGCAGCGCGCCCTCACCCACTACGACCAGTCGCAGATGGTTCGCGGCGGCAGGTTGCATCTTGAGCGCGAGGACGAACGCACGAACGAGGTTCAGCGGGTCCTTGATTCCCTCCAGCCGGCCGACGCTGCCGATCAGCCACTGGTCGGGGGCTTGGAACGGACAGCCGGTAATCGAGGCCCGTGCGCCTGCGGCGGGATAAAACCGAGCCGTGTCGACGCCGTTGTAGATCTGAGCAATCGAGGTCGCCGTCACGCCCACCTGGTGTTCCAGATACTCCGCCAGGTGCTGCGACAGGGCGATGTAGTGGTTGACGAACGGCCGATAGAGCCTGCGCAACAGCCGGTACCGATGGCGGCGTCCCTCGGGATCGTGAATGTCCCAGCCGTGCTCGCCGTGGATTCGCACCGGAACGCCTGCCGCCCACGCTGGCACGACCGCTTCCAGCGCCGCCAGGTTGCGTGTGTGCACGACCACGGGGCGCAGCGTCTTGAACACGCGCAAGAGCTGCGGATAATCGCGCACCAGATGACCGGGCCGCTTGCCGAGGGCGATATAGTCCACATCGGAACGAATGATCCGTTCCGTGAACTCAGGCGAAACTTCGGTCAGCGATACGATGGCATGCCGCCAGCGCTCACGCGGCAGGTGATTGATCAGGTTGACGATCCCGTTCTCGAGCCCGCCGACCCCGAAGCGGAAGACCACGTGTGCGAGCAGCGGTTGTGCGATTTTCATATGTTGGTCGCGCACGTCACTGGCCGCTCGCCATGATCTCCGCCTCCACGCGGGCCAGCGCGGCGTTGATCGACGGGATCATGTCGCGCGCGAACTCGCGCAGCGTCGCCGCGGGAGGCTGGTTGGGGTCTTCGTACGGCGCGGCGAGAATGATCGCGGTTCCGTCGTCGCCGCGACCGGACAGCTTCTGCCACGCGAGCATCCCCTTGGCGACGTACGGATTGACGACATCGTGTCCGGCGATGCGAAACCAGTCCCATACCAGCAGGCGCTGCTGCGGCGAGCGCAACCGCGTTTCCCGCACTTCGAGCGTTCCCGGGCCCAGCGCATCTTTCACGCGGGACTCGCTGAGATTGATCATGACCTGCTTTTGCAGCACCATGATGTTCGTCGAGCTGATCAGCTGTGCTCCAGGCCGCTGACGGTGGTAGTAACCCAGGTGCAGCGCAACCGTGCGGTCTTCCTTGCGATAGACCTGAAAGACCGTCGCGGAAGCAGGATCGTAATGCGGACGCCAGTCGGTCAATGGCGCGGGATCGGCGACCCAGCCGCCGGCCGGCGTGGGCGCGGCCAGGGTCAGGGTTGCTCGGTTGTCTGCATCGTTGCGGTCCAGGTATGCGGCATACGCGGGCCAGGCGCCGACGATTGCGATCGCGGCAATGGCGTATCCCGCAAGGCCTGCGTGCGGCGGTGCGTGCGTCGGTGACGGCGCGCGGCCCGCCGCACTCTGCGGCTCCGTGTCCGGATCGCGCCAGAACGAGCCGATCCAGAAGAGCAGCAACATCACCACCCCGAAAAAGACCCATCCGTAAATGAAATGGTCGATACCGTGCGCGAGCCGGTTGTCGCTCAAATGCGCGATCATGACGATCAGGTACGCGCGGAAGCCGTTCGCGATGATCGGCACGATGATCGACATCGCGGCGAAAAGCAGCCGCTTCCATGGCCGCCGGTAGGAAAGATACGCAAAGAGCACCCCAACGGTGAACGAGGCGATCAGGTAGCGCACGCCGCTGCAGCCTTCGACGATCGACCAGTTTCCCGAAGGTATGGAGAAAAACATGCCTTCGCGGAACACGGGAATTCCGGAAAGCTGCAACGCGGTCACCGTGAAATCCGCGGTCCAGTCCATCAGCGGCGGGATCAGCGCCTCGCCCATCGGTACGCCCAGCATCAGAAAGCCAAGGGGAAACATGATCGCGCGCGCCAGCTCGCGTCCCAGGATTGCGATCACCGTGGCCCAGATCGTCGCGACCAGCGCCAGCTGTTTCACGACCAGAACCTCGCCCGCGTAGGCTACGAGCCAGATCGCTCCGGCGCACGCGAGCAGCACCAGCCCCAGAGCGTCGGGAGAGGGCTTGAGCATCGCCAGCGCACGGCGGCGCTGCCAGATCAGCACCAGCACGATGGGAACGATCAGGAAGCCGTGAGCGAAAGTCTCCGAGCGCGACCAGATTGCGACAATCGATGCGACGGTCGGCCAGTGAATGGCAAGAATGACGGCAATCGCGCCGACGACCAGCGGCAGCGCGCGCCGCCAGCCGGGATCGACGGCGGCGCTCGTGCCGGGCGCCGCGGATGCCGCCAGCACGGTTTCGGTTTCAGCGTTCATCGCGTGCTCACCGCGGCCGTCGCCAAGCCCGGTGACGCGGAAGCGGGGCTTGGCGCGGAACGCGTTCTTTCGCCTTGCGCGATGAGCTCATCGAGCCGTGCAAATCGCGACGTCCACGTGTAGTCCGCGAGGACCCGAGCGCGGGCGCGCCGGCCCATGCCATCACCGGCCGCCGGATCCATGACGGCGAGCACTTTTGCCGCAAAGGCCGCCGCGTCGTCGGCGACCTCCAGCTCGACGCCAGGCTGTGCGATCAGCGCCGCAGCGGCGGCGGACGTGACGATGGCGGGTCGTCCCATCGCCATCGCTTCGAGCACTTTGTTCTGGATGCCGCGCGCCACGCGAAGCGGCGCGACCACGGCGCGCGCATGGCGGAGGTAGGGGCGCACGTCATCCACCCGCCCGGTGACGTTGACGGCAGCATCGTTCCCCAGCGCCCGTACGGTGCGATGGGGATTCATGCCGACCACATGGAATCGGGCGCTGGCATTATGCTGCCGGATGCGCGGCAGGACCTCTCGCGCGAACCAAACGACGGCATCCACGTTGGGCCAGTAGTCCATGGTGCCGGTAAACACGATCGGGTGCTCGCTGGCCGAAAAGGGCGACTCGAGGCCGTGTGCAGGCGAGAAGTACTCGCTGTCCACGCCGTTTTCGATCGCGACGATGCGGTTTGCGCATGCTGGCGCCGCGGCGCTCAAGAGTCGCGCTTCTTCGCGAGTGACGAACAGGCTCGCCTCGACGCGCGCAGCGACATGCTTCTCGAAGGCGAGCAGCCGTTGCGCCTCGCGCTGGTAGACGGCCGAGACCGGCCATGGCCTTCGTCGCGCGTAATCGCCCCATTTCGCCGAGTCCAGGTCGACAAAATCGACGATCGATCGCATGCGCGGCAGATCGAGCACGTATTGAGCCATCGGCGAAGAAAAGACGAAGGCGCGCTCGATGCGCTCACGCCGCACGACGTCCTTGACCCACTCGTCCAAAGCGCTGCTGTGGAAATAAGGCAGCGTCAGTGCCTCGCCAGTGAGCAAGGCCCGGGCACTGCGTATCCGCCTCGACCAGCGGACGATCGGCTCGACGTGAACCTCGGCGCACAACGCTCCGAGCGCCTCCACATGCTGCCAGTCCTGGGGATCGTCGATGAAACTGCCCAGAACGACCCGGTAGCGGTGAGCGAGGTGCCGCAGCAGATGATGCGAACGAACCTTGTCGCCCTTGGTCGGCGGATACGGCAACCGGTGGGCCAGGAAAAGAAGCGTCTCCATGCGCGTCGGAACGCCTCAACCCAGGCTCTTGACCAGATGCGGACCGATGACATTCGCGACCCGGACGGGCAATCGTCGCCACAATGCCATCAACACGCGATACTTCGGGTTGAGTGGATTGTGTTCCGGGATGCTGTCGCGACGGTACAGCCAGTATTCGTAAGCGAGCGGAGTCGGCTCCAGCCCCCAGTGCTTCTTGAAAGCAAATGCACCGGTCCCGCGCTTGCTGCGGCCGTAGTCGAAGATGCGCAAGCCGCGCTCGCATGCCCTGCGCAGCAGCTCCCAGTATTTGAAATCGTTGGCGGCCAGATCACGCGCAGCCGCGACGTCGCCGGCGTAATACGGCAATACTTCATCCCGGAAGTAGAAGCTCAACACGCTCGATACGGCCTTGCCGCCGGGCTCAGTTATCGTGAGCACCTCGCTGTCGCGATCGAAGCTCTTGAGCAGCGCGTCGAAATAGCGCTTCGGCAGCGGGGGCGTGCCATGCCGGTGCACGTTGTCCGCGTAGAGCGCAAAGAAGCGGTCCACGTCGGTATCGATCCGGCTCTGAAGGCCGTGTCCGATGCCCTTGCGAACCATCGCCCGCTGCTTGCGCGGGATGGCGAGCAGGTTGGCGTCCACGTCCGGCATGATCATCTTGCGAAAGGTCACATACAGATCCTGGCGAGGCCAGTCGGCTTCGCGCACGGCTCGATTACGCAGCTCGAGATGCTCGACGCCCATTCTTTCACCAAGCTCTCGGGCGACTCCGTTCAGCGCCGTGACTGCCTCGGTCTCGATGGCAGCCGCACCTCCGTACGCACAGAACGGCAGCGACACCAGCGCATGCCCGAACAGAAAACTCTTCACTTCGGCGAGCGGAAGCACGCCGACGATCTTCCCGCCGCGCTCGGCGAGAAGGTAATGCGTGCGGTGGCCGAAGCATTCTTCGATGACGTCCTTCCACCCGATGCGATGGAAGAACGTCGCGTCGGGGCATCGGTAGACGAACGCGTCCCAGTGCGCGCGGTCATCGTGCGCGTAGCCACGCACGCGAATGGGGACGACCGCGGCCGGGCGCAAGGACTCCGCGGTCGCTATCGAATTCATGCCACGCCGAAGACGACGCGGTCCATCCGATCCCAGCGGAAGTCCTGCAGCAGCAACTTCAGTCGGTCCGCGGTGTACCGCAGGTTCACGTAATGACGGAACCGCGTCTTCGCGTCCACGCCGGTCACGCGAGGCTGCTCGGGATCGATTTCCCAGGGATGGAAGTAGAAAATCGCCGACTCCTCGTCGCAGCGATTCACATGCCGGATCAGCCAGCGGGATACGGCGTACGGCATCAGGCGAAAGTAGCCCCCGCCTCCTGCCGGCCAATTGGTGCGAAACAATCGCGCGGTGGTTATCGGAACCTCGAGGACGTGGGTGTTGACGACGTGCGTAAAGCGGGACGCGGCCGGCGATCCGTAGTGATCGTGCCGGATCGGGTACACGCTGGAGCTGTATCGATAACCAGCCCTCGCCAGGCAATCGTAGGCCCAGAGATTGTCGTCGCCGATGGAGAAGCTCGGCGCCCGATAGCCTTGTACGTCGGTTCCGGCGATGTCCTCGAGAACCGCCTTCGCCAGCGCGACGTCGGCGAAGAATGCGCCCGCCTCCAGCGCGGTCACCCGCTCGTGTGCATAGCCGTGACTCGCCAGCTCGTGTCCGCTCGCCACGATTCGCTGCACCATCTTTGGATAGCGCTCGGCGATCCAGCCGAGAGTGAAGAACGTGGCGTGAGCCCCACCATCCGAGAGCAACTCCAGGATCCGATCGATATTCTGCTCGACCCGACACGGCCGCGCTTCCCACGTCGAACGCGCGATGCACTGAGCGAATGCCGAGACTTGAAAGTAGTCCTCGACGTCGATCGTCAGCGCGTTGACGACAGTGCTCCCGTTTGCCGCGGATGCTTCCATGGCTTCAGGCATAAACCGGCTCCACGCGCCGGGCGAGCCACGGCACGAGGTGGGCGGCGATGCGCTCCGACGCGCGCCCATCCCAAAGCTCCGGCACGCGCCCGCGTTTGCCGCCGGCGGCAAGGATCTCGGCGACACAGCGCCGAATGAGCATCCGATCCCGCCCCACGACTACATTGGTCCCTTGCTCGACCGTGATCGGGCGCTCGGTGTTCTCGCGCATGGTCAGGCACGGCACGCCGAGCGCCGTGGTCTCTTCCTGGATTCCGCCCGAATCGGTGATCACCAGCGTTGCATCCTTGATCAGCCCCAGCGTCTCGAGGTAACCCTGGGGCGGCAGGACGACCATGCGGCGCGTGTCGACCATCCCCCACAGCCCGAAGCGCTCGATGCGCTCGCGCGTTCGCGGGTGCAGCGGGCAGACCAGCGGTAGTTCCTGGCTGACCTCTCCGAGAATCGCCAACGCTTGGGCGAGGCTGCCCTGCTCGTCGACATTCGACGGACGGTGCAGCGTCACGAGACCGAATCCGCGTTCCTCGCCGAGCAGCGCCGTATCCATGCCGTTGCCCGCGAACACGACGCTTGGCGGGACGGCGTATTGAAGACTCGCCAGCAGCGAATCGATCATGACATTGCCCACGAAGTGGACCCGCTCCAAGGAGATCCCTTCACGGAGGAGGTTCTCGGCCGCCGAGCGCTCGGTCGTGTAAAGCACGTCGCAGATCTGATCGGTCAGCAGGCGATTGATCTCCTCGGGCATCGTGCGATCGAAGCTCCGCAACCCCGCCTCGACGTGGACGACCGGGATCCCCTTCTTGACGGCCACCAGACTGCAAGCCAGCGTGGAATTGACGTCGCCGACCACGACGACACAGCTCGGCGGCGAAGCGTCGACGACAGGCTCGAATCGCCGCATGATCTCCGCGGTCTGCTGGGCATGGGTCCCGGAGCCTACGTCGAGATTGACGTCCGGTATCCGCAGCTTGAGGTCGGCGAACAGGCGATCGTTCATCGCAACGTCGTAATGTTGCCCGGTATGAACCAGCATCGTGCGCGGTGCCGCAGCATCGGCATGTAACGCCCGGATAAGAGGCGCCACCTTCATGTAGTTCGGCCGCGCGCCCACCACGCACATGATGGATCCGGGCGTTTGCGCGAGTTCGTACATCAGCCTTTGACCTGGTCCGGTGGCCTCGTAGGCGCGGGCGAACGCCGCATCTGCTGCAGGAGGTCGAGCGTCGCCGTCATCGCGCGTTCGAGTCGTACCACACGCTCTTCGAGGCCAATGGCCGGATCCCCATCGCCAAAGGCGCGCGCGTCGGGCCCAGGCGCCGACCCTGTGCCAGTGGCGGTGCTGCCTGCGCTGAGCTCGAGCCGAATTTCGTCGGCGGTCGCGTCGACATTAGCGGCGGTGATGATGTGCTCTTCCGAAAGCATTGCGGCCAGCAGGACGCGGTTGCAAAGCGTATTGATCCGCCGCGGAATGCCCGCAGAAAACGAATAGATCGCGTCAAACGCCCCGGGCTCGAACCGCGGGTCGTTGCCCCAGCCTACATGCCGCAGCCGATGCTCGACGTACGCCTGGGTCTCCGCGCGATCCATCGGACCCAGGTGATACGACGCAGTCACGCGCTGCCGCAACTGTTGGAGCTCCGGCCCTTGCATGAGCTGGCGCAGCTGAGGCTGGCCGATCAGGAAACTCTGCAGGAGACCTTGGTTGCCGAGCTGGAAATTGGACAGCATGCGGAGCTCCTCGATCGCCCGGCCGGAGAGATTCTGGGCCTCGTCGACGATTAGCAACGCGCGCTTGCCCTGCGGCACGAGCGAGACCAGGAACGCTTCGAGCTCGGCCAGCAGTTGCGCCTTGTCCATCGCCCTGGTTGAAAACCCGAAGGCCATCGCCACGGCGCGCAGCAGATCCTCGGCGTCAAGCTGGGTGGTGACGAGCTGCGCGGCCACGAGCCGGCTGGGATCGATCTGTTCGAGCAGGCTGCGGACGAGCGTCGTCTTCCCCGCTCCGACTTCCCCGGTGATGATGATGAAACCCTCGCTCTGGTGCACGCCGTACTGCAGGTAGGCGAAGGCGCGCTTGTGTCCGCGACTGCCGTAGAAGAAGGCGGGGTCCGGATTGAGCTGGAAGGGCTTCGCGGTCAGCCCAAAAAAGGTTTCGTACACGTCATGGCCTAGAAGGTGTGGGAGATGCTGGCATACGCGCTCAGCGTCGACGTGTTCCCGGTGCTGCTGCCGCCGGGGGTGTCGAAGGTGAAATAGGACAAGCCGACCGATCCGTTCGTCTTCGGTGTGAACTGCGTACTCAAACCGATTGAGGTGTTGAAGTTATTGGCTCGAGCATTGTTCGTGGAGCTATCGCCGCCGTTCGGGGTTGACCTCGCGTACGTTGCGCTTGCGACGAGATTCGTGAACCCGGTAAGACGATGACTGTAATTGACGCCGGAGCCCGTCTGGGTGCTGTTCGCCCCGGACTGAAAGATGACCGGCAGTCCCGCCAGCGTGCCCGCGATCGTCTCGGATTTCGTCCTGAATACGGTGACTCCAATCGAATTGAGTGCACCGATCCAAACCGCAGACAGGCTCGCGGTTTGCTGCAGACTGGTCTGCGGATTATAGAAGTTCAGCGGGCTGATCAGGACTGGCGGCAGCCCCGACTGCGCCAGAAACTGCGCCACCGCCTGCGCTCGCTCGACCGGATCCGGAATCCGGGTCGTGAACGCAGCATCCAGAAATTGCGCCACGGTGACACCACCGGGAATTTGAAATGCGAGTTGCGGAAAGTTATTGAGCCCGCGCGAGAGATTTGCGCTCAATGCAACGTTCGGCAGCCGATGGCTCGCTTGCGCGGAATAAGAGGAGCCGAAAAAATGATGCTCCCAGAAGCCGTTGACGGATGTCCGCTCAGTTGGCGTCCAAGTCATTCCAGCGCCATAAATCAATCCCTGTTCGGTGGGCGCCATCGCGAAGGTGTCGTGCTCGTAGCCGCTGCGAACCGACAGCGACAACTGGGGATCGAACTGATACGAGCCGATGGCGTGCGCGGTCTGCAAGGTTGATGCACCGCCGGTGACACCGTTGTCGTAATACTGGCGGCTGAAGTCCAGCGTCCAGCCCCAATACCCCGCCGATGAGCTCATCTGTCCGGTCAGGTTGTTGTAATAGGTGGTCGGCGCTTTGTCCGAGGAGTTACCGAAAGTGCCGGACGGCGTCCAGACATTGTCGTCGCGCAGCGTATACGAGATTTTCTGCGCCATCACTCCCTTGATATACGGGCTGACGCTATACGCCTCCGAGGTATAGCGGTTGTTGGTCGGCGTCGTCAGGTTGCTTGGCTGTGGGCCGAATGGAGAAATGAAACTCTGCGAGACGCTGGCCGTAGCGTCGACATAGAAAAATTTCTCGATCGCTTCCAGGTTCGCCGCGAGGCTGACGCTGGGGGCGAAACTGTTGTTCTGACCCTGCCCGGCGTAGAGCACTTCGGTCGCGCCTACGGTGCCATTGAGCTTCAGGCGCGCTCCCTCGCCGCGGATGCCCAGCGCCGCGCTGAGCGATGTCACTAATCCGTCGTTAAGCTGACTCTGGCCGGTGTAGTGGTTGTAGGTCTCGGTGGCCCCCGCCGAGGCCGTGAAGGTCCACTTCTCGGCTTGTGCGAAGCCCGGCACCGAGATGCAGCCGATCGCGGCAGCGACGGTGCCCCATCGTGCGCCGCGGCACGCCGTCGGTCTTGGCGCGTCAACACTGGCAGACTCCGATCGGCGACATCCACGCACGAGATTCGCTCTCCGAGTCAGGACGCGGCGGCGGCGGAGTAGTAGTGGTGACCGTAGTAGCTGCCTACCTCGGGGCGCGGTGCCTTGTTCAATACCATCATGACCACCGGGCAGCTTTCGATGGTTTCCAGCGCATGCTTGACCAACGCCTGCGCGGTGCGATCGGCCTCCACAACCATGACGATCTGACCCATATGCGACGCCAGCGCTCGCGCTTCGGTCGTTGCCAGCAAGGGCGGTGAATCGAAGACCAGAATCCGGTCCGGGTAGCGGGACGCCATCTCCTCGAGCAGGGCAGCCATGGTCTCGCTCGCCAGCATCTCGGTTGCCCGCCCGTGCGCAGTTCCCGACGGCAGGAGTGACAGTTTCTCGACGTTGGTCCTGAGCAGAACGTCGGCGAGCTTGATGTCGGCACTGGTAAGCAAGTCGAGCAGCCCCTTCGATGCCGGCGGCAGGTGGGTCATCTGCATGAGACTCGGGTTGGCCACGTCCGCGTCCACCAAAAGTGCGGTGCTGTCGACTTCCAGGGCGATGCTCATCGCCAGGTTGAGCGCGATGAAGCTCTTGCCCTCGGCTGGGATCGCGCTGGTGACCATGACCAGGTTGGCGCGATCGCCCCTCGCACCGATCCTTTCGCGTGCATTCCTGATGATCGGCCGTTTAATCACGCGAAACTCGTCGGCGATCTGCGATCGCTGCGCTTCAGGGGTAACAAAGCCCGCAGCCGCCAATGCCTCGAGGTCGATGTGAACCAGCTTGCTGCGCGGACCTGCATCTGCAGGAGCGCGTAGCCGGTGGCCAGGCGCCGCGGGCGTTGCTGTGTTCGCTGGTGCGGGGCCCGCTGCGCGAGCGTCGGGTGGTTGCGCCCGTTCCAGTGCCTGCGCGAAACGCTCCGGCGTGGGGATCGACTCCGCGCCGGGATTTGCTGGCGGCACCTGCGCACCCGGAGCGGCCTCCGGTGTTGGAACTTCGACTCCAGCCTTCTGGAGTTGGGCGAGGCGCTGCGCCGCTTTCTCGACGAGATCCATAGGTCGTCTCTCAGGATCCACTTGTGGTCAGGAGCAGGAAAGCGAAAGCGGCGCCGTACGACGCGACAAGCCCGCTCAGCCCGCCAGCAAAGAGCAACGCGGCGCGACGCCGCATCACGTGCAGGCTGTGGGTGGGAAGCATGCTGATCATGCCGAGCAACGGCCTCTGGGCCACCTCGCGCAAGGTGCGTCCATCCCGAAACGTGGGTCGCGCCTGACTCACCAGCCAACTCGTCGCTAGTCCGGCAAAAAGCGATACCGCGACGAGCACCCCGAGCAGCAGCAGCCGGTTCGGCGCGACCGGGTTCGGCGTGACGCGCGGCGGATCGATGATCCTGAACTCCGCAACGCCCGCATCTTCGAGCTTCCCGGTCAGGCTCGCAGTCTCGCGCCGCCCGACAAGGCTCTCGTACTGGCGCTTCTGGATGTCGTAATCCCGGTTGAGCTGTGTGAGCTCCATGTCGATCTTGGGCAGTGTCTCGGCCGAGGAGCGCAGCTGGTTGTAGCGTGCCTCGTATTCACCGAGGCGTGCGCGAACCGCCGTGAGATTGGCTTCGGAGTCGTTCAGGGCCACCTTCAGCTGCTGGGCGACCGGGTCGCCGGTCAAGGGACTGCCAGGGTCGCTTTCTGCCGCCCTGCTCCGGACCTCGATCTCACGCTTCCGGTCCTCCAGGAGCTGGATCAACAGCCGCTTGGTGCTCACGACGTCCGGATGCTGATCGGTGTACTTGCGCAGCAACTCGTCGAGCTGGCGCTTCTGCTCATTGATGCGGTTGTCGATCTCCGGGATGGAGACCCCCGCAATGCGCCTGCCGGTCGCCGCAGGACCGCGTTGCGTTTGTTCCTCGAGCTGCTTCCGGATGCCGTCCCGAGTCTGCTCGGCGACGCGGAGCTCGAGCCGGGCATCCTTGATCTGCTCGGTGATGGTCGTCATCTGCGTAAAATAGCTCTGGCCGCTCGTGCCGAGCAGGCCCATGTACTTTAATTTGAACGCTTGCAAGCGGGCTTCCGACTCCCGCAGCCTGCTCTCGTAATCCTTGATCTGGTCGTCGACGAACTTGCGTGCGCTGTCGGTGCCGCTGCGGGTCCGCCCGAGGCTCTGTTCGATGAACGTCGACAGCGCCGCCTGGACCACATCGCGCGCCTTGCGAGCGTCGGGATAACGGAAGGCGATCGTGTAAAGGTTATCCCCGCCCGCGCGAGTGATGTTGAGCGAGCTCACCGTCTCGTCGACCAGATCGGCAGCGTTCTTGCCGGCGCTGGTATCGAGGTCGGACTTGCGGATGATCTTCTCGAGGTTCGGCCGGCTGAGCAGTATCCGGCTCAGGATCGCGACCTGCTGGCCTGCGTCCGGGGTCACCGCCATGCCGGCCATCAACGGCTGCAGCATCGACTGGGTATCCACGTAGACACGCGCGGAAGCCTCGTATTTGTCGGGCAGCCGAAACACGATAATGGCCCCGATGATCGCGGTCACCCAGGCAACGCCAAGGCCGATCCAGCGGCGTTGCCACATGCCCCGCAAGAGGGCGAGGAGTTGCTCAACTACTTCCTGCATGGTTGCGGCCTCCGTAAGCCAGGAACGTGCCTATGCCGTGAGTGAAGGGTCATCAAAACCAACTCTGCGGAATCAGCAGGATATCGCCGGGCTTGACATCGACATTGGCGGACATGTCGCCGCGCTTGAGCAAGTCTTTCAGCCGCACGTTGTACTGACGACCGCCCTCGGAGGCTCGCATGATCGACGCCTTGTTGCCGTCCGCGAAATCAGTTATGCCTCCAACGACGATCATCAAGTCCAGAAGCGTCATCCCCTGGCGATAAGTTAGGGCCTGCGGCTTGGCCGCCTCGCCGACGACCCGGATCTGCTCCGGATACGGTCCGTTGAAACTCCCAACGATCACGGTGACAACCGGATCGCGGATGTACTTGGACAACGCCTTTTCGATGTCGCGGGCCAGCGTGGTCGAATCTCTCCCGAGCGCGGGCAGATCCTCGATGAGCGGCGCGGTGATCTTGCCATCGGGCCGGATCGTAACGCTCTGCGAGAGCTCGGGATTCCGCCACACGATCACGTGGACCGAGTCGAGCGGCCCGAGCTTGTAGAGATAGTCGGGGGTCTGTGCATTCTGCGGCGCCGGTGGGTAGGGGCTCGTCTGGCACCCCATGATTGCCGCAGCGGTCAGAGCGACCATCGCCTGGACAACGACACGCGCAACATGGCCCGCGAAGGAGTTGCGATTCATGATCGAACGCATTTTGAATTCCTTTCGAGTCAGGAATCAGCCAGCAAAACAAGAATAACAACTGCCGCCGATTTACTTCTCGGGATCAATCCAGGATCCCCATCCCATTGTTACGACACTATTGTTAGGGCATGTTTTATGAACATGACATCGCGCGCCGATTTTAAGCCCAACCGAGACGGAACGCCAGATTTACCGACGTCCGGCGCTCCGAGCCGATGAGCACTCATATTGCGGCCCTGTCAGCGGTAGACGACAGGTTGTGGCAAAGAATCTATGTTACCGGTCCCTGCCGCCATCGGAGCGAGCAAGTCCCCGGACGACGAAACCATGACGCGCGGAACTGCAAACTAAGCATGGTGCTCTTTGGAAATCGGGGTCCCGATGTTAAGCGTGATCCATCGGGCGAAGTTGGCGAAGATCTCGTAGAGTGCGAGGTAACTGCTCTGCAGCGCCGCCAGGCTGGGCAGGGCATCGAGTGGCGTGTCGAACTCCGCGCTGGGAATGCCCGTCGGCGCAGGTATCGCTTCGATGCCTTGCGCAGCGAACTCGGCCTTGGCACGCGGCATGTCGAAGCTGTGCGCCACGAGAACGATCCGGCTGATGTGTTCGGCCCGGAGGATCTCTGCCGATCGCACGGCGTTCTCATGGGTGTTGCGCGATCGTATCTCCGCCCAGCGCACTCGCACGTCGAACTCGCGCTCGAGCGCCGCTTGCATCAATCTTCCCTCCGGCTGCCCGCCGAAAACTGACCCGCCTGTTACGAGAACCGGCAGGCCGATGGCGCGCGCGACCTGTGCACCGTAACGCACCCGCTCGAGCGTCAAGTGCCCGAGCGTGTCGCCGCCGTATTCGGCCGCATGCCGCCGGATCCCGCCTCCCAGGATCACGATCGCCTGCGCGCCCCGGGCACGCTGGACATCCAGAGGGGGCGAAGTATCGACGAGCCTCAGGAGCAGGAAAGCGACCAACGGAGTCGACAGGGCCAGCAGCAGCAGGATCCCGATCCAGGCGACGATCCGCCCGGCGCGTGGGATGCGCCCGCTCATCCACAGACCGGCTGCGGCGAGCAGCAATGGCCCGGTCGGCGGCAGGACAAGCGCCTTCAGCAATGCCTTCAGCCAAGCCACGTCGGCTACGACGACACGCGATCACTGCGCCTTGGTTACAAGCGCCTGCAAATGCTTGGCGGGTATGGCGTAGGTGATTCCGCTGGGCTGGGTCAGTGCCGCCTCCTTGGTCGCTTTGACAAACACCATGTTGATGATGCCGAGCACCTCCCCAGTCTCCGGGTCGTAGACCGGGCTGCCGCTGTTGCCGGGGTAGGCGGTCGCGTCGAGCTGAAGCACCGGGAAGGAACCCGTTGTGAGCCGCTGGACCACGCGCGGATTGAGGCCTGCTGCCGTTGGGGGTGGGATGGCGATCGGCGTAATCGCGGCAACCATCCCCCGGTGGGTGGCGGCAATGATGCCGAGCACGCCGCCGATCGGAAACCCGGTAAACAAGACACTTTGCCCTTCGCGGACACCTTCAAGACCGCCGAGCTTCAACGCCGGAAGCGGCGGTCCGTTGATCTTGAGCACTGCCAGATCGGTCCCGGTGTCAACGGCGACCTCCCGCGCTTCGCGAACCTGCGGTTCCCGACCTGGTACAGGAACCGCGACTACCAGTATTTCGCGACGTTCGCTGTCGAGCGTTGCTGGTAGCGCGTGGGCGTTAGTCGCGACCAGCGATCCATCGCCCACAGCGAAGCCCGTGGCCCGGAATTGAAATGCGGGCACCCGGGTCCGCTCGAAGGTTCCGACGGCAACGACCGAGCCCTTGACGCGTTCGATGGTGCTGACCGCGTTATCCGCCAGCGTCGCGGGGCCGACGAGCAATATCCAGAGAGCGGTAAGCACCAACCAGGAGCGGCGCACGCCAGCGCGTCTCGTGGCCCGGCTATCAAAGGTGATGCCTGCCAACATCCACTTACCGCGGTATGACGAACGGCGGGGGCGTTGCAAGCTTGGGGTCGTACGGGTGAAGCTCGTTGCCGAACAGGGCAAGAACTCGCTGCACATAGCTGCGGGTTTCCGGATACGGCGGCACACCGCGGTACTTGTCGACGACGCCTTCGCCAGCGTTGTACGCGGCGGCGGCAAGCGCAACGTCGCCGCGGTAGTACGACAACAGCCAACGCAGATAAGCCAACCCGCCGCGCACGTTGTCGCGGATATCGAACGCGTTCTTGACGCGGAATCGGGTCGCCGTGTCCGGAATGAGCTGCATCAGCCCACGCGCATCCTTTTGCGATCGCGCATTCGGGTCGAAGTTCGACTCGACGGTGATGACGGCAAGCGCGAGCCGTGGAGCCACCGTATATGCCAGTGCCAGCGTGTTGACCAGATCCGCGATCTTCTGCTTTTTCGGCGGCAGGTCCGCGAAAGGATCGACAACCTCTTCCTGTGGCGCCTCGCTGACAACGGGTTCGTCGGGACGCATGCAATCAGGCAGACGATCTCCTTCGGCGCGGACGAATTGCAATGCCTTGCGCGCGGCCGCATGGCCCTGCTCGGCGGCGAGCGCAAACAGCGATGCCGCCACGGCATCGTCGCGCGCGATTCCCCGCGCGTTCGCGTACATCCACCCGAGGCTGAATTGCGCTTCGGCATCGCCGCTGCGCGCCGCCTCGCAATACAGAGCCGCCGCTCTGAGCGGATCTTTCGGAACGCCCTCACCGTGTTCGTAAGCCACTGCTTGGGCGAGGAGGCTCGACGCGACATCGCTTTTGGGGGCTTCGGAAATCTCCTGGGCGGCAATGGCGCCGGTCGCGAGCGCGAATGCGCCCGCCACGAGCCAGCGAATACCGAGCGGCGGCAGAATCCCCGAGCGACGCAGCCTAGCGAACCTAACTGACGTCATCGACACGCTGAATCTCCTCTCTGCGGGCACCGGTCGGCCAGCGAAGTCGGGCTTCGTACCACGGCAAAGCCTCCCTGAGGCCGGTCCGGATGTCGTAAGTCGGATCGTACCCCAACAATCGCCGCGCCTTGCCGATATCTGCCTGCGAATGCCGGATATCCCCTGGGCGGAACTCCTCGTAGACCGGCGCCGGGAGAGTCAGGTCGTGATGTCGCTCCCGGACCAGGCCGCGCAATGTATCAAACAACATGTTGAGCGACATGCGCCCGCCTACCGCGACGTTGTAGACCTGGCCAAGGACCTCCGGATCGCCGCTGGTCGCCGCCAGCAGGTTGGCTTGCACGACGTTGGCGATATAACAGAAGTCGCGAGTCGTCTCGCCATCGCCGTAGATCACGATCGGCCTGCCTTGCAGCATCGCCTCTGCCCACCGCGGGATCACTGCCGCATACGCCCCTTCCGGGTCCTGGCGCGGGCCGAATACGTTGAAGTAGCGCAGCCCGACCGAGGCCGTGCCATAGCACCGGCCGAATACCTCGGCATAGATCTCGTCGACGTGCTTCGTGAGCGCGTACGGCGACAACGGGCGGCCGATCTGGTCCTCGACCTTGGGCAGCTCCGGAGCATCGCCGTAGATCGAGCTCGAGCTCGCATACACGAATCGGCTGACGCGGGCGTCCCGAGCCGCAACGAGCATATTCAGGAACCCGGTCGCGTTGGTGGCGTGCGTGCTAAGCGGATCGCTGATGGAACGTGGCACGGACCCCAGCGCTGCCTGATGCAACACGATGTTCACCGCCTGGCATGCCCGGCGACATGCGCCGGGATCGACAATATCGGCTTCCAGGAACTCATGCTGCCGCCACGCTTCCTCGCCGACTGCCGCTCGCACCTCTTCGAGGTTCCCGCGGTGGCCGGTCTCGAAGTTGTCGACGCTGACGACGTACTGCCCGAGGCGCAGCAACGCTTCAACCAAGTGTGAACCGATGAACCCGGCGCTGCCTGTCACCAGCCAGCGCAGGGGCTTGGCGCGCAGCCGGGAAATGGCCGCCCGAATGGCGATTGGCTCGCGCGTCGTCATGTTCATCACAGTCTCCACACTTTTATTCCGCGCGAGCGGAGTGCCGCGGCATCGACCTGACTTTTTACGTCGACGTAAACACCGTTGGGCACGAGCTTGGCCGCAAGGTCGTCGACGGAGCGCTCTCTCAATGCGCGGTGTGCCACCGCTGAAACGATCGCGTCAGCGCGCGGGAGCTCGTCCCATGACGTGAGCATCAGCCCGTACTCGTGCATCGCCTCGGCGGGATCGGCGACGGGGTCATGGACGTGAACGCGCGCCCCGAAAGCGTTGAGCTCCCGGACGACATCGATGACGCGCGAGTTGCGCAGATCGGAACAATTCTCCTTGAACGTGAGGCCCAGAACGTTCACCGCCGCACCCTTCACCGACGATCCCGCCTGGATCATCAGCTTGACGGTCTGATCGGCCACGTACTTTCCCATACCGTCATTGATGCGACGTCCCGCCAGAATCACCTGCGGGTGGTAGCCGAGCATGTCGGCCTTGTGCGTCAGATAGTAAGGGTCGACACCAATGCAATGCCCCCCAACCAACCCGGGCCGGAACTGCAGGAAGTTCCATTTCGAGCCCGCCGCCTCCAATACTTCGCTGGTATCGATGCCGATCTTGTGGAAGATCAGCGCGAGTTCGTTGATCAGCGCGATGTTCAGGTCTCGCTGGGTGTTTTCGATCACCTTGGCTGCCTCGGCGACCTTGATGCTGCTCGCCCGGTGCACACCCGCTGTGATGATGCTGCGGTATACCTCGGCAACCCTTTCAAGTGTCTCGGGAGAGTCGCCGGAGACTACCTTGATAATCCGCGTCAGCGAATGCTCCTTGTCACCCGGGTTGATGCGTTCCGGGGAATAGCCGACGAAAAAATCGCGGCGCCACGTGAGGCCCGAGTGCCGTTCGACGACGGGCACGCAAATTTCTTCGGTCGCACCGGGATATACGGTTGACTCGAACACCACGGTTGCGCCCCGCTTGAGGTTCTTGCCCACCGCTTCACTTGCTGCCAGCAGCGGCCCGAAGTCCGGTCGGTGCGCTTGGTCAACCGGTGTGGGGACTGCGACGATGACAAAATCCGCGTTGGCGAGGTCGGCAGCATCGGTCGTGACGCGAAGCCCGGACGCCGCCTTGAGCTCCGCCTGGCTTACTTCCCCCGTCGGGTCCAGGAAGTTGCGGTACGCTGCGATCTTTTTCTCGGAAAGATCGAAGCCCACGGTCGGATATTTCTTCCCAAACTCGACGGCAAGGGGCAGGCCTACGTACCCCAAGCCGACCACGGCGACGACCGTCACTTCGACTCCCTTCGAGGTGTTTGCACGCGTACCGGGTCGCGGGCGCCCTATCCGGGCGCCTCGGGCAACAAGACCGTCCGACGCGCTATAGCGTCTTCAGCAGCGCCGCGACTTCCGCAGCACAATCCGGACCGCATGTCAGCGGCGGCGTCTTGCCGGCCGGCGCCGGCGCAGATTTCGGCGCCGGGCTCGCGCCTTTGTCATCCGCGGCGGTTTTGCCAGCCGATTGGCTGCTCGCCTCGGTGAGGGCGTCCAACTCCTTGCGCGCCGACGCCTTGTCGCCCGCTTTGATGAGCGCTTTGGCCAGATGCAACCGGATGGCTGACTGATTCGGCGCGAGTTGCGCCGCCTGCTGGAGCTTTTCGACGCCCTGAGTCACATCGCCCTTCTTCACCAACAGTGTCCCCAGCGTGTCGAGGATCGCCGGATTTCCCGGAGCGAGCGCCGACGCTTTCTCGGCATACGACAACGCCTTCGGATCGCCGAGTTCGCCCGCCACCCAGGCGAGATTGTTGAGGAACCGCACGTTATCCGGCTGCTGGGCAACGAGCGTTTGATAATACCGAGCCGCGGATTTGTAATCCTGTTTGCGCAGGGCGCGCTCGCCAAGATAATTGCGCAGCGCGAGGTCCTTCGGGTGCTCACGCAACCATTTATCGGCCGCGGCATCGGCCACGGTGCCTTTGCCGGCGCCGCTCACGGTCGCATGCAACTTGGCCGCGACCATGCCGTCATCGGGCGCACGCTTCTGCGCCGCCTTGAAGGCTGATTCCGCCTCGGTCCACTTCTGCTGATTTCCCCAGAGGTCACCCTCGAGGATATAGCCGCGCGCGTCGTCCGGTTGCCGCCGCTGCATCGCTTTGATTTCCCGCAATGCCTGCTCGGTCTGACCGGACATCGCATAGATGACAATGATCTCTCGATACGCCTCATAGAGCCCAGGGTTGATTACCAATGCCTCGCGCAGCTTCTCGACAGCTTTGTCGTAATCCTTCACGACGACAAGCGCCCGGGCCAGGCGAATGAGCGGCTCGACCGAGCCAGGTCGGGCCGCCACCAGCTTGTTGAAAGTACCGACGGCCAGCGTGGGGTCGCCTGTTGTCAGTTGAACCTGCCCCAGCAGTTCGAGTGTTCGGAGATCGTTGGGCAGGGCGGCGTTCGCGTCTTGCGCCGCGAGCTGCGCCTGCTTGCCATCGCCCTTTTGGGCGTAGAAGTTGACGAGCGCGGTCCGCGCACTGAACGATTGCGGGTTCGCACTTACCGCTTTCTTGAGCAGCGACTCGATCTCGCTGGAGTCACCGCCAAGCGATTGCACGAGACCGGCGTAGCCGAGCAATGCCTGTTCGTTCTTTGGCTCCTTCTCGAGCACAGCCTCATAGCGCTTGCGCGCCACGTCCGGCTTCTTCTCAATCCGATCGAGCTGCGCGAGGTTGCCGATCGCCGGAAGATAATCAGACTGGATCTGCAGCGCGCGCTCGAAGTTCGCGCGCGCGGTCGCGGTGTCGCGCTTGCCCAGGTAGACGATTCCTTTCAGGTTGTATACCAGCGGGTTGGTGGGCTGTTTCTTCTCGAGCCGGTCGACCGCAGCCAGCGCCTGGTCGATCTGTTTCTCGCGAATGAGGTTCGCGATGAGCGCCAAGTCGGCCGGAGACACGTTCGGATCCAGCGCGGAAGCGGCCTCGAGGTCGCGAATCGCTCCCTCGGTGTCGCCTTCCGCGAACCGCACTTGGCCCAAGCGCGTCCGTGCCGCCGCATTCTTCGGGTCCAGCGCCGTCGTCTGCGCGAAATATTGTGCTGCCTTGTGGAAGTCACCGACGGCCAGATATGCCTCGCCGGCAACCGCCATGAGCTGCGGGTGCTGGTTGCCGCGGTTGAGCTGCGGTTGCAGCACTTCGAGGGCGCGTGCCGGGATGCCCATGCGCAGATAAGTCGCGGCAAGGAGGCGCTCTGCAAACGGCAAGTCGGGCGACCCTTTCAATGCCCTGCGCAGATAATCCTGGGCCTGATTGAATTGCCCGGCGCGAAACTCGACTTCCCCGGCAAGCAACAGACTCGGCACGTGTTGAGGCGCACCCTTCAGGACCTGCTGGATCGCTTCGCGAGCCGCTGGAAGATTGCCTCGTTGGGATGCTATGAGCGCATCGAAGTAGTACGCGCGGACATCCTGCTTCGACACCTTTCTGATGACGCCAATCTGTGCGCTCGCCTGGTCGAGGTCGCCCTTGGCGATCAGCAGTGAAACAAGCTGATAGTGCGCAGGCAGATAATCGGGCTGTGCCTCCACCGCCTTTTGCAAGAGCGCAAGTGCCGCCTCACGTTGGTTCTCGACGACGAGGAGCCGAGCCTTCAACAGCGATGCCTCGGGCGGCGCGTGAGGCTGCGCGAGGACGGCATCGACAATCTTCCTGGTCCCCTCGAGGTCTCCGCTCCCGGCCCGCAAAGTGGCGATGCCTAGAAGCGCATCGGCGAAATCGGCCTTGGCGGCGAGCGCAGCGTTAAATGCGGCTTCGGCCTCCTTGGGTTTCCCGAGCGAAAGCCACGCCTTGCCTATGGTCGTCTTGAATGCCGCCTGAGCGTCGGGGCTGCCGAGCGTGCTCTCGCCCAACTCCGTCACCAGCTCCTTGGCGTCCCCGTCATCGATGAGCGCGCGGGCCAGCGCCGGCAGCGTTTGCTCTGGCGGATAGCCCAGTTGCAGCGCCATGCGGAGCTCCTTGACCGCACCCGCGGGTTCGCGACGCTCGGTCAGGACCGTCCCGAGCAGATAGCGCGCCTCGGCGTTATTCGGCGCCTTTTGGAGGGCATTCCTGAGTTGGATCACCGCAGCGTTGGAATCGCCCTTGGCCAGATAGTCCCGCGCCGACTTGACCAGGGATTCGGGCGAATCGCCACAGGAGGCGAGCAGCACACAAACTCCCGCAACGACGCCGAATTTGACCAGAGCGTTCCACTTAGGCTGCTTCATTTTCGTATCGCTTTCGTTGATCTGGAGGTTCACCGCTCTGCCGGAAGTTTCACTTGAGTCCGAAGCGGTGAATGAGTTCGTACAACGTGGGTCGGCTGATGCCGAGGAGGTCAGCCGCCTTGCTGAGGTTACCATTAACTCTGCCGAGGGCGCGAAGGACGGCCTGTTTCTCTGCTTCGTCGCGCACCTGGCGCAGGTTGAGTTGCATCGTTTCCTGGTCGTGTGCCTCCGGCGAGATGCCGATATCTGCGGCGCCGATCCCCTGGCCATCGGCCATGATCACGGCCCGCTTGATGACGTTCTCGAGTTCGCGCACGTTCCCCGGCCAGGCGTGAGTTTCGATAGCCGCAACCGCGTCCGGGAGCAGCGTCATCGAACCGCGCCTTTGCTCGCTGCCGAAACGGTGCACGAACCCATGGGCGAGGAATGCGGCATCTCCCTGGCGCGAGCGCAGCGGTGGTACCTCCAGTACGATCTCGGCCAGTCGGTAGTACAGATCCTCGCGAAACTTCCCCGTTGCGGTTAGATCCTTGAGATTCTGATGGGTCGCACAGACGATCCGCACGTCGATCGGAATTTCTTGCCGCCCTCCGATCCTTTCGATCACGCGCTCCTGCAAAAAGCGCAGCAACTTCACCTGCAAAGCGAGCGAAAGATCGCCGATTTCGTCGAGGAAGAGGGTCCCGCCGTGGGCCGTCTCGATCTTGCCGATGGTCTGTTTCGCCGCGCCCGTGAAGGCGCCCTTTTCGTACCCGAAGAGCTCGCTTTCGAGCAGCGTTTCGGGGATCGCCGCACAGTTGATCGTGACGAACCGGTTGCTCTTCCTCGGTGAGAGATCGTGTAGCGCGCGAGCGAGCAGTTCCTTGCCGGTGCCGGACTCGCCAAGAATCAGAAGAGTGGCCGATGTCGGGGCGATCTTCTCGACGGTGCGACAAATCTTCTGCATTCCGGGATCGCGCGTGATGATTCCCGCCATCACGGGCGTCTGCTGCACCGCCTGAAGGCGCCTATTCTCTTCTTGCAGGTCATGAACACGGAATGCCCGCTCGAGCATCAGCGTCAGGATCACGGGTTCGAACGGCTTCTCGCAAAAATCGTAAGCACCCAGGGCGATCGCCTTGAGCGCGTTGGCGCGGTCGTTCTGCCCGGTGAGGACGATCACCTTGGTGTCGGGTGCCAATGCGTGAACCTCCTCGAGAAGCTGCAGGCCTTCCGTCGGGTCGTCCGGACGCGGCGGAAGACCGAGGTCCATCGTAACGACGGCCGGCTCGTGGCGACGCACCGAGGCAACCGCAGACTCGCGATCGCCCGCGACGATCGTTTCGTACTGATCGAATGCCCAGCACATCTGCTTCTGCAACGCCGGGTCGTCTTCGACGATGAGCAAGTGTCTGCGCGTCTCGCTCATGCTGCTTCTTTGGGTTCCAGAGTGGAAGCGGCAGTGTCATGTCCAAACGGCAACACTACCCGAACCCGAGTCCCCACGTTGGCTGTGCTGTCGACGAGGATCCGTCCGCCGCGTTCCGTCACGTACTGCGAGCTCTCATAGACACCGACGCCCATGCCCGTCGTCTTGGTCGTCTGAAAGGGCTTGAACAACCGGTCCCGGACAAATTCCGGCGTCATGCCCACGCCGTTATCCGTGACTTCGATCACCGCGGCTTCATCGTCGCGGCGTAACCGGACCGCCACCTTCCCGCGACCGCCGGTTGCATCGAGCGCATTTTGCACCAGATGGCCGATGACATGCTCGAGTTGGTCCGCGTGCCCCATCGCTGAGATCCCGGGGGTGAGATCCATATCGATCGATACGGCCTGGTCCGACTTGGCCAGGCAGACGTCGCGTATGACCGCTTCCAGATCTACGGGCCGCGGCTTCTCGACGGGCGTTGCCCCGGTCCTCAATTGCAGCATCAACTTGTTCATGCGCTCGACGACATTTCCTACCGTCATGAGCATGTCGCGTTGAAACTCGGGGTTGCTTCGGTGTCGCTCTGCATTCCGCAACAGCAACGAAAGCTGGGCCACAAGATTCTTCAGGTCGTGGACTACAAACGCCGACATACGGTTGAACGCGTCGAATTTGCGGGCCTCGAGCAAAGCTTCGGTCACTTGAATCTGACCGAGATAGCTGGCCGCCTGCCGACCCGCAGTCTTCAGCAAGTCGAGCACCTCCCAATCCACCTTGATCGAGGCGCGCGCGGTGACCAGCACGACGAAACCCACCAGGCCGGTGTGCGATGGGAGCGGGACCACGAGCCACGCGCCCGGCAGCGAGACGAGCCATTCGGGAAGGGTGAGACCCGGGTAGCGTTCCGGTGCCGAGACGTGCTCGGTGAGATCGATGACCCAGCCCGTCCGTTCCAGAAACCTCCCGAGCGGGCCGTCTGCGGGTTCCACGGCGTTGACCGCGGGCATGTTCCAGCGTGCCGCCGGCCGGAACGATGGGTCGCCTTGCCGCAACCATAGAGCGCCCGCAGGACTCTCGACCAGGTCCGCGAGTGCTTTGATGCTGTGCTGCTGCACGCCCTGAGGAGAGCTGTCCGCCGACAGCGTGCGAGTGAATCGCAGCCATTCTTCTCGGTAATCGTAACGATAGGAGAAGAAGTGCTTGCTGACGAAGACCTTCAGCTTGGATCTGAAGCTGCCCGAGAACACCGCCAACCCAAGGAGCAGCAGCGCAGCGAACAGGAACTCGATCTGCAGTGCCTTGCCGAGTTCGCCGCCGACAAAGCGCACGTAATAACCGGCCACTGCAACCGCCAGAAGAAACAAGCCCGATGCCAGCAGCGCGGTCGAACGCAACACCGCCCCCCGCGACAGATGCATCTCGATCGTCCACGCCGGGTTCCTGGCCGCAGCAACAGCGAGGAAAGGGATGACCAGCGCGTGAGCGACACCCCGCGCCACCCAGATATCGAGGTCGTGGCGACCAAACAGCATGGCGTCGGAGTAGAAGAACAGATCAAAACCGAAGAGCGCTGTCAGCCCCAGGCACAGTGGCTTGACTGCCCAACGCGCGTGCGCTGCGGCACTGCGAAACAGGCGCTCGACCAGGACCAATCCGACTACGGCAAGCCCGACGCGCACCGCGTAGATGATCATGCCGGCTCGATCGCCGAACATGCCGCGTAGGGGTCCCCGGTCCGGAAGTGCGATGCTGGAGATGAGGCCGACTGCCACTGCAACGATGAGCCACCAAGGCACGAGCACCATCTTCGCGCCGGCGCGGTCGGTGTTCACCGCGAAGCGGCCGACGAGACTGTACAAGAACGCGAACCAGAGCGCGTAACGCACGGTGTCGAGGCTATTGGATGCCACCCAGGTCGCTGCGCTTGGCCAAAGGGCCAAAGTGATCTCCGCGGCCGCCCACAGGGTGCTGGCGACGGTTGCGGACAGAAGAAGCACTGCGCGCAACCCGCCGCGCCATCGCAGGGTCATGCGCAGCGCGAACGCACAGAACGCGGCCGCAGCCAAGCTGTAGCTCCAGATTGCCGCGGTCAGGAGATTGCTTGTGGTCACCGGATAGGTTCGCTGCGGGCAGAAAGCTTGGACTTTACCGCGGATTGGGCACCCGGCGAAGCCCGCACGCAGGCGCGCCGCCACGCCACATGCGATCTCTGATCCCGATGCAGCCGCGCGAACCAGCTTGCTCGGGTTGTCGGTGCCGCTTTAGCTGTGCTGGACAAGCGATGCTGGTTTCGCGTCGCTCACCTCGCGCCTTCGCCGAGCAGGACTACTCTTACGGTCCTGAGGAGAATCAGCAGATCGAGCAGCAGTGAGTGATTCTTGACGTAGTAAAGGTCAAATTCGAGCTTCTTGACGGACTCCTCGATGTTCCCGCCGTAGGTGTAGCGCACTTGCGCCCAACCGGTTAAGCCCGGCTTGACGCTGTGCCGGATCGCATAGAACGGGATTTTCTCGGTGAGCGTGGCAACAAACGGCGGGCGCTCCGGCCGCGGACCGACGAAGCTCATCTCCCCTGTGAGGACATTGATCAGCTGCGGCAGTTCGTCGATCCGCGTGCGGCGCATGAAGCGGCCGACCGCCGTAATTCGCGCGTCGTTGATGCTTGCCCAAAACGCCTGACCGTCCTTTTCGGCGTCTTGGGTCATGCTTCGGAACTTGAGCAGCGTGAAACTCTGGCCGCGGCGACCGACTCTTTCCTGCCTGTAAATGATCGGCGTACCGCCATCGAGCGAGATCAGGAAAGCCATGATCACCATGATTGGGAGCGCGATGGGCAGCAACACTGCTGTGACGATGATGTCGAAGCCGCGTTTCACGAAACCGCGCAGCCAGGTTTGACGGAAGCCCTTCCCGTAGATCAGCCAGCTTGCCTTGAGCGAGTCGATCGGGACGCGCCCGTGTACGCGCTCGAAGAATCGCGGAAGGTCGGTGATCTGGATGCCGCCGAGGCGGCACTCGAGCAACGCACGCAGCGGAAGCACACCGCCACGTTGTTCCCGCACGGCGACGATAATTTCGTCGATACCGAGATGCTTCACCGTTTCTTCCAGCGTCAGATGAGTCGAGACGATGCGACTCGCGACGATGCTTCTTGCAGGAACCTTCTCGAGGGGATAGAACCCCGCCAGCTCCAGACCGGGAGGATGGGCTACCTCAAGCGACGTTTCGACAGCGAGTGCCTCGGGACCCGTTCCGAGCACCAGAACGCGGTACGGCAAGAGCGCCCGCGCGACCGCCGACATCATGATCTGCCGCACCGCAAGCAGGCCGCCCAGCGCGATCAGTACCACCGGGACGAATGCTTGCTGGAAGATCAGGCCACCCGGGAGGATATGTGACGATACGTAGGCGATCGGCAAACCGATCACCAGCGCGGCTGCTTGTCTCAGGACGTATTCGCCGAAGGGCAGCGGCCGGTCTCGACGGTAAAGCCCGAACGCAGCGTTGAGGACCACC